>JADKLW010000572.1_pt1 | contig 14050 bp, 13 predicted proteins | sample 8641881 | NCBI WGS metagenome assembly JADKLW01 (sample SAMN16272185, study PRJNA661076) | feces metagenome | isolation source: fecal sample from diarrhoea affected cattle B | host: Bos taurus | place: South Africa: Lokaleng Village, Mahikeng | collected 2019-09 | reverse complement strand
GTGGATCATCGTCCGGCCGTCCCACGACAGGTCGGTGGTCGACTCGCCCTGGCCCGCGGCCGCGTAGACGTAGGCCGCGAGGCAGCGTGACGACTGCGACTTGCACAGCAGTCGGCGGTCCTCGGCGCGCCCGACGGTGATCGGGCTGCCCGACAGGTTGAGCAGCACCGTCGCTCCGGCCAGCGCGGCCTCGGCGCTCGGGGGCACCGGCACCCAGACGTCCTCGCAGACCTCGGCGTGGACGACCAGGCCCGGGACGTCCACGGCGGCGAACAGCAGGTCCGGCCCGAACGGCACGTCGACGCCGCCGATCCGGATCGTGCCCCGTTCGTCGACCCCCGGCGTGATCTGCCGGGCCTCGTAGAACTCGCGGTAGGTCGGCAGGTAGGACTTCGGGGCGACGCCGAGCACCCGACCGCGGTGGACCACGACCGCGCAGTTGTAGATCCCGTTGCGGTGGCGCAGCGGGGCGCCGAGCACGATCACGGGCAACAGGTCGGCGGTACCCCCGACCACGGTGTCCAGGGCGGTCTCGACCTCGTCCAGCACCGCGTCCTGGTGCAGCAGGTCCTCGATCGAGTACCCGGTCAGCGTCAGCTCGGGGAAGACCGCCACGGCGACCCCGTCGTCCGCGCAGCTCCGGGCGAGCCTGAGCACCGCCTCGGCGTTGCGCGGGGGATCGGCGATGGCCACACCCGCCGTGCAGGCGGCGACCCGGGCGAAGCCGTGCTGGTACAGGTTGCGGAAGTCCATGTCGTGACGCAGTCTTACCTACCCCGGACCCCCGGTGCGTACGCCACGGGACTTTTGCGGGGCGCGGACGGCTCGAGGATGCGCTCCTTCGCTCGCGTTGACTCCGTGACGCTCCCCACGGAGCCGAAAATTCGATGAATGCCGTTTGCGGGAACGGGAAAGAGGCGGCGGTGATGGACTCGTCCTCGAGCTCGCAGGCTCCCCGTATCCGCCGTGGCGACCGCACCGCGCTCGTCGTCGTCGACATGCTCAACGACTACGAGCACGAGGACGGCGAGCGGCTGCGCGAGAGCGCGGCGACGGCCGTGCCCGTGATCGCCGGGCTGATCGCTCGCGCGCGGGAAGCCGACGTCCCGGTCATCTGGGTCAACGACAACCACGGGCAGTGGTCGGCCGGCCGGCCCGAGCTGATCGAGACCGCCCGCGCCGGCGCCGGCGCGGATCTGATCGACCCGGTCGCTCCGGACGACGACGCGCCGTTCGTGGTCAAGTCCCGGCACTCGATCTTCTACGGCTCGCACCTGGAGTACCTGCTGGAGACCGAGGAGATCGGCCGCCTGGTGTTGACGGGACAGGTGACCGAGCAGTGTATCCTGTACTCCGCGCTGGACGGCTACATCCGTCACTTCCATGTGGCCGTCCCCCCGGACGCCGTCGCCCACATCGACGCCGAACTCGCCGACGCGGCACTGCGGATGATGGAGCGCAACATGCAGGCCGAGATCGCGCCCGCCGACGACCTCCGGCTCTAGTCCCCGTTTTGCCTTCGCGCTGGCACAATATGCCGGCCGCACGACACCGACCAGGAATCCCATGCCGCAGCAGGCGATCTCCACCCGCATAGCCCAGATCTACAAGACCACCTACGGACGGGGACCGACGAAGATCACGGCGTATCTTCTTCCCGACCTGGTCACGGTCCTCGTCGAGGATCTGAACATCCCCGCGCAGAGCACCCTGGTCGAGCTCGGGGATCACGATCTCGTCGAGGCCGGTCACCGCCGCCTGCACCAGGTGATGTGCGCGGACATGTGCACGGCGATCGAGGAGATCCTGCAGCGGCGCGTCCGCGGCTGCGTCTCCGGATTCAACGTGGCACTCGACGCCGCGACCAACTGCTTCCCGCTCGAAGATGGAGACGTCGAAGCGGGCTGAGGACCGGCCCGAGAACCTGTTCTACCGCAGCACGTGGTGGTCGTGGACCTCGTGGAGCACGGCCCGAACGAGGTCGACGGGAGGACCGGTGCGCGCGGACACCGAGCTCGCCCGGCGGGCACCCGCGCCCCGGGTCGAGACCACGCCCGGGGCGATCCGGCGCTCCCCCGTCTCGGTCGCTGATCGTCCGGCGCCGACGAGGATCAGGCACGCGGGGCAGCGCATCGCGCGCGAGGGATAGGGATGCGGCGCGTCCCGCCGCAGCAGATTCGTGCAGTGGGGGCAGTACGCGTCGTCGGTCATGCAGGGGGATTACCCCGATTCCGCCGCCACTATCACGCTTCTCGGCAATCTCCGACGAACGGCTGCTCAGCCGGCCGCGAGCACCCGCTGCACGACCTCGAAGCCGAGCACCGACGAGCCGTGCGCGACCGGGCGCTGGCCCTTATCGGCGGCGGCCTGCGCGTGCCCGCGCTTGAACTCCTGACTGCTCACCCAGGCCTGGAACGCCTCCTCGCTCTCCCACCGGGTGTAGACGAAGTACCGGGTCTCCCCCTCGACGGGCCGGAGCAGCTCGAAGCCCTCGAATCCCGGCATCTTCTCGACCTCGGCGGCGCGCTTGGCGAACCGCTCCTCCAGCTCGGGGCCGCGCTCGGGGTCGACTTCGATCGCGTTGATCTTCACGACGGACACAGGATCCTCCAGAGTTCGGGTCACCGAATCCTGCCACGTCGCCGGTTGCGTCGTCGGCGGCGCGCTGGAACGCTCCCCCGCGCTAGCCAGACGAAGCGGAGAGCTTCCCGAGCACCGGCTCCGGAACTCAAACCCGAATTCTGATCGGCTATTCGCCAACGGGAATCCCGATCAGTAATCTGGTCTTCTGCTTGATCGAATCCCGATCAGCAATCGACCTTCACCGTGTTCGACCCACTGATCATCGCTTTCGGCCTCGGCGTCGGAATCCTCGTAGGCCTGACCGGCATCGGCGGCGGGTCGCTGATGACGCCGCTGCTCGTGTTGTTCGCCGGCGTTCAGCCGGTGATGGCGATCGGCACCGACCTGGCCTACGGCGCGGTGACGAAGACGCTCGGCGGTTGGCGGCACCTCCGCGGCGGGATGGTCGACCTGGGCGTCTCGATGTGGCTGGCGGTCGGCTCGATCCCCGGCGCCCTGCTCGGGGTCTGGGCGATCAACGTCGTCCACGACCGCTGGGGCGAGGCGGTCGACACCTGGCTGCTGATCGGGATCGCCGCCGCGCTCGTCGTCGTCGGACTGGCGACGCTCTACCGCGCGCTGTTCATGCGCTCCGTCTCGTCGCGCGAGCAGCACACGGTCGAACTCACCGGACGCCGCAAGGGCCAGGCGGTCTTCACCGGGCTCAGCCTCGGATTGATCGTCGGCGCCACCTCGGTTGGCTCGGGTGCGCTGATCGGGCTGGTGCTGATCTTCCTCTTCCGCCTGACCCCGCACCGCGTGGTCGGGACCGACGTGTTCCACGGCGCGATCCTGCTCTGGGTCGCTGGTCTGGCCCACTTCGTGTCCGGCAACGTCGACCTGGGCCTGATGGCGAACATCCTGATCGGATCGATCCCCGGCGTCCTGATCGGCACCCACTTCATCGTCAAGGTGCCCGCCCACGTGCTGCGACCGATGCTCGCCTGCGTCCTGCTCGGCAGCGCGCTCGGCGTGCTGAAGAAGGCCGGCGCCGACGTCCCCGCCGTCGCGATCGTCGGCGTCCCGGCGCTGACCGGCGTCTTCGCCTGGTGGCTCTACCGCCGCACCGCGGTCGACCGGATCGACCCGCCCACGTCGATCGTCGTGACGCTGGACGCGCCGGAGAACGCCTCGGCGGCCGTACCGGCGGCCGGGTCCCCCCTGTCCGCCGTGCCGGATCCCCCCGCGGCGCCGTCCCCGACGCCGGTGGCGGTCTCGACGCCGGTGGCGGTCTCGGCGCCGGAGCCGGCCTCGGCGCCGGAGCCGGCCTCGGCGCCGGAGCCGACTGCCGGACCGCACGACGAGGAGGACCGCCCGACGGCGTCGACCGCCCCCGCGCGGTCCGCCGCCGGCTGACGGCGCCGGGTCCCGCACGGCGCCAGTCCCGCTGGATCCGCCGCCTGCGGGACCGCACGGATTGGCATCTCGATCGCGACGACGGGACGAGATGACGATCGAAGGGGCTATACCCCCCTTCTTCGGTACCGGAACGACCGCGGCGATCGAGATACCGATCGGTGGGGGTCGGTCGGTCCGGGGTCGGTCGGTCCGGGGTCGGTCGGTCCGGGGTCGGTCGGTCCGTGGTCCGTCGGGGGTGATGAGGCGGAAGCACGGGCCCGACCTCGACCGACCGGGAGTCCGTAGCGCGGCGGGCCCGCCTGCCGCTACTCGGTGACGGCCTTCCCCGCCGCCGCCCAGGCCCGCTGGCGCTCGCGCGGGCGGCCGATCACGGCATTCGTGCCGTCGTCGAGGATCGGGCGCTGGAGCAGCGACGGGTGCGCGACGAGGGTGGCGACGACCTCGTCGATTCCCCAGCCGTCGGCGGCCAGTCCGAGCTCCCTGTACTTCTTGTCCCGCCGGATCAGCGCGTCGACCGGATCGCCCTGCAGCCGTTCCGCGAGCGACCGCAGCTCATCCTCCGACAGACGCTCGGCGACGAGCAGGTACTTGCGCACCGTCACGTCGTGGCCGGCCGCCTCGAGGGCGTCCAGCGCGTGGACCGAGGTCGAGCAGTGGGGGTTGTGCAGCAGCGTCAGGGTCACGAGCGGATCCTATGCGGACGGCCGCGTCGGATCGAGCTCGCCGACCGGTCGATGTCGAACACGCAGCAGGTGCTCAACCGCGACCGGGTCTCGAGCGAGCGACCGCGGAACCCCGCGTATGCACCCCGCGCCGCGGGTACAGGGCCTCCGACGACGACGATCGAGGTACCCCCATGCGCGCGGTGGTGTTCGAGCAGTGGAAGACCGAGCCGGTCCTCAAGGAGGTGGAGCGGCCGACGCCGGGGCCCGGCGAGGTGCTGCTGAAGGTGGCGGGCGCCGGGGCCTGTCACTCCGACGTCGCGGTCTACCGCGACTTCGACGAGCAGCACGGTCCTCCCCAGCTCAAGCCCAGCTACGTGCTCGGCCACGAGAACTCCGGCTGGGTCGAGGAGCTCGGGCCGGGCGTGAAGGGCATCGAGACCGGCGACGCGTTCCTGGTCTACGGACCGATCGGCTGCCAGCACTGCGCCCCCTGCTCGCGCGGGCAGGACACCTACTGCGACAACGCCGCGGCGATGCCCTACCTGGCGTCCGGACTGGGCCGCGACGGCGGGATGGCGGAGTACGTGGCCGTTCCCGCCCGCAACCTGGTGCCGCTCGGCGACGCCGATCCGGTGGCCGCGGCGCCGCTCTCCGACGCCGGCCTGACGCCGTACCACGCGATCAAGACCGCGCTGCCGGCCCTGGCCGGCGGTGGGCGCCACGCGCTGGTGATCGGGCTCGGCGGGCTCGGGCAGATTGCCGTCCAGATCCTGACCGCGCTCACCGGCGCGACGGTGATCGCCACCGACACCAAGCCTGACGCGATGGCCCGCGCCGAGAAGCACGGCGCGGTGACCGTTCCGGGCGGTCCGGACCAGGCCGCGCGGATCCGCGAGCTGACCGGTGGGCGCGGCGTGGACGCGGCGTTCGACTTCGTGGGCGTCGCGCCGACGATTCAGCTCGCCGCGTCGCTGGCCAGGACGCGGTCGCGGATCGTCGTCGTCGGCATCGCCGGCGGCGTCTACGAGTGGAACTTCTACGGAATCGCCTACGAGGCGCAGCTATCCAGCACCTACTGGGGCACGATCGAGGAGCTCTACGAGGTCGTCGCGCTGTACCGCAACGGCCAGATCACGCCCGAGAACGAGTACTACCCGCTCGACGACGCGCTGACGGCCTACCGCCGGCTCGAGGCCGGAGAGCTGACCGGCCGCGCCGTCGTGGCGCCGCACGGGCGGGGGTGAGGCGCCGCCCCGGGGCCGACGCTGCCCGCGGCGCCGAAGCCCTCCGGCGCGCTCGCGCCGTCGCGCTCCGGGATCCTCAGTCCTGCTCCCACTCCGCCCAGAACGCCGGCATCTGGTACTTGCCGGTCACGCCGCCGTCGACCGCCAGGGTCTGCCCGGTCACGTAGCCGCCCAGGTCCGACGCGAGGAAGAGGATCGCCTTCGCCACGTCGTCGGGACGTCCCATCCGCCGCAGGGGCACCTGCTTCGTCTGGACCGCGAGGTGCTCGGGGGTGGAGATCCGGTCGATCTCCGGGGTGTGGATGATTCCCGGCGCGACCGCGTTGAACCGGATCCCCTCCATCCCGTACTCGAGCGCCAGCGTCTTGACCATGCTCATCAATCCGGCCTTGGCAGCGGAGTACGGAGCCTGACCCGGAAGACCGGAGAGCCCGCCGATCGACGAGATGAAGACGAACGATCCGCCGCCACCCTGCTCGATCATCGGTCCGACGGCCGACTGGACCGCGTAGACGGCAGGCTTGGTGCAGATCTCGACGATCCGGTTCCAGGCGTCGTCGTCGGTGTCCAGCAGCCGCGCGCCCTTCTTCGCCCCGTCGCCCACGACGCCGACGACGACGTCGATCGAGCCGAGGACGCGCCGCGTCTCGTCCACCGCGTGCGCGACGTCCTCCCGGCGGGTGGCATCGCCAGTCAGGCTCAGCGCGTTACGGCCGGCCTGCTCGGCGATCTTCGCGGCGGCCGCCGCCGCGTCGCGCTCCAGGTCGAAGCAGGCGACGTTCGCGCCCGCGCTGGCGAGGGCGGCGACGGTGGCCTGTCCCATGCCGTCGCCCGTGCCGATCACCAGGCCAACCTTGTCGGTCAGGCCGAAATCGACGATCGATCGTTGTGCGTTCATGATGTCCTTCCGTTGGAATCGGGGAGCTCGTCGTCGTGGGCGGCACGGATGTCGTCCACCGAGGGCCCGCCGAGGCGCGCGGCCACGAACGCGGCGGACTCCGCGTTGTCCCGTGCCACGACGTATCCGTCCTCGTCGTAGACGGCCGCGAATTCGTTGCGGATCGCCTCGGGCGTGTGCTCTGCTTCGGACGGCGACATGTGCCCCGGTCCTTCGCCCAGGAACAGCCGGGAGAACCCCCGGCCGAACGCCGAGAAGAACTCGCCGCTGGCCGGGCAGTCCTCGTGCACGAGCCAGGCGAGCGGCCGGGCGACGGCCCACGCGGGCAGCACCGCGGCGATCCACTGCCGGAGCGCCGGGTCGGGGATGTTGTCCTTGACGCCGTCGGTGTACCCGCCGACGCTGAGGGTGTTGACCTGGATGCCATGCGGGCGGCCCTCGACCGCCAGCGAGTTCGCCATCCCCAGCAGAGCGCCTTTCGCCGCGCTGTAGGCGGCGTTGTTCGCCTGCCCGATCATCACGCGCGAGCCGATCATCACCACGCGCCCGTAGCCCTGCTCGATCATCTGCGGCCGCGCCGCCTGGGTGGCGTACCACGAGCCGCGAACGTGGCTGTCGATCGTGCCGTCGAAGAGCTCGTCCGGGTAGTCGCCGAACGCACCGAACTGGTAGATCCCGGCGTTGTTGACGAGGATGTCCACTCGACCGAAGCGTTCGATCGCCGCCGCGACCGGCGCCTGTGCTCCGGCTTTCGACGTCACGTCGCTCTCACAGGCCACAGCGATGCCCCCGGCATCCGTGATCTCCGCGACGACCGCGTCCGCGGCCGCGCCCGTGCGGTTGTTCACGATCACCTTCGCGCCACGGCCGGCGAGCATGATCGCGTGCTCGCGCCCGAGGCCGCGCCCCGCGCCGGTGACCACCGCCACCCGACCGTCGAACCGGAGTTCTTCCGTGCTCATCCCTGATACCGCCCTCAAGGTTGTTCGTTATTACGAACGCATGATCAATATGGCGTGACCATAGTCGCGATCCGGGCCCGTGGTCAAGTAGCGTCCGAGCGCATGGGCAGTCCCTCGGTTGAGCGCGCAGTGCAGATCCTCGACTTCCTGACGACCCACCCGGGCCGCGGATTCACGCTCTCCGAGCTCTCGCGTCGCCTGGGCATCAGCAAGGCGACCGCGCACGGGGTGCTCGGCACGCTGACCGACCGTGCCCTGCTGCTGCGCGACCCGACGACCAACGAGTTCCGGCTCGGTCCGGCCCTCGTTCCGATGGGCAGCGTGGCGGAGCGAACCCTGCCCGCCTTGACGCACGCCCGTGCCGAGGCCCAACGGCTCGCCGACGAGTTCGACGGCGAGTGCGTGATCGTGACCGCGATCGGCGACGAGCTCCTGCTCGTCGGCCGAGCGGGGATCCCGGGCCCGCAGAGCATCACCTCGCACGTCGGCCAGCGGCACCCCCTCGCCCCGCCCCTGGGGTCGTTCGTGATCGCCTGGGCGGACGAGCGAGCGGCCGAGACCTGGCTCGACCGGCTCGGCCCGGAGTCGACGGAAGCCGAGCGCGAGCGCTACACCTCGGCGGTCGCGGCGATCCGCCGGCAGGGTTACGCCGTCGGCGTGCGCACGCCCCGCCTCGAGGAGCTCTCACGCAGCTACGCCGACGCCGATCTGTACTCGCCCGCCGGACGCCGCGAGATCAGCAGGGCGATGGCGGCGGCGGCCCACGACGACGACTACCTGCGCGCCCCCAACGATCTGCCGCCCGACGCCGAGCTGAGCTCGGTCGCCGCCCCCGTCTTCGGGCCCGACGGCACGATGATCTTCGCGATCGCGATCATGCCGGACGGCCAGCACGCCCGGGACCTGCCCGCGCTCGCGAAGGCCGTTCTGCGCGCCGCGCGCCGCGTGATGGCGGCGATCGACGGACGGGAGCCTCCCGCGACGTAGTCGGCGCGCACCCGGCGCCGTTCGCCGCCCGCGACGCGGGCCGGGTGCGAACCGCGACGGGCCGCGCGGGCACGATCTCGGCCGTCGACGCGATCGTCGCTGCGTTCGCGGCGACGCGGAAGCACGCGGTCGTGGTGACCACCGACCCCACGGATCTCGGCGCGCTCGTGGCCCACGCGTCGCGCCCGGTCAGCGTCGTCGCGATCTGACCCGCCCCGATCGATGCGTCGGGCTCTGCCGAGCCATTCGACACAATCCGACACGCGGATCGATCGCGGCGGCCCGGGACGACCGGTCCCGGCTCAGCCCACTCGTGCCCCCGGCTGACTGCGCCAGGTCGCCCCCGCCGTCTCGGCCCCGGCGGCCACCAGCGACGCGACCAGCCGCTCGCGGTCGGCGGCCAGCCGGCCCGTCCCGCACGCCGGGGTGACCAGGCTCTGCGCGTAGACCGTCGCCAGGGGCGCACCCGCCGCCACCGTCGCCGCGACTCCGGCGGAGACCCGAGCCGCGACGTCGCAGACGTCGTCCGGGCTGACCGGATCGACCGCGCCCCAGGCGACGCGCGTCCCGCGCCGCAGCAGCGCGGAGAGCACCGCGGCGCCCTCGCCCCCGACGCAGTAGCGCGTGACGTCGAACGAGACGACGTCCGGCTCGGCCGCGCGGACCAGCGCCCACGGCACGGGACCGCAGACGTGCAGGCCCCACGCCGCCGCGACCGCGCGCAGCGGATCCCAGACGTCGGGCGCGATCCCGCTGCCCGCCGCCGCGGCCAGGCCGGGCTCGTCGATCACGACCAGGGCGTCGAGCCCGAGCTCGCGCAGCCGCGCCACCTGCCCCGCGAGGTTCCCGGCCAACCAGGCCGCCAGCTCGCGAGCCAATCCGTCGGCCCCCGTCCGCCCCGCCGCGTGCTCGAGCGCGCGGGCCAGCGTGACCGGCCCCGTCACCTGGAGCTTGACCAGCCGGTGCTCCGGCGGCCGGGCCTCGATCGCCGCGAGGAACGCGTCCCAGGCCGCGGGCCGCTCGCGGTCGCGGTCGTCCGCCCAGCCGCAGCGGAGCGGGTCGGCGCCCAGCCACTCGCGGACCATGTCTCCGTCGCGGCGCGGGAGCTGCGGGCAGAACGGCAACCCGTACGCACGGGTCGCGTGGCGGACCGCGGCGATCGGCTCGTCGAACGGCAGGCTGCCGATCCCGGTCGTGGTCAGCAGGGGCAAGCGGTCGAGGACGCTCATCTATCCGTCTCCTTCTGTGGTGACCGTAACGCGCGGTCACCGTGGTCAGAAGCACCGGCGAGGGACGGCTGCCCGTCCTGGCGGCGCAGAGTCGACAGGTCTTCGGACTCGGATGCGTTCGATCGCGGCCGCCTTCCCAGTCCCCAGGCGAACGGCCCGGGGGTGCCAGTGGCTTCGTGGCCGCGATCCGCATCCTCACCGCTGCGCGTCAGTCCCGGATTCGCACCGGATTCCCTGACCCCACGGAGGGGGTGGATCGACTCCGCGGCGCACAGTAGCGCACGGGTTGGCCGCCGACCGGAGCCGCGCGCAACTGCGACGATCCGCCCATGCCCTCGGCGACGGAACCGACCACCCCCGCCCCCGCCGACGAGCCCGCAGCCCCGGCCGCGGAAGCACCGCCGAAGCTCGCGCGACTGCGGCTGCTGCTGGCGTTCGCCCGCCCCCACCAGCGGATGCTGCTGCTCGGCCTGGTCCTGGCGATCGGCGCGTCGGCGACCCAGCTCGCGACGCCGATGGTCACCCGCGACATCCTCACCGCGCTCGCCGACTCGAGCAGCATGACCGGCCCGGTGATGCTGCTCGCGGGCCTGGTCGTGGTCGGCGCGGCCGCCGGGCTGGTGATGTGGATCACCCTCGGCACGGTCGGCGAGCGGATCGTGTTCGACGCCCGGGTCGGGATGGTCCGCCGGTACCTCGGCGCGACGGTCGGATCGATCGCCAAGCGGCCGACCGGCGAGCTGGTGACCCGCGTGACGTCAGACACCGTGCTGCTGCGCGAGGCCGCCGCGTCGAGCTTCGTCGGGCTGTTCAACGGGGTCGTGATGCTGGTCGGCACGCTGATCCTGATGGGCGTGCTCGACCTGGTCCTGCTCGGAGCAACCGTGGCGGTGATCTCCATCGTCACCGTGCTCTTCCTCGTCCTGATGCCGACGATCGCGAAGGCCCAGGAACAGGCCCAGGAGCACGTCGGCCGGCTCGGCGGACGGCTCGAGGGGGCGGTCCGGGCGCTGCGCACGGTCAAGGCCGCCCGCGCCGAGCAGCGGATCGGCGACGCGCTGCAGGGCGACGCCCGCACGTCGATGGAGCACAGCGTGCGCGCGGTCCGCCGTGAGGCGTTCGCCTGGACGCTCTCGTGGACCGGCGTCCACGTCGCGACGATCGCGATCCTCGCCTTCGGCGCCTGGCGCGTCGACCAGGGGCACCTCGACGTGCCGAGCCTGATCGCCTTCCTGCTCTACGCCTTCGGCCTGACCGGGCCGATCATGGAGCTGACCCAGAACACCACCGCGCTGCAGGCCGGGATCGCCGCCGCCGGTCGGATCCGCGAGCTCGACGACCTGCCGCAGGAGAGCGACCTGCTCGGTGCGTCCCCCGCCCCCGCCCTCGCGGCCGGCGCGGCCGCCCCTCGCGTCGGCCCGGACGCCCCGGTGCTGACCCTCGACGAGGTCGTCGTCGCCTACGGGCCCGACCGTCCGCCTGCGCTCGACGGCGTCTCGCTGACCGTGCCGCGGCGCGGGCACATCGCGCTGGTCGGCCCGTCGGGCGCCGGCAAGACGACGCTGCTCTCGCTGCTGCTGCGGTTCCTCGAGCCCCAGGGCGGCGAGCTGCGGCTCGACGGGCGCCCCTACTCCACCGTGAGCCACGACGAGGTCCGCGCGCGGCTGGCCTACGTCGAGCAGGAGACGCCGGTCGTGCCCGGCACGATCCGCGAGAACGTGACCTTCGTCCGGCCCGACGCGTCAGAGGACGAGACCTGGGCGGCGCTGCGCGCGGTCCACCTGGCCGAGCACGTCGCCGGGCTTCCTGAGGGCCTCGACACCCCGCTCAGCGACACCTCGGTCTCCGGAGGGCAGCGCCAGCGGATCGCCCTGGCCCGCGCGATCCTGCGGGCCCCGGACGTCCTGCTGCTCGACGAGGCGACCGCGCAGATCGACGGGCTGACCGAGCGGGCGGTCCACGACGTGATCGGCGAGCTCTCGCAGCGCGGCGCCGTCGTCACCGTCGCCCACCGGCTGTCGACCGTGGTCGACGCCGACCGGATCGTCGTGCTCCAGGACGGACGCGTCCGCGCGACCGGCACCCACGGCGAGCTGCTGGCCGCGGACGACCTCTACCGGCAGCTCGTCGAGGCGCTGCGGATCGCGGACGCCCCGGCCGACGTGACCGAGGACGCACCGCTCTAGCCACAGCGGCCCGGCGGGGCCCTCCCGCCGGGGTCCCGCTCTACGGCACCGCGACCGTCAGGGTCAGCGGGTCGAGCGCCTCGCCCGCCGTGTAGAAGCCCGCGAAGGCCTCGACGCCCGCGGCGGTCAGCGTCGTCTGCACGCCGGCCCACCGGACCGCGCCGCCGACCAGGCCGCGCGTGCCGGAGCCCATGTCGATGTCGGCCAGGCGGACGTTCGGGTAGGCCACGACCTGCCCCGTGTCGAGCCGCTTGCTCAGCATGTCGACGTAGAGCGAGCCGACGCCGCTGGACGGGGCCTCGATCCGCGGGTTGCACAGCCACAGCCGCAACGACGCCGCCTCGCCGGTGCCCCACTTCTCGAAGTAGACCGCGCCGCGGAACGCGGCCGACAGCGCGCCCTGGGCGTCGTACGACGTCACCGACGAGACGCCGAACAGGAACGTCCCGCCGGGGCTGGCGGCCGCCCCGTTGGACGGCACGATGCTGCCGTCGCTGCTCACGTAGTTGCGGAACGACTGCCGGAGACCCCAGTCGAGCACCCGCGTCTGCGTCGCGTCCGCACCCGGCAGCACGGGACACCCCACGATGTTGACCGGCGGCGTCGGAGCCGGCGGTCCCCCGCCCGGACCGGGCGTCGGAGCCGGCGCTCCCGGAGCGACGTTCGCCGCGCCCGGCACGGCGAGTTTCACCTTCGAGGAGACGCGGGCGAACGTGCCCTTCCGGAGGCGCTTGACGCCGAGCTCGCGGCCCAGCGTCCGCGCCGCCGAGGCGGTCAGCTTCCAGCTCCGCGTCGCCGTCTGGGCGCTGCCACCCTTGCTGTCGATCTTCAGCCGCGTCGCGCTCATGGTGAACAGGGTGCGTGACTTCTTGCCGTCGATCCGGCCGGTGACCCGCGACTTCTTGCCGTTGAGCCGGATCCGCAGACCGGTGACCCGGACCCGGTCCGATCCGCGGCGCAGCACGAGGCCGTCGACGTTCGCGTGGCGTAGCTCGCTCGACTTCGCGGCCTTGCCTCCCGTGACCGGGATCTTCGTTCCCGACTTCGTCCGCTTGGCGTCGCCGAGCGTCGACAGCTTGACCTTCGAGCGCCTGAGCGTCCGGTAGGCGGCGCCCGCGGGCCTGACGGTCGTCGACCCCTCGCGGACGGCCACCGAGCCGGACGCCGTGGCGGCGCCGGCGGGGCTCGCGGCGCCCAGCCCGGCGGCGGTCAGCGCGATCAGCGCCGCGCCGCTCGCGGCGCGGCGTGCGGTCTTCCTCATCATGTTGCTCCTTCGCACCGGGGCGCGGTCGTCAGTTGCGTAGGAACGAGCGACGGACCCAGGCGATCGTCGCCCCGGGGTCCTCGGACGCCTGCAGCAGCCGGTCCGGGTCCGCGACGTAGATCCGCTTGTTGCGCGCGGCCTTCGTCGGCTTCCAGCCGACCTTGTTGCGGAAGTACTTCTGGATGCTCGAGATCGACGACGAGTTGCCGTGCGGGACGACGATGATCACGTCGGGGTTGCGACGCAGGACCTCCTCGTCGCTGATCGGCGCGAAGCTGCCCGGCGTGCCGGCCGAGAACGTCGCCTTCATCCCCTGGGTCAGGAGCCGGCCCCCGGCCTGCGTGACGATGTCCCCGCCCCAGCTATTGGGCAGGAACGCCACGGTGTTGCGGCCGACGCCGAGGACGACGAGCACGGACGGACGGGACTTGATCCCGGCCCGCGCCTTGCGAATCCGCGCGTCGATCTGCTTGGTCAGCCGGTTGGCGGACTTCTGCGACTTGCCCAGGCGCGTAGCGATCCGCCGCACGGCCGGCGAGACGTGCCGGACGCGGAACGGTTCGAGGTTGTCGACCACGGAGATCCGCTGCCGGCGGATCGACGCGCTGCCGCTGCGCCAGTTGGCCGACGAGAG
>JADKLW010000570.1_pt1 | contig 14083 bp, 13 predicted proteins | sample 8641881 | NCBI WGS metagenome assembly JADKLW01 (sample SAMN16272185, study PRJNA661076) | feces metagenome | isolation source: fecal sample from diarrhoea affected cattle B | host: Bos taurus | place: South Africa: Lokaleng Village, Mahikeng | collected 2019-09 | reverse complement strand
GGGCTGGGAACCGCATTATCCCGATTATAAAACAGGGTTGGCGAAGTTGGTGGACTGACGGAGTATAAAAACGTTTAAGCCACCACCCTCGGCATTTTCGGCTTTCGCGCCCGCAGTGCGACAATCAAGCCAGCCATCGCCAGTAACGCTCCGGCGACAGGCAACGCGGTCCATGTATAGCCCTCGAACAGAGTGGATAATATCATCGCCACAACCGGCACCAATACGCTGGAATATGCCGCTTTACCGGCCCCGATTTCCCTTACCAACGCGAAATAGAGCGGGAATGTCATCACCGAACCGATAAGGGCGAGATAGAATATGCCGCCGATATAGCCCGCGCGCATTTCCATCACCGGCGGCCCTGCTGTAACCCATGCCATCGTGATATTGAACACCGAGCCCCAGAACATCGCCCAGGCAAGTAGCGTGAAAATCGGAAGGGATCGCAACTTGGGCAGTGCCTGCATCACATTGGCGCTCGATGCGGATAAAAGCCCGCAAATGGTCAGCGTCATGCCCAGTATCACGTCTGTAATAGTTGCCGGAGAGGATTTATATTCATGCCATAATAAAAGAGCGATTCCCGTCGCGGCAATCGCTGAACCGACCAGAAAAGTGCCCTTTATGCGCTGTCCCAGGAATATTCGGCCCAGCACCGCATTGGGCACCATCAACAATGCAAACAGCACCGCGACCAGACCGGACGTGATGTAAAGCTCCGCATTATAGACAAAGTGGAAGTTGAACGAAAATTGCGCGATACCGATCAGCATTGCCCAGAACTGACCTGTGCGGCCGAGCCGGAACGGCAGCCGTTTGAACGCCACCAATATGAACATCGCCGCCGCCGCCACGATGAACCGGTAGCTTACTGACCAGCTTGGCGGCACGTCGGAAATCTGGTCTTTTATCACCAGCCAGGTCGAGCCCCAGACCAGGGAGATGAACAGGAACGGGATCAATATCCGCGGTGTTAACAGGCTGGATTCCTGATCGGCTGTGCCGTCTTCCGACGCGTTCATAAAGCTGCAATCGCGTTGGCCAGGGGTTGGATATCCGCCGCGCTCTGGTTCCAGCTTATCACCAGCCGGGCTTTACCTTCGCCCCAGTCATAAAAATCAAAACCCGCATTGCGCAGCGTTTCGGCTTCGCTGGCGGACAAGCGGATGAACACCTCGTTTGCTTCGGCAGGATAGAGCAGCCGCTCACCCGCCGCCTGCGCGATTATCTGGGCGCCTTCGTTGGAAGTGCGGGCATTTTCAAGCCACAGGTCATCGTCCAGCATCGCCAATATTTGCGCGGCAAGAAAGCGGCCCTTGGATTGCAAATGCCCTGCCCGCTTGCGGCGGTAACGGGTATCGCGGGCCAGATCCTTGTCAAAAAATACCAGCGCCTCTGCGCCCATTCCGCCATTTTTGACAAAGCCAAAGCTAAGCACATCGACGCCCGCTTTCCATGTCACATCTGCTGGGTGACAGCCCAGCCTGGCTATCGCGTTGGCAAAGCGCGCGCCGTCCATGTGCAGCCCTAAACCGCGATCCCTGCAAATTTCCGCAATAGCCGCAACCTCATCCGGGCTGTAGACCAGTCCGTATTCCGTGGCATTGGTGATCGACACGGCCGCAGGCTGCACTTGGTGCACATCATCGCGGATCGCGGCGCAGTGGATTTCTACCGTTTCTGCTGAAAGTTTGGCACCTTCACCCCCGACCAGCATCAGCTTTGCCCCGCCGGTATAGAAAGCCGGCGCGCCTGCTTCATCCTGTTCGATATGCGCCTCTTCGTGGCAGATCACACCTTGATGCGGTTGACACAGCGCCGCCAGAGCCAGCGAATTGGCCGCCGTGCCGGTCGCGACCCACATCGCCTCGACATCCGTTTCAAACAGACCGGAAAAAGCGCCGTTCAACTGTGCGCTAAGGGCATCGCCATCATAGGCGGTGTCCTGCTCATTCGCCTTCGTCAGAGCGTCCATCACTTTGGGATGAACAGATGCTGCATTGTCGGAGAAAAATCGCATGACACGGCCATGCTGCGAACCAGCCGCTACGTCAAGATTGTGATTGCGCCGCGTGTAAATTACTCGGCAGGCTGTATCTCTGGCGCGGCCTTATCAGCGCCTTTGTCAGCAGGCGGCCACCAGCCGATTTTCACCTTGATCCAGTTGATCGCGCGCGGAATCGGTGCGTTTCTGTCCATCCACTCGGCATATTCTTTATAGGCGGGGTCGCTAAGCAAATGCTTTTCTTCGGTCTTTGCGCGCCAATAATAAACCCCGCTGACCGCAGCTATCATCACCGTATTCCGCACCATGTCGGTAAAACTGTCCGACGTTACAAGGAACGGCATTGTCGCCAGCCACCAATAGGCATTTTTGGCGACATAAGCCGGGTGCTTGGTAAAGCGATAAGGGCCGTGGGTGAGGATGCCGCGATGTGTAAGGTTGGAAAAACGCAGCCCGAAAGCAACCGTGGCCCAGGCATAAACCGCGGTCAGAATGACCAGAACCGCGCCCCAGATCGCCAATAGAGCCTGATGCCCTGCAAACCAGTGGGTCCAGTCGGCAGTGTTGACATGGTAATTAAGCGGCCCATCCATGAGAATGAACGGCGGGTAACAGATCAAGGCCGCGACCCAACCGGCAAGATAAGGATTGGCCGTCCGGATATGCGCGTCTAGCGGCTTCATGGTCAGCAAATAACCGACAGTCGCAAATTGCACATCGACGACGAACATCGCGATAATGAGCCAATGGGCAATAGCGACCGGATCACGGATGATCTGCGCTATATCAAGCCGGATAATCTCCCCAAATCCGCCAGGAACGATGGAAATCATGAACGCGAGGAAGAACCCCTTTACCGCCCATGCGCGCAGGTGATGATAGATTTGCTCCGGATCATATTCAGCGCCCGCTTTTCTGCTCCCCAAACCCATGACAAATTGACCAAAATGCCAGGCACCGTCACGCGGTTCGGCAAAATAGCGGTCGAGCCACAACACATAAGGCACGGATAATCCCAGCAAAAATGGCGCAGCCGCCATCATCATTTCCATCGCGAACTGATATTGCCCCGTCCAGTACCAGCGCCCGATGCAGTAAATGCTCGCGATAATTGCCCATGTGACCCAAAGCCCGGCGATCTTCACCACGCTGATGTCAAATGTCCGTTTCAGCGCTTTGGGATTTTTCCAGTCGATGCCTGTGGAAGCGCGCAAATGCACCTTGTCGTGAAGCAGCGACCAGATCACCATCGGCATGGCACAACATAAACATGCGGTAAGCGCAGAATATGGCCCGTCCATACCATATTGACGCGCGACCATGATCCAGGAAGCCAGCCCGATCAGGCCAGCCACACCCACGCCGCCGGACACCGCGGATTGCGGACGCGGATCACCGCTGTCTGATTTGCGTGCGAACATGGTTTTCGCTTTAACCGGAAATGGTAAGCAAGCTGTGAACGCTAGATAATTAACCGCGATGCGCCCTGAACACCCTATGCAAACTCACTGTAATCCGCTATATTTCTGCCAGAGACGCTATCCGCAACTTACGAGACCAACATATAGATATATGGGAACAAAAATGAGAAATCACACGCTCGCAGCCGTAATGGCCTTAATCCTTGTCGCTTGCAATAATGGCGAGGATGCACAGGCCACCCAAAATGCCGCGAACGATGTGCAATCATTGGCAAATAGCGCCCTCTCGGATCGTGAATCTTTTGAAAAAACCACCATTGCCACCCTTGATGAACCATGGGCGATGACATTTCTACCCGATGGCCGGATGCTGGTGACAGAGAAAAAAGGCCGGTTGCTGCTGGTCACTCAAAAGGGTAAAAAAACGCCGGTCGCAGGTATTCCGGAAGTTGATTATGGCGGACAAGGCGGGCTTGGCGACATAGTATTGGCACCCGATTTTGCGGCTAGCGGGTATATCTATCTCAGTTGGGCGGAAGCCGGTGAAGGGGATACAAGAGGCGCAGTGGTCGCGCGCGCGAAACTTTCATTGCCGGCCGCAGGAGCGAACGCCGATGACGCGAAAGCCAACGCACCAAAAATATCCGACCTCGAAACAATCTGGACCCAGAAACCGAAAGTCACGGGCCGGGGCCATTATTCCCACCGCATGGTATTTTCACCCGACGGCAAATATCTGTTCATCGGCTCCGGCGATCGCCAGAAATTTGATCCGGCACAGGATATGTCCAGCAATCTCGGCAAGATTGTCCGGCTGTTTCCCGATGGCACGGTGCCGCAGAATAATCCATTCGTTGGTATGAAAGATGCCCTTCCGGAAATCTGGACCTTGGGCCACCGCAATATTCTTGGCCTGGCTTTTGACAGCAAGGGCAGGCTCTGGAATCAGGAAATGGGGCCAAAGGCTGGCGACGAGTTGAACCTGGTCCAGCGCGGAAACAATTATGGTTACCCGGTTGTATCTGAAGGCGATCATTATGATGGCAAAAAGATCCCACGGCATGAAACCCACCCCGAATTTGCCGCACCCAAAGTCTCTTGGGACCCAACCATCGCGCCATCGGGCCTGATTTTTTATAGCGGCAATCTTTTCCCGTCATGGAAAGGCAGCGCCTTTATCGGCGGGCTGGCCAGCGAGACAATTATCCGCGTCGCCTTTGATGGCGAAAAAGCGATGGAAGCCGAACGCTTACCGATGGGCAAGCGTATCCGCGAAATCGAGCAAGGACCGGACGGCGCTTTATGGGTGCTGGAAGATGGCAAAGATGCCCGGATGTTGCGGCTTGCCCCGCCAATCTCGAAAGAGCCTGTGGTCGCTGAACCGCCGCAGTAACCTCATTGAAAGCTACTGCGAAGCAGCGGTCGTGGTCCCGGATAGGTCGCTCAAAAACTGGCGCACCAGCTTTGCATTTTCGCCAAGGTCATGGACACCGACCCGTGACACCGAACGCATGTCGATGATGCTGGCCTGACCGTTCTGGGCAGGGCGGGCGCGGATCACGATGTCGCTCTTCAATCTGAAAAGCGAATATTTGACGGTCGCCTCCAAATGTCCGGATGCGGGATCGACGCTGGCAACTTCCCATCCGCGGTCATTTGCCAACCGTTCCGCTCTTTCAATGACCAGCGGGACCGGCTGGTCAATCCGCACAGAACGCACGTCAGGATAAGCGCGTTGATGCAAGGTCGCCCAGCGTTGCCGCGGATTCATGCCACGCATTTGCTTGTCATTTGCGCCGGGAATATTGTCCAGGTTATCCGCGCGCAGGTTAAGCGCAGAAAATTGCGGCGGGTCAGCCAGATCGGTTGTGATGTCATGAATCGCGGGAAGCGACATTCTCGCCACCACATAGTTGCCCAGATAACCGATAAAGCCAAGCGCCACGATAATGCCAAGCCCTGTCACCAGCCAGCGCGTTTTGCGCCCTTTTCGCCGGTCCCAGAATATTCCCAAAGCCGCGATAGCCAGAGCAATGATCGCCAGCAAACCCGTCCACGGCACAATCGCCATGCCGGTTTTCCAGCCCCACAGACCAATAGCGGTTCCAAAAGCTGCGCCCAGAAATGCGATAACCGAAACCACGGAAAGCATCAGAACGGTCCAGCCCCTCGGGTCTTTGCGTAGCATGGCCAGTCTATTCTGTTTCGCACCGCCAGCTTGATGACTGGTCTGTGGCTGCTCCTGTTGGCTGTCCATCCGCATAACTCCCGCTATTACCAGTGTCTTTTAGTGGCACGCCGCCAAAGAACAATCAACACCGCTACCCGCGTTTCGTTCCTGCGTTGAAGCGCTCGACAGCACGGTTCAATAGCGGTAAATGCGCGCTTTCGACTCCTTGCCCATAGACTGGACCCATATATTGCCGACGATTATACCGCTTGCCGAAATCGACCCTGAGCTGGTCGAAAGCCTTCTCGACGCTGCCTTTGGCAAGGATAGAATGGGGCGCACTGCCTATAAAGTCCGTGAAGGCATGGAAATGCTGGAAGGGCTGAGCATCGCCGCTGTTGATATGACAGAAAATGAATTGCTCGGCTCGCTCCAGTGCTGGCCAGCGGCATTGACCGACGAGGAAGGCAAGATGCACCCGATGATCATGGTCGGGCCGGTTGCAGTCCACCCCGATTGCCAGCGTCAGGGCATTGGCCGCGCGATGATCGACGCGATGCTAAAAGAACTGCACAAGGACGAGAGCCTGCCACTGGTGATGATCGGTGACCCGGCTTATTATGACCGCTTCTTCGGCTTCTCGCCAGAGCGGACAGGCGGCTGGAAACTGCCGGGGCCGTGGGATCCGGACAGACTGTTAGTGCGCGCGCCAAAAGATGCCGTGCTTCCCGAAAAAGGCAAGCTGGGTCCATGGACAAAAGCCAAAACGGTATAATAGCTATCGGGTGACGCTTTACAGGGCAGAATATTCGCAATAGGCCAATAACATGCCCTACTCACCGCCGCCCGAACTTGCTTCCCTCTCGCTTTCCGAAATTGCGGAACTGGTTCAGGCCCAGAAGCTTCCGCCCGTCGAGAAATGGGAGCCGGAGGAAACCGGCGACAGCGAAATGCAGATTAACGCAGACGGCAGCTGGCTGCATCAGGGGTCACCGATTAACCGGCCCGCGATGGTCCGTGCTTTTTCGACCCTGTTACGACGCGAACCGGACGGCAGCTTCGTGCTGGTCACACCTTATCAAAAACTCGGCATCATTGTTGACGACGCTCCTTTTGTGGCGGTCCAGATGGAAAATGAAGGGCAAGGAAAGGACCGCAAGCTGGCCTTCCGGCTCAATACCGATCATCTGGTCATCGCCGATGCCGAACATCCCTTGCGCTTTCCCGCGGGTAGCGATGCGCCTCAGCCTTATCTGACAGTTCGCGGCGGACTGGAAGCGGTTCTGGCGCGGCCGGTTTATTACGAGCTGGCCGAATATGCGCTTGAAGACAATCTCAACCCCTTTGGTCTGTGGAGCAACGGGGCTTTTTTTCCGATTGAGTTACCGGCATGACCCGATCCCTCGACCTTAGAACCAGGCTGTCACAGTCCCTGCGCACGGGCCATGAAATGGACCTTGATCATGTGCTTCTGGACGAGCGCCATTTCATCACCGATATTAGCAGCCTGCGTAGCGCCGCCGTGCTGATCGCGATTACCGACAGGCCCGATCCCGGCGTCATTCTGGTCCATCGCCCCGATTATATGCGTAATCACCCAGGGCAAGTCGCTTTTCCCGGTGGCAAGATTGATCCCGATGACAAGGATGCGATACATGCCGCCTTGCGCGAGGCAGAAGAGGAAGTCAGCCTGAACCCCGCTCAGGTTGATATTATCGGGCCGACCGACCGCTATCATTCGGGCAGTGGCTATAATATCCAGCCGGTCGTGGGCGTCATACCCCCTGACCTGCCGCTGGTCCCCTGCCCCGAAGAGGTGGACGAGTGGTTTGAAGCGCCGTTAGATTTTGTACTTGATCCCAAAAACCAGACGAGCCATGTCGGCTACTGGCGCGGGGTGAGGCGAGAATATTACCAGATCGAGTGGGAAAATCACCGTATCTGGGGGATTACCGCAGGGATATTGGTCAACCTGTCAAAGCGGCTGGACTGGCTATCGTGAAGCTGCCGGACGCTTCGTGGCATCAGCGGCAATCGCTGAAAAACATAATCGCCGTGCTTGATGGCCAGAACGGCATGGTCCGTTTCGTCGGCGGTGCGGTGCGGGACAGTTTGCTCGGCCTTCCGGTGCAAGACATTGATCTTGCGACAATATTAAAGCCCGATGATGTGATGGCTCGGCTTTCCGATGCGGGGATCAAGGTCATCCCCACTGGCATCGGGCACGGCACTGTTACCGCGATCACCAGAGATGGCCCGGTCGAGATTACCACTTTGCGCCGTGATGTATCGACCGACGGGCGGCGGGCGACGGTGGCTTATAGCGATGACTGGAAAGAAGACGCCGCGCGCCGCGATTTCACTATCAACGCGCTGTCCGCCGATCCGGAAACGCTGGAAATATATGACTATTTCGGCGGACTGGATGATCTGGAAAAGCACCATATCCGCTTCATCGGCTCCGCCCGGCAACGCATTGCCGAGGACCATTTGCGGATCATGCGCTATTTCCGCTTTCTGGCCCGCTTTGCCGAAACCAGTATCGATGACGAAGCCTATGCGGCCTGCACCCAAGCCGCCGAAAGCCTCAATTCCCTGTCGCGGGAGCGTATCGCGGACGAGTTAATGAAACTGCTCGCCACAGCCAATCCGTCATTTGCAGTCGGGAAAATGCTGGAAGCCGGTATTTTTGACCATGTTTTCGCAGATGCGGACAGCGAAGCCGCCGCGCTACTCGACTGGCTGGTCAGCCGCGAGCAAGCCTATAATATCCCGCCAGCCGCCATCAGACGGTTTATCACCCTGCTCCCCAAAGATGCGGACAAGGCGGGCAAGATTGTCACCGGACTCAAAGCCTCAAAGAAAATGCGCCGCGGTGTAATGGATCGCCTAACCGCGCAGGAACCCGCAGCGAAGGACATGCCGGTTATCGCCTACCATCACGGAGCCGATGCCGCGCAGGACATCGCTCTGTTATTCGCAGCAGATGATGACTTTGCCGCTTGCATGGCGGCGCTGGATGGCTGGCAAAAGCCGGTCTTCCCGATCACCGGCGGAGATTTAATCACAATGGGCCTGAAACCCGGCCCCATCGTCGCAAGAACCCTGACAAAAGTAGAGCGCGCCTGGATCGACGAGGGTTTTCCGGGTGATGAGCGGGTGCAGCAACTCGCCAGAGAAGCTATTTCCCCGGCTTAGTATCACGAATGAAAAGCGGGTGATCCGGCCAGCCGCAGCCGACACGGATCGCCCTTAAACTTTTAAGCCGCGTGCTTAATTTCGCGAAGGGTTATATCGAAGGAAATATCTTCCCCGGCAAGCGGATGGTTGCCATCAGCCTTCACGGATTGATCACCCACGGCAACGACGTAAAGCGTAACAGCCGAACCGTCCTGCTGCTGCGCCTGAAGCGACATGCCCGGCTGCGGATCAACATCGGCTGGCAGGTTATCGCGGGGAATGTCGATCACCATTTCCTCACGCCGGGCGCCGAAAGCATTTTCACAGTCGATCGCAACCGTTTCCTTGTCACCGACTTTCATTTCCGCAAGCTTTTCTTCAACTTCGGGGAAAATCGCTCCATCGCCAATTCTGATTTCCTGCGGACCTGTCTCCTCGGTATGACCGACGACCGTACCATCGGCTTTACGCACGGAATAATCGATCAGGACTGTATCGCCTTGCTTTGCATTTTGCATATCTATCCTTTCTTATGGGGGAGTGTGAACGGTATCTTTAAACCGCTATGGACTGCGTATCTGACGAACGCGCGATGACCGAATTGTCGCAACCATGAGCGCACTAGTCAAACACAATCTTTTCCGGCGGGCCTGTGTGGCTTCTGCAAGAAGCTTGTGCTCCGCACTTGATGCGGAGCCTAGAGTAGATCGTAAGGACCGCCATCCTGGGCTCCGCATCAAGTGCGGAGCACGGGCCTCCAATAAACCCCTAATCAAACTTACCCGTCTTCGGGAACCCCGTCGGCGGCAAGCGGCCGGCTGCGCCTCTGGCTACGCGCCACATGGTCAGGTCGTTTTCGGTGCGGGTGCGGCCGGTTTCTCCGCCCATGGGCCAGCTTAGGCCTTCTTCCAGTTTAAACACGGTCGCGTCAGACAGCCCGCCATCTTTATAGCGTTGCAGCATGACGCCCTGCCCTTTGGCCATTTCCGGCATTTCGGACAGCGCGAACACCACCAGCTTGCGGTTTTCGCCAATCGCCGCGACATGGTCTGCGCCTTCGGGAACGGGACGGACGACCAGGAGTTTCGCATCGCCTTTCAGGTTCACGACCTGACGGCCTTTTTTGGTTTCCGCCACGACATCCGCAATATTGGTGATGAAGCCCCGGCCCCATGTGGACGCTATCAAAAGCCTGCCCTTCATATCGGCGACCATCAGCGCAATCGGCTCCGCGCTGGCTTCCATATCGACCATCGACGCCACCGGCTCACCAAAGCCGCGCGCGCCGGGCAGCCTGTCTGCGCCCAATGTATAGAAACGCCCGTTGTCACAGCACATCAGCAGCTTGTCCGTGGTCTGCGCGTGGAACGCGAATTTTGGCCCGTCGCCTTCCTTGAACTTGAACGCTTCCGGCGCGCTCAGGTCGGCATGGCCCTTCATCGCCTTGATCCAGCCGCGCTTGGACATGATCACGGTGACGGGTTCTTTTTCGATAAACGCTTCGAGCGAGATTTCCCGCGCCGGAGCCGCCTCTTGCAGCATCGTGCGCCGTTTCCCTAGCTCCGTGTCTTCGCCGTATAGCTTACGCATGGCAGCAAGGTCTTTTTTCAGCCGTGTCTTTTGCCGCGCCGGGCTTTCGATCAGGCTTTCCAAGCCCTTACGCTCTTCCAGCAGCTTGTCCCGCTCGGTCCGCAGCTCCATTTCCTCAAGCTTGCGCAAAGAACGCAAACGCATGTTGAGGATCGCTTCTGCCTGCCGGTCAGTGAGCTTGAACTCTTCCATCAACAGCGGCTTCGGCTCGTCATGGTTACGGATAATCTCGATCACACGGTCGAGATTGAGATATGCGATAATATAGCCTTCGAGCAGCTCCAGCCGCGCATCAATCTTGTCCATGCGATGCTGCGAACGGCGCACCAGCACTTCGATCTGGTGGACAATCCAGTGGTGCAACACCTCTGTAATACCCATGACCTTGGGTGTGCGGTCCTTGTCCAGCACGTTCATGTTGAGCGAGAAGCGGTTTTCCAGATCACTCATCCGGAACAGAGCGTTCATCAGGTCTTCGGGGTCAACCGTGCGGGTTCTGGGTTCCAGTACGATGCGGACCTGTTCATCCGATTCATCGCGGATGTCGGCAAGAATAGGCAGTTTCTTGTCGGCAATAATCTGGGCAATCTGTTCGATCAGCTTGCCCTTTTGCACTTGGTAAGGGATTTCGGTGACAACAATCTGCCAAGCGCCGCGCCCCTCGGCATCTTCTTTTTCCCACTTGGCCCGTACGCGCATGGCGCCGCGCCCGCTTTCATAGGCCGCATCGATAACCGATTTGGGATCAACAAGCGTGCCGCCGGTGGCAAGGTCCGGGCCTTTGATAAGCTCCATGATCTCGGCATGTTCGGCCTTGGGATTGTCGATCAACAGCGTCGCCGCGTCGATAATCTCTGCGACATTATGCGACGGGATGCTGGTCGCCATGCCCACGGCGATACCGCTGGCCCCGTTGGCAAGCAGGTTGGGGAACAGGCCGGGCATGATCTCCGGCTCTTCATCCTCGCCATTATAGGTTGGCTTGAAATCCACCGTGCCTTCGTCAAGCCCGTGCATCAGCTCGATCGCCGTGCGGGTCAGGCGGGCCTCGGTATAACGGTAGGCGGCGGCATTATCGCCATCAATATTGCCGAAATTCCCCTGCCCGTCGACCAAAGGATAGCGCATCGCGAAACTCTGTGCGAGGCGGACCATCGCGTCATAGACAGACTGGTCGCCATGCGGGTGATATTTACCGATCACATCGCCAACGACGCGTGCGCATTTCTTATAACCCTGCGACGGGTCGAGCTTTAACAATCGCATCGCCCATAAAAGCCGCCGGTGAACAGGTTTCAGGCCATCGCGCAGATCGGGCAGCGAGCGCGCGGTGATCGTGGACATGGCATAGATCAGATAGCGTTCTGACAGGGCCGCATCAAAGGGCGCATCGACAATCGCGTCAAATTCGTCTTCGGGAGCTGGTTCGGGCGCTTCTGTTACATCACTCATGCACGGTGCGATAGCAGGGTCGATTTAGCTTGTGGAGAGATTATTTACCGAGCCACTCTTTCGGCAGCGCAACGCCCTCACGCTCGTTGTCCCAGATGATGCTCATGATCCACCAGCGGCTGCCATCATTCCACAGATGCACCATATTCACGCCCCGAAACTGGATCTCCGGATGATCCGGTGTCTCGCGCGCTTCATAGGTGGAAAAGACATGGGCAATCTGGCCGAACACATCCGTCTTGCGGCCTAGTTCAATCTCGTAAAAAGAGCGCCCTTCCAGCAGCGGGATTGTCGCTTCTACAAATTCGTCAAAGCTGAATGTATAGGCGACCGGCTTGCCATTTTCGATCCGGGTGCGGGTGATCAGCGCGCGGGGATGATAGATTTCGCGGTCGCGTTCCCAGTCCTGCCCGCCGGGCGGTCCGGAAATACATTCGTAAACCGCGTCCATGATTTCATCTATTGTGCCATATCTGGTCAAAGCCCATCCCTTTCACCGCTAGTTCACTGACGATAATATATAATCTTTGCTGTAAACAGGGTTACAATCTTTTGCCGGGATAGGATAGATTGCGCCAGCACCCGCTTTGGCTTATAGGGAGCCATCGTTGCCCCGATTGGTCCGAATACTTTTTGATTCGCACGGTCGGGGTTTGGTTTTTGAAGCTTCTTCCTGAGTTAGGAATCCACTATGTCCCGTCGTCGCCAAATCTATGAAGGCAAGGCCAAGATTCTTTACGAAGGACCGGAGCCCGGCACGCTCATCCAATATTTCAAAGATGACGCAACCGCTTTCAATGCTGAGAAAAAGGGCACGATCAGCGGCAAAGGGGTAATCAACAACCGCGTGAGCGAGCATATTTTTACGCTACTCGGCAATATCGGTATTCCCAGCCATTTCATCCGCCGTCTGAACATGCGCGAGCAATTGGTCAAACAGGTGGAAATCGTTCCGATCGAAGTCATCGTCCGCAACGTTGCCGCCGGTTCGCTGAGCAAACGTCTGGGCATCGAAGAAGGCACGCCGCTACCGCACACCTTGCTGGAATATTGCTACAAGGATGACTCGCTTGGTGATCCGTTGGTAGCCGAAGAACATATCGCCTGCTTTGGCTGGGCGACGCAGGACGAGATGCAGGACATCTCCGCCATGGCGATCCGCATCAATGATTTCATGGCAGGCCTGTTTGCCGGAATCGGTATCAAGCTGGTCGATTTCAAACTGGAATTTGGCCGCCTGTTCGATGGTGATTTCTCCCGCATCATTCTGGCCGACGAAATCAGCCCGGACGGTTGTCGCCTGTGGGATATGGAAACGAACGAAAAGCTCGACAAAGACCGTTTCCGCCGCGATCTGGGCGGAGAAGCCGAAGCCTATCAGGAAGTCGCCCGTCGTCTTGGCCTGTTCCCCGAAGGTGGGCCAAGCGAAGTGCATGACCTGGATAGCGAGCGCAAAAAGCGCGGGAAATAGGGCCGCTGGTTTAGCTTAAACCCGTCACTAAGCTGGCGGGCTGAACTGCCCTTGGGCAATCGCTATTCCTTCATGGTTTACGCCATTTTAACCATTATGCTGATAGCAACATCCTCACACAAAACTCATGTGGGGATGTTATCCGATGCGCCTTTTAATCTTGTTAGCCTCTACAACGCTGCTCGCCGCATGTGGCGGTGCCGGACCGGAATCTGCCGGTAGTATCGCACCGATTGGCAGTGGTTCAGGTGGCGGCGGAACCGGACAAAGCGGAAATCCACATTCGTTTGTTGATCCTTCGGACGTCAAAACTTACAGCGGTATTGGTGCAAGCCAGCATCTAACCCTCGATGAGGGCGGCGAGTTCTATAATAGTAACGCCTCGACTGTTCGAAGCAGTGGTATCAATATTACTTTTGATCCGCGGAGTGCGGAATTTTCATTTACCTATACCGATCCTCTGGCCTCGGTCAGCACATCCATTACTTATCAGGACCCCCTTCACCGGACAGATTTTGGCGGGAATATAGAGCCACAAAAAGGTGTAGAGGAATTTACGACGCCCGGTATGCGTTATTTAGAAGCTGGAACAATTACAAATGGCGTCGTAGCTGCCTACGCCGCACCCGAGATGGACTTTGTTCTTGATCCGGCTCAAGCTTCCGGCAGCGCGGATATTACAACATTATTCTATCAACTCCCGGGCACCGAGACGCAATATGTCTCTTTCGCCGGTTTCGTTCGAAATCGCTATACCGCTGCCCGCAAAGCTGGCGTCATTGAAGAAACAT
>JADKLW010000569.1_pt1 | contig 14115 bp, 14 predicted proteins | sample 8641881 | NCBI WGS metagenome assembly JADKLW01 (sample SAMN16272185, study PRJNA661076) | feces metagenome | isolation source: fecal sample from diarrhoea affected cattle B | host: Bos taurus | place: South Africa: Lokaleng Village, Mahikeng | collected 2019-09 | reverse complement strand
ATGCCCGGAAGAGTACGGGCGCGGACCCGCGGGTTGCGACGACCCGACGTCGGAGGGCGCGCGGCCGACGGTCGGGCGCGCACGGGCACGACTCGGGGGTCCGCTGGCGCACGTACGGGGTGCACGTGCATATACAATCGGTCGATGACGAGCCTCGCCGGTGCCCGGACGCTGATCACCGGAGCCGCCAGCGGCATCGGGCGCGCCACCGCGCTGCGCGCCGCGCAGGCCGGCGCGGCCGTCTTCCTGACCGACCTCGACGCCGCCGGTCTGCACGAGACCGCGGCCCTGGTCCGCGAGCGGGGCGGCAAGCTGCTCGGCGCGCATCCGGCCGACGTCTCCGACCACGAGGCGGTCCAGGCGATGGCGGATCGGGCGCACGCCGAGCACGGCAGCTTCGACGTGGTGATGAACGTGGCGGGGATCTCCACCTGGGGGTCGGTCGACCGGCTGGCGCACGAGGACTGGCGGCGCCTGATCGAGATCAACCTGATGGGCCCGATCCACGTGATCGAAGCCTTCGTCCCCCCGATGATCGCCGCCGGGCGGGGCGGGCACCTGGTCAACGTCTCGTCGGCCGCCGGGCTCTTCGGCCTGCCGTGGCACGCGGCCTACAGCGCCACGAAGTTCGGGATCCGCGGGGTCTCCGAGGTCCTGCGGTTCGACCTACGCCCGCACGGGATCCGGGTCAGCCTGGTCTGCCCCGGAGCCGTCTCGTCGCCGCTCGTCGATTCGGTGCGGATCGTCGGAGTGGACCGCGCGGATCCGCGGGTCCGGGCACTGACCGAGCGGTTCACCCGGCACGCGGTCACCCCCGACCAGGCCGCGGCCGCGATCGTCCGCGGCGTCGAGCGCAACCGGTTCTGGGTCTACACGTCCCGCGACATCGCCTGGGGGCACTTCGCGCAGCGCAAGTTCGAGTGGCCCTACACGCTGGCGATGCGCGCGCTCAACGCGCGGGTCCGGCGGGTGGCCGATCGCCTACCCTGAACCGGTGAACCGGATCACCATCCTGGTCCTGTCGGTGAACGAGGCGCCATTGCTCCGGTGGTCGCTGCCCGCTGCCTGCGCCCAGGGCGCCGACGAGGTCGTGGTGATCGACAACGCGTGCACCGACGCCACGCCGGAGCTGTGCGAGCAGTTCGGGGCGCGGCGGCTGCGACTATCGCGGCGACGCGGGTACGCGGCGGCGATGAACGCCGGCCTGGCGGCCTGTGGCGGCGATTGGGTGCTGCTCTGCAACGCCGACTGCGTGCTGGACGACGGGTTCGTCGAAGCGCTTCGGCCGCACCTCTTCAGCCCGACGCTCGGATCGGTGGTGCCCCGTCTGCTGCACAGCGACGGCATGGATCCGGCGCACCGGACCCACGAGCTCGACGCGGCCGGGGTGACGGTCGACCACCGTCGCCGGCCGACGCTGATCGGCAGCGGGTCGTCCGCCGACCGGTTCTCGCGCACCGGCCCGGTCTTCGGCGGCGACGGCGCCTGCGTGCTCTACCGGCGGGCGTGCCTCGAGGACTGCGCGTTCGGCCTGGAGGTCTTCGACGAGGACATGGACCTGTGGGCGACCGATGTCGACCTGGCCTGGCGGGCGCGGTTGTTCGGCTGGGAGTCGCGCTACGAACCGCGAGCCGTGGCCTGGCACCGGCGGTTCTCGCATCCGACGCGGACCGAGACGTCGGACCGGGCGCACCGGCGACTGCGCTTCCGCAACCGGCTGCTGATGGTGGCGAAGAACCAGACGCGGGGCGAGCTCGTGCGCGGGCTGCCGTGGATGCTCGCCCACGAGACGATCGCGCTCATGACCGCGCTGACGCGCGAGCCGCTGCTGCTGCGCGCCTACCTCGACGCGTTCCGCGCCTGGCCCGGCGCGCGGCGGCGACGACGCTGGGTGCAGGCCCACCGGCGGGCGCTGCGCGCCCGACCGGATGCGCTGGCGTCGCGCAAGCCGCCCCGTCGTACGCCGTTCGGGCTCGTGCCGCCGTCGTCTCCGGCCGCGCCGTGGGTCGCCGACGACGACGCGACGGATGCCGCGGACGCGAGCCGCGCCGTCAGGCACTGACGACGCGACCCGCTCGGAACCGCGCTGGCCGTCAGTCCTTGCCGACCTGGAACGGCGCGCCGCCGTCGCTGGGGGTGGCCCGGACCGTCGCGCCGACGAGGTGCTCGACGACCACGAGGTTGTTCGTCGCGGCGGTGCGCGCACCGGCGACGTCGACGGAGGCGACGCGGTCGGGTACGAGGATCACGCTTCGCGCGGTGCCGTCCCTGCGGGTCTCGACGATGCTCAGGCCCTCGTCGGCGCTGACGTTGGCGCGGCACGAGTAGCCGGTGCCGTCGCCGTTGTCGGCGCCGAAGCAGGTGTGCTTCGGGCCGGTCACGACCCACGCCTGGGTGCCGTCGGCGGCCCTGATGCCGCGGACCGGCCGACCGGCGACGTCCGGGTAGCGGACCGCCAGCACGGCGTGCATCTCGGCGACGCGCCGGGTCGCGGGCTGGGCGCTACGGGCGACGGCGGTGTAGCGCGGCGCGGGGTGCTCGGCCACGTCGACCACGGGGGCGCTGACGTCGGGCGCCGGGGCGGCGGGGCCGGCCGGGGAGGATCCGGCGATGGTCGTCGCGGTCGCGGTTCCGGCGCCGGCGGCGATCAGGACGGCCACCGCCGTGGCGGCCTTGCGGTTCGAGAAGGTCCGCATGGTCAGCAGCTCCCCGCGAGGGTGTATTCGACCCAGACGTTGACGGTGTGGCGGTTGTGGGCGTTCGGATACCCGGAATTGCAGTGGAAGTCCTGCAGGTAGTAGTTCGAGGTGCTGCTGTAGAACTCGGTGCCGCTGACCGACGGACCCCCGAAGTACGAGGAGCGGTAGACCGCGTAGGCTCGCGGGTCGCTCAGTTTCTGGATGTACGAGATCGTCGGACGGTAGGTGCCGTGCTGGCAGCGGAAGTCGGGGCCACGCCAGACGCCGGCGGTCGGGCCGCAGACCCAGTACGCCTGGGCCTTCGGGGCCGATGGGCCGAGCGTTGCGAGCAGCACGGCGGCGATCGCGAGCGTGAGGGCGAGGAGGGGTCTCGTTCGTGGACGTGGACGAATCCGTGGGTCGTTCATGGCGATGAGCCTAGTCCCAACCGCGGGAGCCTGTCCAGGTGGCGATGTGCCATCTTCGGCATTTTGCGAGTGCTTCCGCGCAGGGGGGAGCGACGCGGTGGGACCACCAGCAATTTGCGAACGTTCGGCGGCTCGGAACCGCCCGGATGTGGGGTGCTAGTTCGACCGGGTCGCGCGGCTGCCGTCCTCCGTGACGAACGTGACGGGGGCGCCCTCGTCGTGCGTGACGACGACGAGGTTGCTCTCCGGCCGAAACTCGCGACCACCGGCGCGGGCCGCGACGACGTCGTCGGGGACGAGGTACACGGCGCGGACCGTGCCGTCGCGAGCGACCTCGGCCACGGACAGCGCGCCGGCCGCGGCGCGGGCGTTGGTCGCGCACGTGAAGCCGGTGCCGTCGCGGTTCGCGGCGCCGAAGCAGGTGTGGGAGCGGCCGGGCAGGACCCACGCGCGGGTGCCGTCGGCGGCGACGATCCCGCGCGCATCGTCCGGGCGCATCCCCGGGTGCTGTCCGGCGAGCGCCGCGAAGACCCGGCGATCGCTGCCGCCCGGACGCTGCGCGCTCCGTTCGACGGCCGCGAACGGCAGCCGGGTCGGGTTCGCCGGCTCGGCCGTCAACGTGGTCGGCTCCGGCGCGGGAGCCGGATCGGAGGCCGGGAGCGCGACGGCGATCGCCGCGGTCGCCGCCGCTCCCGTCGCGACGCCGCCGAGGGCGACGAGCGCGAGCGCGGTGCGGCGGGCCGATCGGAACGCCGCCCGCAGCGCGCGGGGACGGGATTCCATGGTCCGGTCGAGTCGGTCGAGGACCCGCGCTTCCGCTGCGGATACGGCATCGATCGGGTTCGCCGTGTCGCGGAGACGAAGCAGCAGGTCGTCGAGATCGCGTTCAGACACGGAGTCCTCCCTTCGGATTGGTGTGCGGCATGTCGGTCCCGGCGAGCTCCGCCCGGAGAAACGACCGTGCGCGAGCGATGCGCGAGCGGACGGTGCCGATCGCGATGCCGAGCGCAGCGGCAGTCTCTTCGTACGACAGCTCGCCCCAGACCGTCAGCAACAGCGCTTCACGGTCACCGAGCGACAGCCGACGCAACGCGGCGGCAAGCTCGGGGGAGAGGTCAGGGGTATCGGCGAACCGCGGCCGGGCCTCGCTGGCCGTGGCCTGCGACTCCCGTTCCAGCGCGCGGAGGCGCCGGATCTCGTCGCGGTGCTGGTCGGCGACGATGTTGGCCGCGATCCCGAACAACCACGGCCGGGCGGTCGGGAACCGCGGGTCGTAGCTCGCGCGCTGTCGGAACGCCCGCAGGAAGACCTCGTGCGTGGCGTCCTCCGCAGCGTCCGGGCTCAATCGCCCGCGGAGGTAGCGGACGATCTGCGGCACGTAGCGGCGGTAGAGCACGGCGAAGTGATCCGGGTCGTCGACCGACCGGGCCAGCGTCTCCGTGTCATGGGCGTCCGACATCATCCACTACTAGATCGCGCCTGGACCCGAAAAAGTTCGCGCGAGTGTTCGTCGCGGCCAGATCTGCGGCCGACCGAAGGTCGTCGGAGGGTCCGTGGCGGTGTCCGCGATCCGGTTCTGGCCGCGGTCGATCAGGCGCTGACGACCCGCTCCGACGGGCCGAAGCGGATCGTCATGTCGCGCAGCGCCAGGCTGAGCGAGGCTTCGCCGCGGGTGATCCACGCCAGCGGACTGTCGGCGGGGATCTGCCAGTCGGCCCGTGCGAGGTGCAACCGGCCGAGCGCCTGGACGTCGGCGAAGGTCGTCCGTCCGTCCAGGCGGTGGGCGTTCGGCAGCGGCACCCTGCGCCACCCGGGCAGTCGGAGGCCCTGGGTCGCGCGGACGGCGGCGATCGGGACGCCGTCCGCCGTCGCGGCGCCGGTGATCGTCGGGCCCCACGACTGCTCGAACGTGGCGAGGTGCTTGGGGATGCCCCAGAGCGTGCGCCCTCCGGCCACCGATGCCGGGCTGTCGACCCAGATCTGGGGGATCGTGGTGACGGGCTTCAGCCCCCGGCGGGTCACCACGGCCACCAGCAGCTCGTCGTAGCTGAGGACGCTGCCGGGCTCGTAGCGCACGAACGCCGTCAGGACGAAGGAGCGGCCGCCGACGGCGACCGGCCGGACCCCGTCCGGGAGGTACGGCGCCACCCGCGCCCGGACGTCGGCGGCGTCGACCTTCCAGACGGTGGAGAGCATGCTGCCTCCGAGGTGCCAGGGCTCCGGCGGGAAGTCGGCAGGCGGCGTACGCATGCCGGGAACTCTACGGGGCCGGTGGGGCTTCCGGGGTCGTCGACGGCTCGCTGCCGGGTGCCGCGTCGTCGCCGTCGGCCGCGGCCGCGTCGTCGTCAGCGGCGGCTGCTCCACCGGTCGCGGCGTCGCCGTCGGCCGTCGCCGTCTCGGCGGCCAGCGCCTGCTGAGCGGCGAGGGCGGTGCGCAGCGCCGGCTGCGATGTCGGTCCGAGCTTCAGGGCGATTCCGCTGAGGCGGAGGGCCTCGGCGGGGTCGTCGGCGACGCGCAACTCGAACTCGGCCCAGCGCTGCCAGGAGTTGGTCAGCGACGGCTCGATCACGGTCGCCCGCCGATAGAGCTCGCGCGCGTCGGGGATCCGGTCCTGGGCCACTCGCACCTGGGCCAACGTGTAGTCGGCACGCGTGGAGAGCGGATTCGCCGCGGCGGCGCTGCGGGCCAGCGACTCGGCGCGGGGCAGGTTCCCCTCGTCGAGCGCGATCAGGGCCTCGTCCTGCAGGCGCTCCGCACGCCACGGCTGGGCGATCGAGACCAGGGCCGCCGCGGTCGCGACGACGATCAGGGCCGCGACCGAGCCGTGGATCGCCCACCACGACCGGGTCCGGACCACGGGCTCGTCGATGGTGTCGCCCGGCGCCGCGCGCTCGAGCCCCCTCCCGGCGACCCAGCCGGCGAACAGGGCGATCGGCAGGCCCAGCGCGGGGACGAACCAGGTCCAGTCGACCGCGGCGGTGACCGCGAGCGTCGCGACCGCGGCGACCATCGCGGCGGTCGCGCTGTGCTCCGGGTCGTTGCGCCGCCCGCGCAGCGGTCCCCAGGCGCCCAGCGCGCGGAGCGCGGCGAGCAGCCAGGTCACGGCGAGCACGATGTGCAGGCCCATCGTCGCCCAGCCGCCGTCCGCTAGGGTCTGCGGGACCCAGCCGTGGGCGTGTTCGACGATCGTCGGATTGGCGCCGCGGGCCCGGTCCTGGACGGCCCCGAAGCCGCCGGCGCCGACGCCGTGGAACTTCTGCACCCGGTAGACGTTGAACGCCTGGCTCCAGTACAGCGAGCGCTGCGAGCCGACCGCGCCGAGTCGCGTCGGATCGCTGGCGGGGCCGGAGGTCTCCGGATCGGTGAGCTGCTTCCAGGCGTGGCTCACGCTCCCGCCGAGCCCGCGCTCGCTGGTCGCGAGCATGCCGGTGCCCGCGATCGGCACGAACGCCAGCAGGCAGAGGATCACGGCGCCGAGGCGGCGGCGCTCGTGCCGGTGGATGCCCGCGAACAGCAGCGAGAACTCGATCGCCAGGCCGAGCAGCAGCAGCACCACGACCGTGGCCAGCAGCAGGACGCCGAGCTGGGTTCCGGAGGACTCGCGCGCGGCGAGCAGGACGTTGTCGGTCGACAGGGCGGTGTTGGCGAACGCCCAGACGCCGACGAACAGACCGGCGACGCCGCCGACCGCGATCACCAGCAGGCTGTGCAGCCGGCGGGGCGCGAAGGCCATCCAGAGCGCGATGCCGATCCCGAAGGCCAGCAGCGCGCCGCGCGAGTAGGACATCAGCAGCACGGCGACCGCCAGCGCCAACGCCGGATAGGCGAGTGCGTTGAGCGGCCGGTAGCCGTGACGTCGGGTGCCGAACCAGAGCACGAGCACGGCGTTGATCGCCGCGACGGTGCCGACGGCGTTCCAGTACCCGAGCGGTTGCTGGAGCCGGGCGAAGATCTCGTCCGGCTCGAACGTTCCGGGGAAGACCTTCGCCAGCAACCCGAACACGAGCACGATGCTGGTCCCCAGCAGCACGCCGGTCGGCAGCACGGCCCAGCGCGACGGCGCCGTCCGCGCGGCGGCGATGCCGGCGAGCAGCACCGCCAGGTAGGTCAGCGTGCGGTTGGTCTCGAACCACGAGATCGAGGGAGCGACGGACCAGCTGATCGACGCCCCGGTGACGAGGGTCACGGCGATCGCGGCGATCGCCGTGCCGGCGCCCCACGGCCGCGAGGTGGTGCGCCCGATCAGGACCGCCGCGACGCCGATCAGACCCGCCAGCAGCGTCGAGACCAGGAACGCCGGCGTGGTGCCCAGGACGTCCTGGCCGGTGTCGGTGCTCAGCGAGACCCAGACCACGAGGGCCGCCAGCAGGATGGTCCACGGCAGGTCGTAGCGGAGCAGGACCGCCCCGGGGAGCGGCAGGCGCCGTCGGGGCGGCGCCGGAGCAGCGACGGCGGGGGCCGGTGGTACGGGCGCGCCCGCCGCGGGCGCCGTCTCAGTCGACACGGGTGCGCCGGAACCGTGCCAGCAGGGAGAGCACGGCGGCCAGCAGGGCGAGCACGCCGGAGGCGGCGAGCGCGATCACCAGCGACGGCGGCACCGGGGCGCTCGCCGACGAGTAGGTGAGCGCCGACGACGGGATCTTGGCCGCGGCGAGCATCGCGTCGAGCGACCCGGCGGCGTCAGCCTGTCGGACGGCGGCCTGGGTGGCGATGTACTTCTCGTCCGGGGTCAGATTGGCGGACGGGGCCGGCGTCGAGTCGGTGCCGCCGCCGGTCGTGCCCGAGCCGCCCGCGGAGCCGGCGCCGCCACCCCCGGTCGTGCCGCCACCGCTGCTGGTGCCGCCTCCGCCCCCCGCGCCGTTGGAGCCCGTGCTCTTGGACTTGGTGCGCTCGGCGTTGGTCTGCGCCTGGTAGATCGCGTCCGAGCAGTTGGTGTAGTCCCGCTGGTGGGCGCTCATCTTCTGCGACGCCTGCTGCAGCTCGCGGGCGGAGAACTTCGACGTCAGGGTGCCGCTCTCGCACTCGTCGTAGACGTCGCGGTAGTCGGCGGTGGCGGGGCTCGCCGTGCAGAGCACGGCCAGGAGGACGGCCAGCAGCGGCCACAGCGGACGGTGGGATCGATGCACGGGAGTCGCTTTCGGTCGAGCGGCCGGCGTCGGGGGAGACGACACGACCAAGGGTCTACGCTACCAACCGCTTTCGCGGCCCCGAGTTGCGGTTGCCGCCTTGCAAAGGCTACGCCGTACGGTCGCCGCGGGCGTCGATCGCCGCGTCGATCGCCGCCGCCATGCCGTCGGCCCAGGCGTCGAACGTGTACGCCTCGACGTCGCTCCGCGCCACGGCTCCGAGCGCCGCGGTGCCGGCACGATCGGCGTGACGAGCCCGCAACGCGGCGGACAGCGCCGCCGGGTCGTCGGCGGGGACGACCACGCCGTTGCGCCCGGAGCGGACCAGGCCGCCGGCGGCGGCGCCGACCGCGTCGGTGGCCAGGACGGGCACGCCGCGGTGCATCGCCTCGTTGCAGACCAGGCCCCACGGCTCGAGGAAGCTGGCGGTGCGGTGCGACGGCACGCAGAGCAGGTCGCTGCGATCCAGCCAGTCGCGAACGTCCGCCGCCGGGAGCGGGCCGACCGCCCGGATCCCGGCCCGGCCGGCGTGCGCGTCGGGGTCCGGGCCGACCAGCAGCAGCTCGGTGCCGTCGCCGGCCAGGCCGCTGCGGTCCCAGGCGTCCAGCAGCCGGTCGAGACCCTTGCCGGGCGCGTCCCGGCCCACGAAGGCCACGCGGAACGGGCCGTCCGGCGGTCGCGGCGCGGTCGGCGGGTCGCGCCAGACCACGGGGTCGACCGCCTGCGGGGCGACGAACGTCCGGCGGGCGCCGAGCGCGCTCACGTGGGCCGACACGTGCGCGCCGTAGGTCGCCACGGCGTCGGCGTCGCGGACGATCCGCCGCAGCAGCGGACGGGCGATCCGGAACGCCAGCGTCGACGGCTCGTGCCACATCGCGCTCCAGACGACGAACGGCAGTCCGGCCCGGCGGCTGCCCCGCCAGGCGGCCGGGAACGCGGTGCGGCCGGCGGTGCCGGCGACGACGGCGGACCAGCGCGACCGGTCGGACGCCAGCCGGCCGACCGCCTGCTGGTCGACGTGACGGACCGGGAACGCGTCGCTGCCGACCGAGGCCGAGAAGTGGTGGTCACCGGCCGCGTAGGTCGCGACCTCCAGGGGCCGGCGATCGGCGAGGGCCGCGAACGCGCCGACCCGCTCCGGGGGGACGCTCGGGGTGACGAGCAGGACCGGAAGGGTCATCGGGAGTCCGTCGCCCGGCCGATCGCGTCCCGGTAGGCGGCGACGGTGGCGGCGCCGCAGCGGTCCCAGGTGAACGACGCCGCGACGGTGGCGCGGGCCGACGCGCCCTGCGCGCGGCGGACCTTCGGGTCGTCGAGCAGGCCGTCGAGCGCGGACGCGAGCGCTTCGACGTCCCCCGGCGGGACCAGGGTGATCCCGTCGCCGGCGTCGGCGATCTCGGTCGGCCCCGCCTCGCCGAGCGACCCGATCGCCGGCATCGCGGCGGCCATCGCCTCGATGTACGCGACGCCGAACGCCTCGTCGATCGACGGCATCACGAACAGGTCCGCGTCGCGGGCGGCGGCGAGCGCTTCGCGGTGGGGGAGCTGGCCGCGCCAGTCGACGCGGTCGGCGACGCCGAGCTCCTCGGCGAGCCGGCGCAACGTGGGCTCGTGCGGCCCGCTGCCGATCACCCGGTAGCGCAGCCGGGGGTAGCGCTCGCGCAGCAGCCAGAGCGCGCGCAGCACGTCCTCGTGACGCTTGCGCGGCGCTAGGTGGGCGATCGTGACAACGGTCGGGCCGGGGGCGTCGTCGCTCTTGCGGTCGCTGCCCCGCCGGTCCTCGTGGTCCTCGAGCCGGTCGGGCCAGGCCCGGGATTCCTGCCAGCGCTCGATGTCGGTGGCCGCCGGCAGGTCGGTCCCGAGCTGGACGACGTGCGGATCGTCCGCGCCGAGCGCCGCGCACCGCTCGGCGGTGCCGCGGCTGTTGGCCAGGACGCGATCGGCGGCGGCGAAGGTCGCCTGCACCGCGTGCTTACCGTCCGGCGAGCGCTGGGCGGTGAAGTAGACGTCCCCGCCGTGGACCGACACCACCCACGGCACGGCGGCGAGCGCTCCGCCCCGGGCGACGACCCGGCGCACGGCGTCGCCGGCCGGCACCGCGTTGTGGGCGTGGACGAGGTCGAACGGGAACTCGCGGTGGAGCGCCCGCAGCGCGCGGCCGAGCGGTCGCGCGGCCCAGCGGCCCCAGCCGCCGTAGCTGCTGCCCCGCGGCGGGCTGTAGAAGCGGACGTAGCGGACGGGGATCCCGTCGAGCACCACGTCGCGCGGCTGGGCGCGCATCGTGCGCAGCGTCTGCCAGGCGTCGCGCAGGCGCGTCGCGCGGGGCGGCACCGGACGGTGCAGGACCAGCACGCGGACGTCGGCCCCGGCGTCGCGCGCGGCCTTCGCCTGCTCGTGCGCCCAGACCCCGAGCACCGGGTCGTCCGCGCGCGGGTAGAACTCGGCGACGACGCAGACGCGGACCGGTCGCTCGCTGCTCATCGCGGTCCCGTCGGCAGGTCGGCGTGACGGGCCACCGTCCGCAGCTCCCAGCGCGGCAGGTACGGTCGGCTGGCGAGCAGGCGCCGCGCGGCCTCGACCGCGTCGTCGCGGCGGTAGGCGGTGGCCGGCGGCGCGGACCGGTGGGTGACGGGGAGACCGTCGACGATCGCCATCCTCCAGCCGTGCTCGGCCGCGACCGCGGCCCAATGGGCGTCCAGGCCCCAACCCATCCCGGCCTCGGCGGGGAACGGCAGCAGGACGTCCGCCGCCCGACGGGACAGCAGGGTCACCGGACCGATCTCGACGAACGTCGTCTCGCGCCAGAGCAGGCCGGGCTCGCGACGCGTGATCGGCCACGCGGCGTGCCCGTGGCGGCGGTGCGCGGGCTGGGCCAGGTCGAGCCCGGCGGCGACCGCCAGGCCGAGCAGCCGGTCGACGAACCGCGGCCCAAGTTGCACGTCGTCGTCGACGAGCAGTAGCCAGTCGCCGCGGATCCGTCCGTCGGTCAGCGCGGACTCCTCGATCGTCTGGAACCGCGGACGCCCGGCGGGATCGACGATCTGCAGGTCGACGTCGTGGTGCGTCGAGCGCAGGCGATCGACGCAGGCGGCGACGTTGGCGGCGTTCTCTGGACGCGCGGGGATCACGATCGTGATCCGCTGGCGCGGGGCCTGCGCGGCGAGCCGGTCGAACGATCGCCCCGCGCGTCCGACGGCCAGGCGCAGGTCGAGCCAGCGATCGTGGGCGGCGAGCAGGGCTTCGCGCTTGCCGGCGACGACCCCACTGGTCCCGGCCAGGAAGTCGTCGACGCCGGGCGTCGCCCGCCCCGCCGGGGCGTAGCCGAGCAGCGCCTCGTGGGCACGGCCGGCGGCGTGGGCGGTGGTCCAGCGCCGCGATGCGTCGCGGTGGCGGGCCAGGCCGAGCAGGTTGGCGGTCAGGTTCTTGAGCTCGCCGCCGACGCCGGGGGCGGCCGGCCCGTCGGCGGCGCGCGCCGCCCGCAGGTCGGCCTGGCGGGCCGCGTGGCCACGGAACCACTGGGCCCGGACCAACGCCCGGGTGGACGCGTCGGCGGCGACCCGCCGGTGCAGCACGGAGGCGGCGGCGACGTAGCGGATCCGGCCGCTGTCGCCGCGCAGACGGGCCAGCCACTCCTCCTCGTCGCCGCTGGGCATCGCGTGCGACGGGTCGAATCCGCCGATCCGCTCGATCGCGTGCCGGCGGACGGCCAGGTTGGCGCCCCACAGCCGCTCGGTGTCCTGATCGACGTCGGGGGACAGGCGCAGCGCGCTGATCGCGGGGCGCTCGCGGCCGTGCTCGGAACGGCCCTCCAGCCAGACGTCGATCGGTCCGCCGAGCGCGTCGATCGCCGGGTCGTCCGCCGCGGCGTCGAGCAGCGCCGCCAGCCAGCCCGGAGCGACCTCGACGTCGTCGTCGAGGAAGCAGATCAGCTCGGCGTCGCTGGCCGCGATCGCGGCGTTGCGGGCAGCGTTCAGTCCCCGTTGGCGGGGATGCGTGACGCAGCGGACGCCGTGCCGCTCGGCGGTGCGCCGGGTGTCCTCCGACGGCCCGTCGTCGACGACCACGACGTCGGCGCCGAGCTCACGCGCCTGGGGGACGACCGATCGCAGCGCATGATCGAGGTATCCGGGACGACCGGCGGTGGGGATCGCGACGGTGGCGGAGGGGCGAGGCACAGGCAGGCCCCTAGGCTATACGGACAGCGGCTCCGTTCCCGCGCCCGTACGCTGACGGGGTGCCCGAGCCGGCCCCCGACCCCGTCGACACGCTCCCGGTGGAGGATCCCGTGAGCTTCCTGGCCGGCACGTGGCAGGTCGATCGCGACCTGCACGAGGCGGAGGGGGACCGCTCCGGGCGGTTCGTCGGGTCCGCAGAGTTCGTGCCCGACGGCGACGGGCTGCGCTGGACCGAGACCGGCGACACGCGGCTCGGCGACTACGCGGGATCGGCATCACGCGTGTTGCTGGTACGCCCCACGGCCGACGGCTGGGAGGTGCGGTTCGAGGACGAGCGGTTCTTCCACCCGCTCGACCTCCGCGACGGACGCAGCCGGGTCGACCACCCGTGTGGCGAGGACCACTACCGCGGCGAGCTGCGGGTCGAGTCGCCGGAGCGCTTCGTCGTCGCGTGGCGGGTCCACGGGCCGCGCAAGGACCAGACGATCGTCAGCCGGTACACCCGTTGATCCTGCACCTGCATCACCGCTACCGGACGCTCGGCGGCGAGGAACGCGCGATCGTCGGGCTGCGGGAGCTGACCGAGGAACGGCTCGGCGAGCCGACCGCGCTGCTGGAGCGCGACTCGACCGCCACCGGCCCCGGCCGCGCGGCGCGGGGTCTGCTGCGCGGTGGCCTCGAACCCGACGAGGTCGCCGCGGCCGTTCGCGAGCACGGCGCCCGCGTCGTCCACGCGCACAACGTCCATCCGACCTTCGGGGTCCGGGCCCTGCACGCCGCCCGCGCGGCCGGCGCGCGCGTGGTCCTCCATCTCCACAACTACCGACTGGTCTGCGCCGTGGCGACCTGCGTGCGCGACGGCCACGACTGCACCGACTGCCACGCGCGCGACACCCGGCCCGGGGTGCGGCACCGCTGCCGGGGCGGAACGGCGGAGACGCTGGTCTACGCCGCCGGGATCAGCCGCCAGCAGCGACCGCTGATCGCCGCCGCCGACGCGCTGGTGGTGCCCAGCCAGGCCGCGCTCGACCGGTTGCGCCAGCTCGGCGCGCCGCTGCCCGACCACGGGGTGCACGTGGTCCCGCACCCGGTCGACGTCGGTCCGTCGATCACCCCGGATCCGCACGGTCCGGCGATCTTCGCCGGACGGCTGTCGCCGGAGAAGGGCGTCGCGGTGGCGATCGAGGCGGCGCGGATCAGCGGGCGTCCGTTGGTGGTCGCCGGGGACGGCCCGCTCGACGCGGAGCTGCGGGCGGCGGCGCACGACCTGCCGCAGGTGCGGTTCACCGGGCGGCTCACGCCCGACGCCCTGGCAGCGCTGCGCGCCTCCGCGTCCGTCGAGCTGGCGCCGTCGCTGGCCCACGAGACCTTTGGGTTGGCGTCCGCCGAGGCGATGCTTCGGGGGCTGCCCGTGGTGGCGAGCGACGTCGGCGCGCTGCGCGAGCTGGTGCCGGCCGACGCGCGGGTGCCCGCCGGCGACCCCGGGGCGCTCGCGGACGCGTGGGCCCGGGTCGCCGGAGACCCCGACGCGGGGCGGCGTCAACGCGACGCCGCGCGCGCGGTCACGGACGGCGCCGCGATCGCGACCCGCTTGCGGGCGGCCTACGGGGACGCGCCCCCGGCGGACTGACGGGCCCGGCGGACCGGATCTACTCGCGGGCGGGCAGCGGCTCGTTGTCGAGCTGCAGGATCTCCGGGCGACCGAGCA
>JADKLW010000568.1_pt1 | contig 14163 bp, 9 predicted proteins | sample 8641881 | NCBI WGS metagenome assembly JADKLW01 (sample SAMN16272185, study PRJNA661076) | feces metagenome | isolation source: fecal sample from diarrhoea affected cattle B | host: Bos taurus | place: South Africa: Lokaleng Village, Mahikeng | collected 2019-09 | reverse complement strand
GGCGCGACGACACCCAGCCGCTGTCGCCCTGCTCGGTGAGCGCGGAGCAGCCGGACACCGACAGCAGCACCGGCCCCAGCCGGTGGGCCCGCTCCACGCGCGTGCACCACGCGTCGCGCTCGCCGGCCTCGACGCCAAGGTCGAGTACGCGATGGACGCGCTGCGCTGCCCGCCCGGCGACTGGAACGTCACCGACCTGTCCGGCGGCGAGCAGCGCCGCGTGGCGCTCGCCCGCCTGCTGCTGTCGGCCCCCGACCTGCTGTTGCTGGACGAGCCGACCAACCACCTCGACGCCGAGTCCGTCGCCTGGCTGGAGCGCCACCTGGAGTCCTACAAGGGCACGATCGTCGCGGTCACCCACGATCGCTACTTCCTGGACAACGTCGCGGGCTGGATCCTCGAGCTCGACCGCGGGCGCGGCTACCCGTTCGAGGGCAACTACTCCGGCTGGCTCGACCAGAAGGCCAAGCGGATGTCGCAGGAGAAGCGCACCGACGAGGCCCGCCAGCGCCGGATCAACGAAGAGCTCGACTGGGCGCGCAAGAACCCCAAGGGCCGCCAGACCAAGCAGAAGGCGCGTCTGAACAACCTCGACGAGCTGATGGAGCAGCAGGCCGCCCAGCGTCTCGACGAGACCCGGATCACGATCCCGCCCGGACCCCGCCTCGGCGGCAAGGTGATCGAGGCCAAGAACCTGAGCAAGAGCTTCGGCGACAAGCTGCTGTTCGAAGACCTCAGCTTCACCCTGCCGCCCGGTGGCATGATCGGCGTGATCGGCCCCAACGGCGCCGGCAAGTCGACGCTGTTCAAGATGCTGACCGGCCTCGAGAAGCCGGACACCGGCGAGATCGTCCTCGGCGAGACGGTCGACCTGTCGTACGTCGACCAGTCCCGTGACTCCCTCGACCCGAACAACAACGTCTGGGAGGAGATCTCCGAGAAGCTCGACTACGTCAAGGTCGGCGATCGCGAGATGAACTCCCGCCAGTACGTGGCGTCGTTCAACTTCAAGAAGGGCGACCAGCAGAAGAAGGTCGGGTCGCTCTCCGGCGGGGAACGCAACCGCGTCCACCTGGCCAAGCTGCTGCGCCGCGGCGGCAACGTCCTGTTGCTGGACGAGCCGACCAACGACCTGGACGTCGAGACGCTGCAGGCGCTGGAGGACGGCCTGCTGGCGTTCCCGGGCTGCGCGGTGGTGATCTCCCACGATCGCTGGTTCCTGGACCGCATCGCGACGCACATCCTCGCCTTCGAGGGCAACTCTCAGGTCCAGTGGTTCGAGGGCAACCTGCAGGCGTACGAGGCGTGGCGTCACGAGATGCTCGGCGACGAGGCCGACCGCACCCACCGCCTGACCTACAAGAAGCTGGCGCGGTAGGGCGGCTCCCGCCCCGCCGCGTCGCCGTCGGCGAGTCCCAGCTCGGCGAGCGCCGCGGCCATCGCGTCGCGGTTGCTGACGTCCAGCTTGCGGTAGATCCGCGCGAGGTGGTTGTCGACCGTGCGTGGGGAGACGCCGAGCCGCTCGGCGATCTCCCGGCTGCGCAGCCGACCGGCGGCGGCCGCGGCCACCTCGCGCTCCCGTGGCGTCAGCATCGGCGCGACGCCCGCCGCGCCCCGCGCTCCGTCGCAGCCGTCGGCCAGCACCTCGGCGCGGCGTCGCGCCGCCCGCGCGCGGGTCTCCCGGCCGGCCGCGTCGAAGGCCGTGGCCGCCTGCGATGCCGCGTCCGCCGCCGCGGTCGCGAAGCCCATCGCCGACAGCCGGTCGGCGACCACCATCAGCCGGTTGGGGTCTGCGGCGACCGCCGCCTCGGCGTGCTCGAGCAGCACGTCGACCATCGTCGCGGGCGCGCGCCCGGCGAGCGCGGCGAGATCGCCGACGACCGAGGCCGCGCCGCCCAGCCGGACCGCCTCGTAGCTCGTCAGCGCGGCCAGCATCTCGTGGCCGTTGGCGATGCCCGCGCGTCCGGCGGACGCCAGCAGCTCGACCGCGTCGGCCCGTCGGCCCTCGGCCGCCAGCAGCCAGGCGCGGGCCTGTGCGCACTGCAGCGCGACCTTCTGGTCGGCGAGGCTCGCCTCGGGCACCGCGTCCAGGCTCTCGCGTGCTTCGGCCGACCGGGCGCGCTGCGCCAGGGCGGTGGCCTTCAAGGCGCGGGCGACCGGCCGCAAGCCGGTGAAGTCCCGCCACTCCAGGTGCGTGATCGCCGCGTCGGCCAGCTCGCCGGTCCGCTGCGCGTAGCCGGTGTGCAGCATCGCCACGCCGAGCGCGTAGCTCCACATCCCGACCTGCTCGTCCTCGCGATCGGTGCGCTGTTGGAGCTGCTTCTCGGCCAGCGCGCGGGCGGCCGGCAGGTCCCCGGCGAACGCGCGTCCGAGGAACCGCGACAGGTACAGCAGGTCCTCGGCGTTCGGCAGCTCGGCCCGGTGGATCCGCGCCAGCGGCAGTCCCTCGTCGACCGCGGCGTCGCTCGCGGCCAGGTCGCCCGACATCGTGCCGAGGAGGGCGGCGATCAGGCAGTGGTTCAGGCGTGCGGCGCCGGTCCCGCCGACCGGCTCGGTCAGCGGCTCGGCGACCCGCCCGTCCATCATCCGCCACTTGACCAGGTCGGCGGCGAGGAACTGCCGCCAGTCGTCGTCGCCGATCCGTTCGAGGGCGGCCGTGCAGACGTCGATCGCCTCCGCGACGCGGTCGGCGCGCAGCGCCAGGTAGATGCCGCGACGGTGGGCAGCAAGCGCCCGCTGCTCGTCGTCCCCGGCGGCCGCGGCCGCGCGGGCCAGCGCGTCGCGCGCCCGATCGTCGCCGTCCGCCGCCAGCGCGGTCCCGCGGACGAGCAGCGCGTCGAATGCCTCCGGTCGCTCGGCCAGCACCGCGTCGGCCAGGGACAGCGCCAGCCCGTATGCCGACCGCGATGCCGCGCGCACCGCGGCCCGCTGCGCGCGGTCCAGGTCGAGCGGCCCCCCGGCGTCGAGGGCCAGCGCCACGCTGCGGAACTCGTCGTCGGCGGCGCCGGTCGTGGCCAGCAGCTCGCTCGCCTCGCGTTGCCGTCGCCGCCAGCGGATCGCCGGAGCCATCGCCCGCAACACGTCGTCGTAGAGCGGGTGCGCCAGGCGAACGTCGAAGGCCCCGGCGACGTTCGGATCCGCCACCACGAGCTGGACCTCCACCAGGCGCTCGACGATCTCGTGGTCGAGCACGGCGAGCGGCAGGGGCTGCGCGGCGGCCAGCAGCTCCAAGCTCGGCCGCAGCGCCTCGTCGAGGTCGGCGAACCGTGCTTCGACCATGTCGATCAGCCGGCGGTTGGCGACCACGCCCGGCATCTCCCATCCGTGCCGGCCGTGGCGCAGCACGCCGGCCGCCCGCGCTCCCGCGACCAGCTCGTGGATCACGAGCGGCGCGCCGCCGCTCTCGCTCGCGACGGTGCGGAGCGTCGTCGGATGGATCGGACCGCCGACCAGCAGCTCCAGCAGCCGTGCGACGTCGTCGATCTGCAGTCCGCGAACCTCGTGCGCGACGACGCTGCCCTCGTCCAGCAGCTTCTGGACCGCTTCCGGCAGCGGCTCGCCGTCGCGGGCCGTCAGGACGACGGGGCACGCCGCGCCGCGGACGAGCTGCTCGACCACGGCCACCGACGCGCCGTCGAGTCGCGGGACGTCGTCGACGACGATCACCGTGTCGTGGTCGTGACCGAGGGCGGTGTGCAGCGCGACGAGGGCGTCGGCGGCGTCCGTCGTGCGCACCCCGAACCGCGCGAACAGGGGCGAGAGCGCGCCGAACGGCACCGCCGACAGGCCGGTCGAAGCCTGGATCGCCGCGGGCGCCCCGAGCTGGGCGGCGAGCTGCTCGGCCAGTCGGGTCTTGCCGATGCCCGCCTCGCCCGTCAGCAGCAGGGCGCCCCCGCGCCGCAGGGACGTACCGAGCGCCTCGCGCTCGCGGCGCCGCCCGACGTACGCCCTGCGAGAGCCCAGCATGCCGCGCATACTGCCACGATGTCGACGGCGTCACCGCCTCGCCGCGGCGGTTCCGGCCGATCCCCCGTTCGTTGGCCCGGCGGCCCGGCGGTTGACGGGCAGGCGATCGGGTACCGGAGGAACAGGACAGCACCCGACCCCACGGAGGATCTGTATGGCACCGGACAGCGATCGCATCAAGGGCCAGGCCAAGGAGGCCGCCGGCGCGGCGACCGACGACGACGAGCTCCGCCGCGAGGGCAAGGCCGACCAGACGGCCGGCAAGACGAAGGACAAGCTCAAGGACGCGGTCGACTCGGTCAAGGACAAGCTGACCGGCAAGTGATGGTTCGGGCGCTCGGCGATCGCCCGCACCACGAGACGCCCCCGGCGCGGCGCCGGGGGTTCACCGCCACGGCAGGCGCCGCCGCCACGCGAGGGCGACCACCTGAGAGGATCGGGGGATGACGCGTCTCGCCGACCACCGGGACACCCATCTCACCGCGGACGAGATCGCGATCGAGGCGCTGCGGCAGTTCGACGCCGACGGACCCGAGCCGAGCATCCGCTCACTGGCTCGCAAGCTCCGCGTCACCCCCTCGGCGATCTACCACCACCACGCGTCGCACGCCCGTATCGTCCAGGCGGCGATCGACCTGATTTGGGAACAGGCCGCCAACGCGGTGCTGGCGCAGATCCCGGACCCGTTCACGGCCGAGCCACGCGAGGTCCTGTTCGCTGCGGGTATCGAGACCCGCCGCGCGTTCCGGAGCCATCCCCGCGCCGCCCAGCACGTCGCCGCGGACTGGAACCCGAGCGCGGCGCTCACGGCGGTGCTCGGCCTGATGGCCAACCTGTTCGAGCGTCTCGGCCTGACGGGAACGCGCTTCGAGGAGGCGTTCCATGGCTACTCGTCGTTCGTGCTCGGCAACATCGTGCTGGTCGCGGCGCGCAACACGGCATGGACGCGTCGCCCCGAAGAGCAGAGCCTGCCCTACGCTCCGGCCTACGACGCCGAGGCGAGGTCCTTCTCGTCCGACGACGGCCGGCGCCGGATCAACGCGATCATGAGCCTGTCGGCCGTCGACCCCGAGCGCGACGAGCAGCTCTTCGCGCAGGGCCTGCGCCGCGTGATCGCCGGCCTGACGCTCGACGACTGACCCTCGGTCGAGGACCGCCCCTCGGGGGTCAGGACCGTGCGTCGGCCTCGGCGCGGGCTCCGGCGGCGATCAGCAGGAACGCCCGCGTCAGCATGGCGCTGTTCTCGTCCCCGGACAGCACGCGACGCAGCGCCAGTCCGTCGGCCATGCTGACCACCAGCGGGGCGATCCCCTCCGGGTCGTGCACGCCGAGCAGCCGCAGCGCCTCCTCGGCCAGGTCGTCGTAGGCCCGCTGGCACTCGATCACCGCGTCGCGCAAATCGGCGTCGCGGGTCACGTGCAGGTACAGCTCGAACTGCGCGACCACGTAGGCGACGTCCGCCGCGCCGGCCATCGCCTGGGTGACCAGGCCACCCAGGTCGTCGAGGCCGTGCTCGCCGGAGCGCAGGCCGCGGCCGACGGACTCGATCCGCGCGACCTCCTCGGACGCGAACAGGCGCAGGCTCTCGCGCAGCAGTGCCGGTCGATCGGGGAAGTGGTAGCTCAACGTGCCCAGCGAGACGCCGGCGTGGGCCGCGATCTGCCGGTGGCTGAGCGCCCCGATCCCGTGCTCGGCGACCAGGTCGAGGACCGCCCGCAGGATCCGGTCGCGCGGCGCGACGACCGGGTCCTCGGGGTCGGCGGCCGTGCTCACGGGTGCCGCTCGTCCCAGCGCTCGACGCGCTCGAGCTGGGCGGCAACCGAGATCAGCAGTGACTCGCTGGCGTGCGGGCCGAGCAGCGTGGCCCCGACCGGTAGCCCCGCCCCCGTGAAGCCCGCCGGCACGTTGACGCCCGGCCAGCCGAGCACGTTCCACGGATAGCTGTACGGGCAGGCCCCGGCGACGACCTGATCGGTCCGGAAGTTGCTGAGCCCGTCGATCGCCTCGACCGGCAGCGGCGGCGTCGCGGTGGTCGGGGCCAGCACCACGTCGCAGTCGCGGAAGACCCGACCGATCCAGCGGCCGTAGAGCTTCTCGGCGGCGCGCGACAGCCGCAGCGCGGGGCCGAGGATCCGCCCGGTCTTCGCGTTCTCGAGCGTCCGCGGATCGAGCACGCTCACGTCGTCGAGGCGCTCCGTCCAGGCCCGTACGCCGCCCATCGAGCGCGGCATGAAGATCGCGCCGACCGGGCCGTACGGCATCCGCCGCTCGACGACCTCGTGGCCGAGGTCCCGCAGCGACTGCGCCAGCCGCTCGACGCGCAGCCGCACGTCCGGGTCCAGTCGGCGCGAGACGAGCACCCACGGGGGGTTCAGCGCCAGGCCGATCCGGAGCTTGCCGGGGTCGCGGGTGGCCGCGACGGCGAACGGCTCCTCCGGCGGGGCGGGCTGGTGCAGGTCGCCCTCGACGTTGCCCGACAGCACGTCCAGGAGCAGTGCGGCGTCGCCGACGTTGCGGGCCAGCGGCCCGTGGACGGTCAGGCCCTCGAACGCCTCGGCGTCCGGCCAGGTCGAGATCCGCCCCCGCTGCGGCTTGATCCCGACCAGGTTGGTCCACGACGCGGGGATCCGCACCGAGCCGGCCCCGTCGGACCCGACCGCGGCGGCGACCAGCCCGGCGGCGACCGCGGCGGCCGATCCGCCCGACGATCCGCCCGGCGAGTAGGCGGTGTTCCACGGGTTGCGGGTCGGCTCGCAGTCCTGGCCGACGGTGATCGGCCACTGCCCGATCTCGGGCGTGGTCGTCTTGCCGACGATCACGGCGCCCGCCGCCCGCAGCCGGCGGACGATCTCGGCGTCCTCGGTCGCCACCGCGAACGTGCCGCAGCAGCCGAAGCGGGTCTCCTGACCGGCGATGTCGGTGTCGTCCTTGACCGCGATCGGCACGCCGAGCAGCGGCAGCCGCTCCCCTGCGGCCAGACGCCGGTCGGCCTCGTCGGCGGCGGCGCGGGCGTCGTCCGCGAGCACGACGCGGAACGCGCCCAGCTCGGGCTGGGCCGCGGCGATCCGCTCCAGCGTCGCGTCGATCAGCTCACGCGACGTCGTCTCGCCGCGGGCCAGTAGCTCGACCTGCTCGCGCAGGCCGAGCGGTCGGGTGGTCGTGCTCGTCGTGGTGCTCATCGGCTCGGGTTCCTCGGTCGTTCGTACGTCCGTACGACTGCGGTCAGCGTACCGCCCCCGCGCCCGCCGGTCCACCCCGCAGACCCCCGCTTCGGACGGTGGGGCCTGCCCTACCCCAGCGCCCGCAGGAAGGCGACCTCGGCCGCAGCGGCCCGCTCCAGGTCCCGCAGGGCGACCGACTCGTTGCCCGCGTGGATCCGCGACTTCGGGTCACCCGGGCCCCAGAGCACGAAGCTCGCGTCCGGGTAGATCTGCGACAGATCCGCGCAGAGCGGGATCGCCCCGCCGCTGCCGATCCGCACCGCCGGAGCGGCGTAGCCGGACTCCAGCGCCCGCAGCGCGGCGTCTGCCATCGGTCCCTCGCTCGCGAGCAGCGCGCCCGGCGCGGACGGCCCCTCGGACAGCCGGAGTTGCACGCCCCACGGCGCGACGTCGAGCACGTGCGCGATCACCGCCTGGGCGGCGGCGGCGGGATCCTGGCTCGGCGCCAGCCGCACGCTCACCCGGGCGCGAGCCGACGGGATCAGCGCGTTGGCCGCGACGTCGACGGCCGGTGCGTCGAGACCGATCACGGTGATCGACGGGCGGGTGTAGAGCTGGTCGGCGATCGGCCCCGAGCCGATCAGCTCGACGCCCTCCAGCAGGCCCGCCTCGGCCCGGAACGCGTCCGGTTCGATCGCGGCCCCGGTCCACGGCGTCGCGACCAGGCCCTCGACCGCCGGGTTGCCCTCGTCGTCGTGCAGCGACGCGATGATCCGGGCCAGCGCGAGCAGCGCGTCGGGCGCCGGTCCGCCGCCCACCCCGGAGTGGACCGGGGCCTCGAGCGTCTCGACCGTGACGTCGACGACCGCCAGACCGCGCAGCGACGTGGTCAGCGTCGGCACGCCGGGAGCGACGTTCGAGCTGTCGGCGATCACGAACGCGTCGGCGCGGAACCGCTCCGGATCGGCGGCGACCAGCTTCGACAGCGTGCCGTTGCCGGTCTCCTCCTCGCCCTCGATCAGGACCTTGACCCGCACCGGCAGGCCGTCGACCCGCAGCGCCCGCAGCGCCGCGACGTGCAGCGCGATCCCCGACTTGTCGTCCGCGGTGCCGCGCCCGTACATCCGTCCCTCGCGTACGTCGGGCGTGAACGCCGGGGTGGTCCAAGCGTCGTCGGGGCCGGCCGGCTGCACGTCGTAGTGCGCGTAGAGCAGCACCGTCGGCGCGCCCTCGGGCCCGGGGACGTCGGCGAAGATCGCCGGCGGCGCGCCGGGCACCGGGATCCGCTCGACGCCGGTCACGCCGGCGGATTCGAGCAGGGCGACGGTCAGGTCCGCCGCCTCGGCGACCGGGGCCTCGGGAAAGCCCGGGAACGCGACGGACGGGATCCGGACGAGGGCCGCCAGGTCGTCGCGGAGCGCGCTGGCGTCGATCGGCGGATTCGCGGCGTCGTCGGGGTGCGTCATCCAGGGCTCCCGGGTCGGGGTGGCAGGCCGACGATCGCGAGCAGCGCGTCGCGGAGGCTCTCCGCGTCCGTCGCCACCGCGTCGGCTTCGGACAGGTTCTCGGGGGGATGCGGGCCGGTGGCGATCGCGACGACCCGCACGCCGTCGTGACGCGCGCAGGCGATGTCGCGCGGGGTGTCGCCGATGATGATCGTGCGTTCGCGCGGCCACGCCGACTCGTCGGCGCGGAGCGCCGCCCCGGCGCGCTGGCGGGCGATCTCCGGCAGGAACTGGCGTTGCTCGTGGTCGGATCCGAACCCGCCGCCGAGCGCCGCGTCGAACCAGCCATCGATCGCGGCGGCGCGCAGCTTGGTGCGGGCGATCCGCTCGAAGTTGCCGGTGACCAGCGACTGGACCACGTCGTCGCGCGCGGCCAGCTCGGCGAGCACCGCGGTGACGCCCGGATTGACGTGCGCGGTCAGGTCGCCGGGGTCGTAGTCCTCCGACGCGCGACGCACGACCTCGGCGAACCGCGCGTCGATCTGCATCGGGTCGACCCCGTTGTCCAGCAGGATCTCGCGGCCGATCTGGCCGTCGGTCATGCCGCTGCGCTCGGCAGCGCGACGCAGCCTGATCGGCTGTCCCCCGGCCGGGTCGTCGGTGCCGTGGACCTCCTGCAGGACCGCGAACATCACGCGCGCGTGCTCGATCGACGCGCCCAGCAGCAGGGTGCCGTCGATGTCCCAGAGCAGCAGCCAGCGCTCGTTGTCGCGGTCGATGGTCACCGCAGCAGGTCGACGTCGGCGCTGAGGTGCTGGGCGAACGCGGCCAGCAGACGAGCGGTCGCCAGGATGTCGTCGACCTGCGCGGTCTCGACCGACGAGTGCATGTAGCGCAGGGGCACGCTGACCACCGCGGTCGGGATCCCGTCGGCGGCGATGTGCACCGCGTCCGCGTCGGTGCCGGTCGCCCGGCCCACGGCGCTGATCGTGTGGGAGATGCCCTCCCGCTCCGCGACGTCCAGCAGCCCGTCCGTGACCCACGGGTGCAGCGGCGTGCCGCGCTCGATCACCGGGCCGGAGCCGAGCGGATGCTCGCCGATCTCGTTGCTGTCGACTCCGGGCTGGTCGCTGGCGAACGTCACGTCGACGACGATCGCGATGTCCGGTCGCACGCGGTGCGCGGTCGTCTTGGCGCCCGACAGCCCGGTCTCCTCCTGGGCCACGGCCCACGCCTGGACCTCACCGGGCGCGCCGCCGGCCTCGGCCACCAGCCGGGCGGTCTCGTAGGCCAAGAACGAGCCGATCCGGTTGTCCATCGAACGCGACGCCACCCGGCCGTTCCGCAGCTCCAGCGGCGCGGCGTCGATCACGGCCACGTCCCCGATCCGGACGACCTGCTGCGCGTCCTCGCGGTTGGTCGCGCCGATGTCGATGCTCAGCTCCTTGAGCTTCGTCGCCTTCGAGCGGTCGTCGGCCTCCATCAGGTGGATCGGCTTCTTGCCGACGACGCCGTGGATCGGTCCGCCGCGGGTGATCAGCTCGACCCGCTGGCCGACGAGCTGCTGCGGGTCCCAGCCGCCGACCTGGGTCACCCGCAGGAACCCCTTGTCGTCGATGTGGGTGACGATCAGGCCGATCTCGTCGATGTGCCCGACGATCGCCAGCGAGGGAACCCCACCCTCGGCGGTGCCGGCGGACGTCCCGACGTCCTTCGAGGTCCCCGCGACCCGTGCCACCGACGACCCCACGGTGTCCTTCTCGACCTCGGCGAACTTCGCGGCGTGCCCGCGCCAGACCTCGGCGGCGGCGGACTCGCGGCCCGACGGCCCCGGCGTGGTCAGCAGATCGCGCAGGACGTCCGGCAGGCTCATGCTCAGAACCTATCGCGACGGCGGGCCGGGACCTGTGGCCGGGCGCACCTGCAGCGGATCCAGCTTCCGGCGGGACCGCGACAGATGGCCGATCAGCCTGGAACAGGTTCTAGGACGTCGGCGCCGTGCCGCGCCGGACCTGACGGTGGACCCCGCCGATCTGCAGCCCCCAGAGCACCCAGCCCGCCCGGCCGGCGGTCGCGCCCCGAACGCCGCCGACCGGCAGCTCGCGGGCCCGGCTGACGTCGTGCGAGGTGAGGATCTCCAACACGGTCACCGGTCCCGCCGGCGTGGGGTGGTGCAGGCGGCGCGCGGCGCGCGTGGCGATCACCTCGCCGACCTGCGCGGCGGTCGCCATCCACGGCGCGACCTCGTCGCGGGAGCGCGTGCCGACCGGGCCGAGCACGTAGGACTCGACCTGCAGCCCGGTGCCCGACTCCTCGGCGGCCAGCACCTGGGACGCCATCAACTCGCCGGCCGCAGCGATCGAGACGACTCCGGAGCCCGGCACGGGGTAGCGCGCGGCGGCGCCGTTGATCATCACGTAGCCGGCGCCCGGGCGGCGACGCAGCATCGGGACGAAGACGTTGATCGCGAGCTGGTGGCTACGCAGGTTGTCGTAGACGGTCCGCTCCCAGTCGGCCAGCGCCGTGTCTGCCAGCGCCGCGCCGGAGTCCCAGCCCCCGAGCGCCGCGACGACCAGGTCGGGCGGGCCGGCGACCCGCAGCACGTCCTCGCCGAGCCGCGCCGCCGAGCCCTCGTCCGCCGACAGATCGCCGAGCACCGGGACGAAGCCGGCCGTCGGCACGCCGGCGTCGACGAGCCGCCGCTCGAGCGTCTCCAGCCGCCCGGAGCGACGCGACGGCACCGCGACCCGCGCCCCCGCGTGGAGCAGCGCCGAGACGATCCCCTCGCCGACCTCGCCCGCGCCCCCGCAGACCACGGCCGTCCGCCCGTCGAGCCGGGGATCGGGCTCGGGGGACTTCCGACCGGTGAGGTGGTCGAGCAACGCCATGGCCCGAGGCTATCGCCCGGCACCGGGCGGCGGGTCGTACGGCGCGAAGTCGACGCGCGCACGCACACGCCGCGTTGCCTTGTGCCGAATGGCTCGGCACAAGGCGACGCGGACGGCGCCCGCCGCGGGCGATCGCCCTGCCCGGGGTCAGCCCGCCTTGACGAGCTGACGCAGCACGTACTGCAGGATGCCGCCGTGGCGGTAGTAGTCCGCCTCCTTCGGCGTGTCGATCCGGACCACGGCGTCGAACGTGACGTCACCGGCCTGGACCTTCACCGTCTTCGGCAGCTCGCCGGCGTTCATCGCGTCGGCCAGGCCGCTGATCTCGAACGTCTCCTCGCCGGTCAGGCCCAGCGACTCGGCGCTCTCGCCGGCCGGGAACTGCAGCGGCAGCACGCCCATGCCGACCAGGTTCGAGCGGTGGATCCGCTCGAACGACTCGGTGATCACCGCGCGGATGCCGAGCAGGTTGGTGCCCTTGGCCGCCCAGTCGCGGGACGAGCCCGACCCGTACTCCTTGCCACCCAGCACGACCAGCGGCACGCCGGCCTGCTGGTAGGCCTGGGACGCGTCGTAGATCGACGTGGTAGCGCCCTGGTCGATCTGACCGTCGTCGAGCAGGTAGCGGGTGTGGCCGCCCTCCGGCAGCGCGCCGCCGTCGGCCGTGCCGAGCTGGTTGCGCAGGCGGATGTTCGCGAACGTGCCGCGGATCATGATCTCGTGGTTGCCGCGCCGCGAGCCGTACGAGTTGAAGTCGGCCGGCTTGACGCCGTGCTCCTCCAGGTACTGGCCGGCGGGCGCGTCGCGCTTGATCGAGCCGGCGGGCGAGATGTGGTCGGTCGTGACCGAGTCGCCGAGCTTCGCCAGCACGCGGGCGCCGGCGATGTCCTCGACCGGGGTCGGCTCGGCCGGCATGCCGTCGAAGTACGGGGCCTTCTGGACGTAGGTCGACGTGTCGTCCCAGGCGTAGGTGTCGCCCTTCGGCACGTCGAGGCCCTGCCAGTTGGCGTCCCCGTCGAAGACCGACGCATAACTGGCGCGGAACATGTCGGCCTGGAGGCACTCCTCGACCGTCTGCGCGACCTCCTGCGTGGAGGGCCAGACGTCCTTGAGGAAGACCTCCTGGCCGTTGGACCCGACGCCGAGCGCGTCGGTCTCGAAGTCGAAGTCCATCGTGCCGGCCAGCGCGTAGGCGACCACCAGCGGCGGCGACGCCAGGTAGTTCATCTTCACGTCCGGGCTGATCCGGCCCTCGAAGTTGCGGTTGCCCGAGAGCGCCGACGTGACCGTCAGGTCGTGCTCGTTGATCGCCTTCGAGATCGGCTCGGGCAGCGGGCCGGAGTTGCCGATGCAGGTGGTGCAGCCGTAGCCGACGGTGTTGAACCCGATCGCGTCGAGGTCGACGTTCAGGCCCGCGCGCTCCAGGTAGTCGGTGACGACCATCGAGCCCGGCGCCAGCGACGTCTTGACCCACGGCTTGCGCTTCAGGCCCAGCTCGACGGCCTTCCGCGCGACCAGGCCGGCGGCGACCATCACCGACGGGTTGGACGTGTTGGTGCAGGACGTGATCGCGGCGATCACGACGTGGCCGTGGTCGAGCGGGAACGTCTCGCCGTCGTACTCGACCTGGACCGCGGTCTTCGACGACTCCATCGTCGCGATGCCGGCGTCGTGGTCGGTCGAGGAGACCACATGCTCGCCGTCGGATCCGGGATCGGACCCGGGGGTGTTCTTCGGCGGGTCGCTGGCGGGGAAGGTGTTGGCCAGCGCCTGGTCGTAGGCGGTCTTGCCGTTGCCGTTGCCGAGCAGCTCGCCGAGCGCGTCGCGGAAGGCGGGCTTGGCGTCGGACAGGCGGACGCGGTCCTGCGGGCGTTTCGGCCCGGCGATCGACGGCACGACGTCACCCAGGTCCAGCTCGACGACCTGCGAGAAGGTCGGCTCCTCGGACGGATCGTGCCACAGCCCCTGGGCCTTGGCGTACGCCTCGACCAGCTCGAGCTGCTCCTTCGGCCGGCCGGTGAAGGCCATGTAGCGGATCGTCTCGGCGTCGATCGGGAAGATCGCCGCGGTCGAGCCGAACTCCGGGCTCATGTTGCCGATCGTCGCGCGGTCGGCCAGCGGCAGACGGGTCACGCCCTCGCCGAAGAACTCGACGAACTTGCCGACGACGCCGGTGTGACGCAGCAGCTCGGTGACCGTCAGCACCAGGTCGGTTGCGGTCGCGCCCTCGGGCAGCTCGCCCGTCAGGCGGAAGCCGATCACGTTCGGGATCAGCATCGGGATCGGCTGGCCGAGCATCGCGGCCTCGGCCTCGATCCCGCCGACGCCCCAGCCGAGCACGCCGAGGCCGTTGACCATCGTGGTGTGCGAGTCGGTGCCGACCAGCGTGTCGGGGTACGCCTGGTTGGTCGCATCATTCACGAAGATCGACCGCGACAGGTACTCCAGGTTGACCTGGTGGACGATGCCGGTGCCGGGCGGCACGACCTTGAACGAGTCGAACGCGTCCTGACCCCAGCGCAGGAACTGGTAGCGCTCCTCGTTGCGCTCGAACTCCTTGGCGGTGTTGAACGCCAGGGCCTCGGGCGTGCCGAAGGCGTCGACCTGGACGGAGTGGTCGATCACAAGCTCGGCCGGGACCAGCGGCTCGATCTTCGCGGGGTCGCCGCCGTGCAGATCCTGGTCGGCGAGGATGTCGACCAT
>JADKLW010000291.1_pt3 | contig 14213 bp, 10 predicted proteins | sample 8641881 | NCBI WGS metagenome assembly JADKLW01 (sample SAMN16272185, study PRJNA661076) | feces metagenome | isolation source: fecal sample from diarrhoea affected cattle B | host: Bos taurus | place: South Africa: Lokaleng Village, Mahikeng | collected 2019-09 | reverse complement strand
CAGATACTGGCCAATCTTGCAAATGATCTGGGTGATTATCTGAAAGGTACAGACACGACCGGCTTCAGACAGGGTCCAGGGCGAGCTGTTCAAAGCGGTATGATCTCCCAGTCAGAGATGAAGGGAGCCATTCTGCTTTTTATCATCATCTGCATCCTGTTGGGGCTGGCACTGGTGCGGAATATGGCGAAACAGACAGATTGGCCCTCCGCGGTTATTCTAATCCTCGTAGGGGGTTGCAGCATCCTCGCTGCGCTCTTTTATACGTTAGGTGGAAATGCCTACGGTTACAGGGGCTGGGGTGATCTCTTCGCTTTTCTCTTTTTTGGGCCGGTGCCGGTGATAGGCACCTGGTTCCTGCATACACACACCTTGGGTGTGCAGCCTCTGCTGCCTGCTATCAGCCTGGGACTTATAAGCACGATGATTCTGAACGTAAACAATATGCGGGATATCGAGAACGACAGGGCATCAGGAAAAATCACCATTGCCGTGAAACTGGGGTTAAAGCAAGCAAAAATATATCACACGCTGATGACGCTCACCTCCTTCATTTGTTTTGCGCTATACAATATCCTCTACGAACCGGCGCCCTGGTACAGATATGCCTATCTCATTGTTTTCCTGTTACCTTTCGGTATACTCTACCAGATACGCAACAGAAGCGGGCATCAGCTTGACCCCTATCTGAAGCTTACATCCCTGTCGGGATTCCTGCTGGCTGTCGCCTTTGCAATCTGTATCAATATGTAACTATCTCAGCTCTATAAACTCCCTGTTATGGAGGTTTTCCGGTGATGGTGCATTAGGCTGCTGCGCCGACACACCACCGCTCTCAGCAGTAGCGTAATGAATAATGCGCAACTCTTTTTCATCAATCTCTCTATACTAATTGTTTGTCTCCATAAAACGTACCAGAAGTGACATAGCTTCCGGATCCTCATAATCAGGCTTATGTTGAGAAATATACTGATCGAACAGGGTCTTCTTCTTTCTGTACTGTCTCTTTAATTGTTTCATACTCTTTATCTCTTTCAAGCCCGATCCGTTATCGAGAAAATAAATGGTATAAGGCTTTACCTCGAAGTCGTCAGGGAGTTTTAAGTCATACATGCGGCCATCACCCTGCCAGCTGGAGTAACTGTCCACCGAAGATGTCTGTGAGGTGCCACCAAAAGCAGCCGGATTTCCCGGAGGAAGAATCCTGCACTTGTAGAGGGCTAGTAGTTTGTATCCATTTTTATTCAATACTTCCGCAAATTTTTTGTTCTTAAGTACAAATTGCCTCTCGTTGATGAAGACAGTGTCTATCTGGCTTAAAGAGGGTTCAGAAAGAGCAAGCACCTGACCATTCTGGTCGAAGACCATCTCTTCAGTCGCTGCATTGTAATTGAGCAAAGCTGGATTCTCTCTCCCACCCTTCATCAATACCGTTCCATGGTTAAACTCCGGAAACAGGTAGTGTGAGATCTCTTTCGTTTGTTGTGCAGACAATGAAAAGGATAGTAAAAAAAAGAATAGCAGTAATAAAGTTTTGTTGTGCATTGAGTTAGATTTTAAGCGTTTTACCTCGTAAAGGTAAGAGAAAAAAATTATTTACAAAAAAAAATGAGATGCCCCTATCTTTTCTTTCAATTAAAAATAATTGTTTAACTTTGCCCGTTATAGAAACCAAATTCTTTCACCATCATGTTCGACAACAGCAAACGCGCTTTTGTAGCCATCAACGATGAAGCGGAAATATGTCTGATACCTAAAATGGCTAACCGCCACGGCCTCATCACCGGGGCCACAGGAACCGGAAAAACAGTCACACTGCAGACACTCTCCGAAACATTCAGCGAGATGGGTGTACCTGTCTTTGCTGCCGATATGAAAGGCGATCTTTCGGGTGTGGCAAAAACAGGGGGGAACAAGGAGAGCGTCATCAAGCGTGTCGATGGCTATAAACTACATGCGAAAGGATTTGACTATAAAGCTTTCCCCGTACGCTTCTGGGATGTGTTCGGAGAACAGGGTCATCCTGTGCGTACCACCGTCACGGCCATGGGTCCGCTTTTACTGGAGCGACTGCTCAATCTGAACGAGACACAGGGCGCCATCCTGACGATGGCCTTCAGAATAGCCGACGACAATAACCTGCTGCTGATTGATCTGAAAGATCTGCAGAAGATGCTGCAATTCATCGGCGACAACCGCAGAGAGTACACTACCAAATATGGTAATATCTCTCCTGCCAGCATCGGCGCCATCCAGCGCGGGTTGATGCGGCTGGAGAGTGAGGGTGCCGACAAATTTTTTGGTGAGCCGGAGCTGGAGATCACCGATTTTATCCAGACGGAGCAGGGCAAGGGTGTGATCAACATCCTGGCGGCCGACAAGCTGATGAACGCTCCCCGGGTATACACCACCTTCCTGCTCTGGCTGCTGGACGATCTCTACGAGACATTACCAGAAGTGGGTGATCTGGAAAAACCGAAACTGGTCTTTTTCTTCGATGAAGCACACCTGCTCTTCAACGATATGCCCTCCTCGCTGCTGGAGAAGGTGGAACAGATTGTACGTCTTATCCGCTCCAAGGGTGTGGGTATCTACTTTTGCACGCAGAACCCGGCAGATATACCCGAGAGCATCCTCGGACAGCTCGGCAACCGTGTACAACACGCCCTGCGTGCCTACACGCCCAACGACCAGAAGGCGGTGAGGGTTGCCGCCAACACCTTCCGTGCCAACCCGAAATTCGATACGGGTGAGGCCATCACGCAACTCAATACGGGTGAAGCACTGGTATCATTCCTCAATGAGAAAGGAGCTCCCCAGATGGTGGAGCGGGCCAGCATCCTTCCTCCACAGGGACAGATAGGCCCCATCACCCCGGGTGAAAGAGACCAGCTCCTTCGCAGCTCACTGATTTACGGTGTCTATGAGAAGCTGATCGACCGCGAGTCGGCCTACGAGATCCTATCACATAAGCAGGAGCTGCTCGAGGAGGAACGGCACCAGGCGGCAGAGGAGAAAGAGCGTATCCGCCAACAGAAGGAGGAACAGAAAGCCGCACTGGAGGCTGAGAGAGCCAAGCGTGCGGCCGCACGGCAACGCAAAGCAGACCAGGGTATTCTTGGCGATATTCTCACACAAGTAGGACGAAGTACCACACGACAGATAAGCAATCAACTGGGAAGAACACTTACCCGCAGTCTGCTGGGTGCTCTTTTTGGTAAGAAATAATCAATTTATCATTATCCCCATGTATAAAACACTCTTCAAACACTACTGGTTGAACAGCCTTCGTTCACCCGGTTATTACAAGAACCTGGTCGTCAATATATTTGTCGGACTGATGGCACTTTACTTTCTTGTGATCTTCGTCATGCTGGGCTTACTGCTGCCCAGGATGCTGCAGGAGATGGTTCCTCAGTATGATCCTGCGGCCACCTTCAACGGCATCATCATCTATGCCGTGATCGCCCTGCTGATGATCCGCTATCTGATGCAGCCTTTGAGCAGGCTGAATCTGCAGAGCTATCAGGTGCTGCCGGTCAATAGGAGCACACTTGTCAACTACTTAATGTTAAAACCTTTGCTCAACCCTTTAAACTATGTCATCCTTTGCCTGGCTATTCCCTTTTCCATCACAGGTGTTTATCCCACTTTTGGTACCGCAGGGGCATTCCGTTTTCTTATAATCATCATATTCCTTATCTGGTTCAACACGCTGCTGGCACCACTACTGAAACGTAAGTTCAGTAATATCCTTTTAGGAACGATCGTTTTTCTGCTCATTGCTGGTGCGCTGGCAGCGCTGGAATATTTCAACATCTTCTCATTGTTTCTACAATCACAGGATCTATTCGGTTTTCTGATCGGGACACCCTTGATATGGATATCCATGTTGTTATTGAGTATGCTGGCATTTATGCTCAACAAGCTCTTTTTTGCACGCAATTATTATCCTGAATCATTCGAAAGAAAAAGTAAAAGGAGAGAGGCCGGAACACAACAGTTCACTTTTATGGAACGTTTCGGAAAGATCGGTGAAATCATCTCACTGGAAATAAAACTTGTACTTCGTCATAAGCGGACAAAGAGCACACTCTACACAGCACTTTTCTTCCTGCTCTATGGGTTGATCTTCTATCCCAACCCCATGTACAACCAAAGTCCTCATTGGTTAATTTTCGTGGCTATCTTCGTCACTGGTACCGGGATGCTGATGTTCGGACAGTGGATCATCAACTGGGATGGATCTCACTTCGATTTTTTGATGACCCGTGATATCGATACCCACACCTATATCCGGGCCAACTACTCACTGATGCTGGCACTATGTATCGTCTCATTTATCGCTACCACGCCCTACTTCCTGTTTGGAAAGCAGATCATCCTCTACCACCTGGTGGCTTTTGTATATAATGCAGGCGTGAACATCTACGTCTATCTTTTCGCAGCGACGCTCAATACCAAGCGGTTGGAGCTCTCCAGGGGTTCTTCGATGAATATGCAGGGGGTGAGTTATAAAAATTTCCTCGTGATGATCCCCTTGCTGGTGATACCCATGACGCTAATCACACTGTTTGGTCTTTTTGATGCCACCCATATAGCGCTGGGCATCATCGCACTACTGGGACTGGCCGGTATTCTTTTCCGCGAACCACTCCTGAGAGTGATCGAAAAACAGTTCCTGAGAAGAAAATATGCCCTCTGCAGCGGATTCCGAAAGAAAGAATAACCATCTCTCCACTCTCTTTCAGCTCCAACAAATAAGTAAATAATTTAAAACATTAAATATCAAGAGATATGCAGGACTACGAAAACAGTACAATCACCCTGACCAATACAACTCCTTCGGCTCCCCACTTCACAGATGGGACCGAAGGGATTATCACTGCCTCCAACCTAAAAAAGATTTATGGTGGCATCACTGTACTCAATATCCCCTCCATACAGATCCGCAATAGCGAAAGCTTCGGCCTTGTAGGCAACAACGGAGCAGGAAAGACCACCTTCTTCCAACTGATACTCGACCTGATCGAGGCCTCCTCGGGAGAGGTGCTTATAGAGGGTGAAAAGGTGGCCCGCCGCGACGAGTGGAAATCGAAGGTGGGATCATTTCTGGATGAAGGTTTTCTTATCGACTTCCTTACCCCCGAGGAGTACTTCACCTTCACAGCCAAAGTATACCATAAATCGGAAGGTGACCTCGCTTCATTTCTGGAATCGATGAAAGATTTCTTTAACGGTGAAATAGTTGGATCAGGCAAGCTTATTCGTGACCTTTCCAAAGGGAACCAGAAGAAAACAGGTATCGCCGCAGCGCTGATCAGCGATCCGCAGATACTGATCCTCGATGAGCCCTTTACAGCGCTCGATCCTACCTCCCAGATCAGATTGAAAAGAATGCTCAACGATCTGAAGACCACCCGCAACATGACCATGCTTATCTCCAGCCACGACCTCAATCATGTGACCGAGGTGTGCGACCGTATCGTGGTGCTCGAGAAAGGATTGGTGGTGAAAGATATCCACACCAGTGAGAACACACTGAAAGAGCTGGAGTCCTATTTCGCGGTTTGAGTTTTCACATATCCCCTTAAAAAAACCGCCGGCACTGCCATGCAGTCCGACGGTTCTTCTTGTTCGTTTTCAATGAAACCTCTCTATTTCAGCGGCCGGGCCTCCACACCCTCCATGGTCATGACCACGGGAAGGATTTTCCCATCATCGTCGAACACCATCCTGTCGATGCAGGTCATACGTGAGTTTCCATCTTTCTCCGTCAGCGGGCGGCGGTGGTAGACGATGTACCACTCATCTGTTCCAGGGACGTTCAGTACTGAATTATGACCGGCACCGTTGGCGAACCGTCCGTCCTGTTCCAGTACCACCCCGATACGTTCAAACGGTCCCAGGGGCGAGTCAGAAATGCTATAAGCCACCTTGTAGTCGGGTCCTGTCCATCCCCCTTCCGACCACATGAAATAATATTTCCCGTCGCGGATGAACATCACCGATCCCTCCACATAACCCTCGGGAGTGATCTCTTTAAAGATGGTGCCATCGTCGAACGGGATAAAGCCGGTAAAATCATCCTTCAGCCGTGTGATGTTACAGTGCCTCCATCCCCCGTAGATCATGTAATACTGACCGTCGGTGTCCTTAAAGATAAACTGGTCGATGGGTTGTGCGCCATTGTGAAACTTATCCAGCAAGGGCTTGCCCAGATAGTCACGGAAAGGCCCCCCGGGCTTGTCTGAGACACCAATACCAATCCCGCCTTCGATATCATCGTTCTGAATGTCATTGGCAGCGAAGAAGAGGAAGTACTGATTATCCTTCGCCACTATCGCCGGCGCCCACATGGCTTTGTCCGCCCATTTCACCTGTGTGGTGTCAATGATGCGGCTCTGCTTTGTCCAGTTCACCAGATCGGGTGAGGAGAAAGCATCCATAAACACCTGCTTTTCGTAGGGGGCCGAGAAGGTGGGATAGATCCAGTATGTATTATCGAAGATCACCGCTTCAGGATCGGCATACCATCCGGGGAAGACAGGATTACCCGATTTCTGTGCCTCTGCGCACATACTGAAAAAAAACAGGACGAAAGTCACTGTTCCAATAATTTTTCTCATAGTTGAATTCATTTTATGTTATTTACTATTTTGTGAATCTCTGTAAATTAAACCTTTCTCTGTTTTACTTTAAACAGTCTCTTTAAGGAAGATTATTCATCATCTTCACCAGCAATGATGATCCTGGGATTTCGTTCTTTCAGCTCCGCTATCAGCGCGTCAATGTCTGTCTCTCTCACCCTCAGGACCTCAAATCCACGTACCTTATCGATACGCAGTTGATTCTTTTTAATCTTCTTCAGGGCAACCATATCACCTATGGCAAACCTTCTGTTCTTGGAGAAGATTCTCAATACATAACGAATCTCCAGAAAATTCAGCTCTGTGATGGCATACTCCCTGATTGTGGTGGAAAGCATGAAGAGGAATATGAACAGGAAGTAAAATATTGAAAACCATACTTCCTCACCCTGTTTGTAGCGATAAATATACAACGCCAGCAACATTACTGCTGCCAAACCCCAGAAGATATTTCCCTGTCCGTTATCTGCCTTGAACTTTTTCTCCATGTTATTCTGGTTTTATTCTACTACAAAGATAATTTTATTCATCATATGATGGTTAAGAAAAACAAATAATCCAACTATAGACTAACGAGGCATATTTATCGATGAATGGGAAGATAATATGTACGAGCACCTTTTAATAATCTATATAAGATTGATAATATGCTGTTTGACTCGCCCTAAAGAGTGTTAACCGATGCTATACGTATTAAACATTTCCATATCTTTAGCGTCATAAGAGCAGATATTCATTTATTCACTTTTTAAAATCTACAGTATATGAAAAAAGTAGCATTGATGGCACTGGTTGCCATATTCACATTGAGCTTCTCCCTTACGGCTCAAAACAAGGGTGACAAAGGAAGAAGCGGGAGCCGAGGAATGTCAGAAATGAGATGGACGGCAAAAGATCGTGCAGAGACTATGACGAAGCAACTTGAATTGACAGCCGATCAAAAAGCAAAAGTGGAAGCGCTGTTTGAAAAGCAGGATGCAAAACGTAAAGAACAGGTTGCCAAACAGCAGGAAAAAAGAGCAGAGATGACGCAGGACCGCGCAGAACGCCGTGCAGAGATGATGGAACTGCGCAATAAAGCTGTCGCTGAGAACGATGCCGAACTGGAAAAAATTATCGGAAAGGAAAAAATGGAACAGTGGAAAACGTATCGCGACGAGCAGATGAAGAAGATGCGCAACAGGGCCTCATCGGGACAACGTGGGATGAACAGAAACGTTCCTAAGACAAACTAACCAGGCGTGCCATTCAACGGGTCATGTTGATCGCTGGATCATTTGAACCCCGTAAGTCCGTAAATAGGCTTTCGGGGTTCATTGTATGAATGAGGGACCGTTGTTTCAGATCCATCAGACATCAGTAATACTTCTCAAAAATCTTCTTAAATGTGGCTGTCTCCTTAAATCGATCAAGCCAGCTGTTGAGGCTGTCGAGAAGCTGCGGGGAGTCTCTGCGTACCGCCCACGACTCCAGCTGTGTAAAACTGATATCTGTTTCGATGTCTATCTCCGGCAATGATTCGGCCAGACGCAAAGCCACCTTCTCATCACACACCGTGAAATCAATATCACCTGCTGCCACCATCATCACCAGCTGCTCCGTCTCATAGGTCGGATCTTCCACCACGTAGATGGTGTCACCTATCTCGTGGGAGAGGTTATTCAGCCGCAGCATAGCAGGTGACTCACCGGGGACATGGATCGTCTTCTTTGCCAGATCGAGCTGCTGCCTGATAGGTTCGATACTATCATTAAAGAGTGCTTTGCGTTGTACCAGTACCTGCTTGTTGAGCGTAAGAGGATCAGTGAAAGCGAAGGTGTCCTTCAACTGGATGTTCACCGGAATATTTCTGGCTACCAGATCGTACCGTTGCTCCAGTAATCCTTCCAGATTCTCATCCAGACTGTTCTCGAGAAACAGGTTCACCTTCACCCCCCACGCTTTCTCGAGGGCCTTTATCATCTCCAGCTGAAAACCCCGTGCAGTATCACCTGAGACAAAGTACCCGATAGAGTTATAATCGGTCACCACATTCAGCTCACCCGATGCCATGATCTCTTTGTAGTCGCGGGGAAGCAACAGAATGTCACTATCTTTGCTTATATACCTAAGCAGTATCATCGTGCCGACAACGATAATCAGTAAAAAGAGATAGAGATTGCGTCTTTTTTTGAATTTCAAGGTTGAAAGGTATTATTGATGTGAGATGAAACGAATAAGAAAAAATGATTGATTTTTCGTAAAACGAATTATTAATTGTGAAGATTAATCGAAACACCCATTTTGAAGGTGAAGGGGTTCACCGGGTAGCCGGGCAGAGAGAAGTACTCATAGGGTTTCAAAGCTTTCGTTGCCACATTATAGAACATCACGAAGAAGCGTGTCTGCTTCAGGTGCATGTTGGCGTAAACAGTAGCAATAGGGTAATTGCCGATCTCTTTCTCATTCTGATTGTAGAACTGCAGCAAGGCTGCTTCATAACCGGGCGCAAAATAGTTTGTATGGTAATGGGCATCTACCCCCACTTGCAGTGAGAGTTCATTCACTATTTTTGCTTTCAGGTACATGTTCGAGTAGATACTGAGGGTAGGCAGCGGTATCACCTGCTGATTGCTGGAGGTCTGATAGACCACCTGATTGTCCCAGTTAAATACGCCCAGGCGCAGGTTCTGATCCACACGTGCCGTCAGCACCTGTATGTTGTCACTCTCCTGTGCGATATTTTTATCCTGATCGAAGTAGATGAAGTTCTGCAGGTTCTCTACGCCGGCACTAACTGTGGTGTTTGTAAAAGGTATATGCAGCTTACCACCCACGTAGACCCTGCGTATATCACCAAAATCATGATTCCACCGGAAGTACTTGGAGTAATAATTCTCCTGCAGGTACTTGGGCCGCAGATTTTTTAAGTGTGCCTGTGCCGACAGTGTGGTACGTCTGCCGGCAATATCGAAACCTGTCTCCACATCGCCCATCGCCCTGAACTCACCCAGGTTGACTCCCAGTACACCCAAATCGGCACGCAGGTTGAATAAAAGGTTTTCTCCCTGCTGTTTATTCAGTAAACCACCTATGGTGACAGCACTCTCGCGATGACTGATATAACCCGGTCCCACGCTGTCTCTCATGGAATAGTTGCGCAGGTCATACTCCAGGAATGCGGTCAACCCGAATTTCACCCACTCCTTGAATCCCTCTCTCAGGCTCAATGAAACGCTGTTCTTGAATGAAGTATAGCGTATACTGTCGTCCACCGCCTCATCATAATAGCGATTGGCATAGAAGCGGTCGATCTGCTGCATCTGCACCCCGTCAACATCCACGTATGCCGTATCATACGATAGAAAGCGACGATGCTGTTGCGTGTACTGTGTAGAATAGCCGATGCTGGCAACCGGCACAAAATGACCCGGTCCCTGGTGGAGTGAATCACCCGCTATCTCCCTGTATCCAAGGTTGTACCTCCCCGATAAAAAGTAGCGGTTGTTACCTATTGCGTTCCATGTGTTGGTGAACTTTACGGGAATATCTCTCGAGGTGAAGTTCTCCTGTACAGCATCCGGATCGGTAATGAAGATCTCCTCGGTAATACCGCCGTTCTCAAAATTGGTCATCGAGCCCAGGTTCATGAATGCATGCGCCTCTATCCTGTCAGATATATAGTTGCTGAAAAGTGAGAAATTATTGTGCTTCACCGACTGCGAGTTGTAAAATCCACGTGCATTGATCAGATCCACATCCACACCCACATTCAGTGATTTACCAAAATTGGTTGTGATACGTGCATCCAGACGCTCCTCGTTGGTTTGCTTCCCCGTACCGCGCTGAAAATTAATCTTCGAATAGGGTACCCTCGTGTTGACGAAAAGCAGCTTCTCAGGATCCTTCAGATAGAGGTAGTGAGCATCATTGAAGAGAAAGGTCTCCGTCTCCCCACGGTCGAAAAAAATCTTGGAGATGGCCGGCGACCCCAGGGGTGCCAGGAAACCCATCGCCACAGACTGCCCGTCGGGGAGGGTTGTCTGCTGGTAATTGTGTAACAACGTATCCGATATAGCGGGCAGGCGGTTGCCTGTACGACTGTCTATCTTCCAAATGGTCATCCGTGCCAGTCGTTGCAGTGAGTCTGCTTCAGCACCGTGATCATGTATAAGGTGATCGAGATGCGATGATGTACCTTGTGACACACCCGTTGAATCAGGCACGATGGGACTGCGTGGAAGCAGATCGAGTGAGTCGGGATTGGTGGTGATCTGCGATGAGTCGGGCATGATTATGCGGGCCTGCGAGTAAGCAGTCGCGATACATAACATCATCGCCAGAAGTGATATCAACAGCTTATTTTTCATCGGGTGCAAACGTACAAAAAAAAATGCCACAGAGCGATAGTCTGTGTAGTTTTTATGCGGTTTTTGAGAAATTTTAGGATGTATATGAAGGCATAAATAAATAATTGAGTCATCAGTTCATGTTATTCAGTGATACCCATTTTTTTCATCAGAAAGCTGGCATTCATATTAATGGCTATACCTTCTTGTATCTGATAGTCAAAAGTAAGGAGATCATTCTTAATGATGGCATCGAAATGATAATTTTTTATCTGCTGAGGATATACATTTTCCATGTTGCCAAGCGAAAGATCATGTGTAGCAATGATCCCATTGCCACGGAGGCTGATCAGTCGTTTCACAAGTGCCAGAGATCCCTTTTTCTTATCTTCTGAATTTGTTCCTTTAAGTATTTCATCGAGAATGATCAAGAGGCCCTCCTCACCGGCTTCCAGTCTGTCGATAATCATCTTCAGCCGTTTCAACTCTGCGAAGAAGTAGGATTCATTGTTTACCAGTGAATCAGCTGTTCTCAGATTGGTCAGCAGACTACCGGGATAAAAAACCATCCTTCGTGCCCACACGGGCAACCCTACCGAAGCCATCACATGATTTACACCTATGGTGCGCAGGTAGGTGCTTTTTCCAGCCATATTAGCTCCGGTGACGATCATGAAATAAGATCTCCGGGAAATTTCAATATCATTTTTCACACATTGATCGCGGGGAATAAGCGGATGCCCCATGCTGTCACCAATAAAGCAATAACTATCTGAGACCACAGGATAGGTATAATCGGGATGATTCATCGCAAAAGTTCCCGCAGAGATGAGTGCATCCATTTCAGCAAGGACCTTGAACCAGCCATCAACATGATCACCGTGACTTTTCATCCATTGCTCAATTTTCAATGTATAACGGGTGGTCCACAGTAACAGTGGATTCAGGAAGAGGATGGCAATGGTAAAGCCCAGATCGAGGTTATGGCTGTATCCCGACAGCTCTTTGATAACCTGAGATGCATTTTTATGCAATGTAAGTCGCTTTTGCAGCGTCAGTAGTTGATCTGATTCGGGTCTCTCCTCTTCCACCATCTTTAGCAGATCGGCATATGCATTGAGTCTTTTTGATCTCTTATCAACCAGGAGCCAGGTCTCTTTCACTCTTTTAAAAGGTATGAGCGAAAGCATCAGCGTGAAAAGATACAGATAAATGAAGAGACTTCCCGGTAGTAAATTCGTGAGCCATAGCACGGCATAGATCACGTAGATAAGAGGGGTTACCCATACGGCAACTTTCCAGAAGAGGCTATGGTGCAACCTTTTCCCGGGTTTCGAAACGGGAAGATAATCCTCCTTGCCGAGATCGGATGAGGCTGTTTTCATGCCGGTGACCCGGAAACGAAAAGAAAAATCTTCATTATCCGATAACTCCCTGATGGCCTCCTGTCGTTTTTCAATCGCCTCTTTTTCTGTCAGAGGCGATAGCATCATCTCAGCCAGCGTCTCCCTGCCGATAGAAAGAACAGTTCTGTTGATCTGCTGGAAAACAGATTTCTCTCCAAAGATATCAAGATCAAAACTGAAGGTGTGCGAAGGGTCTGTCTTCTCAGGGGCACCATCAAAAGCCGAGAAATCGTGATCAAACGCTTTCAGTTCATTCACTGCGATATGGTACAGAAATTCCTTCGTCTCTTTCTTCTCCAGCAATTGATTGTGCTTCTTCATCAGCAGGATAAACAATACAAAAGTGAAGAGCAGCAGGAGCGCGAGCAGGTTTAAATGGTGTACCAACATAAAGACCATTATCACTGCAGCGACAAAAAGTACCAGCCTGACTGTACCGATAAGATAAATCTGTTTTCCCAGACGGTTGATTCTTTGCTCACAATCATCTGCTAACACCTTGTAGGAATGAGCTCTCTGCTGTATGGTCATCTTATCTAAATTATACCTGTTTTGTATGCTACGTATACCCTCATATTATGAACAAGCGAAAGTTCAATTATATTGAGTGGAAAGGTTTTCTCTCATTCCGTATACTTTCGTCACAAATGTATGACTTTCCCATGAAACCGCATCAGAGAATAAACGAAAAAAAACAGCGCTTTTCTTTTTTGGTCGTGTTTTCACCTCACGCCGTAAAAAATTATCCCTATATTGTGTCAATTAAAATAATTCCATTATCTTTGCTGCAACAAAACGATAAAAATGAAAGCAAACATGTTCCATCATCATCATTTTCATACTTGCGGTCAGGCGAGATGAGATAGATATGTGCGAACGTTAAAGTCTATATTTATACACCCGTCTGAATAACATCAGGCGGGTTTTTTGTTAAATAAACAGGCTGATTTTATTCGACAAAACGAACAGACCAATGGAAAAAATTAAAATTGCGATCCAGAAAAGCGGACGTCTGAGCGAGAAATCGCTCGATCTGCTCACCGAGTGCGGCATAAGAGTATCTAACGGTAACCGCAAGCTAAAGACCGATGCACGTAACTTCCCCATGGAGATCTTCTTTCTTCGTGATGATGATATCCCGCAGTATGTGGAACAGGGTGTGGCCGACATCGGCATCCTGGGTGAGAATGAAGTGTGGGAGAAAGAGAAGGATGTAGAGGTGGTGGAGAAGCTGGGCTTCGGCAACTGTCGTCTCTCGCTGGCCATACCGAAGGATGAACAGTACACGGGACTGGATTACTTCAATGGCAAGCGTATTGCTACCAGCTATCCCAGGACACTTGGTAAGTTCTTTAAGGTGAAGGGCATCGATGTGACGATCGAAGAGCTGGGAGGCAGCGTGGAGATCGCTACCGGCATCGGCCTGGCCGACGGTATCTTCGATATCGTCAGCACCGGCAGCACGCTGATCATGAATGGGCTGAAGGAGGCGGAGACGATCATCAAAAGTGAAGCGGTGCTGATCAGTAACAAGCACCTCTCCCCTGCGAAAACAGCACTCCTGGAGCAGCTGTTGTTCCGCATCAAGTCATTCAAAAACGGACAGGGTAAAAAATATGTACTGCTGAACGCCCGCAACGAGGAGATCCCCGCTATAGTGAGACTGTTGCCCGGCATGCGTTCACCCAGTATCCTTCCCCTGGCTGATGAGGGGTGGAGCAGCGTTCACTCGGTGATCAGTGACGATCACTTCTGGGAGATCATCGATGAACTGAAGCGGCACGGCGCCGAAGGCATCCTCGTTGTCCCCATCGAGAAAATGATTCTTT
>JADKLW010000364.1_pt4 | contig 14256 bp, 8 predicted proteins | sample 8641881 | NCBI WGS metagenome assembly JADKLW01 (sample SAMN16272185, study PRJNA661076) | feces metagenome | isolation source: fecal sample from diarrhoea affected cattle B | host: Bos taurus | place: South Africa: Lokaleng Village, Mahikeng | collected 2019-09 | reverse complement strand
AATTCCAGCTTCACCACCTCCAGTGAATCCCATTTGGACGCAGTATCCTCTTTCCACCGTGCGATTTCTTTGGCTTTCGCAAAGTTGTCCCGGTGAAGAAGATGTGAACGTTGTGCCAGCTTTGTGTAGAAGCGATCGAAATAATCGTCCATCATCCGTTTCGTGGTATAGTGGGGTGCGATCTCTGCCATCGATTTCTTGATGTACTGTATCCACTCATGTGAATAGCCATTACTGCTTTGAGCGTAGTAGAGCGGGATCACCTCGTTCTCGAGCAATGAATAAATCGTGGATGCATCCAGTTCATCCTGGAATGACTGGTTGTCATAGGTCCTTTTGTCGGTTAATGCCCAGCCTGCCCCTTCTTTGTATCCTTCATACCACCACCCGTCTAAAACAGATAGATTCAACACTCCATTCATCTCAGCCTTTTCACCTGAAGTACCCGATGCCTCCTGTGCGCGGGTAGGAGTGTTCAGCCAGATATCAACACCCGAGACAAGCCTCTTAGCCAAACGCATATCATAATTCTCAAGGAAGATGATCTTTCCCAGGAACTCGGGACGGCGGGATATCTCCACGATCTGTTTAATTAACTCCTGACCGCCTCCATCGGCCGGATGCGCTTTTCCGGCAAAGATAAACTGTACAGGCCGTTTTGGGTTGTTCACAATCCTGGATAACCGGTCCAGGTCGGCAAACAACAGATGTGCGCGTTTGTAAGTGGCAAACCTGCGGGAGAATCCTATCAGTAGCGCATTAGGGTTCACCTCTTCAAGCATGTTCATGATTCTTGAAGGATCTGCCTGGTTTTTCAACCATCCTTCCTTGAACTCTTCACGGATATAATCAACCAGTTTTTTCTTCAAATGCATGCGTAAATCCCACAGTTCATCGTCACTCACATTATGAATATTTTTCCATATGTCGGGATTGGATTGATCACCAAAGAACGACTCACCGAAATGCTTCTCGTAGAGCGCTTTCACCGATGATGTAGCCCAGCTGGGAAGGTGGACACCGTTGGTAACATATCCTACATGCAGTTCTTCAGGGAAGAATCCTTTCCATACCGGTTGGAACATCTTTTGAGATACCGTTCCATGCAGCTTGCTCACGCCATTCGTCTCCTGAGCCGTATTCAATGCGAACACACTCATGGAGAATCGTTCACTTGTGCCGGGATTGGCACGTCCCATGTCCATGAAATGCTGCCATGAAATGCCGGTCTTCTGAATCAGCGGTGCCAGATATTTACCCATCAGCGGTTCATCGAAATAGTCGTGTCCTGCGGGTACAGGTGTGTGAACAGTATAAAGTGATGAGGCACGGACAACTTCCAGGGCTTCCTGGAAGCTGAGTCCCTCCTCACGGATATAATCGTGTAAACGCTGTATATTGATGAAGGCTGCATGTCCCTCATTCATGTGGTAGACATCTTTTTTGATGCCAAGCTTCTTGAGCAGCAATATACCACCTATCCCCAGAAGATATTCCTGTTTCATGCGGTTTTCCCAGTTGCCGCCGTATAGCTGGTGTGTGATGGAGCGGTCGAACTCACTGTTCTCCTCAAGGTCTGTATCCATCAGATAGAGGTTGATACGCCCTACTGCCACTTTCCAGATATGTGAATAGATAGTGCGGTCGTGATACGGCACCTCCAGTATCATGTGGGAACCATCTTCATTTACTACCTGGGTAATGGGTAGGTTGCCGAAATTCTGTGCTTCGTAGCTGGCGATCTGTTGCCCCTCAATAGAGAGGGATTGGGTGAAATATCCGTAGCGATAGAGAAAACCGACGGCGGTCAGGTCCACATTGCTGTCGCTGGCCTCTTTAAGATAATCACCTGCGAGGATGCCAAGTCCGCCGGAGTAGATCTTCAGCACGTGCGATAACCCGTACTCCATACTGAAGTAAGCCACGGTGGGGCGCTCACTGTTATGAGGCACGCTCATATATTCTTTAAACTTGTCGTAAACATGCTCAATGCGTTGCATTAATTCAGCATTCCGCACCACCTCTTCGGTAATGTCAGATTGCAGGTTCTGCATCAGTATCACCGGGTTTTTTTCACTTTTTTCCCACTCTTCCGGATCAAGCATCTCGAAAATGGCTTTCACCTCTTCATTCCATACCCACCACAGGTTATGGGTCATCTCTTCCAGCGGACGTAATTGTGCCGGCAACTCTGCATGCACATGAATATCTTTCCATACCGGAGTATTGGAATAACTCGATTTTATGATCATAGTTGTTCTTTATATTATCTGTTTATATCTTATAGGTCTTGATAACGCTTTCAACAATAAACTGTTGTGTTCACTTCCAGTGTCACGAAATTATATATTCACAACAAATATAACGCTTTCACTCTGCTTTAAGTTTAGCCGGCCTGGATAATCTGATAAAAGAGTTATGCAATGCTTTGCTATAAGCTTCACGGTAATATTTCACGAAATGGGCCCAGTCGGCCTGATCGGATAGTTTCGCTGCACTTTGTTTCAGGAGTTTTATCTGTTCGATGCTTTTGATTGAGAAGTCATAGATGAGGGAGGCGATCTCTTCTGCTACTTCGGAATGATTCTCATCGTCACGGTCAATCACTTCGATACCGTCATCCAGTCCTTTTTCGTCGCCAATTTTCTTTGCCCAGACACCGAAGCCGGCCAGTGTGGTGGTGATGGTTGGAATGGAGAAGGCGATGCTTTCATGTGGGGTGTAACCCCATGGTTCGTAATAGGATGGAAAAACTGAGACATCAAGTCCTATCAGTAAATCATAGTAGGGTAGATTGAAGATGCCATCAAAGCCGTTCAGGTAAGAGGGTACAAAAATAATCTTTACCCTGTCGTTCTCTTCATTACAAAAACCGAGATGCTTCATCTGGTTTATCACCATGTCATGCTCCGGCTCAACCAGCTCGTGTGTCACAAAGGGGCAGTTTGGCTGGTTGTTCTTTTTCGGGATCTCTGCCCCTGAAAGAAGTGCCTGAAGATCTTTCCTGGGCCCTTTGATCCACCCGGGGACCATGATGAACACTATCACATCCTTTGTCAGTTCAGCCATGTTTCTCAGCTTGTCGAGCGCTTCAATAAAAACATCGATACCTTTGTTCTTGTACTCGTATCGCCCACTGGTGCCTATCATTAGCGCATCCCGGTCTATGGCGTGACCTACTGTTTCTTCCGCTACATGCAACAACGCTTTTCTCGCCTTCTTACGTGCCTGTATATAGGCGTTCCCTTTAGGAATAAAATCCTTCTCGAACCCGTTGGGGGTGACCACGTCGGGCCGACGCTGCAGAAACTGGGTACACTCGCTGGCTGTGATCTCGCTCACGGTGGTGAAGCAGTCGACGTTCTGTGCCGCTTTCTTCTCAATTGAATGCTTGGCAGACATGTTCAGTTGTCGTGCCATCTGGTCTCCATTATACTCGCTCAAATGGTTATATAAAGGGAGATTGTTTCCGGCGATAGAGCGGCCAATAGAGGTGGCATGCGTGGTGAAGATGGTGGCAATCTTTGGAACCTGCTTATTGATATAGAGCGCACCGGCACCGAGCATCCATTCATTGAAATGAGCGATTACATTGTCTGCTTCCAGCTTGTGGTAGCGGTAAAAGCTCTCAATCACCAATCCTGTAGCATAGGCGAACATGGTTGATTCGTGATAATCACCGTAGGCGTCAATGGAGTCCACACCGTAATCCCTCCACATAGCACTGTAGATGTCGTTCTGTTTCTCAAAGAATACCTTGAACTTAACAAGGAAAACAATAGGCTCTCCCGGTACATCCCACCTGCCTGCACGGATTTCGAGCTGCTGATTGCTCAATGCGAAGTCACACCATTCGGGGTAGAGGCTACGGTCTTCCTTAAACCAGGGGCTTTCATGCTCTTCCCACAGGTCGGGACCGATAAAAAACAGGCGGTCTTTGAATAATTTCTGAAGTGAGTTGGCCCTGGTAGATAAAACGGTGTAAATGCCACCTACCATGTTGCACACTTCCCAACTTGTTTCGAAGATGTAGTCGGGTTTGTGCTTAGCGTCAATTTGCATAAATATTTTTTTTCTTATCTTAATCACTGCAAAGGTAATAAAAAAATGAGTTACCTTTGTCTTTCATCTGAATGGTTGACACTATAGACATTACTCAACTACTACAGCGGGTTGAAAAACACCCCAATTTGGCTGCGGCGGGCTCTCTGCTGAAAAACGTTCATGTTTTATCAGTGACAGGTTTGCACGGATCATCGTCTGCCCTTTTTTCTGTTGGGTTATTCCACAAACTACCACAAACTTACCTCTATATTCTCAACGATGCTGAGAGTGCCGGCTACTTTTACCACGATGTGACGCAGATCATCGGGTCGAAGGAGGTGCTTTTCTTTCCATCTGCCTACAAGAGAGCAGCAAAATACGGGCAGCTTGATCCCGCCAACGAGGTTCTCCGTACAGAGACACTGAGCAGGCTGCAGGGTGAGAAGGAGCCACTGATCATCGTCAGCTATCCCGATGCACTGGCAGAAAAGACAGTCTCCGGGAAACAGTTGAGAGAGAACACCCTCAAGGTCAGGGTGGGTGAGCAAGTGGACGCCTCTTTCGTGGGGGAGGTGCTTGAGAGTTACAACTTCAGATATGTCGATTACGTCTATGAGCCGGGTCAGTATGCCGTGCGGGGTAGTATTCTCGATGTCTTCTCCTACTCCGGGGAGTTGCCTTTTCGCATCGATTTCTTCGGTGATGAGGTGGAGAGCATCCGCAATTTCGATCTGGAGACGCAGTTGTCGAAAGAGAAATTCAGTGAAATACGGATCGTCCCCGAGTTCGGGCGTTCAGGCTACAAGCAGGCATCACTGTTCAATTCACTCCCTTCAGATGCGATCGTTGGCATTGAAGATATCCGATGGATAACCAGCCGGGTGGAGTCACTCAATGAGGATGAACTGCATATCGATCCGAAAGATGTCTCCTTCGTGAAAGCCGATCTGTTATCGAAGAGGGAGTTTCTGGAGGATATTAAACCATTCAGGCAGGTGCGGTTCGATGTGAAGATGCAGGAGAGCCCCGATGCTGTCATCCGGTTCCAAACCTCATTGCAACCGCTCTATCACAAGAATTTTGATCTGTTGAGTAATTCTCTCCATCAGTATATGGAGGAGGGGTACACGCTTTATATTCTCAGTGACAGTGAGAAACAGCAAAAGCGACTTTTCCACATCTTCGAAGACCGTGATGATCCCATTCCTTTTACACCCGTAAACAAAACACTTCATGAGGGATTCCTGGATGAGACACTTAAGATCTGTTGTTTTACAGATCATCAGATCTTCGACCGTTTTCACAAGTACAGCCTGAAGTCCGACAAAGCACGGTCGGGTAAGTTGGCACTCACACTCAAGGAACTCAATCAGCTGCAACAGGGTGATTTCGTGGTGCATATGGATCATGGCATTGGTAAGTTTGCCGGCCTTGTACGCCTGCGCATCGGCCAGAAGGTGCAGGAGGTGATCAAGCTCACCTACCTCAACAACGATGCGGTGTTTGTCTCTATTCATTCACTACACAAGGTGTCGAAATACAAAGGCAAAGAGGGTGAGTCGCCACAGCTGAACAAACTGGGTTCAGGTGCCTGGGAGAGGGTCAAGGAGCGGACAAAGAGCAAGATCAAGGATATTGCCCGTGATCTGATAAAGCTCTATGCACAGCGTCAGCAGGAAAAAGGGTATGCCTACACGAAAGACACCTATCTGCAGACGGAGCTCGAGGCTTCATTCATGTATGAGGATACCCCTGATCAGATCAAAGCCACGCGCGATGTGAAAGCGGATATGCAGAGTGAGCAGCCTATGGACCGGCTTATCTGCGGAGATGTAGGGTTCGGCAAAACGGAGATCGCCATCCGTGCAGCTTTCAAGGCTGCCACCGACGGTAAGCAGACAGCTGTGCTGGTGCCCACCACCGTGCTGGCCACGCAGCATTATCACACTTTCAGTGACAGGCTCTCCAGTTTCCCGGTGAAGGTGGACTATTTAAGTCGCGCACGGACAGTGAAAGAGCAGAAAGTGATCCTCAATGATCTGAAGGAGGGAAAAATTGATATCCTTATCGGCACACACCGCCTTGTGGGGAAAGATGTGCAATTCAAAGATCTGGGGTTGCTGATTATTGATGAGGAGCAAAAGTTCGGCGTCTCAGTGAAAGAGAAGCTGAAGCAGATGAAGATCAATGTGGATACGCTCACCATGACTGCCACACCTATACCCCGTACACTACAGTTCTCATTGATGGGCTCGCGTGACCTCTCCACCATCGGCACGCCGCCACCGAACCGTTACCCTGTGCAGACAGAGGTGCACACCTTCGATCTGGAGATCATCCGCGATGCCATTAACTTCGAGATGAGCCGCAACGGCCAGGTTTTTATCGTGAACAACCGCATACAGAACATCTACGAGCTGGAGACAATCATAAGGCGTGAGATTCCCGGAGTGCGTGTGGCTGTGGGGCATGGACAGATGGATCCGAAGAAACTGGAGGGTGTGATCGCCGACTTCATGAACCAGGAGCAGGATCTGCTGATAGCTACCACTATCATTGAGTCGGGGATAGATATGCCCAACGTGAATACCATCATCGTGCTCGATGCACAGAACTTTGGCCTGAGCGACCTGCACCAGCTGCGCGGAAGGGTGGGGCGGAGCAACCGTAAGGCATTCTGTTACCTGCTTGCACCGCCGTTATACACCCTGAGCAGCGACTCAAGGCGACGACTGCAGGCGATAGAGAATTTCTCGGAGCTGGGCAGCGGCATTCATATAGCCATGCAGGACCTGGATATCAGAGGTGCCGGCAATCTGCTGGGTGCAGAACAGAGTGGGTTTATTGCTGATCTGGGGTATGAGACCTACCGTAAGATCCTCACCGAGGCGGTGCAGGAACTGCGCAAGGATGAGTTCGCCGACCTCTATCAGGAGCAGCAGGAGGCAAGGGCCGAAGAGGAGAATTATGTGGATGAGGTGCTGGTGGAGAGTGATCTGGAGCTTATGTTCCCGGTGATATATATCCCCAATGATGCGGAACGTGTGGCTATCTACCGTGAGTTGGACAACATGGAGACTGAGACAGATATCCTTGATTTCACCAGACGACTGGAGGACAGGTTTGGGAAGATCCCCTCGCAGGGTAAAGAGCTTATTCGTATTGTACGGCTGCGCCGCCTTGCCAAATCACTCGGTATTGAGAAAGTCGTGCTGAAGAACAATCAGATGACCCTGAACCTGATCTCTGATCCCCATTCACCCTATTATCAATCTGCTGCCTTCGACAAGCTGCTCTTCTTTGTACAACAGCACGTACGGCAGTGTCAGCTGAGGGAGGTCGGGAAAAAACGTTCCGTGGTTATCCGACACATCGACACTGTGGAAACAGCTGTTGCCACAATAGAGGAGATCCTTCGCTACAATATAGGGGAGACAGATACGCTAAAATGATATACTGATCTCAGAATAATCCTTCAATAGATAGATATCTTTCTCCTGTATCGTAATTAAATGTGAGAATGCGTTTTCTTTCAGTCAGCTCAGCAACTTTCTTCGCTACTGCAGCCAGCGTGGCACCCGTGGAGATACCGCCGAGGATGCTTTCCTCCCTTGCCAGTCGGCCGGCATAGTCATACGCCTCCTTTTTAGTTACCTTGATGACGCTGTCCAGCACGGTGAGATCAAGCGTGTCGGGTATGAATCCCGCTCCTATGCCTTGTATGGCATGAGGACCCGATCTTCCTTCGGTGATGATCGGTGAGTCGACCGGTTCTACACCTATCACCTGTATGGATGGAAATCTTTTCTTCAGCTCTCTGCCCACGCCGGTGATGTGTCCACCCGTACCAATGCCTGTAATCAGGTAATCCAACCCTTCAGGAAAATCGATTAGAATCTCCTGTGCTGTCTTCTCTGCATGAACGACCGGGTTGGCTTCATTTTGAAATTGTTGCGGTATCCAGGAACCGGCGATCTCTTGCTGCAGCTCTTCCGCTTTCGCGATGGCTCCCTTCATCCCTTTCTCACGGGGTGTGAGCACCAACTCCGCACCATAGATAGCCACGAGGCGTCTTCTTTCCACCGACATGGATTCGGGCATCACAATGATCACCCTGTAGCCTTTTGCAGCACCCACAAATGAAAGGCCTACGCCTGTATTACCGGAAGTGGGTTCTATAATGGTGTCACCCGGTTGCAGCAATCCCTGCTTTTCAGCCTCTTCCACCATCGCCAGTGCAATACGGTCCTTGATGCTTCCGGCGGGATTCTGTTTTTCCAGCTTTATCCACACTTCCTGATCCGGAAACAGGCGCTCTAACCTCACATGAGGTGTGTTGCCTATGGTCTCTAATATATTATTGTACCTCATTTTGTTTGATTTAATTAAAGGTTGAATTTACGATTCTTCAATTTGTGCAATTAATATGCTCAGATGACAAAATCGTGCGGGTTGTTAAAATCTTTTACGGTTCTTATCTTCACATCCACAGAGTTATAAACCAGCGAGAAAGGAATCACACTTTGTGTAAGCCATGCGCCTCCTCCGATAGTGGAGTTGTGTCCTATCACCGTTTCACCTCCCAGGATGGTCGCATTGGCATAGATAACCACATCATCTTCCACCGTTGGGTGGCGTTTCACATCAGAGAGTTTCTTCTCCACGTAGAGTGCACCCAGTGTGACGCCCTGGTAGATCTTCACGTTGTTACCTATCTCTGCCGTTTCACCTATGACGATGCCTGTACCGTGATCCATAAAGAGGTTCTTTCCAATTTTTGCCGCAGGATGGATGTCAATGCCTACTTTGGCGTGTGCATACTCAGAGAAGAGCCTGGATATAAGTGGCAACCCGAGTTGATAGATCTCATGGGCAATACGATAGGCACAGAGTGCATAAAAGCCCGGATAGGTGATGATCACCTCCTCCAGTGTTTTGGCTGCAGGGTCAAATTTCAGATAACATGCCGCATCTTTATACAATCGCTCCTGCAACGATGGAAACTTTTGAAAGAAAGCTTCTGTTTTTTCATCGGCAGCCTTCCTGTTATGAAGTGATGTTATGTTTGCATGAAGTTTTTCAGCTGCTTTCAGTAACCCATCCTGTATGTTCATCGATTCCGGGCAGTCACAAATAGGGAACATAAGTGAGATCAGTGATTCAATCACCTCCTCCAGATCGCATTTATTAATGGGAATGTTGATGGGTTGGGGAGTAAACTGTTTTATTAATTCATTGGTCTTGTCCGTCATAAATTGAATGATAATTTGAAAAAAAGTCTTTTGACTTTCATTTACTGGTGATGAGGTATGATCTTGCTGATTCTCCCGATCAGCTCATCCCCCAATGCTTTTTTTATCTCTATATGTTTGAGCGTTTCCATCACGAACGGGTTCTTATCAAAGGCACCACGTACATATTCGAAATCCATTGCCCTGTCCTGAATATTACCGTCGGCACCAAAACCGGTTTTGAAAGAGAGAGAGAACTCTTTTTTGGCATCTCTGTAGATCATTTCATCAAGGGTTACCACACATTCTTTCCATTTCTGCACAATGGCAATCACATCAATCGCTGTGATCGTCTCAGCTTGTAACCCGTAGAAAGATTGAATTTTGTCCCATGCCCAGGTCCATTCATTTACATAATAATCCTGATGTAGTTTGGCGAAAACAAGATTGATCTCTTTCAGTTTAGTGATTTCACCCGATTCAATTTTACACAACAGGTTATCAATTTCCGATTTGGGAGCAATCAATCCCGAGATATCAACCCATTCACCCACTCCGGGAGTGGTCATAGGATCGAGTCTTTCCCTGATCTCCTCATTGCTTTTAAACGCTGTATGCTCGAGACGCTTAATGATTGAGTTTCCAAGGAATTTATGAATGATGATTTCATATAATTCAAGTCCCCGTATTAGCGATGAATTGGTAATGATACAACTTTGATAGGTGTATATCTCTGATGTCTCTCCTGCTGTGGCCTGCAGGTTTTTCAGTATCTCCACACCTGCAAACACTTTCTGAATGGTATAGGGGCTGAGCAGGTTGAAATTGATACAATCGAGTTTATCAGGATCTTTCCGTCGGTCTCTTTCAGGCCATTTCTTTGCATCCCTGATGGTGCCTACACTGCGCAGGTTCACTCCGGGAGCGATATGTGTGCCGTTGTCCTTTTCTACCAGATAGGAAAAGGGTAGGTTGGATGTGTCGGCATGCTGGTAATGACGTCCCAGAATCAGGGAGAAGGCACCTACTTTGGCGGGCCACAACACATATGAGTTACTGGTTGTTTTGGCTCCACGCTCAATTATTCCCTGATGAATGGGTCCCAGTTTATACATGTGGTTACTCTGGTTGGAGCCCGAGCCGGCATTCATGAATGAGAACATCCCGGCGATCAGCAGTGTCGACTTGTGATGGGTAACAGTGTAAGGGCCGGCAAAAAGAGCACATGCCTCACCGTTCTCCCCCTGACAGTTACTGAAGAAGAGTGAGTCGGATGCTGAGTAGCCATGATCTATATGACATGCCTGTCCGATGAAACAACGTGCCATGATGGAGCCGCCATCGATGGTGGATCCCGAGGAGATAATAAAATCTTCTGCAATCACATTGCGTCCGATATAAACAGGGTCATGCTCATTACTGTTGATGCTCCCGTTCTTCAGTTTCATTGCCCCGGCAATCCTACAGTGAGGACCTATCCTTACATTCTTGATATAACCCACATTCACTATCATGCAGTCATGTTCGATGGTTCCTCTGTCGGAGGCATGCTTTTCACAATAAAAGTCGATGATCGCTTTCATCCGCTCTATCAGTATGGGGCGATGTCGATAGAGTGAGTAGATATAAGCAAAATGAGCCGACAGCTTATCGTTGATATGCACCTCTCTGCCCCCTGTTTCGTTCAGTACATTCACCTCCACACCGTTCCCGAAATTGGTCATGCCATCGACCAGCAGTACATCCACATTCTGAATGAAGCAGTTATCACCGATGGTGTAGTTGGCGATGTAGTTCTGCACATTCTCTATCACCACATTGTCACCAATGGTACAGTTATGTATTACTGCACAATTGATACCTGCATGTTTTTTTAATCCTCCGGCAAGTGGAAATTCCGATTCAAATATACCCATTTCGATTTTCCCGGAAAACTTCGTGTTTCTCACATAGACGGGATCAAATCCCTGCTTTACGGATACAGCTCCCCAATCGCAGCAACTGCATCCATTTTTCGTGAGCTGATTTATCTCCTTCACTGTCAGGTTTCTGTATGTATGCATGTGATGTGTGTAATTATGGAGTGTGAAAGCATAGATATAGTAAAAGCGAGAATCCTGTAAGGGAATCCCGCTTTCCTGAATTGTTTAAATAGCTTTTAAAGCATCAAAGATCAATCTTTCAAGTTCCTCAGCCAGTTCGGGATTATCTTTTACAGCCGCTTTGGCTGCATCCCGTCCCTGTCCCAGCTTGGTGTCATTATAGCTGTACCACGATCCGCTTTTCTTAATGATGTTAAGCTCAGAGCCCAGGTCGATGATCTCACCTGTGCGGGAGATACCTTCACCGTACATGATATCGAATTCAGCCTTACGGAAGGGAGGTGCTACTTTGTTTTTTACCACTCTCACACGGGTGGGTCTTCCTATCTGCTGTTCACCATCCTTTATAGGTGATCCGTTACCCCTGATATCCAACCTTACAGATGAGTAGAACTTCAATGCATTTCCTCCGGTGGTTGTTTCAGGATTCCCGAACATGACACCTATTTTCTCACGTAACTGGTTGATGAAGATGCAGGTGGTGTTGGTCTTGCTGATGGCGGAGGTGAGTTTCCTGAGTGCTTGTGACATCAGGCGTGCCTGTAGTCCTACGTTGGAGTCACCCATATCTCCTTCAATCTCTTTCTTGGGTGTGAGTGCTGCCACAGAGTCTATCACCACAATATCAACCGCTGAGGAGCGAATAAGCTGCTCGGCAATCTCCAGCGCTTCTTCACCGCTACTGGGCTGTGAGATCAGCAGCTCGTCGGTGTTCACGCCTAATTTCTCAGCGTAAAAACGATCAAAAGCGTGCTCGGCATCAATAAATGCTGCTACACCACCCGCCTTTTGGGCTTCGGCAATGGCATGAATGGCGAGGGTCGTCTTACCCGATGATTCAGGACCGTAGATCTCGATGACACGACCACGGGGATAACCACCTACACCAAGTGCCACATTCAGACTGATAGAACCTGAAGAGATGACAGATACATCAACCACCTGCTCATCCCCCATCTTCATGATGGATCCTTTACCGTAGGTCTTTTCAATTTTATCCATCGCTGCACGCAGCGCTTTCATCTTTTCACTATTATTATTTGTATCTTTCTCTTTTCCTTTAACCGGTTCTTTCACCTGTTCTTGTTCCATAATGCTCTATTTGTTTTTAATTTTTCCTACATTGTGTCATTCCCGTTGATTATGCCTGCACTTAAAAAAACAGAGAAGCATCTGTCTGTCAGGAGTGACGCAGCCTGATGAATTTTTCAAACGACCCCTAAAATTTGCGCTGCATGGTTCTTTGTGTCCACACCACGCCCTTCAATAACATGGCTGATGGTACCCTCTGCATCTATCAGGAAGGTGGTGCGTACTGTGCCCATGAATTTTTTTCCCATCATCGATTTTTCTTTCCACACACCAAACTCCTCTGCCAGTTTCTTGTCACTGTCAGCAATCAATGGAAATGGGAGGGAGAATTTTTCGATGAATTTTTTATGCGACACCTCACTGTCGACGCTCACACCCACGATCTCAAAACCCGCTCCCCGCAGTTCGGCATATCCGTCGCGCAGGCTGCATGCCTGTGCTGTGCATCCGGGGGTGTTATCTTTCGGATAGAAATAGAGTGCCAGCTTTTTACCTGCGAAGTGGCTCGCTTTTACAGGATTTCCGTTCTGATCGGTACCTAAATATTCAGGTATAGTATCGCCAATATGTAATGCCATTGATTTTTAAAATAAGTTTAGTTTTCAAAGATATAAAAAAATATTCAGATGTGGAGAAAAGAATAATCGCCTATTTTTTATACCAGTTGATACATCCCTCCCGGGAGTGATTCCACAATATGCTTCATCTCCATTTCAAGCAATATAAGAAAAAGTTCTGTCACCGGAATATTAAGTTCAATGGCAAGCGTGTTCACCTGTACTGCTCCCCTGTTGCTCAGAAGATTGAATAGCTTCTCCTCTTCGTCGCTCAGTGCAGGGAATATCTCTTTCTGTACAGGGAGCGCCGGTTTCGCATCCTCCTCCCAACCCATATAAGAGATGAAGTGATCTGAACCACGTAGTAATACCGCTTTATTGTCGGAGATCAACTGGTTGCAGCCGATCGACATCTTGTCACGAATACGTCCCGGTAATGCAAATACTTCCCGGAAGTAGGAGTTGGCAATATCGGCTGTAGTGAGTGATCCTCCTTTCATGCCTGATTCTATCACTACCACTGCGTCGGCCATGCCTGCGACGATACGGTTTCGTTTCACGAAATTGTGCTTGTCAGGATTGGTATTGCTGGGAAACTCAGTGAGCAGTGCCCCTGTTTTCAGCATATCCACCGCTGTCTGGCGGTGCAGTGACGGGTAGATGCGATCCAGACCATGCCCCAGCACTGCAACGGTGGGTAAACCGTTGTGCAGTGCAGCCCTGTGGGCACATATATCCACGCCGTATGCCAGACCGCTGATGATCAGTATATCCGGCAGTTTTGCCGAGATCTCTTCGATGAACTTCCTGCAGAACTCCTCACCATACCTTGTGGCATTACGTGTGCCGACAATGCTTATTGCCTTCTCCCGGTTCAGGTCGGCATTGCCTTTGGCATACAGCATTAGCGGAGCGTCGATGCATTGCGAAAGTCGCTGCGGATAGCTCTTGTCGGTAAAAAAGTGGATCTGCAGGTTGTTTCTGGTGACGAACGCCAGCTCTCGCTCAGCCCGTCTCATCACCTCCGGGTTGCGTATCTCCTCTATGGCTCTTCGGGAAAGGCGGGGGATGGCTTCCAGCTTGCGGCTGCTCTCTTTAAAAACGGCCTCCTCATCACCCACAACCTGCATCAGATTACGGGCATGCATCACACCCACACCTTTTATCAGAGTGAGTGCGATCCGGTATATAGATTTGTCGTCCATTAGCGATAAGCAATAAGCAGTAAGC
>JADKLW010000561.1_pt1 | contig 14263 bp, 13 predicted proteins | sample 8641881 | NCBI WGS metagenome assembly JADKLW01 (sample SAMN16272185, study PRJNA661076) | feces metagenome | isolation source: fecal sample from diarrhoea affected cattle B | host: Bos taurus | place: South Africa: Lokaleng Village, Mahikeng | collected 2019-09 | reverse complement strand
CCCGGCACCGACTACCTGCGGGCGTCAGTCGGGGCCGGGCAGGTCGCGGACGATCACCCCGGCGGCGGCCAGCCGCTCGCGCGTCGCGTCGGGGTCCGCTTCGCTCCACGAGACGAGCGTGCTGTGGCCGCGCGGCGCGACCGCACGACCGGCGTCGGCGAGCCGCCCGCCGAGCCGCGCGGCGAGCGTGGTGGCGCGCTCGAAGACCGCGGGCCAGCCGGCGTCGTCGAGCACGTCGAACGCCGCCACCGCCGCCGCCGAGCTCTCGCCCGACAGCGCCGAGGCGTCGTGGGCGCGGGCGTCCGGCCACGGGACGGCGGCGAGGCCGTCCGCCGGCGCCGCGAGGTTGTCGTAGGTCGGACCGACCGGCGTCACACGCGGCTGCCACTGCGGATCGATCCACAGCATGCCGGTGCCGATCGGGCCGCACAGCCATTTCTGGCCGGGAGCGGCGTAGAAGGCGCAGCCCAGGGCGGCGACGTCGATCGGGATCGCCCCGGCGGCCTGGGCCCCGTCGAGCAGCAGCGGGACCTGTCCGCCCAGCTCGCGCAGTCCGGCGGGCGCGACCGTCCCGTCGGTCCAGCGGACGTGCGAGCAGGCGACGAGCTTGGTATCGGGACCGACCGCCTCGACGATGCGCTCCAGCGGCGCCGTGCGCACGACGACGCCGTAGCGGCGGACGAGCGCGGCAACCGGCCCGAGCAGTCCCGGATGCTCCTGCTCGGCGATCACGATCTCGTCGCCGGCGTGCCACTCGAGGCCCTGGAGCACGCGCACGATGCCCTCGCTCGTGGACGTCGTCAGAGCCACGTCCGCCGGTTGGGCGCCGAGCAGTCGCGCGTACCGCTCGCGCTGCCCCGCCTGCAGGTGACTGGTGGTCACGAAGTGCTCCAGCCCGCGGCCGTGCCGCTCGGCCTGGCGCCCGAGGCTGGCGACGGCGGCGGTCGAGGACCGCGGAATCGGCCCGCAGGTCCCGGCGTTGAGGTAGGCCAGGTCGTCGAGGACCGGGTAGTCGGCGCGCAGCTGCAGGGCGTGCATGGCAGGAGCTTACGGGGGCGGTTCCGGGGGCAGGAGCGGGACGGTCCGCGGCGCGCACGGCAGATCGTCTGCGCGTGATCGGTGGATCGTCTCAACGCCGCCGGCGATCCCGCCGCAACCGACCAACCCGGCCCGCGCACGGGTCCGCGCTCGCCTACCCTTGGGGGCATGCAGGTGACGCTTCCCGACGGCAAGGTGCTCGAGCTCTCCGACGGGGCGACGGGGACGGACGCTGCCCTCGCGATCGGTCCCGGACTGGCGCGCGCGGCCCTGGCGATCACCGTCGACGGCGAGCAACGCGACCTGGCGCGGACGCTGCCCGACGGCGCCGAGATCGGGATCGTCACCGAGCGCTCCGACGAGGCGCTCGAGCTGCTGCGGCACGACACCGCGCACGTGCTGGCGGCGGCGATCCTCGATCTCTACCCGGGGACCAAGATCGCGATCGGCCCGCCGATCGAGAACGGCTTCTACTACGACTTCGAGTTCCCGGAGGGCGTCGTGCTCAGCGACGCCGATTTCGAGACGATCGAGGCGAAGATGAAGGAGCACGTCTCCGCGGACGAGCAGTTCGTCCGTGAGGTCGTGTCGGTCGAGGATGCCCTGAAGCGCTTCCGGGCCGAGGATCAGCCGTACAAGGTCGAGCTGATCGAGGACCTGGTCAAGAACGCCCCGGCGGATGCGCCGGTCGAGACCGTCACGCTCTACACCAACGGGCCGTTCACCGACCTCTGCCGCGGGCCGCACGGGCCGGGCACCAAGCGGATCGGCGCGTTCAAGCTGCAGTCGATCGCCGGGGCCTACTGGCGCGGCGACTCCGATCGCCAGCAGCTCGTGCGGATCTACGGCACCGCGTTCTTCAAGAAGAAGGACCTGACCAAGCACCTCGAGCTGCTGGAGCTGGCACGCGAGCGCGACCACCGCAAGCTCGGTCGCGAGCTCGGCCTCTTCCACTTCACCGAGGCCGCGCCCGGATCGGCGTTCTGGACCGCCCGCGGCACGCGGATCTTCAACGAGCTGGTCGCGCTGAGCCGCGAGATGGGGGACCTGCGCGGCTACACCGAGGTCAAGACGCCGCTGCTGTTCGACGCGTCGCTGTGGAAGACGTCCGGCCACTGGCAGAAGTACCGCGACGACATGTTCCTCACCGAGACCGGCGACGAGCGCGCGATGGGCTTCAAGCCGATGAACTGCCCCGGGCACTACGAGCTGTTCCGCCAGCAGCGCTGGAGCTGGCGCGACATGCCGGTCCGCTTCAGCGAGCCGGGCCTGCTGCACCGCAACGAGCTCTCCGGCGCCCTCCACGGTCTGATGCGGGTCCGGCACTTCTGCCAGGACGACGCGCACCTCTTCGTGATGGAGGAGCAGATCCAGGACGAGGTGACGGCCTGCCTGAAGTTCGCGCGCGACACCTACGACCTGTTCGGCTTCGCGGCCGAGGACTTCACCTACGAGCTGTCGACCCGCCCGGACAACCGGCTCGGCAGCGACGAGATGTGGGACAAGGCGGAGGGCGACCTGCAGCGGGCGCTCGAGGCCAACGAGCTGCCGTACGTGGTCCACGAGGGCGACGGCGCGTTCTACGGGCCGAAGATCGACATCCAGTTCCGGGACTCGCTCGGTCGCTCGTGGCAGCTCGGCACGGTCCAGATCGACTACCTCAACGGCGACCAGTTCGACCTCAGCTACACCGGCGCCGACAATGCCGAGCACCGCCCGGTGATCATCCACCGCGCGCTGCTGGGCTCGTACGAGCGGTTCATCGGGATCCTGCTCGAGCACACCGGCGGCGAGCTCCCGTTCTGGCTCCAGCCGGCGCACCTGACGCTGCTGACCGTCGCCGAGCGGCACGCCGACGCCGCCCACGAGATCGCCACCACGCTGCGGGCTGCGGGCCTGCGGGTGGTCGTCGACGACCGCAACGAGTCGGTGCCGCGCAAGATCCGCGAGACCGAGCTGGACAAGCAGCCGCTGATGGCGGTGATCGGGGACCGCGAGGCGAGCGACCGCGTGCTGACCCTGCGCCACCACGGCGGGGCGGAGGACGAGCCGGCGTCCGTGACCGAGATCGGCGCGCGCCTGGCCGCGAAGATCCGCGCCCACGAGCGTCTCTAGACGTCCCTGTGGATCGGCGGGATCGCGCCACCTCGCGTCGCCGCCTCCGTGTCGGTGGCGGGGTGCGGGGTGGTGCTCGGGTCCGTATCCCGCTACTATCCGACCCTTGTTTGCTCGCAATGACTCGCACCCGCGGCCGCGCCGTGCGAATAGCTCTCACTAGTGCCGGTTCCGCGTAGGTTCGACAGGCGTCCGCCCGAACGGGACACCACCCGCGTCAACGATCGGATCCGGGTCCCCGAGGTTCGCGTCATCGACGAAGACGGGAACCAGGCCGGCGTGATGCAGACCGCGGACGCGCTCCGCTATGCGCAGTCCCGCGACCTCGACCTCGTCGAAGTCGCGGCGACCGCTCGCCCGCCGGTCTGTCGCGTTCTGGACTACTCGAAGTACAAGTACGAGCAGGCCCAGAAGAAGAAGACCGCGAAGAAGCATCAGACGCAGGTCGTCACGCGCGAGATCAAGTTCCGCCCGAAGATCGCCGACCATGACTACGCCACCAAGAAGGGGCACGTCATCCGGTTCCTCAAGGGCAAGGACAAGGTCAAGGTGACGATCATGTTCCGCGGCCGCGAGGTCACGCACCCGGAGCGCGGTCGCGACCTGCTCGAGCGTCTGGTGATCGACCTCGGCGACATCTGTCAGGTCGATCAGCGCCCCTCGTTGGAGGGCCGCAACATGACCATGATGCTCAGCCCGTCCAAGGAGGTCATCAACGGCACCTGGACGCCGAAGGTCGAGCAGACCGCGGAGGAGATCGCGGAGGACCAGCGCGTCGAGGACGAGGCCGGCATCGTCGTCGGTGGCGACGACGACACGAGCGGCGAGGCCGCTCCGGCGGCCGACGACGCTTCGGCGGGCGATGACGCCCCGGCGACCGACGACGACGCCGCGGGCGCCGTGGACTCCGCGGAGGCGGGCGACGATGCCGCGCCCGCGGAGGACGACGCCGCGTCGTCCGACGACGCCGCCGAGCCGGCCGAGGGCGAAGCCGCCCCGGCCGACGCGGACACCAAGGCGTCGTAGGACGGTCCGCGCCGCGGCGCGGACCGACCCCGAACCCGTCACACTGTTCCGGGCGAAGCCTCGCGCTTCGCCCGTCGCAGGACCGTTGTCATAACTCTTGCTCCGTGCGGCTTGGTGCCACACCGCACGTTCACCCGCTATCTGGCACAATTCTCGATCCGCATGCCCAAGCAGAAGACCCACTCGGGCGCAAAGAAGCGCTTCAAGACGACCGGCACCGGCAAGGTGAAGGCGCGCCACGCGATGTCGTCGCACATCCTCGGCAAGAAGTCGCCGAAGCGGAAGCGTGACTTCGCGAACGCCGTGATCCTCACCGACGCCGACGTCCCGCGCGTGAAGCGCCTCCTCGGAGGGAGCAGCAAGTGACCCGCGTCAAGCGTTCCGTCCACGGGAAGAAGAAGCGTCGCGCAACCCTGGCCCGCACCAAGGGCTACGTCGGTCGCGCGAACAACACGTACAAGGAGGCGAAGGAGGCCCAGCTCAAGGCGGGCGTCTACGCCTACCGCGATCGTCGCAACCGCAAGCGCGACTTCCGTCGCCTGTGGATCACGCGGATCAACGCCGCGGCTCGCCTCAACGGCCTGACCTACGGCAACTTCATCCACGGCCTCTCGCTGGCCGGTCTCCAGGTCGACCGCAAGATCCTGGCCGACCTGGCCGTTCGCGACGCCGAGGCGTTCACCGCCTACACGGCGGCCGCCAAGGACGCGCTCGCCGCCAAGGCCTGAGCGACGCAGGCGCACGCGCCTCCGCAGCAGTTTCGCAAGGGCGTCCTCCGGGGCGCCCTTGCTCGTTCCCCGACGACGACGTCCGCCTTCGCTCGCCATGCTGATCAGCTCGTTCCAGAATCCCCGTTTGAAGTTGGTCCGCGGCTTGCTCTCGCGGCGACGCGAGCGCATCCGCACCGGCCTGTTCGTCGCCGAGGGCGAGGATCTGGTCGTCGCCGCGGCCGAGCACGGCTGGGCGCCGCACGACCTGCTGGTGGCCGCTCCGCCGCCCCGCCCGTCCGACGGGCGCCCCGACCTCGAGGCCCAGGAGCGCGCGATCCATGTCGCGCCCGGGGTCAGCGGCACGCTGGTCACCGCCGACCTGATCAACCAGACCTCGACCCTGGGGTCGGGGACGCGCGCGATCGGCGTGTACCCGCTGCGCTGGGCGGAGCGGGCCGTCGGGCCGTGCTGCGTCTACCTGCACGGCGTGCGCGACCCGGGCAACGTCGGCACGGTGATCCGCGCCGCCCACGCGCTCGGCGCGTCGTCGGTCGCGATCGGCCCGGGCACCGCCGACCCGTACGCCCCGAAGGCGGTGCGCGCCAGCATGGGCTCGGTCTTCGCGGTGCCGCTGGCCAAGGTCGAGGGGCCGCAGGAGCTGCCCGGCACGACGATCGCGCTCGTGCTGCGCGACGGGGACGAGCTCCGCGCCGACGCGGCGACCGGCGACGTCACCCTGCTGATCGGCGGCGAGCGGGAGGGGCTGCCCGACGACGTCGTGGCCGGCTGCGATCGCAGCGCCCACCTGCCGATCAGCGGGGCCGAGTCGCTCAACGCCGCGATGGCCGCGACGGTCGCGCTCTACGAGCTCGGGCGTCGCCCGGCCTGAGACGCGTCGGCAAGTACCATCGGGGGCGATGAACGACCGGATCGCCGAACTTCGCGCCGCGGGCGAGGCGGCGGTGGCTGCGGCCACCACCACCGACGAGCTCGAGGCCCTGCGCGTGCAGCACCTCGGCCGCAAGGCCGAGCTGCCCAACCTCCTGCGCAACGTCAGCGATCTGCCTCCAGAGCAGCGCGGCGTCGTCGGCAAGGCCGCCAACCAGGCGCGGCAGGCGCTGCAGACCGCGCTCGACGCCCGGATCGCCGAGCTGAAGGACGCCGAGCTCGACGCCCAGCTCGCCGCGGACCGCGTGGACGTCACCCTGCCCGGCCGCAGCGAGCCGGTCGGCGGGCTGCATCTCCTCACACGCACGCGGCGCGACATCGAGGACATCTTCCTCGGCCTCGGCTTCGACATCGTCGAGGGCCCCGAGACCGAGACGGTCCACTACAACTTCGACGCGCTCAACCACGCGCCCAACCATCCGGCGCGCGACCGGGCCGACACCTTCTACCTGGCGCCGTCGCCGAACGTGCCCGGCGAGGATCTGCAGCGGGTGCTGCGCACGCACACCTCGCCGATGCAGGTGCGGACGATGGAAGCCAACGAGCCGCCGATCGCCGTGATCGTGCCCGGCCGCGTCTACCGTCCCGACAGCGACGCCACCCACACGCCGCAGTTCCACCAGGTCGAGGGCCTGTGGATCGACGTCGACGTGACGCTCGCCGACCTGAAGGGCGTGCTGCTGAGCTTCGCGCGGTCGATCTTCGGCGACGAGCGCGAGATCCGGCTGCGCCCGCACTTCTTCCCGTTCACCGAGCCGAGCGTCGAGATCGACGTGAGCTGCTTCCAGTGCTCGGGCCGGGGCCATCTGCGCAACGGCTCGCGCTGCGGCCTCTGCAAGGGCACGGGCTGGATCGAGATCCTCGGGTCGGGAATGGTCGACCCCAACGTGCTGCTCGCCGTCGGCGCGGTGCGCGGCGACGACGCCTACGACCCCGAGAAGGTCCAGGGCTTCGCCTTCGGGATGGGGATCGAGCGGATCGCGATGCTCCGCTACGGGGTCCCGGACCTGCGATTGCTGTACGAGAACGACGTCCGTCTGCTGGAGCAGTTCGCATGAGGGTTCCGCTGAGCTGGCTCGCCGAGCTGGTCGACATCTCCGGCGGGACCGCCCCGCTCGACGCGGCGGAGATCGCCGCACGCCTGAACATCACCGGAACCGAACTCGATCACCTGATCGCGCACGGCGTCGAGACGCCCGACACGATCGTCGTCGGCCGGGTGCTCTCGGCCGAGCAGCACCCCGACGCCGACCGCCTGCGGGTCTGCCGGGTCGACGTCGGCGTCGACGAACCGGCCCAGATCGTCTGCGGCGCGCCGAACGTCGCCGCCGACCAGGTGGTCGCGGTCGCGCTGGTCGGCACGGTGATGCCGGGCGGGATGAAGATCAAGAAGGCGAAGCTGCGGGGCCAGGCGTCCCACGGGATGATCTGCTCCGCACGGGAGCTGGGGATCGGCGACGGGCACGAGGGCATCCTGGCGCTCGACGAGCACCTGCCCGACGCCCGCGAGATCGCCCCGGGAACGCCGCTGTCGGACGTGATCCCGCACGCCGACGACGTGCTCGAGTTCGAGATCACGCCGAACCGGCCGGACTGCCTGGGCATGTACGGGATCGCCCGCGAGGTGGCCGCCGCGACCGGCGCGACGCTGCGTCCCGCCCCGTGGACCCGCGAGGGCGCGCTGCCCGACGAGCGCGACGCCGAGAACGTTGGCGACGTCGAGGCCGTCGAGAACGCGGGGGATCCCGATCCCGCCGGCACCGCGATCGACGGCTTCCACGTCACGGTCGACGGGGGCATCGGCTGCCGCCGGTTCACCGCCCGGCTGTTCGAGGGCGTGTCGGTCGCGCCGTCGCCGCTCTGGCTGCAGGCGCGGCTGTCCGCCGCCGGCTACCGGCCGATCAACAACGTGGTCGACATCACCAACTACGTGATGCACCTGACCGGCCAGCCGCTGCACGCGTTCGACGCCGACCGGATCGCCGGCGGCACGCTGCACGTGCGCGCGGCGCGCGACGGCGAGACGTTCACCACGCTCGACGACCAGCAGCGGACGCTGACCGCGGGCGACATCGTGATCGACGATGCCGAGGGCCCCACGTCGCTCGCCGGCGTGATGGGCGGTCAGCGGTCCGAGGTCTCGGCGTCGACCACCCGGGTGCTGCTCGAGGTCGCGTCGTGGGACGGCCCGACGATCCACAAGACGGCCCAGCGCTACGGCCTGTTCAGCGAGGCCGCGGGGCGTAACGCCAAGGGTCTGGCGCCGGAGCAGACGGCCTGGGCACAGGTGGTGGCCACCCGGCTGATGCACGAGGTCGTGGGCGCCGAGCAGACCGGCGGGACGATCGACGTCGGGGCGTGGGCGCACGACGCCGCGGAGACCCTGGAGCTGCGCGAGGCCCGGGTCGAGCGGCTGCTCGGCACGCCGGTCAGCCGGGCGCGGCAGACCGAGCTGCTGGAGGCGCTCGGCTTCGGCGTCGTCGATCCCGCCCCGAGCGCCGCGCCGGGTCAGGGCCGGCTCGACGTCGCGGTGCCCGCCGAGCGCCGCGCCGACGTCTCGCGCGAGATCGATCTGATCGAGGAGATCGCCCGGCTCGGCGTCGTCGCCGACCTGGAGCCGACGCTGCCCGCCCGCCGCCGGCTGACCGCCGCGCGCCTGACGCCGCGCCAGAAGTCCCGCCGCCGGGTCGAGGACGTGCTGGTCGGCCGGGGCCTGCAGGAGGTCGCCGGCTGGTCGTTCACCGACGCCGGCGCCGCCGGGCGGCTCGGGCTGGCCGCGGACGACCCGCGTGCCGCCGCGGTCCGGCTCGACAACCCGCTCAGCGAAGACCAGGCCGTACTGCGGCCGACGATCGTGATCTCGCTGCTCGACATCGCGCGGCACAACCGCACCCGTGGGCTCGACGACGTGCGGATCTTCGAGACCGGCACGGTCTTCCGCGACGCGCCGGATCCGACCCGCGGCGACATGCCGTTCGAGCACCTGGCCGTCGCCGGCCTGGTTCAGGACGACGTGTTCGCGGCCAAGGGCCTGGTCGAGGCGCAGTTCCGCGCGCTCCGGATCGACGACTGGTCGGTCGAGGCGGTCTCCGACGTCGCGTTCCTGCACCCGGGCCGGGCGGCGCGGATCGTCGTCGGCGGGACCACGCTCGGCCTGCTCGGCGAGGTCCACCCGCGCGTCGCGGACGAGTGGGATCTGCCGCAGATCGCGGTCTTCCTGATCGACCTTGACCAGCTCCTGCCGAAGGTCACCGAGGATGTCGACTTCCGCCCGGTCGGGCAGTTCCCCGACGCGCGCTTCGACCTGGCGGTCGTGGTCGCCGACGAGGTCACCTCGGCACGGGTCGTCGAGACGGTCCGCGCCGCCGGGGGAACGCTGCTCGAGGACGTCCGCGTGTTCGACGCCTACCGCGGCAAGGGCGTCGAGGATGGGCACGTCTCGCTGGCGCTCCACGTGCGGCTGCGGGCGGCCGACCGAACGTTGACCGACGAGGAGATCGGCGGGACGCGCGACACGATCGTGGCCGCGCTCGCCGAGCACGTGAACGGGGTGCTCCGTGGCTGATGCCGCGCAGCAGACGCCGCGGGTCGCGGTGCTCGGCGCTTCGGGCTTCGCCGGCGCGCTGGTCGCGCGGCTGATCGACCGGCACCCGTTCTTCCGGCTCGGGGCGATCACCGCGCGCGCCGAAGCCGGGATGCGGCTCGACGAGCTCTACCCGCACCACCGCGTGCCGTCGGTGCTCAGCGAGCCCGACGTCGAGGCGATCGCCGACGCCCACGAGGTCGCCGTCGTCGGCTACCCGCACGGGGCGTCGAGCGAGGCCGTCGCGGCGCTGCACGCCCGCGGGTTGCTGGTGCTCGACCTGTCGGCGGACTTCCGGCTGCGGGACGACGCCACCTACCGCGAGTGGTACGGCGACGTGCACGCCGCGCCCGAGCTGTTCGGCACCGCCGTCTACGGGCTGCCCGAGATCCACCGGGGCGCGCTGGCCGGGGTCCGCGAGGGCGGGCGGCTGATCGCCGGTCCCGGCTGCTTCCCGACCGCCGCGATCCTGGCGCTCGCGCCCCTGGCCCGGGCCGGGGTGATCGACGAGGTGATCGTCGACGCGAAGACCGGCGTCTCGGGCGCGGGGCGCAAGCTGGTCCGTTCGACCCACTACGTCGACGTCTCCGAGAACGTCCACGCCTACGGCGTCGCCGGGCACCGCCACCAGCCCGAGATCCGCCAGGAGCTGGCCGTCGCCGGGATGGACGCGGCCGTCCAGCCGGTCTTCGTTCCGCACCTGGTGCCGGTCGACCAGGGCGAGCTGACGTCCTGCTACGTCCGGCCGCGGCGCGCGGTCGGGGCCGACGAGGTCGCCGAGCTGTTCGCCGACGCCTACGACGGCGAGCAGTTCGTCGAGGTCACGTCCGCCGAGCCGGGGATGCGCGACGTCCAGGCCACGAACTTCGCGCGGCTGCGGGCCCACGTCGACCCGCGCTCGGGCCACGTGCTGGTCTTCGCGACGATCGACAACCTCTGGAAGGGCACCTCGAGCCAGGCGGTCCAGTGCCTGAACATCGCCTACGGGCGGGACGAGGACGAGGGACTGCGGTAGCCGCGACCCGTCGTCGCCGGCCGCTGGCGAGGAAGCGTCAGATCGGTAGGACGGCGGGAACCTCGCAGCGAACGCCCTCGAAGCGTTCGAAGTCTCGATCGAACGACGCGACCCGGCCGCCGTGCTCCAATGCGAGCGCGGCGATGTGCGCGTCGTTGACGAGGTTGCCCGCCGTCGATTCCTGCGCCAGGAGACCAGCGAGCAGACCTGTGTGGCGCGCCGTGGGGTGGAGCACGGTGGCGGCCGGAGTATCGAGCCACCGTTCGACCTGCTCGATCGCCTCGGCGGACGTCAGCGGGTTCGTGAAGACACGGGGGTTGGTCGTCAGTCGGATGTAGGCGAGCAGGACGGTCCAGCTGAAGCCGACCGATTCCCGGCCCAACAGCATCGAATCGAGCCACGTCCGCGCCGCTGGGTGCTGGGTCGACTCCTGATTGGTCGCGTAGATCAGGACGTTCGCGTCGACGACGATCATCGACCCTGCTCCAGGCGTCGCATCAGCTCCGCATCCTCGAGTCCGGCGGCGACGCGGAGGGCATGGTCCAGAGGGACCGACGGGCGCCCGAGCGATCGAGGGACCGTAGGCGCCTCGGCGGGGGCGCGCTGGCGGGTGAGTCCCGCGCGAATGGCGTCGTTCACCGCTTGTTTGAACGACACGTGCCGCTCCCGCATGTGCCGTTCCAGAAGATCGCGGGCGTCCGCGTCGAGGGTCAGGGTGGTCCGCATAGGAACATCGTAGCGTCACCAGCATGATGTCTGGGCATCAAAGCGTCAGGTTTTGGCTGCAAGTTCGTGCAGTTACAGGACGCGATGGCCAACGGCGTCGCTCCTGACCGGGCTTCGCCCTCGCGTCCTTCGGCCTAGACTGCACCGAATGGCCGTACCAGGACCAGCGTCCGCCGACCACGCCGCGGACGCGTTCTTCCGCTCGCGCTGGGTCGACGTGCCCGAGAGCATCGTGGACGTCCGCGAGCGCGGGCTCCCGCAGGGCTTCCGCGCCGCCGGCGTCGCCGCCGGGATCAAGCCGTCCGGGGCCCGCGACGTCGCGCTGCTGGTCTGCGACGCGCCCGACGCGGTCAGCGCCATCCGCTTCACCCGCTCCGGGGCCGCCGCGCCGCCGGTGCTGGTCACCAAGGACGAGTCGCGCTGCGACGCGCTGCGCGCCGTGGTGATCACCAGCGGCAACGCCAACGCGGGCACCGGTCGCGACGGCTTCGAGACCGCGCGCCAGGTCCGCCACGCCGCGGCCGTCGCGGCGGGGCTCGACGACGACCAGGTCGCGGTCTGCGCGACCGGCGTGATCGGCGTGCCGCTGCCGATGGACGTCGTCCCGCAGGGCGTCGCCGCGGCGGGCCGCGAGCTGCGCGCCGACGGCGACGACGACTTCCGGCAGGGGATCGAGACCACCGACCTGTTCCCGAAGACGATCACCGTGACGGTTCAGCTCGAGGGCGGTCCGGTCGCGATCAGCGCGGTCTGCAAGGGCGCGGGGATGATCCAGCCGAGCTTCGCGACGATGCTCTGCTTCGTCACGACCGACGCCGCGATCGACGCCGAGACCGCAGACCTGCTGCTCGGGGTCTGCGTCCGGCGCAGCTTCGACCGGATCACCGTCGACGGTCAGCTCTCGACGTCGGACACGGCGGTGCTGATCGCATCGGGGGCGAGCGGCGTGCGGGTGGCGTCGCAGTCTCCGGACGAGCAGCGCTTCGGGCTCGCGCTCGACGCGGTCCTGCGGCAGCTCGCGCTGCTGATCGTCAAGGACGGCGAGGGGGCGCGGCGCGTCGGACGGGTCACGGTCCGGGGCAGCGACGGTCCGAGCTGCGAGCGGGTCGCGCGCAACGTCGCCAACAGCCCGCTCGTCAAGACCGCGCTCTACGGCGGCGATCCCAACTGGGGCCGGATCGTCCAGGCGGCGGGGGCGGCCCTGCCGGGACCGGCGCTGACCCCGCTGCAGATCCGGATCGAGGGCGTCGAGGTCTGCCGCGACGGCCAGGAGGTCGTCTTCGACCGCGAGGCGCTGAGCGCGCTGGTCGCCGGGACCGAGATCGACTACGACGTGACCATCGGTCCCGCGGTCGGCGACGACGGGCAGCCGGTGGCCTATGCCAACGAGACCGAGGTCTACTTCAGCGACCTCGGCCATGAGTACGTGACCTTCAACGGGGAGTACACGACGTGAGCGATCCGGTTCTCAGCACCCTCGCCGAAGGCACCGGCGTGCGCGACGTCTCGACGCTGCTCGAGGCGCTGCCCTACATCCGTCAGTTCCGCGAGCGGACGATCGTGATCAAGTACGGCGGCGCCGCGATGACCGATCCGGAGCTGCGCGAGGACTTCGCCCGCGACGTCGCGCTGCTCAAGTACGTCGGCATCAACGTCGTGGTGGTCCACGGCGGCGGTCCCGCGATCACCGAGTTCATGGAGCGGCTCGGACTGCCGGTCGAGTTCCGTGGCGGCCTGCGCGTCTCGGACGCCGCGACCGTCGAGGTCGCCAAGATGGTCCTCGTCGGCAAGGTCAACAAGGACATCGTGGTCCGGATCGGCCGCCACGGCCACGCGGCGGTCGGGCTGTCGGGCGACGACGGCGGGCTGTTCCAGGTCGAGACGACCGCCGGACCCAACGGCGAGGACGTTGGCTTCGTCGGCCGGGTGACGCGCGTCGACACCGGCGTGATCGACCACATCGCCGAGGACTTCGTGCCGGTGATCGCGTCGGTCGGCTCCGACGACGAGGGCCGCTCGCACAACATCAACGCCGACGAGGCCGCCGCGGCGGTGGCCCGGGCGCTCGGCGCGACCCGGCTGATCTTCCTGACCGACGTCGCCGGCTGGTTGCGCGACGCGAGCGATCCGGACAGCCTGATCGTGCAGGCCGCGACCGACGAGGTCGAGTCGGCCCTGGACGGGATCTCCGGCGGGATGCGGCCGAAGTTGCAGGCCTGCGTCGACGCGGTCCACAGCGGCGTCGGCGCGGCGAGTATCGTCGACGGGCGTCGTCCGCACTCGGTGCTGCTGGAGCTGTTCACCGACGACGGCTGCGGAACCCAGATCCGCCCGGCGCGGTGAGCGCGATGCGCGACCTGCCGCTGTCCGAGCTCGAGGCGATCGAGCGCCGCCACGTCCTGCCGACCTACGCCCGCCTGCCCGTCGCGGTGGCGTCGGGGGCCGACGTCTGGCTGCACACCGTCGACGGGCGACGGATCCTCGACCTGCTCTGCGGGCTCGGGGTGACGTCGCTCGGCCACAGCCACCCGGCGGTCACCGAGGCGATCGTCGAGCAGGCCGGGACCCTGCTGCACACCAGCAACCTGATGCACCTGACCGGGCCGGTGCGGCTCGCCCAGCGCTTGGCGGCGTCGTCGCTCGGCGGCGGCGTCTTCTTCACCAACTCGGGGGCCGAGGCCAACGAGGCGGCGATCAAGCTGGCGCGGCGGCACAAGCGCGGGGGAGAGATCCTCAGCGTCCACGAGGGCTTCCACGGCCGCACCTACGGCGCGCTCTCGGCGACCCCGCAGGAGGCCAAGCAGGAGCCGTTCGCGCCGCTGGTGCCGGGCTTCCGCGCGGTGCCGAACACCACCGAGGCGATCGTCGGCGCGATCCACGACGGCACCGCCGCGGTGCTGCTGGAGACGATCAAGGGCGAGAGCGGCGTGCTGCCGATGCCGGTCGAGCTGCTGCAGGCGGTCCGCGACGCCTGCGACGCCCACGACGCGCTGCTGATCTTCGACGAGGTCCAGACCGGCGTCGGACGGACCGGACGACTCTGGAGCTACCAGGCGACCGGCGTCACGCAGCGCGAGCGCGAGGATCCCCATGATCTGGTCG
>JADKLW010000560.1_pt1 | contig 14271 bp, 8 predicted proteins | sample 8641881 | NCBI WGS metagenome assembly JADKLW01 (sample SAMN16272185, study PRJNA661076) | feces metagenome | isolation source: fecal sample from diarrhoea affected cattle B | host: Bos taurus | place: South Africa: Lokaleng Village, Mahikeng | collected 2019-09 | reverse complement strand
TAAAACCGGAACCGAACGCAAGCTGGAAGATGTACTCAAAAAGCTTCCGGGCGTCGAAGTCAACGCTGATGGCGAGGTGGAGGTGGAAGGAAAACGCGTATCCAAACTGATGGTCGAAGGCAAGGATTTTTTTGACGGCGATACCAAACTCGGCGTCAAAAATATTCCCGCCGACGCGATTGACAAAGTGCAGGTGTTGCGCAACTATAACGAAATCGGCGCGCTGAAAGGTCTCGAGAACAACGAGGAGAGTGTTGCGATGAACATCAAACTCAAAGAAGGCAAGAAGAACTTTTGGTTTGGCGACATGACCGCCGGAATCGGCATTGCACATGAAGAGGAGCGCTATATCGTCAACCCGAAACTATTTTACTACAACCCGAAATTCAGCCTGAACCTGATCACCAACTTCAACAACATCGGCGAACTTCCGCTAACGATGCAGGATTATTTCAAATTCTCGGGCGGATTTAGAAGCATGATGCGAAAGGGCGGAACCAATTTCAATGTGTCGTCAAATGACCTCGGAATTTCACTGATGCGGAACAACCGCGCCAAAGAAATCGAAACCCAGTTCGGTGCGACCAACTTCTCGTACAACGTCACAAAAACCTGGAGTTTAAGCGGGTTCGCGATCCTGTCATCCTCCGATACCGATATGGAAACGCAATCCCGTGTCGAGATATTAAACACCGGCGTTCAGGAAGACCGTCAGGATATCTCGCATCAGAAAAGCAACCTCGGACTTTTCAAATTCAGCTCGACTTATAAGCCAAGCGCTGCGTTGCAGTTCGATTATGATGTATTGATGAAAAAATCGTCACAGGACGAAAACAACGATTTATTGCGTCAGGTATCCGTCGGCCCGGTAACCGACACCGAAAATATTACGACATTCAAACAGCAGGACCCGACATCGGTTAACCAGAATTTGAGTCTGTATTACACCGCCAGCGATAAGAATGTATTCGCTTTCGAGATGCAGCATTTGTATCAGGACGAAGATCCATTCTACAATGCCAATCTCCAAAATCAACCGTTTGATTTGCTTGGTTATACCGCCGGCCAAAACCGGAATGACATCAATCAGGAGCGCTTTGTTCGGACAAACAAAATCGACGCAAAACTCGATTATTACTACATGCTGACGCCAAAAAGCAACATCAATATCACATTCGGGAATACGTATTCCCGACAAAATTTCAATTCGCATATTTTTCAGATACTCGATAGCGGAATCCGCAATGATCTCGATGAACCTGTCAACAACAACGACGTTAATTATACTTTCAACGATGCGTTCCTGGGTTTGCATTACAAGTTCATCACAGGAAAGTTTACCATAACGCCCGGCTTAAGCATGCATGCCTATTCGATGAACAACCAGCAAAACGGGTCAGATTACAAACAAAATTTCTACCGTGTCTTGCCCGATGTCTATGCGTTATACCAAATCAAAAAAGCCGAAACGCTGACATACAACTTTACCGTCACCAACGATTTCACCGATATCAACCAGCTCGCCGAAGGTTATGTTTTCTCAAATTACAACAGCCTTTTCCGCGGAAACCGAATGCTTGAGAACTCGATGTCGCAGGTGCATTCCATCCGGTATTTCAAATACAACATGTTCAATTTCGAGAACATTTTCGCGTTTGCTAATTATACACGGCGAATTGATGCCGTCAAGACCGCCGCAGTTTTCGAAGGAATCAACCAGACCTCGACGCCTTTCAATTCGAACTTTGCCGATGAAACTTTATCAGCAAGCGGAAATTACGGGCGGTCGTTTTTACGTTATTACAAAGCGTCGGCAGGCGTGAGCGTGAATTGGTCGAAGTTCAACAACATCCAAAACGGCGAAGAGATCGAAACCGAAAGTTTTACGCAGAATTACACCATCCGCGCATCGACGAATTTTAAGAAAGTTCCAAACCTCGAACTCGGCTATAACATATCGATCAATGATTACAACCAGAATAAATTCTACACCGAGAGGCCGTTCGCGAAACTCGACTACTATTTTCTGGACAGTTTTTCGTTCGTGGCCGAGTACGAATTCTATCATTATCGAAGTGAAGACAAGACCGTCGACAACGAATACGATTTCCTGACCGCAAGTTTGATCTACCAGAAAAAAGACAGCAAATGGGAGTACAAGGTCAGCGGTACCAATTTAATGAACACGACATCGCTTAACGACGACAGCTTTACGCAGTTTGCCACGCGCACATCGCAATATGTTGTGCAGCCGCGATATTTGATCTTTTCTATTAAATATAATTTGTAGCATTTTCCGGCTGTTCGCTGCTAGTTTTTTGAAATCTTTATTGTTTAAACGGTTTTTGTTGCGGCTCCCGCTGGTCGCCGCCAAAATCCTAAAACAATAAAAGATTTCTGCAAAAGCTATCCGCTGCCATCCGGGCTAGGCATTATCATCACAAAGAAGAGGTTTTTTCAGCCACTAGTCGAAATAAACTACTTAATGACCTTAATGGTTAAAAAAGCAAGTTTTCTCAACCTTAAACGTTAAGCCTCAAACAAAAAAACCACGCGGCTATTTCAAGAATCCGCATTTGCTTTAAACATTAAGAAATGAAGGAAAGTTAAGAATCATTAAAAATATTCTTCGTCTTAATGCCTTAACACCTTAATGACCTTAATGGTTAAAAAAGCAAGTTTTCTCAATCTTAAACCTTAAACAAATAAAACCGCCTCAACGAGACGGTTTCTATATTTCGGTACTGTTGCTATAACCCAAAAGCTTCTTTAACTTGATCCACAAAATCCAATTTTTCCCACGTAAACAATTCCACCGTCACCGATACCGATTCGCCTCCCGGCGCCGTAAAAGTCTTGTTCACCGTTTCAGGCTTCCGGCCCATGTGTCCGTAGGCTGCCGTCTCGCTGTAAATCGGATTGCGAAGTTTCAATCGCTGCTCGATAAAATACGGGCGCATGTCAAAAATCTCCTCGACTTTTTTCGCGATCTCGCCGTTAGTCATATTGACTTTCGAAGTTCCGTACGTTTCCACGAAAATCCCCATCGGTTTTGCCACACCAATCGCATACGAAACCTGAACCAGGATTTCATCGGCAACACCGGCAGCAACCAGGTTTTTTGCAATATGACGAGTTGCATACGCAGCACTTCGGTCAACTTTACTCGGATCTTTACCCGAAAACGCGCCGCCGCCATGAGCACCTTTTCCACCATAAGTATCGACAATGATTTTTCGGCCGGTGAGGCCGGTGTCGCCATGCGGACCTCCAATTACGAACTTGCCCGTCGGGTTGATGTGGTACTGGATTTTGTCGTTGAACAAGTGCGCATACTGCGGATTTTTTTCAATGATACGCGGAATCAATATCTCCACCAGGTCGGTTTTGATCTTTGCCAGCATAGCCGATTCTTCGTCAAAGTCGTCGTGCTGCGTTGAGATTACGATGGCGTCGATACGCACAGGCTTGTTATTGTCGTCATATTCAAGCGTCACCTGCGATTTCGCATCCGGACGTAAATATTTGATCTGGTTATCTTCGCGTCGCAAAGCCGCAAGTTCCTGAAGGAGTTTGTGCGAAAGGTCGAGTGCGAGCGGCATATAATCGTCGGTTTCGTTGGTCGCGTAGCCAAACATCATTCCCTGATCGCCCGCGCCCTGGTCTTCTTTATACGCACGGTCAACGCCCTGGTTGATGTCCTGCGACTGTTCGTGGATGGCCGACAGGATACCACACGAATTAGCCTCAAACATATACTCGCTTTTCGTATATCCGATTTTGCGGATCACATCGCGTGCGATATTCTGGACGTCCAGATACGTTTTCGATTTCACTTCGCCGGCCAGAATTACCTGGCCTGTTGTCACGAGGGTTTCACAAGCAACTTTGGAATCGGGGTCGAATGCAAGAAAATTGTCGATCAAAGCATCAGATATCTGATCTGCAATTTTATCGGGATGTCCTTCACTAACTGATTCCGACGTAAATAGATAAGCCATAAATAGAAATTTTAGTATTGATCGGGAAAAACTGAAGGTCGCGCGAAGCTAAAGGAGAGAAATCTGCTTTAGCATTTTTTAGCGAGGTTGCAATCAGTCAAATTTTTCCTCTTAATTAGTTGTGGCAAAAGTAGAGAAAAGCATTTAGATAAAAAAAATATGAGCCGGTAGTTTTAAATGTTGACAAAGTCGTTTATAATTTAACTATTAAAGCTTTTTCAAACATGAATAAATCTTTAATTTAGGCGATTAACAAATAAACTTAATCTCATGAAAAAACTTTTACTATCGGCTGCATTTATGTTAGCAGTAGGCACTACATCTGCGCAAGTAGTGTTTTCGGAAAATTTTGATACATTCGCTGATTTGGCGCCGGCGGGCTGGATCTCAACCAATCAGAGTGTTCCAATTGGCGCAGGAGCATGGGCCCAAGGTGGAGGGACCGCGTTTCCCGGAGGATCTTATAACGGTACCGAATTTTCATTCGCTTTGGTAAATTACACGAGCGCGACTGGTAATGGCACAATTAGCAACTGGCTTATAACACCTGTTATGACGTTGGAAAATGGCGATATAATTTCTTTCTACACGAGAAAGGGTGGTACGGGAACTGGTACAATTTATCCTGACCGTTTAGAACTTAGAATTAGCACTAATGGTGCTGCGTCGGTCACTCCAAGTGGAGGTGCTACCAATGTTGGCGATTTTACTACACTCGCCGTGTCAGTTAATCCCAATTTGAATCCGACAGATTATCCGTTTACCTGGACTCAGTATACGTACACCGTTACCGGACTGACCGGACCAACAGACAGTAAACTTGCATTTAGATATTTTGTAACTAATGGGGGAACTACCGGGAGCAATTCAGACATCATTGCTATAGATGCCCTTTCTGTCGACCGTCCACTTTCAACTGCCGATTTCTTCCGCAACAACTTCGCAATGTATCCAAACCCTGCCAAAGACGTGTTGAACATTTCAGCTAACACAATGGAATTGAGCGGTGCGACAATTACCGATATCAACGGCCGTGTTGTAAAACAACAAGCGGTTAGCGGTATGACAGCGCAGATCAATGTGAGCGAACTAAACGCCGGTGTTTATTTCGTATCAGTTGAATCGGCTGAAGGAAAAGGAACAGCTAAATTCGTTAAGAACTAAGATTCTCGAAAATTATTTAAACCCGCTCTCGAGCGGGTTTTTTTATGCCTGTTTGCGAAACCCAACTAAATCGTTATCGCAAATATTTTTGCATTGCCAGTTGTAAATTCAAATTCTATTACATTACTTTGCCGTGTTCATTCACATATTGATTGTTATCACGAAAGGCCGAGGGACTAGACCCGGTGAAGCCTTAGCAACCCTTTACCCGTAAAGAAGGTGCTACATTCTACTCATTTGAGAAAGATAACCACGCGAAATTCCCTCCCTTTTTCGATAACATTTTTTATTTTTTTGAAGCAGATGCTGATTCATTCAGTTCATCTGGCGTCCCGCTTTGCGTTGCAATATTTTTCGCCATAAAGAATGGCAAAAAATGATTTCCACTGCAATCGGGGCTAAGTATCATGTATAGAATTCAAAATCCAATATCCAATATCCAAAATCCAAAAACCAAAAACTGTCAACTATCAACTAACAACTAACACCCACATGTCAATAGAAAAAGAAATTCAAAATCGAATCCTGGTCCTCGACGGAGCCATGGGAACCATGCTGCAACGCTACAATCTTTCGGAAGAAGATTTCCGCGGTAACCGATTCAAGGATTTTCCGCATCCGCTCAAAGGTAACAATGACCTGCTTTCGATCACACAGCCGCAGGCCATTCGCGAAGTACACGCGAAATATTTCGAAGCAGGCGCCGATATCATCGAAACCAATACGTTTTCAGGAACCACGATCGGTATGGCCGACTATCACCTCGAAGATCTTGTCTACGAACTCAACTATGAATCGGCTAAAATTGCGCGGGAAGTTGCCGATGAATTCACCGCACGCGAACCCAAAAAATCTCGATTTGTAGCCGGCTCCATCGGCCCCACAAACCGTACCGCCAGCATGTCGCCCGATGTCAATAATCCCGCTTTCCGGGCCATTACATTCGACGAGCTTCGCATTGCTTACAAAGAGCAAGTCGGCGCACTGATCGATGGCGGTGTCGATGTCTTGCTGGTCGAAACAATTTTCGACACGCTAAACGCCAAGGCTGCCCTATTCGCGATCGAAGAGGTTAAAGAAGAACGAAACATCAATACTCCGGTAATGGTTTCGGGGACCATCACCGATGCTTCCGGCCGAACATTGTCCGGGCAAACAGTCGAGGCCTTTTTGATCTCTATCGAACACATTCCGCTATTGAGTGTCGGTTTCAATTGTGCCCTCGGCGCCGATCAGCTTAAACCGTATCTCAAACGATTATCGCGTAATACAACTTTAAACATTTCAGCACATCCCAATGCCGGTCTGCCAAATGCATTCGGGCAGTACGATCAAACTCCGGAGCAAATGCAGGTTTTGATCCGCGAATACCTCGAAGATAATTTAGTCAATATCATCGGCGGTTGCTGCGGCACCACACCGGAACATATTAAGTTGATTGCGGAAGTCGCGGGCGAATATCAGCCGCGAAAAATCGTAGAATTTCAAAGCTAATAAAGGCCACGAATTCACGAATTTCAAATTTTTTAATTCGTGCATTGCTTCGCCTATTCGCTTTGCTCGGGTCGTGGCAACAAAAAATAATTTTAAATCCATCGCCACAGATTCACAGATTTCAAAAAAGCCCGTTGACTAAATCCTGAAAAATGCACATGTTCGCTATTATAACAATGCCATGATTATAAAGGCTATTAAAATAAAATCTGTGAATCAGTGGCCAATATAAAGTACGTACTCACGAATGTACTATCTGCAATTAGTGCATTCGTGGCCAAAAAAAATATATGTTCAAAGATAACCGCTACTTAAAACTCTCCGGTCTCGAGCCCCTTATCGTCACGCCCGAAACCAACTTCGTAAACGTCGGTGAGCGTACCAACGTCACCGGTTCGCGTAAATTCCTCCGACTCATAAAAGAAGAACGCTACGAGGAAGCACTCGACGTCGCACGGGCACAAGTCGACGGTGGCGCGCAAATCCTCGATGTCAATATGGACGAAGGGATGCTCGACGGCGAATTCGCTATGACCACGTTCCTGAACCTGATCGCTTCCGAACCCGATATTTCGCGGATCCCATTAATGATCGATAGCTCAAAATGGGAAATCATCGAAGCCGGATTAAAAGTCGCGCAAGGGAAAAGTGTCGTCAACTCCATTTCATTAAAAGAAGGAGAGGACGCTTTTATTAGTCGGGCGAAGCAAATCCGACGCTATGGTGCCGCCGTGATCGTCATGGCGTTTGATGAAACGGGCCAAGCCGACACCTATGAACGCCGCATCGAAATATGTAAACGCTCGTACGACATTTTGGTCAATACCGTAAAATTTCCCGCCGAAGACATCATCTTCGATCCTAATATCTTTCCGGTTGCCACGGGAATGGACGAGCACAAACTGAACGCTTTGGATTTCTTCCGCGCGACGAAATGGATCCGCGAAAACCTGCCGCATGCGAATGTCAGCGGCGGCGTCAGCAATGTTTCGTTTTCATTTCGCGGAAACGATAAAGTGCGCGAAGCGATGCACTCGGCATTTTTATATCATGCTATCCAAAACGGTATGACCATGGGAATCGTGAATCCCGAAATGCTTGAGGTTTATGACCAGATCGATCCGGTTTTACTGGAACACGTTGAAGATGTGCTGTTGAACCGCCGCGATGATGCGACCGAACGACTGCTTGACCTGGCTGAATCATATAAAGGAATCCATAAATCCAATGAAAAGGAAGTACAACAATGGCGTTCGCTTCCGATCAATGAGCGGCTGATTCACTCACTTGTAAAAGGCCTTGACGAATTTATTGAAAACGATGTTGAAGAAGCACGCCAACTCGCCTCAAAACCAATAGATGTCATCGAAATCGACTTAATGGCGGGAATGAATGTCGTTGGCGATCTGTTCGGCAGCGGAAAAATGTTCCTGCCGCAGGTCGTGAAATCGGCGCGCGTGATGAAAAAGGCGGTTGCGTATTTATTGCCGTTCATTGAAAGAGAAAAAAGACCCCTAGCACCCAAAGGGGGAGTAAAAACTACCCAGCATTGGCAAACGGCAAATCCATATAGCTACAGAAGATTAAAACAGTTTTCATTCGAAATGAGACACCAATCTACCGAAGCAGAAAGTTTATTATGGGATGCTTTATGTGGAAAAAAGCTTGAAGGTTTTAAGTTCCGCAGACAGCACATAATTGGTAATTTTATTGCGGATTTCATTTGTCTAAAAGAAAATTTAATTATCGAGGTTGATGGACTAATTCATCAGTTACCTGAAAATATCGCCAACGATGAAGAACGAACTAAATGGTTGAATAGCGAAGGATTCAGGGTTATACGTTTCAAAAACGATGAGATTTTTCACAACATTGGAAAAGTAACTGCCCGAATTCTAGCAGTTCTCAAAACTCCCCCTGCGGGGGCTCGGGGGGCTGGAAAAATACTCATGGCAACCGTCAAAGGCGATGTCCACGATATCGGTAAAAATATTGTCGCGGTAGTTTTAGGATGCAACAATTACGAGATCATCGATCTTGGCGTAATGGTCCCGCCGGAGAAAATAATTGAAGCGGCAATTCGTGAAAACGTAGATATCATTGGCCTTAGCGGTTTAATCACACCTTCGCTTGATGAAATGGTGTACCTGGCCAAGGAACTCGAGAAAGCCAATGTTCGCATACCAATTATGATTGGCGGCGCGACTACTTCCCGTGCGCACACCGCGGTAAAAATCGCTCCCGAGTATCAATCGACTGTAGTACATGTCAATGATGCTTCCCGGGCGGTCACAATCGCCGGGAACCTTCTCAATAAGCAGACCAATGGATCTTATTCACAAGAACTTCGAACCGAGTATGACACTTTGCGCGAAGGCTATTTAAGCCGGACGCGCGAGAAGAACTTCCTGACGATAGAACAGGCGCGGACCAATAAATTTAAACTGGACTGGGAGAATTTTGAGCCGGTTAAGCCAAAGATGACGGGCACTCAAACGGTAGAAGTAGCGCTTGAAACAATTGTTCCATATATCGACTGGACGCCCTTTTTCCGGACGTGGGAGTTATTCGGAAAATATCCTGCGATATTGACTGATGAGGTCGTAGGCGAACAAGCGCAATCGGTTTTTGATGATGCTCAGGAAATGCTGGCACAGATTGTCGCTGAAAAAAGATTGGTCGCCAAAGGCGTATACGGAGTTTTCCCGGCTAACTCGGTTTCTGATGATGATATTGAAGTGCGAAACGCCGACAAGAAATTTACATTTCTGACTTTGAGACAACAATCCCAAAAAACCAAAGGTGCATCTAACCTGGCTTTGGCCGATTTTATTGCGCCTGCAGATTCAGGTAAAACCGATTATATCGGTGCGTTTTGCGTAACAACCGGATTTGGTGTCGATGAATGGGCAGCCGAATTTGAAAAGAACCATGACGATTATAATTCGATCATGCTAAAAGCGTTGGCCGACCGGCTCGCGGAAGCTTTCGCTGAATATTTACATGAGAAAGTGCGAACTGAAATCTGGGGTTCTACTCCCAATGAAAATCTGCCGAAGCAGTCACTTATTGACGAAGAGTACATCGGCATCAGGCCAGCTCCGGGTTATCCGGCATGTCCCGATCACCTCGAAAAACCCACGATTTGGAAATTGCTGGACGTCGAAAAAAATATCGGCGTGCGACTGACCGAAAGCATGGCGATGTGGCCGGCGTCATCCGTATCGGGATATTATTTTGCGCATCCGCAAAGCAAGTATTTCGGACTCGGGAAAATAAAAAAGGATCAGGTGGCCGATTATGCGAAACGCAGGAATATTCCAACTGAGAGCGCCGAAAAATGGCTGGGGCCAAATTTGGCCCCCTAACCCCCGAAGGGGGATTTCTTACCCGATACAAGTTCCCCCTCTGGGGGCTAGGGGGCCGCACGCCCAAAAACATACACAAATGAAAGTAACAGAACACATTCAGAATGCCAACGGAAAATCATTGTTCTCATTTGAGATTTTGCCGCCGTTAAAAGGACAAAACATCCAATCGATCTTTGACAGCATCGATCCACTGATGGAGTTCAAGCCACCGTTTATCGACGTGACTTATCACCGCGAGGAATACGAATACAAAGAACTCGAAAACGGTTTACTTGAAAAGAAAGTTGTCAAAAAGCGACCGGGAACGGTCGGGATTTGCGCGGCGATCCAGAACAAATATCAGGTCGATGCGATTCCGCATATTTTATGTGGCGGGTTTACCAAAGAAGACACCGAAAATTTTCTAATCGACATCGATTTCCTCGGAATAGACAATGTGCTGGCCTTGCGCGGTGACGCGATCAAAAGCGAGATTTATTTTAAACCTGAAAAAGAAGGCCATCATTTCGCGACTGAATTGGTATCACAAATTTCGAATTTGAACAAAGGAATTTATCTCGACAACGACCTGCAGAATTCCAGCAAAACGAATTTTTGCATTGGTGTGGCGGGTTATCCTGAGAAACACATGGAAGCGCCAAGTCTCGACAGCGACATTTATTTCCTGAAGCAAAAGATTCGCCACGGGGCCGAATATATAGTTACTCAGATGTTTTTCGACAACAAGAAATATTTTGATTATGTCGACCGTTGCCGCAAAGCCGGTATAACAATCCCGATTATTCCGGGCTTGAAGCCATTATCTACAAAGAAGCAATTGAACCAGGTCCCGCATCGGTTTAAAGTTGATTTACCCGACGATTTGATTATGGCGGTAGTGCGGGCCAACGATGCCGACGCGGTACGCCAGGTTGGTATCGAATGGTGCATTGCGCAAAGCAAAGAGCTGATTGCTGCCGGAATCCCGGTGCTTCATTATTATTCAATGGGAAAATCGGAGAATATCCGCGAGATCGCAAAGGCTGTTTTTTAGGTTTTTTCATCGGCCGGAATATTACTCTATATTTGCAGCAAACGTATTTTTGGGCATGTCGAAATTCTCACTTCTTATTTTACTGATGACATTGTCGGCATTTGCTCAGGAAAAGCGTGAAACCTTTAGCGTTGATGCCGATTATTTTCGCGGCAACATCTACAAACACACCGAGTACATCAGCCATTTGATCACCGGTCATCCCGATGGCGTATTGCTGAGTTTCAACAAACAGACATACGGCGACAAAGAATGGCAGCAGTCTTATAATTATCCTGATTACGGAGTTTCATTACAATATCAGAATTTCGAGAGCGAAGCGCTTGGTGAAAGTTTTGCCGTGGGCGTACATTACAATTTCTATTTCCTGAAACGGCATCTTGTCTTCAGGATTTCCCAGGGAATCGGCATGGCGACAAATCCGTATGACAAGGAAACCAATTACAAGAATAACGCGTTCGGTTCGAAGTTTATGAGCAGCAACCTGTTTATGCTGAATTATAAAAAAGAAAATCTCGTAGGAAGATTTGGCGTGCAGGGCGGACTGATATTTGCTCATTTTTCCAACGGCCGGATCAAGTCGCCTAACAGCGGAATAAATACCTACGCCATCAATGTGGGCGTAAATTATAATTTATCCGACAAACTCGCATATGTAAAATCCGATTCGATTCAGATGAAGGATTACCGCGAACCAATCAGGTATAACCTTGCTTTCAGAACAGGTGTCAGCGAAAGCCAGGTCACCGGCAGCGGACAAAAACCGTTTTATCATATTTCTGTTTATGCCGATAAACGCCTGGGGAGAAAAAGCGCATTGCAGTTTGGCACCGAACTTTTCCTATCGCGATATTTGAAGGAATTTATCCGATATTCATCGATCGCGTTCCCCGACAAACCTTATCTTGATCCTGAAACCGATTATAAACGGCTGAGCGTTTTCGCGGGCCATGAATTGTTTGTCAACCGGCTTACGATTGAAGCTCAGGTCGGTTATTATGTTTACAAACCGTTTAAATATGAAAGCGATCTGTATCAGCGCGTCGGGGCGAAATATTATATCACGCCGCAGATTTTTACGGGCGTGTCGCTAAAAGCCCACGGTGGCCGCGCCGAAGCGTTGGAAGTTGGTTTAGGAGTCAGATTATGAAAAAACTTGGCATTTTAATTTTGGTAATTTTCTGTGCTTCATGCGGATTGTCGGATGAGTGCATTAAAAGCAGCGGAACGCGGCAAATGCGCGATGTTGAGGTGGGCGCGTTCGAGAACATCTATGTGTATCCCGGGATTGCGCTGGTGGTTACGCAAGGCGATCAATATGAGGTAAAGGTCGAAGCCGGCGAAAATTTCATCGATCAGATAAGTGTTGAGGTTGACGGAAATTCGTTGATACTAAAAGACGAAACCGGCTGCAATTGGGTGCGTGATTACGGGCAGACAATAGTTCATGTGACAGCGCCAAACCTTGTCGAAATCTATTCAAATACTGAACAGACGATTCGGTCAAATGGCGTACTGTCTTACCCGATGCTACGACTTTACTCGATGGATTTTTTTGGCGGAGTCGGGACGGGAGATTTCCATATCGAAGTGGATAACAATCAGCTTGTTGTCCAGAGCAATCATGTGTCGGCGTTTCATATTACCGGCTCGACGCAACAACTGCTGCTGAGTTTTTACAACGGCAACGGCCGCTTTGAGGGCGCCGATTTCCTGGCAAATGAAATTATTGTATTCCACCGCGGCGCCAACGATATGATCATCCATCCGGTCGAAACTTTGTCGGGTGATATTTACGGGACTGGGAATGTAATTTCAGTAACGCAGCCGCCAAATGTTAATGTAACTCAGCACTATACAGGCACATTGATTTTTGATTAAATCATTTTCTGGGCGCGCCCCTGCGGGTCAGGCTCTCGGCTTTATCCCTTCGCTTCGCTGCGGGGATACCGCCTCCATCCTTCGCGCAAACCTGTCATTAAAACCTACTTCTTGGTCATTTCCCTGAAAATCGCTTCCAGGTTTTTGTTTTTCTGATTTAGCTGAAGTGTCTTCAATCCGTTGTCGTGCGCGAAATCGAATACGACCGGCCGCATGTCTTTGTCGGATGAAAAGGTGAGCTCCCAGGTGTTGTCGAAGGTGTTGGTCCAGGCTTTCAGATGTGGGATTTTGGAGACCGCTTCCTCTTCGATACGGTAATCGAATTCGACTTCGATGACTTGCTCGGCAACCGACTTCAAAATATTCAGCTTTTTATCGGTGACGATTTTGCCTTCGTTGATGATGATCACGCGGTCGCAGATTGCCTCGACTTCCTGCATGATATGGGTCGATAAAAACACTGTTTTGTCTTTCCCGGCGTTTTTGATCACGCTTCTTATTTCTACGAGTTGGTTAGGGTCAAGGCCGGTGGTTGGCTCATCGAGGATCAACACGTCGGGATTGTGAAGGAGAGCGCTTGCGAGCCCGACGCGCTGGCGGTAACCTTTCGATAGTTGGCCGATTTTTTTATGGCTTTCCGATGTGAGCCCGGTAAGTGCTATCATTTCTTCGATTCGCGACTTCGGGACTTTATAAACGTCGGCATTGAATTCGAGGTATTCGCGAACGTACAGGTCGAGGTACAGCGGATTGTGTTCTGGCAAATATCCAACCGATTTCTGCACCGCTTTTTGTTGTGTGTTGACATCGCTACCGTTGACGATTGCCGTTCCTTCGTCGGCGCTCAGGAATGTTGTCAGGATTTTCATCAGTGTCGATTTGCCGGCTCCGTTTGGCCCGAGGAAACCCACGATTTCCCCTTTTGCGATTGAAAAGGAGACATTGTCCAGCGCCTTTTGGCTGCCGTAACTCTTTGAAATATTGCTGACTTCTATCGACATTTGGATGGTTTTGAGCAAAAATAGCAAGTAATTGACAGATGTTGGCAGGCAAAGGGATTTTTTTAAGACATAGTAAAAGTTTAAATTTGTAACAAATTGGCTTCATGGAACAAGACGCGTCTATTCGAAACTGGCTCACCGATCAGAAATTGTCACATCCGTTGTTGATCGCGGGTCCGTGCAGCGCCGAGACGGAAGTACAGGTTCTCGCCATTGCGCGGCAATTGAAAGACAGCGATGCTACGATTTTTCGGGCAGGAATCTGGAAGCCGCGAACGCGCCCCGGCGGATTTGAAGGCGTGGGTGCGATCGGACTCAAATGGCTG
>JADKLW010000438.1_pt2 | contig 14272 bp, 12 predicted proteins | sample 8641881 | NCBI WGS metagenome assembly JADKLW01 (sample SAMN16272185, study PRJNA661076) | feces metagenome | isolation source: fecal sample from diarrhoea affected cattle B | host: Bos taurus | place: South Africa: Lokaleng Village, Mahikeng | collected 2019-09 | reverse complement strand
ATTCGGTGACCGCAACCACTCACGCATTGGCTGCGTCGCAGTCAGGCACAGGAGCGTTCAATGAATAAGCAGATGTCGGTATCCAGGCGCCTTGGTCTGGGCTTTTTCGTGATTCTGGCGTTGATGGTTGCGGTGGCGGTAGTCAGTGCTTGGAAGGTCGATGTCATTGACCGGACCATGAGCCAGATCAGTGCTCAGGCAGGGTTGAAGCAACGCTACGCCATCAATTTCAGGGGCAGCGTGCATGATCGCGCCATTGCCGTGCGGGACGCCGTCAGCGCCGCTGATCCTGCTTTCGCCCGTCAGCAGGTCGCCGAGATCGAGCGGCTGGCGCAGTTGTACGCCGACTCGGCGGTACCGATGAAGGCGATGCTCGCGCAGCCCTCTGCCGATGCGGCGGAAAGGCAACTGATGCTGCAGATTGAAGCCATCGAGGCGAAAACCAATGCGCTGACGCGCCAGGTGGTCGAGCTCCGCTTCAATGAAGGCTCGGACCAGGCTTATCAATTCCTGCTTGAAAATGTCGCCGGGGCCTATACCGAGTGGCTGCGCCTGATCAACGCCTTCATCGATCATCAGGAGCTGAGCATCAACGAAGACGTCGCGATCGTGCGTGACACGGCAAGCGGCTTCCTTGCCCTGATTGTCGCGGTAACCGGGGTGGCCGTACTGCTCGGCGCGACCATCGCACTGCTGATTATTCGCAAGTTGCGCTCGACGCTGGGTGCCGAACCCGACGAGGTGGCGCGCGTGATTGGCAATCTGGCCGAAGGCGACCTGGGCCAGACAATTGTTACGCCTTTCCCCGATAGCGTCATGGGCGCAACTGCAAAGATGGCCAGTCGATTGACCGCAATCATTGCCGAGGTGCGGGCTGCTGCTGATGGAGTTGGCGTCGCCTCGGGTGAGTTGTTGACCTCTTCAGCGAGGAGCAATCAGCAGATCGAGCATCAATCGACCGAGGCCGAGCAGGTGGCAACGGCGATCAACCAGATGGCCACCACGGTGAACGAAGTGGCCAGCTTTGCCGCACATGCCGCCACTGCTGCACGAAGTGCCGACGAACAGGTCGAGACGGGAACCCGCATTGTCGGCGAAACGGCCATTTCGATTCACAACCTGGCCAAGGTGCTGGAAAGCGCTACACAAACCGTGAGCCATGTCTCCGAGGAAAGCGGCGACATTGAAAAGATCCTACAGGTCATCACGGCAATCGCCGAGCAGACCAACCTGCTGGCGCTCAACGCCGCCATCGAGGCAGCTCGTGCCGGTGAGCATGGGCGCGGCTTCGCGGTAGTGGCCGATGAGGTGCGCTCGCTGGCCAACCGAACGCAGCAGTCGTCCAGTGAAATCAGCACGATGATTGCCTCCCTGCAGGCGGGTGCAGGCAAGGCGGTAGAGGTGATGCAATCGAGCATGCAGCTGGCGCAGCAGACCGTTGAACAAACGCTCCAGGCTGAAAATGCCCTTGGCCGGATTCGCCAGGAGGTTGGTTCCATCAATGAAATGAACGCACAGATTGCGACGGCCTCAGAGGAGCAGAGCGCGGTGGCCGAAGAGGTCAACCGGAGCGTGACGCGTATCCATGATTCAACCGTCGCCAGTGCCGCAGCCGCGAATCAGGTTGCATCCTCCAGCCAGGATCTGACGAGGCTGGCGCAGGAACTGAATCGCAAGGTCGGTTACTTCCGCGGCTGATGGGCTGCGGGTATCCGCCGGGCGCTGGTCGGTCCGCACTTGAATGCAAAAGCCCCAACCGCAAGGCTGGGGCCTTTCTGTAGGTCGGCCAACGAGTGCTGGCACGGCTTGATTGCGTTCAGCCTGCCTCGTTCTCAGTCATCCAGCAGCGCATCGATTGAACAACCGACGCGGGTGTTGCCCCAGTGGCGGCCACCGATGTAGATGGCACCTCGGACCAATAATGCCCTCCCTGCGTCGCTGCGCTCCGACTGCCTGTCCGAATGAACGTGAGTCCGCAGCCTTACCAAGCCGAGCGGCAACTGTTTTCCGGGCTACCCAAAGGATGCAGTACAGCGGCGATGTTCTTGGTGGGCAGGCGTACCACCTGGCCTTCGGCGCTGATCATCAGATTGTTGGCCTTGCGCAACGCCTCCCAGAAAGCAGGGAAGTTCGCGGCGCACACACGGCAGTCGGTATAGAACGGGTTGCTGTAGGTTTCACCATCAACAATGACATCGAAACCGTTGCCCTCATCGGAGCCATACTGCCTGCCGGCGATGCTGGCGTAGGCGCGGATATAGCCATCTTCTTCGTAGTCCGGGCAGGAGATGTTCAGCTCGTTGCCGTTGCCATCGTCCACCAGATGCTCACTGATGCCCATGCCCCAGCCGGATGTCCATTCGTAGGTGCCGGCCATGGCAGAGCCGGCCACCAGTAGCAGGGCGGGAATTAAGCGTTTGATCATGGCAAATGGTCCTTATGCTTTATTTTTGCGTGACAGGCTGCTGATTATTGGGCCAGCAATCCCGACTCTCTATTGATGAAGTACCTTTAGATCAGGCCGTTTCGGCGTCTCGCTCGGCCTTTTCGCGCTTGAGGGCGCTGTATTCGCAATAGTGCTCGTAGGCCGCCTTGAGGGTGACGACCAGACCGATGGTGGCAAGAATATTTCTGAGCATAGGGGTGACTCCTTGGGGGTTCTCTGTAAGCCATGACGTCAGCGGCACAGCGGATTGAGGAAGTTGGTCAGCCGCACCTTCATGATCTCGGCCTGGGTCGCCAACCGGGTTTGCAGTTCATTGTGTTGGCACTGGGGACATTCGCTGAACCAGTCCCGTCCCTCCGTCAGGCAATCGCTCAGCGGAATGGCGGTGCGTTTCCAGTTGCAGGCAGGGCAAATGAAGGTGCGGGGATGGGGTGGCATTGGCATGTGTAGGCTCCAGCATTCCGGTTGCTGAAGACTGTGCCGCAAGCGCGCGACAGATTGTGTCGCCAGTACTCCAAGCGCTAGTTGCGGGGAGCTGTCGGGGCGGAGTCTGCTATGGTTCTGCCATCACTCAAGGAGAGGCAACATGCAGTTCCAAGCTTTAAAGCAGCGTCACCGGCAGGAGCGCGAAACCCAACATCCCAACCTGCGCCTGCGTGTTCACCGGGCCCTGAGCTGGCTTGATCGGGCCGAGCAGGCGGACGACCTCGACGGCCGCTTCATCTTTCTCTGGATCGCCTTCAATGCCGCCTACGCCACCGAGATCGATGAGCAACAGCGACTATCCGAACAGCAAACCTTCAAGGCTTTTCTGGAAAAGCTCAGCGCGCTGGACAAGAGCAAACGCATCGACGCACTGGTCTGGCAGGAATTCTCCGGCAGCATTCGTGTGCTACTGGACAATCCCTACGTGTTCCAGAGCTTCTGGGAGCACCAGAGCGGCAAGATCGACGAGGCCAACTGGAAGAACCGTTTCGCCAGTGGCAAGCGGGCAGCCCAACAGGCCTTGGCCAGCGGCAACACGCCGATGCTTCTCGGGGTGCTGTTCAACCGCCTGTATACCCTGCGCAACCAACTTATCCACGGCGGCGCTACCTGGAACGGAGCAGTCAACCGGCAGCAATTACGTGACTGCGCCGGGCTGCTGGGCAAGCTGGTGCCGGTGATCATAGAGCTGATGATGGATAGTCCGGATACGTTGTGGGGGGATGCTTGTTATCCGGTGGTGGAGGGGTGATGGTGGACCGGGATATTTTTGGCGAGCTACAGTTGTAAATGTGGCCTGTAAATATCACCACCTTTATGGTGTAATTTCATCCACGCAATGGATGAAATTACACCTATGTACCCGCGAAATATCCAACTCTTTGCGCTAGAAGCCCTGTCCGATTCTCCGGTGGTTCTGGTCAATGGTGCTCGTCAGGTGGGCAAGAGTACTCTGGTGCGCAGTCTGCGACCCGATGTCCGTTACCTTACCTTCGATGATCCTGCCGTGTTCGCGGCAGCGCAAGCCGATCCGTTCGGCTTCATTGCCGGACTTAGTGGCCCGGTCTGCCTGGATGAAGTGCAGCGTGTGCCCGGCATATTTCTGGCGATCAAGGCGGCGGTGGATCAAGAGTGCACCGCTGGGCGCTTTCTTCTGACCGGCTCGGCCAATGTCCTGCTGTTGCCGCAAATGGCCGACTCCCTTGCCGGGCGCATGGAAGTGCTGGAGCTCTGGCCGCTGGCGCAATGCGAAATTTCCGGGCGGCCGTTCAGGCTGATCGACCTCCTGTTCACGGGGGATTTTGCCGACCAGTATCCGTTCGAACGCGACGATTTTATCGGGCGCCTGCTGGCGGGTGGTTATCCCGAAGCCCTGGGGCGTAGCAGCGGGCGTCGCCGGGAGGCCCGGTTCGATAGCTATCTGGCGACCATTCTGCAACGCGACGTGCGCGACCTGGCGCAGATCGAAGGGCTGACCGAATTACCGCGTCTGCTGCAACTGCTCGCCGCGCGTAGCGGTGGTCTGATGAATGCCGCCGAGCTGTCGCGCAGTTCCGGTATCGCCCAGACCACCCTCAAACGCTACCTGACGCTGCTGGAAACCCTGTTCCTGATTCGTCAGGTGCCGGCCTGGTCATCCAACCTTGGCAAACGCCTGCAGAAGTCACCCAAGCTGTTTCTTTCCGACCATGGCCTGATGGCACATCTGCAAGGGCTGGGCGCAGCCAGCCTGAAGGCAGGTCTGGGTCTGCCCGGCGACCTGGTGGAAGCCTTCGTGCATGCCGAACTGGCCAAGCACCAGAGCTGGGCCGAAATGCGCACGCGCCTGATGCACTACCGGACTTCCACAGGCGTGGAAGTGGACTTCGTGCTGGAGAACTGCGCGGGTGAGCTGGTCGGCATCGAAGTGAAGGCGGCCACCACCATCGGCACCAAGGATTTCAACGGCTTGCGCCACCTGCGCGAAACCACTCCGGGGCAGTTCAAGCGCGGCGTGCTGTTCTATACCGGGGAGCAGGTCGTGCGCTTCGATAAGCAGTTGGTGGCGGTGCCGATGGGGATGTTGTGGGCGGGTGGCTGACAAGGGAATAAGGGCCGCTCGGGTTTGCAATGCTTGGAACGATTCGGTCAACCGCGAGCAGTTGCGAGACGGCACCAGCCTGCTGGGCAAGCTGGTGCCGCTGATCATCGAGTTGATGATGGGTAATGCGGATAGGTTGTGGGGGGATGCTTGTTATCCGGTGGTGGAGGGATGATGTTTGAGAGCGTGCGGCATTCAGGTTTGCCGATCAACCTGATCGGCCTCCTCTTTGCCTGAGTGGAGGTCAACCTTTGGTGACTGCTGCAGCGATTGACAGGCTGCCAGATTCAACTCAACAAATGCTTCCCAGCTCATGAGCGGTCGGTAGTTGATTTCGTATTGTCGGTCGATGCGGCAGATATCTGGGCGGATGGCATAGATCTCGCATCGATTCTGTCTGTCGTCGAAGTGCCTGCAAACACCATCGCCACGGTCCAAGCTGGCCGTTTCCTGGAGCAAATGGACGCGCTTGCAGCACTCCCCGCATTGACTGCAGGGAAAGCTGCTAAGGACTTCAGGCATATGCTTTCAGGGCTGCCTGGCTCTCCACCAGCGCGGCCCGGTCTTCGCTGAGTTCGCGTTGTGCTTCGGAGAAACTGTTGCGGATTTCCTTCAGCTTGCCATTGACCTCCGCAAAGTTGTTCCTGATGTTCTCGTCGACAACCTTGATGATGGCGGTTCGGAACTCCCAGGCGATGTTTTCGCTCAGGTCGCAGATCGCTTGGTTTCTGCGTTCTTCCATTTGCTCACGCTGGCGTGCCTCTTCACGGATGCGCTCTTCCTCGGGGTCATTGCCGAACATGGAGAACAGGATTTGGCCAGCCTGAATGACAATGCCAATCGCTGGCACGATCTTGCTGACGATCTGCTCGCCTACTTTTCCCATGGTGGCCGGCCCTATTCCTTTGAACAGGCTCGGCAGCAGATCTTTGCCCAGTTTCATCGCACTGACGACATGTTCAGGTTTGAGCAATCCACCGATCTGCTGAACGCCAGCTTGCAGCGTTTGTAAATCGATGCCGGTGCCTTGGTTGGCGAGTCCCTGGCTGGCCATCTCAGGTGTCATGTTTTCCGAGAGCGTCGTAAAGTCCGTTGTAAGCGCTTTCGCGTCTCCATTAACCTTGATCTCCTCAACCAGGTCATTGAGCAGCATCGATGCGTCTGCCGCCAATCTGCGCAATTCACCTTCGAGTTCGGAGAATATTTCAGCATTGGATATCTGAACCAGATCTCCAATTTTGTTCTGCGCGTCGTCCGGGCTGCTTGAAATTATGTTGAATGCGCGCTTCTCGATAAATGCAGATTTAGCCTCTACCAACCCTTTCAGACTGGCGCGGATATTTATTTCTCGGCGAGCAATTTCGGCATAGAAGCTATCAATCTGCGAGATGGATGCGGAGTCGCTCTTTTGGGCGAGCAACCGAAGCGTTTCATCGAGGAAGCCGGTCAGTTCTGTGATGAAACTGGAGATAATGTCGTTTTGGTTGACCGAGCTCAGGAACTTGTGAAGCTCGCGCTCAAGAAGTAGGAAGCCCGAATTGGCTAGCAAATTCACTTTGCCTTCCAGTTTGGCTTTCAGAGCCGTCTTGGCGTTGACCTCAAGTATCGGGATTTCTTGTAGGACCTGACTCAGACCTTTTGCATGGGCCATCTCTTGAAGGCGTTGGCGTAACTGGTCCTTGATTCGCTCTGCCGCTAGTGGCTCTAAGCTATTTTTGCAGTTGAGTACCAAGACGATTTTTTTCTTGCGTTTGATCAGCTCCAGCAGCGTGGACAGCGTCTTAGCCTCTTCGACTACGCCGAGCGGGTTGACTACAAAGATTACAACGTCGACCGAACAAAGCTGTTCCTGCGTGACTTGCTCATGGCTGATAGGAGCGTCGATGCCGGGCGTATCTAGGATTTCAAACTCACGCCATCGGTAGCTGCAGACCGTGTCGGTTTCGGGCTTATCGGCCACCTTAGCTCTATCGGCTTCACCGAGTAACGCATTGATTAGAGTGCTTTTACCTGCGTTATAGACGCCATAGACCATGATTGAGGCGTTCGGTGAAGAGCGCTTTTCCGCGACCATCCTGCGGATAGGGGCCAGCCCGGATGGATTGTATTTTTCGCATACGCCGTCAATGGCATCGAAGGTGGCGAAGGCATGGGAGAGAACGCTGTCTTGCATCATTGGTGTACCTGCGAGAGTTTTTCAAAAGTGCCAGTTAGCTCGGCTATATCGCTGTCCAGCGCATTGGAATAATCCAGCATGGCAGCGCGAAGAGGGTCGTAGAGCGAGTTGACATGTTCCGTGAGCAGGCGAGGGAGAATATTCGAGTAATTTTCTATCGCGGCCTGGCGCTGATCTTCCCGGTTGTCGCCCACGACCACCTGATGACGGCCGTACTCTGCACTGGCTGAGCGTCCGGCCAGGCTGACTCCGCTGCCTAGCGACGCTCCTATAGCGGCACCGGGGGGGCCACCTAAGAAGAAACCCGCCACCCCTCCGATGATGGCTCCACCCAAACCGAATAGGCCCTTGTTGCTTTTTTTCGTACCAATGAAGTACTCCTTCTCCTCTGTGATTTCTTGGTACTGGGGAAGACCGCTCAGGCGGCTACTGTCGAAAGCCTGCTTGAGTCCCTGTTGCTGGCTTTCACCGATCTTGCTGAAGGCTTCCAGGGCCGACTGCGAGATGATCTCGCTTGCCTTCTGTCGCAGTGCGGCCTCTAGATCTGAGTTTTTACCCTCGTCGAAGAGCTGGTTGATGTAACTCCGCATCAGACTCGAACCTTGGATGCCCAGACTGCTAAGCTCGCGCTGCAATTCATCGTTTTGCTTCGAGATATTATTGGCAAAGCCAACGATAACCTCGCGTATACCAGTGAGGTCGTCAGCGGTAATGCGGATCGAGTGTCTGAGATTTTCCATCGGCTTGTTCAGCTTGATGGATAGAGCCTGGCTGGTGCAGATCGTTTGCAGCTCATGCATCAGTCTACCCATCCCGCTTTCGGCCATACCTTCGGGCGCCGGGTTGCATTCCGCAAAACGGGTCGAAATGGGTAAAACTTCAGCCAGAATATTGGAGCTGTTGCTCAGTTGTTCTAGTTCGCCACGAACATATGCGACTTGGTCCCGGCGATCCGAGAGAGCCTTCATCACCACTGTTGTGATGATATCGCCTTCGCTATTCTCGTCTTCGTCGGTGGTGTCACTACCGGTCAGCAGCACCATGAGCTTTTTGTTGCTGTCGAGCAGGTCCTTGATCTCTTCCATGTCCGAGGCGCGACCAGGCGCCTGCGAGTTCATCGTGTAAAGAATGAGATCTGCATGTTCGGCATATTCCTTGGCCAAGTCGCCATTGAGGGCATTCACCGAGTGCAGACCCGGAGAATCGATCCAGGTCAGGCCGGGAAGCTTGAACCCTTGAATGGAACTGGTGGCCTCGGTCGCGTTGACCCGGAACTGCAACGTTTTCTCTGCTTCTTTCTCTTGATCGCCGCCGTCTACTTCGGTTTGTTCAGCTGAGAAATAAGCAGGATGTGGACATGTTGTTTTAAGCTCGGGAGTCGGTTCACTGTGTCCCCAGGCCATGTAATTGCCGAGGGAGCTTTTCCCCGACTTTACCTTTCCATAGATGAACACCAGCAGAGAATCGCCAAAATCTGCACGGAATTTGGTGCCCTTGGCGCGGGCTTCGATTTGACGCTCCCAATTATCGAATGTGCTCCCCAGATGCTCTGCAAGAGTATATGCCAATGGCTGTAACGGATTTTCCGGTCCAATGAGTTCGATCAGCTTCTCACTACGACGCTTTAGTTGCTTGGAAAAGTCCTCTCGCAGCTTATCGAAGCTCGCTTCCTTGTCAGCCATATCGTTTTTCTTGCGATCAAACTCCCCCTGAAGAGCCTCAAAAGACGCGACCAACTCAGCGCGGGAAATAGATTTTTCTTGCATTGGTAAACTACTCTTGAAGTTCTAGTTGTTTTTTCAAGTGATGTAGGTGTTCGAGGCGAGTCGAGGCTGCGTATATCTTTTCAAAATCTTCACGTTCGATACTGCTAAGAACTATTTTGGGGGATTTATCCGCAGGCGCTGAGGGAAATCCTAATATTTTTCGCTGAAGTACAAGTGGTGAGGCATCTGCGCTGGCCGAGACGGGGGATTCGTCTAGGCATAAACTCTCAATAACTCGGAGGTTTGTAAGAAATTTCGTTAATACCTCGGAAGAATAGGTGCTTTGCGATGACTCTCCTGCTCTCAGTGCTGAATCCATCGCTTGGGCATATTCGGAGGTGGCTATTTCTTTGGATATGAGAGCAGAATCCAGCTTCTTGAGTGTCAGTTTGTTCTTCGTTTCTAGTTGTCTGCCCATTATCCCTACTCCTATCGCTGGCCCTGCCACTCCTAGGCCTGAGAAGCGACTATGTTCGCTTTCAAGTTGAACAGTGATCTCCAAGGGCTTGCCCAACGCCGATGCCGAACTCACCAAGAGCCCATGTGCGCGCTCAAGGCGGTTTTTCTTTAGATTCACCAATTGAGTTTCAAGACGTTCAAGTTCGTGCTGGCGTTTAGCCTCGCGCTCTTGCTCAAGGCGCTCTTCTTCACCCGAATTGGATGATGCGCTATCGTCGTCATAAACAGCTTTGGCCACAGCCGTTGCAGCAGCGACTACGGCGGCGCCAATCAGCCAAGGTAATGGCATAGAGGATATTCCTTTGTTAAATGCTATTGATTTTTTCCTGGATATTCTTGATTTCAGCGCCATGAGAAGAAAAGTCTTTCTTCAACTCCGCCATCATTTGGTTGAAAACACTTATTTTTTCCATATACGAGCTCTTTAAGTTTGAGAGAAGCTGGCGCTCGTCTTCAATGGCTTGATCAATATCCTTAAGTAGCTGCTCTTTGCGTATCTGTTGACGGCTAGTGCGAACGGACTCAAGCTGATCCTTGATCTCCAGAGAGAGCGTGTTGAGATATTGTGCAAGGTCGGGTATACCGCTTCTCTGTATCAGGGCGGGTTTGTTCTCGGCGATGCCTTTCTGATAGCGGGTGCTGGAAATTTGAAAAAAGATGGGCTGGATGCCAACGTATTCCTGCAGCTGCTCCATAATACGGCTGCTAATACTGTCCATCGCTCCATTTTGATCTTTGTCCAATTGGCTCAGGATGAGAACAAGGCGCCGATCGGTTTCTTCCTTATATGCGGCCTTGATCTTGACGATCAGGTCGATTTCTTCTTGGTCAAGTTCACCTTGCGGGGAATGAACGAATAGGACCACATCCGCGCTGTCCAGCCCCTTGAAGGCTTGTTCGCTGTCATCTTGGTCGATGCCGAGACCGGGTGTATCTACCAGGACATACTGATTCGTTTCCAGCTCGCTGTTGAGGCGAGTCGTACGCACGACACCAGTCTTGAAGTATTCATCGGTGACGCGCCCAGCCAGCATGTTGAGCAGCGAACTCTTGCCAGCCTTGACTAAGCCCCACGCGGCAAAGCGTGGTTTGGCTCCGTTTCCAGCCTGAGTTTCGGCAAGCAGACGGTCACAGTGATTTTTAAGTTCCTTCAGCACCTGTTTTTTTTGGTCCATTTGAGGTTTTCTCGTCTGATATTAGTGAAACTTTATAAAGCCCCTTGTTTATTAAGCCAATTATCTCAGGGCGTATGGTTGCAGAGTGTGTTTTCAAAACTGAACTTTTAGCTAAATTTTAGCTGTCGTTGCTTGCTGCGAATGATTTGTAGCAGGCGAAATTAATCAGCATGCCGCTCATTCCTGCGCTGTATATTGAAGAGAAACTTTTTCGGCTTGTTTTCTATCCTCCATAGAGCGGCGAAAAGTTGTGTTGTCTCCTCCTTCCCGCTCATATATCTCACGCAAAATCTCCAGCTTCCGTCCAATCACCTCCACCCACATCTGCGGCTCCCACACCCTCACATTCTCCCCCAACCCAAACACCCACCATTGCGTCTCCTGGTCATCCGGCACCTTCGCACGCAGCCTTTGCCAGTCACTGCCTTCCAGTGGCTCCAGGCTTTGCTCTTGGCTGAGTGGCGTTTCGCTCAGCAGCCAGGCAATCTGCGGCGAAACGTCGGCCACCAGTTCCACTTCTTCCACCGGCGCGGGTGAGTTGAAGCCGCCGCGGCGGATGTAGTGGTCGAGGTCGAGGGGTTCGGTCTGTTGGGCTGTTGCATCCAGGCACCCGGCGTTCTGGATGCGGTGCAGGGCGAACTGGCGGATGTCGCTGTAGCCATCGACGCTGGCGAGCAGATAGCTGATGGAGTGGCGGGAGATCAGTCCGGCTGGGTGGAGTAGCCGTTGCTTGCACTCGGTCGTGCTGCGGCTCAGGTAATCGACCTTGAGTTGCCGGCGCTCCAGTAGGGCGATGGATACGGCATGCCAGACATCCGCGTTCACTTGGGCTGGTAGCAAGGCTTTGCCGTTGGGATGTGCGCGTACGCGGCGAGCCCAATGAGCGAGGTTGTTCTGGTCAAGGTCGTCGAGGTAATTGCGAGCCTTGCTGAACTGGGGGCCCAGCAGATCGAGCACGCTCTGCGGCAGCAGGCTCTTCAGGTGGCTCTCGGCGAGGTAGAGGGCCAGTGCGGTGGCAGGCTCCATATCGCGGAGATCGAGCGGAGCGTCCTTGGCGTGGCTCCATTCGTTGCGCCCGCCTTTTACCTGGCTGATCAACGAGAAAGGTGTCGATAGCCGGTTCAGGTCCCGTTGTACAGTGCGCAGGTCCACCTTGAAGCCGCGCTCGTGCAGCTTCTCGTGCAAGGTCTGCGAGGAGGTGTAACGGGGGTATTCGGGAATCAGACGCAACAAGGTGAGCTGCCTGTGTAACGTATCCTTCGCTTCTGCCATGGCACTGCCTTGTAAACGTTCACGTGCGTCGGGACTCAGGCGCCAGACATTCTTGGTCAATGTACGTCGGAAAGTGGCATTTGGCCATTCTTGCGGTGAACGTGCAGAGCTTGGGAGGCGTCTGCCGTAATGCCTGGCTTGATAATGGCAAAATCAGGCGACAGATCTTGTCGCGACTAAGTGCAGCCGCGCTGAGTCGTGGAGCTGTAATGGTTTTGTAGAGAGAGGGGAAAGCGTGCCCTGAGCGCCGTAGGGCTTATTAGCCATAGGCACAATTCGCCGACTGAAGCGACCAAGTTGATCGCGGTAAACGACGAATTACGCTTCGCTAATCCATCCTACAAATTGCGCTGAGTCGTGGCCTACGTTGGTCTGTGGGTGAGAGATGAAAGCGTGCCCGCAGGATACGGGCACGATTTTTCAGTCATCCAGCAGCGCATCGATTGAACAACCGACGCGGGTGTTGCCCCAGTGGCGGCCACCGATGTAGATCGGCATGGCCAGGTCGCAGAGCAGTTCACCGGTGTCGCGGATGTAGGTGCGTACCAGCAGGGGCGTGGTGTTCTTCGCGGCCCGCAGTTCGCCGGGGTTCTCGAACTTGCGGTAGCAGCGGTTGCCGACCAGGTCGACAGCCTGGTCGCCGGTCAGGGGTTTGGAGAATTTCAGGTTGTGCGCCGACAGGTAGCCATCGACGTTGACTCCCACCGCATAGTTGCAGCCGGGTGTGGCCGCCATGCCGGCTTCCAGGTGTTTCTGGCAGCGCTGGACGAAGGCCTCGCTCCAGGCCAGCTTGTGCTTGGGCGGGATGCAGTTGCCGAACGGCTTGTAGTTGCGGTCGAAGACATCGATGCCTTCGCGGCTCATCTCGATCAGTTCCGCCTGCAGGGCATCGCGCAGCTCGCGGGTTTTGGCCACGGCCAGATCGAAGACGCCAATGCCGATCTTGAAGCGCGAGACCAGTTCCTGAACGGCTTCGGTGTCCTGCGCCAGTGCGCCGGTACGGATTTCCGAGTCGTTCATGTGACTGGCCACGTCCGCTGACAGCTGGTGGATGTGGGTGACGTTCTCGTGCACCTGAACGTTGGAGGCGGACAGCTGTTCCATGGCGCTGGCGATATGCAGCAGTTGCACGCCGGTTTGCTCGAAATCCGAGACCATTCCCTCGAACTGCTGGGCTGATCGGCTGACCACGTCACGGGTCTGTTGCACGTCGGCGTTGATTTCTTCGTTCGCCTCGCGGGTGTGGTTGACCAGTTTGAGCATGGTGTCGATGTTGCCGGTGATCTCCACCGAGGCCTTGTTGACGCGCTCGGCCAGGGTGCGTACTTCGTCGGCGACCACCGCGAAGCCGCGCCCGGCTTCCCCGGCGCGGGCGGCTTCGATGGCGGCGTTGAGCGCCAGCAGGTTGGTCCGGTCAGCCACGTCGCGGATCAGCGAGGCGATCTGGTTGATGCTCGCTGAACGCTGGGACAGGTCCTCGACGGTCTGGTTGAAGGTCTGCACCTTGTCACCGATCTGGTTGATCTTGCGGGAAATGTCCTGCATTTCGCCCAGCGAGACTCGCGCGTTGCCGAGGTTGGTATTGGTCGAGTCGGAGATGATCTGGGTGCTGCGCGACACTTCACTGATGGCTGCCGTGGCTTCGGTGCTGGCGGTGAAGACGGTTTCGGTCATGCTCACCTGTTCGCGGGCGCTTTGCCCGGTGTCGGCGATGCGGGTCTTGACCAGCAGGGCCTCGCGGGCGATGGGGATGGTCATCTTGCGGATCTCGCTGATGACCTGGCGCATCTGCGCGGCGAAGCGGTTGTAGCTTTCGGCCAGTTCACGAAACTCGTCGTATGAGCGGGGTTTGAGATTCTGGGAAAAATCACCGCCATCGTCGCCGATCTCGTTGAATGCGGCGATCATCGAGCGGACCGGCGTGAGGATCAGGTGGCGCAGGTAGAGCGTCTGCCCGACGAGCCAGACCAGCCCCAGCAGGCTCAGGATGATGACCGCCGTGAGCCCGCCATCCAGCGAGGCGTTGATATTCGCCGCCAGCTCGGGTGAAACCTCGTTGCTGGCCAGCGCCGCCGTGATGTAGCGCTTCTGCTCAAGGTAGACGTAGAGATAGCCAAGGTTGATGGCGTAGAGCAGGAAAAAGCTTGCCAGTTTCTTGCTCAGCGAATTCCAGATGGTTCTTTCGCTCCAGTCGTACAGCTCCCTCAGGATGCCCATCAGGTTTCTCCTAATATTCTTGTTGTTATGCGGTACAGGTGCGTTGAGTACACGGTGGATCCGGCGAGCAGCATAGGGTCACCCAATCGTTTTTGCCGATGTCTTCGATCAATATCGGCACCCCGCGGGTAAATATGAATGACTTCACAAACGAAGTCAGCCCGTCGGCAAGGCACGGTCACTATATACTTGCTG
>JADKLW010000559.1_pt1 | contig 14279 bp, 10 predicted proteins | sample 8641881 | NCBI WGS metagenome assembly JADKLW01 (sample SAMN16272185, study PRJNA661076) | feces metagenome | isolation source: fecal sample from diarrhoea affected cattle B | host: Bos taurus | place: South Africa: Lokaleng Village, Mahikeng | collected 2019-09 | reverse complement strand
GTAAAAGCGGTGGTTGAAAACCTCAAATCTCAATCTCAGGAAGTGGGCGAAAACGCAGAAAAAATCAAGCAGGTAGCTTCTATATCTGCAAACAACGACGATACCATCGGTGCTCTGATCGCTGAAGCTTTCGGAAAAGTGGGTAAAGAAGGTGTTATCACCGTGGAAGAAGCGAAAGGTACTGATACTACGGTAGATGTGGTAGAAGGAATGCAGTTCGACAGAGGTTTCCAGTCACCTTATTTTGTGACGAATCCTGAAAAAATGATTACTGAACTTGAAAATCCTTACATTCTTTTAGTTGAAAAGAAAATTTCTTCCATGAAAGAATTGCTACCGGTATTGGAACCGGTTGCGCAGGCAGGAAAATCTCTCCTCATTATTTCTGAAGAAGTGGATGGGGAAGCATTGGCCACTTTAGTAGTGAACAAATTGAGAGGATCGCTGAAAATAGCTGCTGTAAAAGCACCGGGATTTGGCGACAGAAGAAAAGCGATGTTGGAAGATATCGCCATTCTTACCGGCGGACAGGTTATTTCTGAAGAAAGAGGATTCACTATGGAGAATGCAACTTTGGAAATGCTGGGAACTGCTGAAAAAGTGACGATTGATAAAGACAATACAACCATCGTAAACGGGGGTGGCGACGAGGCGCAGATTAAAGGGAGAGTCAACCAGATTAAAGCGCAAATGGAAACCACAACTTCCGATTACGACAGAGAAAAACTACAGGAAAGACTGGCGAAACTGGCCGGTGGAGTAGCTGTGTTGTACGTAGGTGCTGCTTCCGAAGTGGAAATGAAAGAGAAAAAAGACCGTGTTGATGATGCCCTTCATGCTACCAGAGCTGCTGTGGAAGAAGGAATCGTTGCTGGTGGTGGTGTGGCCTTGGTGAGATCCATCGATGCCCTGAACATCGAAGGCATCAACCCGGATGAAACTACCGGAATCAAGATTGTGAAAAGAGCGATTGAAGAACCGTTGAGACAAATCGTAGCCAACGCCGGAGGTGAAGGTTCCGTTATTGTAGCGAAAGTAGCCGATGGAAGTGCAGATTACGGATTCAATGCTAAGAATGATGAGTTTGTCAACATGTTCGAGGCAGGAATCATCGACCCTACCAAAGTAGTACGTGTAGCCCTGGAAAATGCAGCTTCCGTTGCCGGAATGTTGCTCACTACAGAATGTGTGATCACAGAAATCAAGAAAGATGAACCAGCCATGCCGATGGGTGGCGGAATGCCGGGAATGATGTAAGACCAAAACCAATCTTGAAGGATTCCAAATCCTTGAAGGATTTAACTATACCTAATCCGTTCAGAATTTTCTGGACGGATTTTTTATCTAAATGATTGCTGGTTTTTTTAGTAAGAGGTAATAAGCTCTAAGAAATAATTGTATTTTTAGCGATAAATTATAACCACATGAAAAAAACAATCTGCGCTTTGGCTTTTTTATTTGCCGCATGGGGAACTGCCCAAAAAAAAGTTGATCTGAGAGCCTCTTATGGAACCGCCTCATTATTTGGTATTACAGAGTCTATCACAGGAGATATTATCAATGTGATAACTGGTGGTTCTGCTGTATATTATGATTCCAACGGGGTTTTCTCGGCGGAAGTTATGATGTATGATGATGACAGCAAGTGGCAGTATGGAATTGGATATAACTATGAAAGGGTGAGAGATGATCATTATAATTATAAAATAAATTTCAATACTTTCCTTTTGCAGGCCAATTATACCTGGAACAATCCGCAAAATAAAATGAAATTGTATTCCGGAGCGGGGGTGGGTGCTTTGTTTTCCTCTTTTGAAGGAAGAGACAACAACGATAGTAATGTGTATTTAGCTTTCAATCTTTCACCCGTTGGTATTCGTTACGGTGAGAAATTAGAGGTATTCGTAGAAACTAATATCGGTACAAAGGGTTTTTTACAGGGCGGCGCATCTTATACCTTTTAGAGAAACAGGCCAAATGAGAAGTCAATCTGTAGTATTTGTACGGAACCATTATTTCATTGCTTCTTACTAGAATCTATTTTCACACAGGCATAATTTGAATTTATTTCGGCACTGTGCAAAAAGGTTGAAATTAAAAATCTTCTTCATTTCTTTTAACCTCCCTTGATTTTTGGTATCATAAAGACAGAAAACAAATTAAATACAGAAGTATTATGAAAAAAATGGTATTAACAGTGATGGTGTTGGCAATGGGAACTTTCGCCATGGCACAAAAAACACCGATGACTCCTGAGAAAAAAGCAGAAATGCTGAAACAAAAAGAGACCAAAGCTCAAGAGCATCTTGCAGAAATGCAAAAAGAACTGCAACTGAACGCCACGCAAATGGATCAACTGAGAGCCCTTCACGAAAAACGCAAAGCTGAAGGAAAGAAGCAAATGGAGAAAAATAAGGAAGCGAGAATGCAAAAGAAAGGAGACAGAATGCAGAAAATGAAAGAGAGAGAAGCCGAAATGAAAGCGATCCTGACGCCGCAGCAATTCGAAAAATGGCAAGCCCAGAAACAGGTAAAGAGACAGCAGATGAAAGAAAAAATGGATAAGAAAGGCTTCAAAGAGATGGACAGGCAAAAAATGGAAAAAAAGTAATTTTCCATCGTACAATAACAGTTAGTAATTTTTGATTTTTAATGTGAGAAGAGCAGAGAAGTATTTCTTTGCTCTTTTTTGTTGGCACAGGAAAAGATTTTAATTATCTTTGAGAATAAAACAATTTTATGATCAGTAAAAATATAGCCCGGCTTATCAATGAACAAATTACGCATGAACAGTATGCTGCACAGTACTATTTATCCATGTCTGCATGGTTTTACGCGCAGGACCTGGATGGTATTGCCCATTATTTCCGGGTGCAAAGCAAAGAAGAATTAATGCACGCTGATAAGATGTTTGATTATCTGAATGATGTGGGCGAAGAAATCAGAATGGGAGCTATTGCCCAGCCTCCACATCATTTTGAAAGCCATATTGATGTTTTTCAAAAAGCTTTGGAACACGAAAGAAAAGTGACCAAAAGTATTTTCAATATTGTGAAAAACGCCAATGACGAAGGGGATTTTGCCACGATTTCTTTCCTGCAATGGTTCATCAACGAGCAGGTGGAAGAAGAGTCGAGTGCCTCCCAATTGGTGACCAAAATAAAAATGGTGAGTGAAAATCCTTCCGCATTATACTTGTTCGATCAGGAATTGGCGCAGCGCGTTTTTACTCCGGATGCCAATCCATAAGATATGAAAGAAAAATTATTGTTTATTAGCCTTGTCCTGAGTAGTTTTTATTATGCTCAGGATTATAGTGCCAACAAGATTCCGGATGCACTAAAAAAAAATGCTAATGCTGTTATTCGGGAAAGAAATTCTGATTACAATATTAAATCAGTCGATGAAATTGAAATTCTTACTTCAAGCACGATCACGATCCTAAATAAATCCGGAGACGGTTTTGCCCCTGTGATGATTCCGTACGATAAACGCATGAAGGTTGATGATATAAAAGTTAACTTGTTAGACGAAAACGGAAAAGTAGTAAAGAAATATACAAAAAAGGATTTTTCAGATTTCAGCCACACCCCGTCATTTGGATTGTATGTTGATGACAGGATTTTGGTATTGAATCCGACCTCGGTTTCTCATCCTTATACCATTCAGTATTCTTATAAAATAACTTCAAGAAATACTGTTTTTATTGGAGATTTCTCTCCGTTATCCGCTTATAATATCTCCGCTGAACTCGTTAGAAGGCGTGTGAAAAACACATCCGGAATAAAATTGAATACTAAGATTACCAATTCAGAATTTGGGAAAGTAAACGTTTCATCAGGAATAGAGGGCACGGAATATACTTATCTCACGATTCCTGCAATAGATCATGAAAATTATGCTCCTACTATAGAATACCTGGAACCTAAAGTAGAGTTTTCTCTGGAAAAATTTTCATTGGAAGGAAAGCAGGGAGATCTTCAGAACTGGGACAATTTCGGAAAATGGTATTATGAAAATCTACTTGAACCCGTAACTCAGGTTACTCCCGAGATTAAAAAAGAAGTGCAGAGCCTGGGTCTGACGGGATCTACCGAAGAAAAAGTGAGAAAGATTTATCATTATATGCAGGATAAAACTCGATATGTTTTTGTTGCGATGGGTATTGGTGGGTGGCAGCCCATGAATACTGAAGAAGTTAGAATAAAAGGTTACGGCGACTGCAAAGCTCTGACTAATTACATGAGAACATTATTGGCAGCTGCTGATATTCCTTCTTATTATGCAATCATTAAAAGCGGTTTTTCTTCTGAAACCTTTGATAAAGACTTTCCTAAAATGGCTGGAAACCATGTAGTACTTATGGTTCCAACGGATAACGGAAATATTTGGCTGGAAAATACGTCACAACAGATTGCATTTAATCATTTGTCCTTCAGTACTACAAACAGAAACGTCCTGGCAGTAAAAGAGACCGGTATAGAGCTTATTAACACACCGGTATATGATGCCGAAAAGAGTAGAGAAAGTATCAAGGCTCATATCAAAATAAAAACAGATAACAGTATAGAAGCCAATGCGGACTTTCATTATACCGGAGGACAGTATGATTTTCATATGCCCTTGTTGCAAATGAATACAAAAGACAGACATAATTCTATTATCAATAATATTAATTATATGAAAATTAATGATTTGAAAATAGATAATTTCACGGGAAGCAGAAGCCATCCCGAAATTTCGTATCAGGTAACATTAAAAGCGCAGGACTATTCCAAAAAAATAGGTGAAGATATTTTTTTCAGAATTATGCCATTCTATGAAAGTAGTTTTCCGGCTGCAGGTGAGGAACGAAAATTACCATTCGAAACACCATTTGCTTATCAGGATAATTATGAGATCGAATTTGAAACGCCGGAAGGCTATGTCTTTTCTGAACTTCCTGCACCTGCGAAAATCACTTCAGAATTCGGAGAATATAGTGTTCAATATCAATTATTGAATAATAAAAAGTTGAAGGTAAAACGTATTCTTACGATTAAAAAAGGAATTTATCGGAAAGAAAAATTTAACTCTTATTATGATTTTAGAAGAAGCGTAACGAATGCTGATAACACGAAACTATTAATTACAAAAAATAATATTCATGAGAACCAAAGTCTTTAGTTTACTTACTGTACTACTTTGTTATTTCGCACAGTCTCAACACAGTTTTCTTAAAATCCCTAAACTGGAAGAACAGGATATCAAAAACTTGACACCCAAGGATGGCTCCGAAATTCCTGCTGAAATTCTTCACCGTTCTGTTAATTATGATATTGACATGAACGGGAATTTGACCAAAAAATTTGTTGAGAGAGTGAAGATCTATAATAAAGATCAGGCAGAGAATTTTTTTAATAAAGAGATTCAATATTATGAAAGCAGTACGCTGAAACAATCCCTAACAAATTTAAAAGCATCTACATTCAACTTTGAGAATGGAAAAATTGATGTCCAGAAGGTGAGGAAGGATTCTAAGTTTAAATCTAAAGAGGATAATACCGTTACAATAGCAAAGTTTACATTTCCCAATGTAAAAAATGGTTCTGTTCTGGAATATGAATATACTATACTTTCTCCTTCTGATTTTCTAAGAATAATTCCTGAGTTTATAATAGAGGATGAGGTGCCTGCGAAGTATGTGGAATATACTTTTGATTTTCCTAATACCTTAGGATATAATGTAAACTATAATGGAAGCCTTTTGCCAAAGCACCAAGAATCTGCTATCAAAACCGTGTATGGTGCTGATTATAAGGTAACTAGATTTGGATTCGAAAACGTACCTGCATTTAAGAAGGAAAAATTTGTACTGAATAGTAATAATTATAAGACTTCTATTCGCATGGAATTAAATTCTACCAATTTTGGTTCTTTCAAGTCCTATTCAACTACCTGGGATGATATTAGAAAGAGCTTATTGGAAGATGAAAATTTTGGTAGACAACTGAACAGAATGAACCTCATAAAAAACTTTTTGCCTAGAGAAATCAGATCAAATATTTCAGTACATGATAAACTTTCTGATATATTGAATTTTGTGCAGAAAGAGTATACTTGGAATGGAAATACGGGGATCTTTACAGATAAAGGAGTAAGAAATTTACTCAGTACCAAGACAGGAAATGTAGCAGAAATTAATTTGCTGCTCATCATGCTGTTGAGAGATGTCGGCATTGAAGCTGATCCGGTTATATTGACAACAATAAATAAAGGGGTTTTGAAAAATTACTCACCCAGTATTACAATTCCGAATTATGTTGTTGTACTTGCGGAAGTGAATGGCAAAAAATATCTTTTGGATGCCGCATCTAAATATACCAAAGTCAACATGATCGCTCCGATGGCGCTAAATTATAACGGAATTCGGATGGGCAAAGAAGCTCAGGTTATCGATATCGCTTATAATGACATCAGTCAGACATTCCTCACTGTAGAGAGTAAACTAAACCCCGACTTCACTTTTGAAGGTACTTTCTCAGACAAAGACACCAAGTTATATTCCGTGATAGTCAATGATATATACAATAGAAATATGGAAGAATTTATCAAAGGTTATAAGGATAAATATAAATTTACTTTATCAGATATAAAACCGACTACAGTTAATGGTGATTTTGAAACGACCATGAATTTTCATTCAGATACTTTCGTGGATAAAATAGGAAATAAAATAGCTTTCAATCCAATGCTGTTCCTGTATACCCAGGATCACGATTTTAACCAGAAAGAAACCCGCGTTTCGCCGATTGAGTTTTTAAGTGGAAATGAAAAGGTGAAAAAAATTACGATTACGCTCCCGGAAGGTTATGTTTTTGAAAGTATACCGTCTTCCAAAAAGTTCCGGACGGATGACGATAGCATTAAGTATCACTACATCGCCACTAAGGAGGCGTCAAATAAACTGACTATTGAATCATCTATTCTTATTAACGGATCATTTTTCCCTAAGGAATTTTTTCCGGCCTTCAAACAGATATTTGATAACATAACAAAATTGGAAGGTCAGGTCGCTACTGTTGTCAAAAATTAATGATCACCCTTTCTCTCATACTGCGAAGAATCACCATCTGATTCTTCGCTTTTTTTTATAAATAAATAAGATTCGCGGAGATTACTTTTCTGTCCAGTTTCTCCAGAACCGCAGTGTACATTTCGATTTGTTTCTGATGTTTCGGTTCCGCTTTTCCTGTTTTAAAGTCAATGATAATGTATCCGTTTTTGGTGTTCAGAATCCTGTCCGGACGGTAAATTTCCGTGATGCCGTTTTCGTTAATCATAATTTCCCGCTCATTCATTACCTGCAGGTTTTCATCAAAATAATCGGGATATTTTGCTATGACGGAAAGTACCGAATGTTTTAGCTCAGCTTCCTCTTCGCGGGTGATCACACCGTCCAGAACGTATTTTCCCAAAACTTTCTCTACTTCTCTTGTGGTGTTTATTTTTGATAAAATTTCATGAAGAAAAATTCCCTTTCTCACATTTTCATTACGGTGCTGATAATTTCTCGACGGAGTGGCAATTTTAACAGATGATTTAGCGGGAATTCCTTTTTTAAAACCCTGAATCTGTTCCGTTCTGAAGGCTTGTTTTTTCTTCTCAGATTTCTTCCGGAGAATCTCAGAATCTGTATCAAAGAAATCGAATTCGTCCGACCCGGAAGTGTTGTTTTCAGTAATGAAATCATATATTTCCAGATAATTGGTTTTTTTGGGCTTCTGAATGTACAGCATCATCTGTTCCACAGGCCTTGTGGTAGCGACATACTGAAGACATAATCGATCGATGCAGTTTCGATAACTATTCGCTTCATTAAAATTTTGAATTTCGCCGTCATAAATTCCGAGGTTTCCGCTAAACTGATCCATGTTGACACTGGAAACTCCCGTTATTTCTTGTGTAGCAAACCATTCTGTGAAGGCCGAATCTTTGGTTTTATTTTCCATTGGAAGCAGCACGACAGGAAATTCAAGCCCTTTGGCTTTATGGATGGTCATAATCTGTACTGCGTCGATATTCTCAGAAGCCTGAACGGTTTTTTTATGGGCTTCTTCGTCCCAAAAACGGATGAAATCTTTCATTCCTGCGCCTGAATTCTGGGTAAATCCGTAAAGTATTTCAAGGAAATTGAAAACAAAATCGGTTTCCTTTTTTTCCACTGAAAACTCTTTTACAAAAAACTCCACATAATTGTAAAGGTTCAGTCGCGGCATTCCGTCCTGAATCAGTTTTAGCCGGTATTTTTCAGCGATGTAGGAAATCATTTCAGCCCGACTTGAAAGGGCCAGAATATTGAGAATTTCGGTTGTAAAATCTTTAATTTCAATCCGGCCAAGCACGTTGAGATAATACATCATCATCACCAGAAACTGATGATTGTTAGGAGTGGCTTCCCAACGGAGAAAATGAATAACTGCGTTCAGTGTATTGGAGATATCCAGTGTCAAGCCGCTTTCCGAAATGATTTTTATATTGGTTTCCATCCCTTCTTTCGTCACTTTCAGGCTTCCCAGTTTTTGGGAATAATTAAAAATATCGAAGTTATTCCTGCAAAGAATCGTGATGTCCGAAAAAGAAAATCCATGATCCAGGCACTCCTGAATATCCTGTTGCATTTTCAACGCAGTATCCTGATAAAAAGTGTCTTTAATATCATTTTCCATAAGATGAACTTTTACGCGCCCTGTCATTTCAGATTTTGCAGTTTGCCAGGCATCTTTTCCGAAAATATCGCGGTGTTCTTCTTTTAGATTTTTTGAAATAAACTGGTACAGTTCATTGTTAAAACGGACGATATTTTTCGCACTTCGCCAGTTTTCTTTCAGATTAATTACCTTCGCCGGGTGTGGAGTTTCTTCGTTATGGTTGATAATATTCATCATCAGTTGGCTGTCTCCGCCGCGAAAACGGTAGATACTCTGTTTGGGGTCGCCAACCAGCGTGAAAGAAGTTCCTTCTGCCGATAAACTGTGGTTGCGAAGGGGAAGCAGATTTTGCCACTGAAGCAGCGAAGTGTCCTGAAATTCATCAAAAAAATAATGCTGAAACTGGGTTCCCACTTTTTCATAAATAAATTCCGAAGGTTCATTTTTCAGATTTTCATGAATGAGAATATTGAATTTTGAAAGTAGAACTACATCGTTTTCTTCTTCTATTTCAGTCAGTTCTTTTTGAATATCCTGATGAACTTTCAGCGGAAGCAAAGCACTGAGGATCTTTTTCTTCTTCTGAACCGCAATAAAATTTTCGATGATCTTTTGGCGGTTTTCAATAAGCTGATCCAGAATTTCAAGGATCAGATGTTCTTTTACTTTTCCTTTTTTGGAAGCACCTTCTCGGTATTTTTCAATTCTTTTTAATTCATCTTCTTCGCAGTCAAATAATTTAGGTTCGCCGGTTCGTAAAAATCCATCAAAAAAATACTGAATGCAAACCTTTCCGCCACCGGCAAAATCGGCGTTTTCAAGACCCTGTTTCTGAATTAGCATTAAAGATTTCTCTGCCAAAGAAACAGATTCTTGCTGAAGTTTTTTAATTTCATTTCTTAGTTGAAGAGTGGAATTGCGGTAATGTTCTCCATTAAAATCCTGATTTTTTTTCAGGTGTTCGTAATGAATATCATTGACAAATCTTTTCGCTGAATCGTATAAAGTTTTGTTGAGGTTTGTTCGTTTCTCATTATCAAGACCGTAATTTACATAATCCATCAGCGTTTCCGAAAGGTCTTCATCGTCTCCGATTTTATCCAGCATTTGATCTACAGCTTCTATCAGAAAGGGCTCAGACTGAATTTCGAGGTTAAAGTTTTTCGCCAGTCCAAGTTCGTAGGAGAAACTGCGCACCAGTCGGGAATTAAATTTATCGATGGTTCCGATGTTAAGAATGGAATAATGATGAAGAATATAATCCAGCAGTTTTTTTGAACGTTCGTGCAGATCCTGAAGAGTTACATGAATTCCTTGTTTTTCCAGTTCCTGACGGATACCGATTAAATCAGCATTGTTTTCATATTGATCTGATGCAAATTTTCCCAGCCAGGAAAGAATTCTTTCTTTCATTTCATTGGCCGCTTTATTGGTAAATGTCAGGGCCAGAATATTGCGGATGGTGGCATGTTGCGCAGGATATTTCAGGCAAATCATCAGCAGCCGCTGCACCAAAGTGTAGGTTTTCCCCGAACCGGCAGAGGCGTTGATCACAGTATAAGGACTTTCCATGGAATTGCTTTAATGTGCAATTTACAGAAATTTTGATTCGGAATGAAGACTGTTTTTGATATTCAAATTCTTAAAATAGTGATAAAGTTTGTTAACTCCGGTTAAAGTTATTTTGCGAGATGGTTTTCCGTTTAAATTTGAAGAAAAATAACTGTGAAATATCTGCTCATTTTAATTTTTTGCTTTTTTGGCAAAATAGTTTCTGCTCAGGAATATGCTTTCGGAAAGGTGACAACCGAAGAATATCTTGATTTACAGGGAATTGTGGTGGTTAATTTGAATACGGATGAAAAAGTTCAGACGGACAGAGACGGGAATTTTATGATTCGGGGCAAAGTGAAAGATGAATTGCGAACGAGCTCACCACGCTACGAAAGAGTTTCAGTAACGCTTTCCGCTGAAGATTTCAGCAAACCGCTGCACATTATCGTGAAACGAATTCCCTACGAAATAGAAGAAGTGGAAATAAAATATCGGGTTACGGGTGATTTGAAAAAGGATGTGCAGCACTTTGGCGAAACAAAAAAAGTAAAGATTTTGAAAGCGGAAATTGCAAAAGATATTTCGTTGGGTCCAAGACTGAATATTCCCCGAGCACACGGAGAATTCGTACAGCCGGTTGGGCCGGGTTTTTCCGTCGGAAAAGTGAAGAAACAGTGGGATGATGTCGATTTTATGAACTTCCTCATCCGGGAAATTCCCGATGATTTTTTTACAGAAGATTTAAAACTTACCAAAGCTGAAATTTCCTTTTTTATCCTCTATGTTTTTAAAAATTTTGAGAGACATGATATTCTGAAATACGCGAATCCGAAACCTTCTGATATAACACGTTTCATGGAAGTTTCAAGCCGTAAAATAGGTGATTATAAGAATAATAAATAAGCAAGAAATAAATGATTTTTTTAACGCGTTATTTGTTACTATTGATTTTCAAGTTTTTATTAATCAAAAAATAATATCTTTGAAATTATGAATCGAAATATTATTGCCATCGCCATTGCATCATTGGGTTTTGTCATCGGCCTTGCCATTTTGGGAAGTGCTGTAAAAAACCGCAACAAATCTGACCATACCATTTCTGTAACCGGTTTGGGAACTAAAAAATTCACGTCGGATCTCATTACCTGGAACGGAAATTTTTCCCGGAACGGTTTTGAGCTGCAAAGTGCCTACAACGATTTGGCTTCAGACAGAAAAGTGATTTCCGATTATCTGATATCTAAAGGAATCAAAGCGGAAGAAATGGTGTTTTCAGCGGTGGATATTCAAAAATTGTATAATTACTCTAATGATAACAGCGGGAACAGTTCACGCACTTTTGCGGGATATCAGCTGACGCAGACGGTATCTCTGGAAAGCAAAGAGGTTCAGAATATTGAAAATATTTCCAGAAATATTACCGAAATCATCAATCGTGGAATTGAATTTACTTCTTCTCCTCCCAATTATTTTTACACGAAACTGTCAGAAGTCAAGCAACAAATGATCGCCGATGCTACAAAAGATGCAAAAGAACGCGCGGAGAAAATTGCCGAAAATGCCGATGCAGGTTTAGGAAATCTGAAAAAAGCCACGATGGGCGTTATTCAGATTACTGCTCCCAATTCGACGGAGGAATATTCGTGGGGCGGAACCTACAACACCATGTCTAAGGAAAAAGAAGCGAGCATTACCATAAAACTGGAGTACGAAGTGAATTAGACCATCTTGGAATACACCACATCGTAGATTTCCTCTATCATTAAATTCTTTTTCTCCGGTTGAAAATTCGCTAAAAGCCATAACGTAACAGCGTTCTTCTCGGGTTCATAGGCCGGTTGTATATAGTCTTTGTCAATGACCTGAAAGCCGTTCCTGAGATAAAATTTAACTCTTCTGTTTGCTTCTTCATGCCAGAATTCCGGTTCCGATTCGAGGATGGTTTTCGAATATTCCTGAAACAAATATTTGAACACTGTAGAACCCAGGTTTTGATTCCGGTATTGCGGAAAAATTTCTAAATGTTCTACAAAAACAGAATCTGAAAGCTCCCAAAGAATCAGATATCCCACAAAAGTAGCGTCTTGAAGCAATGAGATCACTTTTGCTTTCGGATGGCTGAGCAGTTTCCGGAACTGGGTTTCGCTCCTGCGTTCGTCTTCAGGAAAGGTGTTCGCGTAAGAGCGGTAAATTTCTTCCAGACGAAAATCATCTGCTGTGCTGACTAAAAATTCCATGGAGTTTAATAACAAATTTCACTGGCAAAAATAAACCAGAGTCCCGCTGTTACATTATAATTAAAAGGAAATTCATTACAAAATCACATTTACAGATCGAAAACGCTGGGTCTCCGGGTAATGAAAATATCTTTCACCCAAAGTGAAAATGCCAGCATGAGATACACCAAAAAGAAAAATCCTACTGTGGCAAATGTGGAATAAATGAAAAAAACCCGCAGTTTGGACACAGGAATTCCCAGCTTGGTTCCCATTCTGGTAAGGGTTCCGAACCATTCCCGTTCTATCTTGTGGCGGATGCTGGAGATGAATTTTGGCTCGTGCATTTAATGTAATAATTGATAACCGATGCTGCAATGTAAGCAATTTTTCGGTTCGCAGAAATAGTGGTAATGATAAAGATACGCCTGGCTTTCCAGCGCAGAAGGTAAGTGAACGCCCAATTCCTGCCAGCCTTGGGTGACCGTGTTGGTTTCACTTTTTATTTTGCTGTACATTTCTAATATTTCGTCAGCAATATTTTCATTATGATATTGGTGATACGTATATTTTACAGGCAAAACGGCATTGATGAGAATCAGTTCGATAAAACTTTGGGAGAGGTATTTTTCCGAAGGATTACCGGATATTTTTCCGAAGGTATATCTGGAATCCCAATATTCAGAAGCTTTAATTCCGCTAAAAACAGCAATGATTTCTTTCAGACTTTTTGCAGCGATGATCTTTGAGAAAAGATTTTGTTCCCGGTGGTAAAGGTGCGCCAATTGAGAAAGCCTGATGGTGGGGAAGTTCGGAGGCCTGAGCCGCATAAATTTCGGATGAATTTTAGCGTGAGATAGTTGGTGTTTATGCTGTAAAAAGTCAAATTCCCGTTTCCATATTTTGGTTTGCTCGTCTACAGGTTGCTGCAGCCATCCTGAAATCCCGAACAATATTGCTTCCAGTTGATTTTGATTCTGCAGGTTTTTTTTCACGACGGTAAAGTCGATATTTTCGGCGATTTGTTTAAAAATCTGAGCATTCACTTTCAGTCCGAAAGTATACGCAAGTCGATGGAACAGAACCGCTTCATAATCGTTTTTGAACTTTTTCAGGCTCTCTTCGATTTCTGAAGATTTCTGATCCAGTTTTTTCAGAAGATTCTCTTCGGCAAACTGAAACGGAATTTTGTCCGGACTGAAGATGTTTTCGCAGGGAATAAATTTACTTTCATTGAGAAGATACTGATACTGCTGAACGGTTTTTTCATCAATATAAGAATAAAGTTCCAGGGTAGGAATTCCGGAGTTGACGAATTCTTCTAAGTCTGCATCATGCTGATAGACAACATGAAGGATGATGTTTTGATATTCGGGATTTCCGGAATGCTTATGAAAAATCCAGTCGGAAGAACGAAGATGTAATTCGATGTGTCCGGCAAGAATGAGTCCTCCGGTTTTTATTTTAGCATGGAGAAAATCCGGGCCTGCATTGAAATTCCATGTTCCGAAATCCAGTATTTCCAGAGCATTTCCTTCGGTATCTTTAAAATCAAAATTTTTAAAAATCTTATACTTCCACAGATATTGAAGGAGTTTCTCGTTCATGGTTTTTAATTTCAACCCAAAGTCGCAGGATGTTTTCACGCAAAGATGCAAAGTTTTCGTGTACGGTTTCGCGCAAAAGCGCAAAGTTTAATTCTTTATTTTATACAAAGATGCAGAGTTATTGCTAATGTTCTCCCCGCAAAAGGCGCTAAATTTTAATAAATTTAAAGATTATTTACAATTCTGTGAATGTTTCCTTTCAAATATTTACT
>JADKLW010000558.1_pt1 | contig 14285 bp, 14 predicted proteins | sample 8641881 | NCBI WGS metagenome assembly JADKLW01 (sample SAMN16272185, study PRJNA661076) | feces metagenome | isolation source: fecal sample from diarrhoea affected cattle B | host: Bos taurus | place: South Africa: Lokaleng Village, Mahikeng | collected 2019-09 | reverse complement strand
TTTTATTCAAATTGATTTCATAAATATTTTTAATATTAGGATCCGGAATATTATAATACGATTCGCTGATAAAAGTAGGATCATTGGGAGTAATCAGATAATTTACCTCGGCTTTTTTTGCAGCGGAATCCAGATCGTGGCTGTATTTTGTTTCGGCATCCCAATAGCCGCGGTACACCAGTCTTTTCCTGATGGAATTGGCGCTGGTTTCACTTTTCGACTGATCCAGAATCACCGGAGCCTGTCCTACAGTATGAAAAAAGCGGTTCCAGAAAAGATTTTTCCCGACATATTCTTCATGGCCGTACTTTATAAAAAGAGAATCCCGCAGTTTCTGATTTCTCATTTCGCTGGGATAGGTCATGTATTCGTTCAGAATGGTATCGTATTTCGGATTCGCCATATTGTACATCCAAAGCCCTAAAGGAAAAAGAAACAGCTGCTTGGAGTTCGGTTTTTGGGTTACATAATCGTGCAGTTCATCCTCATACACTTTTTCATTTTCAAACCTGAAATTATTTTTTACAAGCAAATATTCCCCGTCAGGAACTTTTTTAGTTGTACTACAGGCATAAAGCAAGAAAATCGCGGTTGCGAGAGATAGAAATATATGATATTTTTGAAAATATTTTCCTGAATGCTTACGGCTCATACAATAAAGATATTACAGTCTCTGGATAGAAAGAAGTTTCGCCAAAAATACAATTTGTTTCTCGTGGAAGGAAACAAAAATATACGGGAACTGGTTTCTTCAGAGTATAAAATTAATGAAATATTTTCTATAAACCCCACCGAACTGGACTTTCCGGATGCTAATATATTGGAAATCAGCGATCGAGAGCTTAAAAAAATAAGCTTTCTTCAGCACCCAAAAGATTCAGTCGCAGTTTGCGAAATAAAAGCAAATACCTTTCTGGAAAACTGCGCTGTACAGCTTATTCTGGACGGAATTCAGGATCCCGGAAATATGGGAACCATCATCCGGGTTGCCGATTGGTTTGGAATTGAACAGATCATTTGCTCGGAAGATACGGTGGATTTCTACAATCCTAAGGTCATTCAGGCCAGCATGGGATCTTTCACAAGAGTTAATATTGTTTATCAAAATCTGAATGAGGTTCTTGAAAACTCCATAAACGTCAATCTTGGAACAGATATGTCCGGCGAAAATATCTATACCTTCCCGTTTCCGGAAAAAATAAATTTGATTTTAGGCAACGAAGGCAACGGAATTCGCCCTGAAACGGAAAAACTCCTGCATCACAAAATCACCATTCCCCGGTTTGGAAATCATCAGTCTGCTGAAAGCCTAAATGTTTCCATGGCAGCAGGAATTATTTTGGGACAGATTTTTTCAAAGAAATCACCCTAAAAGTCTTTTAATCCACTTCAATTTATTCTCGGAATAAGGTGGATATTTCAAATTCGGTTCGCCCCACCATTTGCGATGTAATACCGCTTTTTGATGTGAAAAAGTTTCAAAACTGAACCTGCCGTGATAATGGCCCATCCCTGAATTTCCCACACCTCCGAACGGAAGATGAGGATTGCTCAAATGCATCATGACATCATTGATACAGCCGCCGCCAAAGGAAACGAGAGAAGTAAATAATTTCTTTTCGTCTTCATTGTTGGTGAAAAGATAAGCGGCGAGCGGCTTCTCTCTGCTCTGAATTTCGGTCAGAGCTTCGCGGAAATAGGGATACATGAGAACGGGCAAAATAGGACCGAAAATCTCTTCTTCCATAATCTTGTCATCCCAAGAAATGTTGTGAAGAATGGTGGGTTCTATAAAAAGTCGGGAACGGTCATGATTTCCGCCTGTATAAATTTTTTCAGGATCGATGAACTGAACCAGCCTGTCAAAGTTTTTTTCATTAATAATCCTTGTATAATGTTCGCTTTCAGATTTATAATTAAACTGCTGAATATAACTTCGGAGATATTCCAGGAATTTATCTTTTATTTTTTCATTCACCAATACATAATCCGGAGCAACGCAGGTCTGGCCGCCGTTCAGGAATTTTCCCCAGACGATTCTTTTGGAAGTAACCTCAAAATCGGCACTTTCGGTGACGATCGCAGGCGATTTTCCTCCCAGTTCCAGAACAACGGGCGTCAGGTGTTTTGCCGCCGCTTCATACACGATTTTACCAACACGGGTACTTCCGGTAAAGAAAATCTTATCGAATTTGAGTTGTAGAATTTCAGTAGTTTCCTCCACGCCGCCTTGGGCAACATACAGAAGTTCGGGATCGAAATTTTCGTTGATTATTTTGGCCATAGCCACCATCGTGTTTTCTGCCACTTCGCTGGGTTTGATGACGCAGGTATTTCCTGCAGCAACAGCCGCCACCATCGGTGAAAGCGAAAGTTGATACGGATAATTCCAGGCTCCGATCACCAGAACATTTCCCAGCGGTTCAAAGTAAATACGGCTGCGCCCGGGAATATTTGCCAGGTTGGTCGCCACTTTTCGGGGTTTTGAGAGCCGTTTCAGATTCTTTAGAAAGTAATCGATATCGTTTAAAACAAAGGAAATTTCAGTCGTAAAAGTGTCAAAACGGGATTTTCCGAAATCCTGATGAATCGCATCATACAGCATTTCCTCATGCTCCTTGAGTACAGATTTCAGCCTTTCAAGCTGCTGAATTCTATAGCTCACATTTTTTGTTTTATGAGTAGCAAAGAAAGTTTTCTGCTGATTCAATATATGATGAATATTCATTACTTTTAAGTTTAGTAAGAGAGTGGATTTTCAGAAACAAATTTAACTGAAAATGTGTTATAAATCAGTTATAATATGCGAGTACAAGATGCAGTAGCTAAAATTAAACTGTTTAACAAATGGAAACAAAGTTTGCTGTCATTATAGTTTTTACTCTGTTACTTATATTTTTAATTTGGGGATTGCGCACCAAGAGGAATTATTTGAAAAGCAGAGAGAGATCACCCGATGATCAGGGAGAAATTGTAGAACTATGGATCGCTATTGTTTTTTCAATTTTAGCAATCATATTCCTTGTGTTATTTCAATAAAAAAACCGGCTCATACGAACCGGTTTTATCTTTCATGACGAAAAAATATTAAGCTTCCTCAGTCTTGGTTTCTTCTGCCGCAGCAGCTGGTTTGGCAGGTGCTTTCGGAGCCGGAGCTTCTACAGGAGCGTCAGAGATTACGTCGAACTCATAATTGTATTCCACATCTCTGTGAAGTCTTACAAGCGCTGTAAATTTACCTGTTCTCTTAATATTGTTTCCAGGAATCTTGATGTATTTTCTGTCGATTTCTACACCCGCTTTTGCCAGTTCTTCAGAAAGATTAGCATTGTTGATAGAACCGAAAAGCTTGTCGCCGGATCCTACTTTGGTAGCAATCGTAAGCGAAGTTTTTTTCAGTTGATCTACTTTTGCCTGTGCATCCGCAACTAATTTTGCTTCATCTTCTTTTCAGGATTCCAGAGTTGCAACAAGTGTAGCTCTGTTTTTTGGTGTAGCCAAAGATGCATATCCCTGTGGAATCAGGAAGTTTCTTGCGTATCCCGGTTTTACTTTTACAGTATCAAACTCAAGTCCTAAGTTTTCTACGTCTTTTTTTAGAATAATTTCCATTGTTGTCCTTTTTGTTTTAAAGTTAGGTGCGGCTTTTTTGCAACCAACAAATTAATAATTTTGTGAATCTCGATTCTCGGCTCTCGATTCTTTTAAATCTTATTTCAGCATATCTGCCACATACGGCATCAGCGCGAGGTGTCTTGCTCTTTTGATGGCTGCGGATACTTTTCTTTGGTATTTCAAAGAAGTTCCTGTATATCTTCTTGGAAGAATTTTTCCCTGCTCGTTCACGAACTGAAGAAGGAAATCAGCATCTTTATAATCTACATGTTTGATTCCGTATTTTTTGAATCGGCAGTATTTTTTGTCTGTTTTTGTATTGATGTCAAGCGGAGTAAGGAATTTTACTTCAGATTCTCCACCGGCTGAGGCTTGTTTTGCCATTTCATCTATTGCCATTGTACTATTTTTTTAAGGGTTAAAGAAAGATTAAGCTCTTGCAGTTTTGTTTTTTGTTCTGCGGGTTACAGCATATTCTACTGCGTGTTTGTCCAGTTTTGTAGTCAGGTAACGGATCACTCTTTCGTCACGCTTGTACGCAAGTTCCAGATCTGCCACTACAGTACCTTCACCTTTGAATTCGATCAAAGTGTAAAATCCGTTCTTTTTCAGTTGAATAGGATAAGCCAGTTTCTTCAGTCCCCAATTTTCTTTGGCAACGATTTCGCAACCTTTTTCTTTTAAAAGGTCTTCAAATTTTTTCACTGCTTCCTCCACCTGTGCGTCAGATAGAACGGGAGTTAAAATGAAAACAGTTTCGTAATTGTTCATAATGTTAAAAAATTAAATAATTATTTCGAGGTGCAAAAATAGGCAATCATTCTGAAACTCACAATAAAAAAAGCTTTTGGTAATAAAACTTCTGAGAATTTGAAACATTGGAAATTTAAGATAGGATCGGTTCATCAAAACCATCAAGGACTGACATCGATTTGCTGTCATAATCATATTTAAAATACTGAATTTTTATTGAGTTCCTCTTGATTATATAATGGATGGTAACCAGCAAAAAATTTTCGTTTGTTTTCAGATTTCTTTCGCGTCCGTTTACATTATTGTGATAGGGTCGTAGGTGAATATACAATGCATCTGAATTTATAAGTATTTCATCATCGAGTTCAATTCTTTCCTTCTTATGGTTATTGTACACATTGATCTGTTCCGAATATGCTCCTGAACGTTTTATTCCGATCGTGGGGTTGAGTCTTCTTAAAAACTTCATTTCATTTTCAATATTTTTCACATAATAATCAGAGGTGAAGATTATTTTCTTGCGAGATAACTTTTTGAGAAATTTTTTGACGGTATTTTCATTCCAGAAATTCAGGTATGAAATTTCATTGATAACCATGGACTCTTCTGAATCGAGTTCTTCATCACAACCCGAGCATTCAGGTAGATAAACGGGAATAAGTAAAAGATGATCCTGAAAGATTTGAGTATCAATATTGTTAATAATAAATTCTGATATTTTATTATAGTCTACATTTTTCTGCAGACTGCTGTAATAATCTCCTGAATATTCAAAATTCCAGTATTTATACTGAGAATGCACCTGTATTCCCAGAAGAAAGAATAGTATAATCAGTGTTTTCATTGTGTGTTATGCTTTAACTTATCTAAACGAATTCTCTATTGAATTCGGTTATAAACATATTTTTTTTGAGTAGTTTTCCAGTCCAGAAACCCAATCAGTAAAACCGCACCACTTCGGCTTTCAACAGCATTGATACTCAGGTTATTATCTGCGTCTATGGATAGATTGAGTTTTCTTGTGTCTAATGATCCGAAAATATAAGGGATTAAGAGCGGCTTGGTGTTTTTGTTTTTTAATAAATACGAATTATTTTTTAAGGTGTATTTATAGGTTCTTTCAATCTTTGTGGAATCAATATCATGAATTAAACCGATGGTGAGACGCTTTTTGTCATTAACCTTAATTTCAAATTTCGAATAATGTTGAACATCGCTTCTGAGAGTGTCTTTGGTCAGTTGCCGGTCCAATAAATTAACGATATTCTTCGAACTGTTTTCAAATATTCCATCAATCCGTCTTTCCTGTGAAAAGCAGAGTAATGAGTGTAATAAAAATAGAAAATATAATCCGGTTTTCATAGTGCAATTGGGTTGAAAAAGCGGTTAATCAAATCCAAATGTAATGATTTGTTCGGAATTCTGATAGCTTACAACTTTACCAATATTTTTATTTCTTATTGAATTTTGGAGATTGAACAAAACCCGGAATATAATGACAAAAAAACCTCCGGAAAATCCGAAGGTTGTAGTAGTGCTGATCATTTCTTTTTAGATCTCTGTATTCAGATCCCAGTTTTCAAGATAATCGTGAACGTGCTTCAGGAACATTCCGCCTAAAGAACCGTCTACAACACGATGGTCGTAAGAATGCGACATGAACATCAACTGGCGGATCGCAATCATATCGCCGTCCGGAGTTTCCAGAACTGCCGGTTTTTTCACGATGGCTCCGATGGCCATAATGGCGACCTGAGGCTGTGCAATAATCGGAGTGCCCATCAGGTTTCCGAAACTTCCAACATTAGAAATAGTGTAAGTCGCACCCTGAGTATCTTCCGGTTTCAGTTTTTTATTTCTTGCGCGGTCGGCAAGGTCATTAATCGCTTTTGCCAATCCGGAAAGTGAAAGCTGGTCGGCATTTTTGATGACCGGAACAATCAGGTTGCCGTCCGGCAGTGCCGTAGCCATTCCGATATTGATATTTTTCTTTTTAATAATTTTATCGCCATCCACCGAAATATTAATCATTGGATAATCCTGAATGGCCTTAACGATTGCTTTTACAAAAATAGGCATGAAAGTCAGCCTTTCGCCTTCGCGTTTTTCAAAAGCCGCTTTGTTTTTGGCCCTCCATTTCACCACGTTGGTGACGTCGGTTTCAATGAAAGAAGTAACGTGCGGTGAAGTGCGTTTGGAATTCACCATGGCATCAGCGATAATTTTCCGCACTCTGTCCATCTGTATGATTTCATCACCTTCTCCCACTTTTATAGGAGCAGCCGGTGTTGCTGCAACCGGTGTCGGAATTGGTGTCGGGGTTGATGGTTGAGATGTTGCTTTGTCAGTACTTCTGCCGGCAATAAATGCGAGAATATCTTCTTTGGTAATCCGGCCTTCCATTCCGCTTCCCTGGATGGTATTGAGTTCCGCCTCGGAAATATTTTCCTGCTGAACTATGGATTTCACCAGTGGCGACAGGTACAGATCTCCTGAATATACAGCCGCAGGTTGAGTTTTTTCCAAAGGTTTTTCCAGTTCTGCAATATCCTGGGCTGCCGGAATTTGTGTTTTTACTTCTTCGTGAGATTTAGGCTCCTGAGGTTGTTCGGCAACGGTTTCGCCTTCGCCGGCAATTTCCAAGATTGCGATGGCTTCGCCAATTTTGGCTACTTCATCTTTTTGTTTCAGGATCTTTACAATTTTCCCGGAAACAGGGGTCGGAACATCAGAATCCACCTTGTCTGTCGCAATTTCAACAACGGAATCGTCCTCGTTTACGGTATCACCTTCATTGTACATCCAGCTGATGATGGTAGCTTCCATCACTCCTTCTCCCATAGATGGAAGTAATAATTTGTATTCTGCCATGTGGTTTTTTGATTTTTACAAAGATAAAAAAATCTTCAATATTTTTGGGAATCCTGCAATTTTAGTCTTTATGGAACTCTACGTAGATTCTTTCTCCGATATTTAATCCAAAAAGAGTGTGGGCTCCGTTCTTAATATTTCCTTTGTAGATGGTGAGTTCCAGCAGTCCGGCTTCGTTGAAAATGGCTGCAGGTTTGCCGTGAAATTCAGTTTCGTTTTCCCATTCGGTAACCAGTCCTGTGTAGCCGGAATATATTTTTGAAAGGGCCAGATTCCTGAATTTAATGGTGAATCCGTCAAAGATCACGTAATGTTCTTCAAAATACGCTTTGCTGATATTGGAAATAATATTGCCAAAATTATCAATATACAATACCTCTCCGAAAATCATGTGATCCGTAAATCCGGCATTGGGAAAGGAAAGTTGTTTGGGCGTTTTATATTTCCTTCCGATCACTTCCGGCAAACCGCCATTGTGCAAATGAACGGCTGCAGGAACCAGAACATCCACTGCAGCAAACTTAACGATATCGTCGAAACGGGTATTGTAAGTAATTTCATAAACGGTTTCCGGTTTGATATCAAAGAAAATAAGGCTCAGCACGCCATTGTCTGCCGCAATGAAATAATGTCCGTCGGCCTTATAAATAATACATTTTCTGTCTTTATGATAAAAACTGTCCACAGCAATGATATGAATGCTGCCTTTCGGGAAATGATGGTAGGCGTTCTTTACGATATAAGCCGTCTGTTTCAGGTTGTAAGCCTGTATTTCATGGCTGATGTCCAGAATATTGATGTCCGGATTCAGAGAGATTATCCTGCCTTTCATCGCAGCTACGCGGTGGTCGGTATTTCCGAAATCGGAAGTTAGGGTAATCACAGGCATGGGAATTGTTTTAAAGAAAAGGCAAATTTAACCCAAAAAAAATAGAATTAAAAATGGATTATGAGAAGATTTTTTTCTCGTTTCCAAAATTAATTTTAAATTTAAGAATTATTACAATTATTAAAAATACTGAATGTTTGAACTGAACTATGAACTTGCAGGCATTGATACCAAAACCTTTTATGGTGTTAACAATCAATTTTTTAATCTTATAAAATCAAGTTTTCCAACGCTGAAAATCACCGGCCGCGACAATCTGATTTTCGCCATGGGAAATCAGGAAGTTTTGGATGTGTTTAAAAACAAGCTGGATGATGTGGTGAGTTTCATTTCCCGACACAACACCATTTCGCTGAAAGACGTGGAAAATATTCTTAATATTAAAGATGAAACCGAAAAAGAATTGGTGTTTGATCATGATATTATTGTAAAAGGCGTTAATGGGAAAATCATAAAAGCCAAAACCACCAATCTGAAGAAACTGGTAAAAGAATCCGAGAAAAAAGACATGGTATTTGCTATCGGTCCCGCCGGAACGGGAAAAACCTATACTTCGGTTGCCTTGGCTGCAAGAGCATTGCGGGATAAACAGGTAAAACGAATTATCCTGACACGCCCAGCGGTAGAAGCCGGCGAAAGCCTCGGATTTCTTCCCGGCGATCTGAAAGAGAAAATGGATCCTTATCTGCAGCCTTTGTACGATGCGCTCCGCGATATGATTCCTCATGAGAAACTCGAGAACTTTATAGAAAAGAAAGTTATAGAAGTAGCTCCGCTTGCTTTTATGAGAGGAAGAACGTTGGATGAAGCTTTCGTCATTTTGGATGAAGCCCAGAATACCACCCATTCTCAGATGAAAATGTTCCTCACCAGAATGGGAATGAATGCGAAATTCATCATCACCGGCGATCCGAGTCAGGTAGATCTTCCATTACGCCAGAAATCCGGTTTACGGGAAGCCATGAGGATTCTAAAAGAGGTGCAGGAAATTGGTTTCGTACACCTGACCGAAGAAGATGTTGTTCGGCATCCGGTGGTGAGAAAAATCATCAATGCGTATAACGAGGAAGACAAGAAGAAACAGGAAGATTAAACAAAAATATCCGTTTTTTGAAAGCATAAAACTCTTAAAATTATTTAGGAGTTTTTTTGTGCAGAATTTATAGAATCAAGCTTTTTCACGGTTTGTGAAGTCCTGAACAGATTTTCTGAGAATTCCCGTTTCAACGCCCCGAAATGTTAAAAATTTATTAAAATGTTTCAGGAAAATTATTATATTTGCCGACTATAATTAAATGCTGTATTACAATGCAAGGAAAAGGATTTATTACGCTTATTGCGGTTATTCTCGGTTTGATCTGTATTAATGAACTGCTGCCTACCTGGTATTCAGGGAAGATAGAAAGACAGGCGACAGAACTTTCAGCAGGGGATCCTGTTAAATATCAGAAAGAAATCGAAAGGCTTTCCAAAGACACTTTAGATTTGGGTTTTAATAAACTTTATTACACCAAAGCGAAAGAAAAGGAAATGAAACTGGGTCTGGATTTGAAAGGAGGGATTAATGTGCTTTTGGAAATTAACCAAAGAGATCTCATTAATAACCTGACCAACTATTCCGAAAACCCGGTGCTTATCGAAGCGCTGAACAGAACGGATGAAGTTCAGAAGAAATCTACCGGTTCTTATATCGACAATTTCTTTGTTCAGTTTGATGAAGTAAACAAAGAGAAAAATACCAATCTGAAACTTGCAGATCCTGAAATCTTTGGAAATCCTAATCTTTCTGAAATCCGATTTAATACCACCGACGAGGATGTAAAAAGAATTGTAAAAAACAGAATAGAACTTTCCACAGGTACGGCGTATGAAGTAATCAGAACCCGTATCGATAAAATGGGAGTTACCCAGCCTAATGTACAGCGGGTTCCCGGAACCGGAAGAATTTCCGTGGAAATGCCGGGTGTAAAAGATATCGACAGGGTGAAGAAAATGTTGCAGACCTCTGCAAAACTTCAATTCTGGGAAGTACAGCAGGCTCCGGAAATTTTCCCTTATTTTGAACAACTTTCAACTGTAGTCTCTCTGAAAGGAGATTCAATTGGTGTAGCTAAAAACACAGATTTTCTCAAGCTTCTTCAGATCAATACGCTGGCTACAGCAGGTGTCGCGAATGTGAAGCTTTCAGATACAGCTACCGTTAATAAAATTCTGAATCATCCGATCGCAAAAAGTGCCCGTCCAGGAAATATCAAATACACCCAATTCATGTGGGGATATAAGCCGGATGTCGGAAATGAAGGCAACTTGGTATTATACGCCATCAGAGGAAATGCATCTCAAAAAGCGCCTGTAGATGGTGCTGTTGAATCAGCAAATATCAGTTATGACCAGTTGGGAAGAGTAGTGGTGGATATGCAAATGGATTCCAAAGGAGCGAAAGACTGGAAAACGATGACCGAGAAAAATGTCGGAAAACCGGTAGCCGTTTCATTGGATAATGTAATTTATACCGCGCCGAATGTGAACGAAGCCATCCCAAGCGGAAGAACACAAATCTCCGGAAATTTCTCTCAGGAAGAAGCACAGGATCTGGTAAATGTCCTGGGAGCAGGAAAACTGCCTGCAGGTGCGAAAATCGTTCAGGCAGAAGTAGTAGGGCCGTCATTAGGAGCTGAATCTATCGAGTCTGGAATGTGGTCGTTCGTCATTGCCTTCCTGATCATTGTTGTTTATTTGATTTTCTACTACGGTGGAGCCGGTATTTATGCGGTAATTGCGATGCTCATCAACCTGTTTTTCCTGATGGGAATTATGGATTCTGTTGATGCCACGCTTACGCTTCCTGGTATTGCCGGAGTTGTATTGTCCATGGCGATGGCCATTGACGCCAATGTTATTGTATATGAACGTACCAAAGAAGAATTGTTCCTTGGTAAAAATATAAAAGAAGCCTACAAAGAAGGTTTCAATTTCTCGCTTTCGGCGATTATTGACGGAAATATTACGTCCTTACTAACCGCAATTGTACTTTATGTGTTCGGGACAGGGCCTATCAAAGGATTTGCCGTAACCTTGGGAATCGGTATCCTGATGTCCATGTTTACTTGTGTGCTTTTGACGAGAGTGATGATCTTCAGCCGTTTGGAAAAAGGAAAAGGATTGTCTGTCTGGACGCCTTTAACCAAGAATTTATTCAGAAATACCTGGATCGATTTTATTGGAAAAAGAAAATATGCTTATATTATTTCTGCCGTAATTACCCTAGTCAGCCTTGGATCTATTTTTACACAAGGATTTAAATTTGGAGTCGATTTTAACGGAGGAAGAAGTTATGTAGTGCGTTTTGACCAGTCCGTTCAGTCGGAAAAGGCTGATGAGAGTCTGCAGAAAATGTTCGTGAATAAAGATGGCGATCAGAGTGCGGTAGATGTGAAAACCTTCGGATCTGACAATCAACTGAAAGTAACGACCGATTATAAGATTGACGAAGAAAGTGTGGAAGCAGATATGGATGTGGAACAAAAGCTTTTTGAAGGCCTGAAACCATTCCTGCCAAAAGATGCCACCATTGATTCATTCAAAAGCTCAGGCGATGAAACGTATGGAATTATTAGTTCTGTGAAAGTTGGGCCTACTGTTGCAGACGATATTAAAACAGGGGGTGCTTTTGCCCTTATCATTTCGCTTATTGGTATTTTCCTGTATATTTTACTGAGGTTTAAGAGATGGCAGTTTTCCACGGGTGCTGTGGCCTCACTGTTGCATGATGCCATCGTGATTCTGGGAGCATATTCTATCCTGAGAAATGTGATGCCTTTTAGTATGGAAATCAATCAGGATTTTATTGCAGCGATATTGACAGTATTAGGATATTCCATTAATGATACCGTAATTATCTTCGACAGAATCCGGGAATATCTGAGAGAGAAAAAATCGCTCACTTTGGAAAGTCTCTTCAATGATTCTATTTCCAGTACGTTGGGAAGAACCTTCAACACGGCATTTGCAACCTTCTTAGTAGTCCTTGCCATCTTCATTGTAGGAGGTGAGAACCTGAGAGGATTTATGTTTGCACTTCTCATCGGAGTCGGATTTGGTACCTATTCCACTTGGTTTATTGCTTCTGCAGTTACTTATGATTTGCTCAAGAAAAAAGGCGGCGAAGAAGCGACAAAGAAACTCGCAGGAAAATTTGAAAAAACAGAAGAAGAACAGTAATACACTGTTGATATGATTACAAAAAAATGTCCTCTAATTTGAGGGCATTTTTAATTTTAAATCAGATTCAGTTATGCAATTATTTATTTTTGCATCATGAAAAAAAAGCAAAAGCCGGCAGCAATTGGGTTTATATTCATTACGCTGCTTATTGATATCACCGGATGGGGGATCGTAATTCCGGTAGCTCCGAAGCTTATTCAGGAGCTCATCGGCAATGCTGATATTTCTGTTGCGGCACAGTACGGCGGCTGGCTTGGTTTTTTATATGCTTTCATGCAGTTTTTGTTTGCGCCGGTTTTGGGAAACCTCAGCGATCAGTTCGGGAGAAGGCCAGTTATTCTGATTTCTTTATTTGGATTCTCGCTGAATTTTTTCCTGCAAGCCTGGGCTCCCACCATTATGTGGCTTTTCATAGGCCGGATTTTCTCGGGGATTACCGGAGCGAGCATTACTGCAGCCAGTGCTTATATTGCTGATATTTCTGACGACAGCAACCGTTCTAAGAACTTCGGAATGATAGGCGCAGCATTTGGCCTCGGTTTTATTCTTGGCCCTGTTATCGGTGGTGTTTTGGGACAATATGGAGCCAGGATTCCCTTTATTGCAGCCGGAGTTTTATGTCTTGTCAATTTTATTTACGGAGTTTTCGTTCTTCCTGAAAGTCTGGATACGGAACATCGCCGGAAGTTCAGTTTTAAAAGAGCCAATCCTATCGGAACCTTGCTTAATATCAGGAAATATCCGTCTATTATTTATTTGATGGTTGCTTGGTTTCTCGTGTATATTGCCGCGCATGCAGTGCAGACCAACTGGCCATATTTCACTATGTATGTTTTCAATTGGGATGAAAAAATGGTAGGGATTTCCTTAGGCGTTATGGGTGCAGCCACTGCGTTGGTTCAAGGTTATTTGATAAGAAAAGTACACCCTAGATTTGGCGCCGAACGAAGTATTTTGTACGGAATTATAATGTATGGAATCGGGATGCTGCTTTTTGCTTTTGCAGGTCAGGGATGGATGATGTTTGCCATCTTACTGATTTATTGTCTTGGAGGTATCGCCGGGCCAGCCTTACAATCAGTAATTACCGCTAAAGTTCCGGCGAATGAACAAGGCGATCTTCAGGGTGCGCTCACTTCGGTGGTGAGCATTACTTCCATTATCGGGCCACCGTTGATGACCAACAGTTTTTATTATTTTACCCACGGTGCCGCGCCGTTTCGTTTTCCAGGAGCGCCATTCTTTCTCGGATTTCTGATGATGGCAGCGAGTGCTTTCTTTGTGTATATTGTATTTAGGAGAAATTCCCGAAGAAAGATTTAAGATTATTTTTTATATAATTCAGACTATAAATGAACATTTGCTAAAAAAGTATCATTCTGTTTACTTTTTTAATATCTTTTTTATTAAGAATTGCCGGTCATTTTTAATAGTCACAAAATAAATTCCTGTAGAGAAATGGGAAACATCAATAGAATATTCCCGATTGTTTTTAAGGTTTTCTTCCATCATTTTTTTTCCTGAAGAATCTGTGATGAATAAAGAAAGTTTATCGTTGGAATTTTTCGTTTTTATGATGAAGTAATCAGAAACGGGATTGGGTACAATTTGAAGATCTGAAAGTGAAAAATCTGCTGTCGAAAGATGACTGCTCCAGAAATAGGCTTTGTCACCGTTGGGATTTGTGAGCGTTAATCTTAAAATAGTGTTGATGTTTTCAATAACATAAGAATACGTTGGGTAGAACCCTGATGTGGTATCAGTACCGAAAAATATTCCAAAATATTTGCTTTCGAAAGTATTATAAGCATCATAAGGTGGAGTATTCGGACAATTTCCTAAGGTAGTTCCGGCATTTGAAAAAGTAATAATACTGTTGTCAAAAGAAATATTTGCATTGAGATAATTACACAAACTGGTCACCAAAGTACTG
>JADKLW010000557.1_pt1 | contig 14300 bp, 13 predicted proteins | sample 8641881 | NCBI WGS metagenome assembly JADKLW01 (sample SAMN16272185, study PRJNA661076) | feces metagenome | isolation source: fecal sample from diarrhoea affected cattle B | host: Bos taurus | place: South Africa: Lokaleng Village, Mahikeng | collected 2019-09 | reverse complement strand
CTCGGCATCGACCGCGATGGCGGCGGCGCAGCGATGCGCCAGATTATCAAGCAAACCAAAAAGGCCGTTGCCGATGGGCGGCCAATCGTGATTTTTGCGGAAGGCAGCCGCGCCCATCATGGCGAGCGCCCGGAATTGCAGACCGGCTTCGCAGGCATCTACAAGCTTCTGGGCCTGCCGCTTGTGCCCGTGGCGCTCGACAGTGGGCTAGTCTCTCCGCGCGACACGTTCGTGCAGAAAAGCGGTGTGATTACCTATGCCGTGCAGGAAGAAATCGAACCGGGGCTGGGCCGCGACGAGGTGCGTGACCGCGTCCACGCCGCGATCAACGCGCTGAACGATTAAGCGCCTTTCGCCGCTAACCAGCCCGCAAGGATCAACCCTGGCTTAAGAACTTCCGCATGTTCCGCGCAGCTTGCCGGATGCGCTGTTCATTCTCGACCAGCGCGAGGCGGACATAGCCCTCCCCTTCGTCGCCAAAGCCGGGCCCCGGAGCGACAGCAACGCCTGCTTCCGCGATCAGGCGCTTGGAAAACTCCATCGAGCCAAGATGCTTGAACTGCTCCGGAATCGGCGCCCATGCGAACATGCTGGCCTCTGGTGCAGGAATATCCCAACCGGCGCGGCCAAAGCTTTCGACCATCACGTCCCGGCGTTTCTTATACAGCGCTCGGTTTTCCGCTATAATATCCTGCGGGCCGTTCAGCGCAGCGGTCGCCGCCACCTGAATAGGCGTGAATGCACCATAATCCAGATAGGATTTGACCCGTGTGAGCGCGCCGATCAGTTTCTGGTTACCAACCGCAAAGCCCATGCGCCAACCGGGCATGGAATAGGTTTTCGACATGCTGGTAAACTCGACCACGCAGTCTTTCGCGCCCTTGACCTCCAGCATCGATGGGGTCGGGACATTACCATAATAAATCTCGGCATAGGCCAGGTCACTGATTACCCACAATTTATGTTCGCGGGCGAAATCCACTACCTTTTGATAGAAATCGAGATCGGCCACATAAGCGGTCGGGTTGGAAGGATAGCCCATGACCAGCACCGACGGTTTCGGCACACTATAGCTCATCGCATATTCCAGCCGGGTGAAAAACTCCGGACCGGGCGCTGCGGGGATCGAGCGGATTGCCGCCCCGGCGATAATGAAGCCGAATGTATGAATGGGGTAAGACGGGTTGGGAGCCAATACCACATCACCCGGCGCGGTAATCGCCTGTGCCAGATTGGCCAGCCCTTCCTTTGACCCCAAAGTGACGATGACTTCGCTCTCAGGATCAAGGTCCACGTTAAAGCGGCGCTTGTAATAATTGGCCTGAGCCAGACGCAGGCCCTTGATCCCCTTGGACGCGCTGTAACGGTGCGCTGTCGGATCATTGGCAGTCTCGCACAGCTTGTCGATCACATGCTTTGCCGGTGCGCCATCGGGATTGCCCATGCCAAGGTCGATAATATCCTCACCGCGGGCGCGCGCCTCGGCCTTCATCGCGTTCACTTCAGCAAACACATAAGGCGGCAGACGTTTGATACGGTAGAATTCTTCAGACATGGTTTAATCGATTCCGGTGGTTCGTTATACGGAATCGATGCTTTGCGAAACTTTGGTAGAAATGTCGAGAGATTCAGGAAATTATTAGCTGATTTTGACTTTACTGCCATCTTTTCCCGTTAACCCCGAGCTTATCGAAGGGTGTTTTCAGGTCAATCGCGGTTTCCCGTCATTACACGTCCTTCGACAGGCTCAGGACTAACGGTTATTTCCAAAGGGCAGGCGTTACTATTTCGCCAAAATCCCCGACATAATCAGTTGCACCGTCTGTTCGCGATAGGAATCGCGCATTTGCTCGTCGAAATCATCGCGGCCATAGCAATATTTCCAGACCAGCTTTCCGGTAAAGAAACGGTCAGCCGCGCCGGTTACAGCAGAATAGAACAGGTCCGAATCAAGATCACGGAATACGCCGGTCTTGATCCCGTCACCGACAAATATGCTATAGGCTTCCGACAGCGGTTTCAGATATTTCTTGGCAATATCGCGCGCACCTTCTGGTGGCAAGTCGCGGATCAAGCGCATGGTCAACCGGTGGAGATAGGGATATTTGTGATAGGTGTCGATCACCGCACCGATATGGCGGCGCAGCTTGTCTTCGGGCGGCATGTTCTTGGCAATGAGCAAGCCCACATCCTCGACAATCTTGGTCATGTCGCGCTCAAGTATCGCTTCCAGCAAGCCATCCTTGTTACCGAAATAATATTTGACCAGCGCGCTGTTCAGTCCCGACCGGACGGAGAGCTCGCTAAATGAAATATCAATCGTGTCGCCTTCACGCATGATCGTGCTGGCGGTTTCGATCAATTTGCTGCGAGCGTTTGCGGCGCTATCCGCATCATTATTTTTATCAGTTTGATTGTCAGCGCTCATCTAATATCCCCTGAAGCAACGGGCCTTTATCATTTCCCGGACACAACTCAAGCGATCACTTATAAACAGGTTCCTCCCACCATGGGAAGGTATCTGGCATGTCGGTTGAAACTTTATCCGGATAGACAGGATCGCGCTTTTCCAGAAAGCTGGATATGCCCTCGGCTGCATCGCCTGATTTGGCGCGATTATAAATGATCCGGCTGTCGATTTTATGCGCTTCCATCGGGTGATCCGCGCACGGTATCTGCCACAGCATCTGACGGGTCAGAGCCACGGAAACCGGGGCTGTATTGTCGATAATCTCGCGTGCCAGCGCATAAGCGGCGGGCAGCAATTCATCCGGTTTGTGGATGGAGCGGATAAGCCCGCCCTCCAGCGCTTCCTGCGCGGTGAAAATCCGTCCGGTCATGCACCATTCCAGCGCCAGTGGCCGTCCGACAATATGGGGCAGGAACCAGCTTGCCGCGCCATCAGGCGCAATGCCGCGCCGGGCAAAGACAAAACCGAAACGCGCCGTTTCGCTGGCCAGCCGCATGTCCATCGGCAATTGCAAGGTTGCACCCACGCCGACCGCAGCGCCGTTGACCGCCGCAATAACCGGCTTCAGGCATTGATAGATACGCAGCGTCAGCTTGCCGCCGCCATCGCGCACCCGCGGATCGGAATAATCCTCCACCGGGTCGCTGCTGGCAAAGGGCTTTCCGCCGCCTTCGGGTGTCAAATCCGCTCCCGCACAAAAGGCCCTGTCCCCGGCGCCGGTTACAATGACGGCGCGAACATCGTCATCAGCATCAATCCGGTCAAACGCATCGCACATTTCATTCAACATGGTGTTGGTGAAGGCGTTCATTTTTTCCGGACGATTGATTGTTATCGTCGCGATATTGTCGGCAACATCATATTTGATCTGGGTATAGGTCATGGGAGCATCCTTGTATCAAACCCCTCCCGCATTCACGGGAGGAGCTTTATTCTTACGCGGAGTCTTTACGCGCGTCCTTTTAGCGCGGAGCCATACGGATGGCACCGTCGAGGCGCACGTCTTCACCGTTGAAATAACCGGTTTCGATCATGCACAGCGCCAGCTTCGCATATTCATCCGGTTGACCCAGACGTTTCGGGAAAGGCACGGATGCGGACAATGCATCACGGACTTTCTGAGGAGCACCGGCCAGCAATGGCGTATCGAAAATGCCCGGCAGGATCGTGTTGACGCGAATACCATCGGCCATCAGATCGCGCGCGATGGGAAGCGTCATGCCAACCACGCCGCCTTTGGAAGCGGAATAAGCAGCCTGACCCATCTGGCCATCTTCGGCAGCAACAGAAGCGGTGTTGACCATCGCCCCGCGCTCGCCATTTTCGTCCAGCGGATCAAGCGTCAGCATACCCGCGGCAGACTTGGCAATGCAGCGGAAAGTGCCGACCAGATTGACCTGAATGACAAAGTTGAAAGCATCCATCGGGAAGTGGCTGATCGAGCCGTCTTCGCGGTTGCGCTTGGCGGTCTTGATCGCGTTACCGATACCGGCACAGTTGACCAGAATGCGTTCCTGACCATTGGCGGCGCGCGCTTTTTCAAAACCGGCGTCCACGCTGGCATCGTCGGTTACGTTGACCTTGCAGAAAACACCGCCCAGTTCAGCGGCCAGTGCTTCGCCTTTTTCCTCGTTCAGGTCGAACAGAGCGACTTTAACGCCTTTTTCTGCCAGACGCCGTGCGGTTGCCGCACCAAGACCAGAAGCACCGCCGGTAATGACTGCTGATATATTATTGTTAAGTTCCATGACATTCCTTCTTTTCTGTTTTCATTGCCCCGGACCGGCGCTCGCCACCGATAGTCATCATGTGACCATCAAAGACGCGCGCCGGTTCAGGAGAGTGCGATTAGCCCAGACGTTCGATAATCGTGACGTTCGCCTGTCCGCCGCCTTCGCACATGGTCTGCAAGCCATATTTCGCGCCGCGTGCTTCCAGAGCATTCAGCAACGTAGCCATCAGCTTCGCGCCAGATGCACCCAGCGGGTGACCCAGAGCAATCGCGCCGCCGTTCACGTTGAGCTTGCTACGGTCTGCACCGACATGCTTGAGCCATGCCAGCGGAACAGGAGCAAAGGCTTCGTTGACTTCATAGAGGTCAATATCTTCAATTCTGATGCCTGCGCGTTTCAGAGCCCGCTCGGTGGCGAACAATGGCTCTTCCAGCATGATGACAGGATCACCGGCGGTTACGGTCAGGTTGACGATCCGGGCGCGCGGGGTCAGGCCGTGGTCTTTCAAAGCCTGTTCCGAACAGACCAGAACCGCGCTCGACCCGTCACAGATCTGGCTGGAGCTGGCAGCGGTCAGTGAGCCGCCTTCTTGCAGCAACTTCACGCTACCGATGCTTTCCATGGTGGCGTCATAGCGGATGCCTTCATCCACTATGTGCATTTCCCTGCCTTCTGGAGTTTCGATTTCCACAGGAACAATTTCATTCGCAAACGCATTGGCGTTTACTGCGGCAATGGCTTTCTGGTGGCTTTCCAGCGCAAAGCGATCAAGGTCTTCACGGGTAAAACCGTGCTTCTTGACCATCATTTCCGCGCCCATGAACTGGCTGAATTTTATGCCGGGATAGGCTTCATCCATGCGGGGGCTTTTATTATGGCCCAAGTCGGCTTTGTGGAACAATACGGAGGTCGAACCCATGGGCACGCGGGTCATGCTTTCCACGCCATGCGCCAGCACCATATCCTGTGTGCCGGACATCACGCCTTGGGCTGCAAACTGCACAGCTTGCTGCGAAGAACCGCACTGGCGGTCAATCGATACGGACGGGATGCTTTCGGGAAGTTTCGAGGCCAGAACACAGTTGCGGCCCACATCGCCGGCTTGCTCGCCGCCCTGGCTCACACAGCCGGTAATCACGTCTTCAATGGCGGAAGGATCGAAGTCATTGCGGTCTGCAATGGCGTCCAGAGTCGCAGCGCCCAGATCAACGGGGTGAACCCCGGCTAAGCGGCCACCACGGCGGCCACCTGCGGTCCGCACTGCATCTACAATATAGGCTTCAGCCATTAAATTCACTCCTTGATATGTTAAGAAACTATTATTTAATCGACCGGTTAAACCCAGGATGATCGAGCGTCAATCACTAATAATGATATGGTGCCCCGCAACAGATGCAGGGCACCGCACATATCAAAGCCGTGCCGATATTTCAGACCGGTTTAGGCAGGCACGTTATTTTTCTTTACCGTGATAACCTGCGGATAGGTGAACTCCAGCAAGCCTTCCTTGCCATATTCCGCGCCAAAACCGGACTGTTTATGCCCGCCAAAGGGAGCATTGGGGGACAGGTGCAGGAATTCGTTGACCCATACCGTTCCGGTTTCAAGCTGTTCGGCAACCCGCACGCCTTCTTCCGGATTGGCGGTCCATACTGCACCCGCCAGGCCATATTCGCTGGCATTGGCGCGGCTGATCGCTTCTTCGGTGGTGCTGAATTTCATCAGCGGCATGACCGGACCAAATTGTTCCTCGGCCACGATCCGCGCATCTTCGGGCGGATTGTCGAGGATCGTGATCGGCACATAATAGCCTGGAATATCGGGATCATGATCGCCGCCGACCAGGAATTTATAACCATTGTCCTTGGCATCCTGAACCAGCTCCAGCACACGCTCATATTGCTTCTTGTTCTGGACCGGGCCAACCGCTGTGCCTTGCTGCGCACCGTCGCCCACTTTGACGTTCTTGGCATATTCGGCAATCGCCGCGCTCAATTCGTCATAAATATCCTCGTGGATATAGATGCGCTTTGCCGCAACACAGATCTGCCCGGCATTGGTAAAGCTGGACCAGAAAAGCTGTTCGGCCACTTTTTCTACATTGGCATCAGGCAGAACGATGGACGCGTCGTTGCCGCCCAGTTCCAGCGTGATCCGCTTGAGATCCTTGGAAGCACCTTCCATGATCTTTTTGCCGGTCGCGGTGGAGCCGGTGAAGGTGATCTTGTCGATATCGGGATGCCCGGTAATCAGCGGGCCAAGGCTGTCTTCGCCGGTGATGATGTTGACCACACCTGCGGGAACCACATCCTTGATAAGCTCCGCCAGACGCAGCGTTGTCAGCGGCGTGAAGGGCGATGGTTTCAGGACAATCGTGCAACCGGAAAGCAGCGCGGGAGCGATTTTCTGCACCGCCATCATGACCGGGAAGTTCCACGGAACAATCCCGCCGACCACGCCAACAGGAACCCGGCGGGTACGGCTGAGGCGTTCCTCGGTATCTTCGTTAATCTCGTCATCAAGGTCGAACATGGACTGGGCCGCTGCCATCATCGACGCGCCGAGGATCTCGCCCTTCGCCTGTGCATGGGGCTTGCCCTGTTCAGAGGTCAGCAAGCGGAACAGTTCGTCGGTATTTTCCTTGATCGTCGCGGAAATCGCGTGAATCACCTGGCGGCGTTCCTCGATCGGTTTTTTGCGCCATTCTTTGAAAGCGGCACGCGCAGCGGAAACCGCCTGGTTCAGTTCTTCGGCGCCGCAAGCGGGAACCTGTCCGATAACTTCTTCATTCGCGGGGTTGACCACGTCCAGCACATCCTTTGTGCCGACCATTTTGCCGTTGATGAGGTTCTTATATTGCGTAATCATTTTTGATTCTCCTTTAAGAAATTGGCTTAATCTGTCGCCGCGTTCTGTCTTCTTGTTTTGCTTTGGCTTCATAGGGGGGCAGTATAGACTATTACAAGGCTGCCCGCCCTATCATTTTGACCTTATCATTCCGGCCCGATCATGTTGACAATGTATATCTGAGCGGAAGGGTTTTCAGCCCGCCGACAAAGCTCGACTTGGCCCGCTTGGGTTCACCAGCCAGCTCGATTGTCTCGATCCGGTCGAGCAGTTCGTTGAACAATATCCGCATTTCCAGCCGCGCCATGTGCAGGCCAAGGCACTGGTGCGCCCCTGCACCAAAAGCCAGGTGACGGTTGGGCGAACGGGCAGCATCAAATTTGCGCGGATTGTCAAATATACGCTCGTCATGATTGGCCGAAATATAGCTCATCATCAACCAGTCGCCCTTTTTCACCTGCACATTGCCGATCTCGACATCTTCCGCCGCGGTGCGCATGAAATGCTGGACCGGCGTCGTCCACCGGATCGCTTCTTCGACAATACCGGGCAGCAGCGAGCGGTCGGCCTTCAACCGGGCAAATTGCTCCGGATCCTGCGCCAGCGCCATCATTGCCCCGGCTGTGGAAGCAGAAGTCGTGTCATGCCCCGCAGAGGCGACGATGATATAATAGCCCGCCATGTCACGGTCGTTCAGATATTCTCCGTCCACCTTGGCATTGGCGATTATGCTGGCGACATCAGCAGTAGGATTGCCGCGCTTTTCCTTGGCCAGCCGAGCAAAATAGGCTTCGAAATCGGCCACCGCACCGACCACAAGCTGGGTGATCTGTTCCGCCGTCATGTTCGCCATGCCGGTCTTGTTCAGATCCTCGTCCTGACCGCCGAACATTTGCTGGGTCAGGAACAACATACGCTGTTCGTCCTCTTCCGGAACGCCCAGTATCTGCATCACGACGTGCAGCGGATAAGGCGCCGACACCAGCGGCACGAAATCAGCCTCCGGCCCCGCATCGACCAGCCGGTCCACGGTAGTCTTGGCCAGAGCGCCAATCTCGTCCTCCAACTGACGCAGGTTTTTGGGCATGAACCATTCCTGCGTCAGGCGGCGATATTGGGGATGGATAGGTGCATCCAGTGCGACCAGCGAATTGACGAGATGCGGGCTGCCCCCGGTAATCTCCTTGATCATCGCCTCCCCTTGCCGAGCGCCGAATACAACGCCGCGCGGATTGTTGAGGAAGGTCGCGTTATCCTTGCTCATCCGCATGACATCATCATAGCCGGTAACCAGCCAGAACGGATCGTGCAGATCGCCATTTTCGATACGCGCAACCGGCATATCGCGGCGCAGCACATCAAACTTGTCCAATAGCCCGTCCCATTCGGCATAGGATACGGGATTTATAATAGCGGCAGCAATATCCGCCGGTGCCTTTGGTTCTATATTCATATTTCCCTCTCCCCCGAATAGTCCGCGGCTCAAACTGCTCTGCTAGACAATGCGCGATCCGGTTTTGCCCCAATATTCATCCCGCAGCAGGCGCTTGTATAATTTGCCCGTGGCCTCGCGCGGCAATTCATCACGGAAATCAATCTGCCGCGGCACTTTGACTCCCGACAAGGTCTGCCGCAGATAAGCCTCTATCTCCTGGGCAAAGGCATCACCCGCATCGGCCATATCAACCGGCTGGATCACCGCGACGACCCGCTCGCCCATATCATCATCCGGCGCGCCGATCACGGCGGCATCGGCAATCTTGGGGTGGGAGACGAGCAGGTTTTCAATCTCTTGCGGATAGATATTCACGCCGCCCGAAATGATCATGAAGCTCTTGCGGTCGGTGAGGTAGAGATAGCCTTCTTCATCCACTCTCCCCACATCGCCCAGCGAGCTCCAGCCATGCTTGTTAAACGCGCTCTTGGTTTTCTCCGGATCATTATGATAGCTGAACGGCGAGCCGCCCTCGAAATAGATCTGGCCCTCTTCGCCCACGGGAACTTCATCGTCATTTTCGTCACAGATTCGAAGCGTGCCGATCAGTGGCTTGCCCACCGATCCCTTATGCGTCAGCCAGTCATGGGAATTGATAAAGGTAAAGCCATTGCCTTCGGAACCGGCATAATATTCCATCAGGACCGGCCCCCACCATTCGATCATCTTTTCCTTCACCGGTACCGGACAAGGCGCCGCCGCATGGACCGCGCATTTCAGGCTGGAGAGATCATATTTCGTCCGCACTTCTTCCGGCAATTTCAGCATGCGGTTGAAATGGGTCGGCACCCACTGGCTGGCCGTGACTTTATATTTCTCGATCAGCGCGAGCGCCTGTTCCGGGTCGAATTTCTCCATCACAATCACCGTGCCGCCATGCCGGTGGACCGCCATGCACCAGCGCAGCGGAGCGGCATGATAAAGCGGGGCCGGTGACAGGTACATGCTATCGCTGTTTAACCCGAACGCGGCCATCGCGATCGTCGCCACCCCGTTGGGCGCTTCAATCGCCTCTTCCTCCGGGAAAGGAATCCGCACGCCTTTTGGCCGGCCGGTGGTTCCGGAACTGTAGAGCATATCCATGCCGTGACGCTGATCGGCAATCGGTGTGTCCGGCAGGGTCGCAAGCAGTGACTCTATATCGCGGTCATCGCCAACGCCGGAATCCTTGTCCGCGCCGTAAAGAAACTGCTTCACTTCCGGATTCAGCTTCCGCACTTCATCGACAACGGCCAGCTTGGTTTCAGAGCTGACCAGCAATGTTGCGCCGCTATCGTTCAAAATATAGGAAATTTCCGGAGCGGTCAGGCGGCTGGGGATCGCGACATAATAAAGCCCCGCGCGCTGTGCGCCCCATACAAAGTCGAAAAACTTCGGATGATTGTCGAGCAGAACAGCAACCGTGTCACCGATATTGAGCGATTCTTTCCGGAACAGATGCGCCATCCGGTTCGATGCCTTGTCCAGCTCCGCATAAGTTTGAACCGCACCCGTTCCGGCCATGATAACCGCTGGTTTATCGGGATTTTCCTTGGCATGCAGATAAGGATGCATCGGCTGATTTTCTCCATTTTAGGGCGATAGCCTTGGAACGGCGATTCGCATTTTTCCTATCATGGTTTAATCGAGCAGTTAAATCAATGGATTGTGTTGGGATAATCTTTGAATAATAGCGTTTTGGTCTGTTTGTGCCGCAGCCAAGGTGCAGCGCCGAACCCATTCCCGCGCAGACGCGAACCCAGCTATCTAACCCTTGCAGAAGGTAAGCTGGATTCCTGCCTTTGCGGGAATGACGAGGCAAGACTCTGGGACAGGGAGCGGCTCACTCCCCGCACCCTAATTCTCGACGTAAATATCCACCGGCACGGCAAGGTCGGCAAAGATGCGGCCCATCGGGGATATGCTGTTCGGCCCTTCCTCGATTGCCTGTTCCAGACTTGCCTGAGCGGCGGCGCTGTTAAGCTGCACCAACACGGTGCGTGCATCGCAAATCGCGGCCTTGGTAATCGTGACCAGCGGCGTGTCGCCATCATCGGGTAACAGGCCGACCGCGCGCTTATCCTTTGGCCCGTCGAGCGCTTCCTCAAGGTCCGCGCTTTCGACCATACCGGCGGTGCTGCCATCTTCACCCATGCCGAGCCAGACCAGATCCGGCGGCCATTTCACATCCTGTAGCCGCGCATTCGCAGCGCCGCCTGCCATGTGATAATCCTCATTCTCGGTCGCGATGGGCAGCACCCGTGCGCCGCGCGTCAGGAATAGCTGGGCCAGCGTTTTGACATGGCTGCGCGGATCATCGACCGGGACCAGATAATCATCGGTCGGGATGATCGTGACATATTTCCACTTGATCTGCTTTTCGGCCAGCGCTTCCAGAACCGGCATCACGTCATCATTCACCGGCAGCGCCAGCAAAGCCTCTCCGCGAGCATCCAGCGCGCTTTCGATAATGAAAGCAACGTCGCCCGCAATCGCGCCGATCATTTCCGCACGGTCATCGAAATCCCACCATTCGAGCTGGGAATCCTCGCCTTCCGGCAAATCATCAAAATCGCCGTCTGCGTCGCCATCATTATCCCAGGGCTCATCTTCAATCATTGCTCTATCCTGTCTTTCGGTCAGTTGTTCAGGCTTCTAATCCCTCAATTATTCAGCACAAGGGGAAATCCCGCTTTTCAAATCGCACCGTTTGGGCCAATTGGGCTGCGAAAAGGCGATAGGACTATGACGGAAAACTATATTCTCACCCTGACAGCGGCGGACCGGGTTGGCATTGTGGCGGCGGTCGCGGGCTTTTTGGCCGACCATGACGGCTTCATTCTCGACAGCCAGCAATATGCCGATCTGGAGCTGGGCCGGTTTTTCATGCGCGTCGAGTTCAAGGCAGCGGGAGAGCGTTTTCCCGCCAGCCTAGAACAGCTTAGCGAGAAATTTGCCGCGATTGGCGAGCAATATGCACTGGACTGGACCCTCAACAGCGGGGCGCATAAACCCAATGTCGTGATCGCAGTGTCAAAGGGCAGCCATTGCCTGAACGACCTGCTGCACCGCCGGAAAACAGGGGCGCTGCCAGTCAATATCGCCGCTGTTGTCAGCAACCATGAAACGCTGCGCGACCTGACGGAATGGCACGGGGTGGCGTTCCACTACCTTCCCGTCACCGACGAAAACCGGGCGGAGCAGGAACAGGCGATCCTCGGCATCATGGACAAGACTCAGGCGGATTACCTGATTCTTGCGCGCTATATGCAGATTTTGTCGGACGATCTGAGCACCAGGCTCGCCGGGCGCTGCATCAATATCCATCACAGCTTTCTGCCCGGTTTCAAGGGGGCAAAACCCTATCACCGCGCGCATGAACGCGGGGTCAAGCTGATCGGCGCAACCGCCCATTTCGTCAGCGCCGATCTGGATGAAGGCCCGATTATCGAGCAAGCAGTAGAGCGCGTCGATCACCGCGCCAGCGTGGACGACCTGATCCGCATTGGCCGGGATATCGAGTCGCAGGTGCTCGCCAAGGCCGTGAAATGGGCCGGTGAGCGGCGGATATTGCTCAACGGCAACCGGACGGTTGTGTTCCGTTAGATAGCTCAAGCCAGATAAATTTTACGCGTTAGAGTGATTTCGAGTGAAATGGAACATTTCACGGCTCGGAAATCACGATAAAACAATAGATTAGGCCCCAATTTTGATTCAATCAAAATTGAACAGGTCTAGGGCTAACGGTAATGAATCACTCCCGGCCAATCCCCGGCACCGGCGCATCAAGCACGATTCCCGCTGGCCGCAGGATGGTTAGCGAAGCGGGAGCACCGCTCACTTTTTCCTGCACATTGATATCGACCTGAACGAAGCGCCCTTCCCCGGCCAGTTTCGCTTCCTGCGTCCATGTCCATTGCAGGCCGCCATTTTCTTCCTCGCCGCTGCTTTTGCCCAGAGCGGGCGGGCGCGGGTCGGTGAGGATTTCCACGCCGCGGTTGCGCACCACCGACTGCGCCACGACGCGCAGTTCCAGCTCGGCAGCGTTGCGGGTGGTATATCCCTGAAGCCGGATCAGCGCGAGCGCGGCCAGCGAAAATACCGACAGAGCGACGAGCATTTCGATCAGCGTGAAGCCGCGCTCCCCCTTCATGGCGCGCGCCCTGCATCGCCTAGTCCAGCGGCAAGCTTCACATCCCCCATCGGGCTGATCTCTATGCTGCGGCCCATATTCTCATAGCTTAGCCGCAGCTCGACCTGATCGCTGGGCAGGCCCGTGCTTTCAAAGCTGATGAGCATCGGCCCCGTCTCCCCCGTCTCGGCGCTCACTCCGTCGGACCAGTTTGTCGTGCGGAACGGCTTGTCCTCCATCACGGTCCAGCCGCCCTTGCGCCGCTCAAGGAAGCTGTAACCGGACGGCGTGACCTGCACCGCCATCGGGCGCGATTGCAATATCGCATTATCACGCAAAGCCGCCGTGCGCGCCGCGAATTGCTGGGCATCGCTTTCCAGCTTTCCGTCCCCGCGCGGGATGGACAGCACAGCAACCGACATCATCAGCCCCAGGATCACTAATACAATCATGAGTTCCACGAGCGTGAAGCCCGCTTCATAAAAATGTCGATCAGCGCCCTTTCGCGGTTTTCGGCAGCCTGTCATATGATCCGGTATCCATAACGTCCGTTCCCTCTCTTGCAGAAGCGCGGCGGGCCTGCAATGAATGAAACAGGGACATAGTGATTCCGGCAAAAACAGATGGAGAAGATATGAGCGACGTCGTTCTTTATGACAAACAAGACCGCGTGGTCACGATTACATTGAACAAGCCGGAGACACGCAACGCGCTATCCACCGACCTTTGCGAAGCGCTGGTTTCCGCCATCAAAAAAGCCGACGCCGACGAAAGCGTAAGCTGCGTCGTTCTCGCCGCCAACGGCAAAAGCTTTTCTTCCGGCGGCAACCTTCACGAAATCAGAGCGATGACGGCGGAGCAGAACATGTCCCCGCTGCAAATCGAGCAATGGTATAAAACCGGTATCCAGCGCATCCCGCTCGCCATGTCCGATATTTCTGTCCCTGTGATTGCGGCGGTCAACGGCCACGCGATTGGCGCAGGCAACGACCTTGCTACCATGTGCGACATCCGCATCGCCAGCGAAGACGCGATTTTCGCGGAAAGCTTCCTGCGTGTCGGCCTGATCCCCGGCGACGGCGGCGCATGGCTGCTGCCGCGTATCATCGGACAGGCGCGCGCGAACCAGATGCTCTTCACCGGCGAGTTTATCGACGCCCAGAAGGCGCTGAACTATGGCCTGGTGTCGGAAGTCGTCGCCAATGATGACTTGCTGAAACGCGCCTATGAACTGGCGGATCAGGTAGTAGCCCTGCCGCCGTCCGCCATCCGCAAGACCAAGGAACTGGTCCGCACCGCGCAAAGCGTGACGCTGAAAGAAAATCTCGACGAAGCGGCGTTGTTCCAGGGCGTATTGCAACAGCTTGACGATCACCGCGAAGCGATTGATGCCATATTGGAAAAGCGCAAACCGGTGTTCAAGGGGCAGTAGTTTTTTGAGGGGGGATAGCAGAATACAACCGTTACAGAGCATAACCGTTAAAGAACAAGACCGTTAAAAAACAAACCGTTAAAAACAAACCGTTAGTGGTGAGCTTGTCGAACCACGTTTTCAGGCTTGATGCCGCGTTCAATATAGAAACGTGCTTCGACAAGCTCAGCACTAACGGAGAGACGGGGACGGAAGAACGAAAAGACCACGAG
>JADKLW010000554.1_pt1 | contig 14354 bp, 33 predicted proteins | sample 8641881 | NCBI WGS metagenome assembly JADKLW01 (sample SAMN16272185, study PRJNA661076) | feces metagenome | isolation source: fecal sample from diarrhoea affected cattle B | host: Bos taurus | place: South Africa: Lokaleng Village, Mahikeng | collected 2019-09 | reverse complement strand
CGACGGCGCTCGCTTCCAGATTGCGCACCACGAAGCCGACGTTCTGGCCCTTGTCCACCAGTGCGCCGCCCTCGGCTTCCAGCGTGTCGGCAATGGTCTGGTCGTCCAGGTCAAGGTCGGCCAGTCGCGTCGCCATGTCGCGGTACTCAGCCGCGATGCGGTAGAGAGATAGATCGCTCATGCTTCCTCCGTCAGCGCCCATACGGACGCGGGTATCGTGATTTCGCCATTCCATCGGCGGGCGCGAACAAGCGTCCGGCCAGCCTTGCGCACCTGACCGCGCTCGGCCATCCCCGCCAGTTGGGCCGAGACGCACTCAGGACGGGCTCGCACAAGCCGGGTGATGTCCTGAGCCGTCCCGCGCCCGCCGAGCGCTTGCAGGGCTGTCCTGATGCGGTTCGGGCGCATGTCAGACGACGAACGCCAGCCGGCCCCGAAGGGGGTTGGCAAAAGGTATGTCTTGGTCGTCATCGACCGCCTGCTGTGCCGCTGCGACAGGGCGCGGCGCGGGTGCCGGCCGGGCTTGCTCGTCGCGCTTGCCGCCTTGCAGAGCAATCTCGTTCACCCGGACATCCATCGACTTGCGCGGCTGCCCGTCGCGGTCGGTCCACTCGCGCTCGGAGACAGTGCCGACGACCGTAACCTGCTGGCCTTTCGTCAGATAGGGCGCGAGTGATTCGGCGCGCTTCCCGAACAGCGACGCATTCCACCAAATCGCCGGGCGGTCCTTACCCTGGTTGTCAGCCACCGAGAACGACGCGACCGGGGTGCCGTCTTGCAGAAAGCGGACCTCGGCATCCTTGCCAAGATTGCCCGCGATAACAATCGAATTCATGCTGCCTCCTTTTGGCGCTTCTTCTCAAGCGCAGCCACAGCAGCGTGGTGCGCGGTTTCGGGGATGTCGGTAACGCGCTCGACGGTGTATGCGGAGTGCTTTGTCACCCACGCGAGGAACGCAACTTCGTCTGCGCCCACTTCGTCAATCAGGGCCGCGATGTCGGCAGCCTGTTGCTCGGTGATGCGCGGATTCTCGCGGCGGGCGGTTTCCTCGCCGGCCCACTCGACATACTTCGAGTCATCCCACCGGCCGGAGAAGATGTCTCCAGCAAAGCCGATCATCGACAGGCACTTGACCAGGGCGTCGGTGACGGACTTCTTCGGGGCGTCCTCGTCCACCTTGTTCTTGCCGGCCGACGTTTTGTAGGCGGCGCGGGTCTGCCCCATCTGTTCGATTTCCCCGCGCTTGCCGTCGCGGATGTACCAGACGCGCACCCGGGCAACGTGCAAGGCTTCCTCGCCGAAGCGCTCGAACCGCTCATCGACAATCTGCACGCCCCATCCGAGCCCGCAGGGGCCGAACACTTCCGTCGCCCGCTGGATCAGCCAGTACGGCTTCGGGCTGTTGCCCTTGTAGTCCTTTCCGGTGATCGGCTTTACCGACCTGGGGTCGGTCACGCAGACGCTGTTCCACAGGTCCATGTTCATCGCGCTCTCCTTTGCCTCGTATTCCTCTTGGGCCGCGACCGTTTGGGCATACTCGATTTCATCCATCACGCCGTCTCCATCTGTTCGTCTAGCGTCCATTTCACTTCGCGCTCGGCCCCGAATGCCTCGATCAGCGCCAGCAGTTCCGAGTGCTCGCGCTTGCTCATCTGGCTGGTGGACATGCCGAGCGCCACGAACCCGGTGCCGTCGATGTTGGGCACGACGACAAGCTGGCGCAGGCCGGCGGTCATTACCGTTTTCCAGTCGTCGGGGCTCAAGGTCCGTCCATGCCATATGACTTGCTGCGACAAGTCCGTCAGCCGCGACCACATGAGCGCATTCGCTTCCAGGCTCCGAGTCGGCGGGCTGACCCGCACCACGAAACCCTCGGGAGCCATGCGGACGGCCTCCACAGCACGGCTGCGGGCGGTCGGGTGCACCATGACGAATACCTGCTTCACGCCGACTGCTCCGCATCGGCTTCCGCCGCATCCGCCAGCCGGTCGCTCTCGATCTCGCCGTCGATCTCGGCCCGGACTGCGTTCTGCACGACCGTCGCCAGGTGCCGTGCATGGCCCTCGGCATGCTGCGGGTAGTCGAGCCCGGCAATCAGGAGCGAGTGCGTCAGCTCGGCGACCCGCTCGCGCAGGGCGTCGTTTCGCTCCAGCAGTTCGGCGAAGGCTTCGAGCGTCATGTCTTCCATTGCGATATCGAACGCTTCTTCTGCCGGCGTCGGCTCGTCAGGCTGGCGGCGGTCCTCGATGCTGTAGGGGTGGGGGGTCATGCGTCCTCCCGGATTTCGATTTCGGTCGGGTCGGCGTCGATGTAGCGCCTCGTTCTGTCGAAGTCGCCGGGGTTGGCTTCGACCACGGCCATTGGTTCGTTGATGCAGTTCATCCACACCCGCACCCATACCTTCCGGGTCTTGGGAGCGAGGAACAGGGCGTCCTTGTCGCTCCAGCGGGTGTATCTGCCGTCTTCGTGGAAGAACATCGGCGTCGATATGCCGGACCAAGCAACCAGTACGCGATACGGCGGCGATGCACTGGGCACATGGACGACTTGAGCCGCCACGGCTCCGTACTCGTTCCGCACTCGCTCCGGCTCCCTGAGCGCTGTCTGCAAGTCGAACGGCAGTAGGTCGGTGGTCATGCTTGCTCCTTCGTGTGGACCGCGATCTTCTTCGGGCCGAACCTCGCTTCGGCCAGCGCTTTGCAGCGGCGCGAGAATTCGATGCTGCCGATCAGCCCGACCAGAAACGCCAGATGGACAGCGCCGCAGGCCATGTCGAGCGCCATGTTGCTGCTGCCGCGACTGCCCATTTCGTCCAGCGCTTCGGTGACGCGGGATTCGGATACTTGCTTCATGCTTGCTCCTTTGCTCGCTCGGGCGGCACGTTGCCGCCCATGCCGCGTACCCAAGCGATATCTCTCTTGGTCGCTTTGCGGATGTTGCGGGCGGCGCCATAGGTGCCGCACTCGCGGCGAATCTCGGCCTCGGCTTGCCGCAGGTTCGCGGCGACGCGAATGCCGCAGCCCATGTCGGACTGGAAGTAATACAGCGGCATCACAGCGCCCCCGCAATCAGATCGACGCCGTAGCGCTCCGAGAGCAGCACCGCGACGATGGCAGCGCCGCAGATCGCCAGGACGATGCCCACGGCACGGTCGCCTGCGTGGTAGTGCGGCCCCTCGATCCACTGCGGGTCGCGGTGGTTGCTCACGCGCACGACTCGCGGGTCGTTGGCGCTGAATGCGCGGATGGCGCGGCGCTGGCGGATGGTCTGTGGCATGTCAGGACTCCATCGCATAGCGGATTTCATCGACCGCGTGCCCGAGGTCCATCGCAACGCAAGACCCGTCGCATTCCGCCTCGTCGTAGAAGGTCGTTTGTTCCTGAATGACGGGGTTCTCGTTGATGAACCGCTGCGCCACCAGGAGCATTTCGACCGCTCTATCGATGGCTCTGGCGAGCCGGTCATCCAGTTGGTTCTCGTTCATCTCAGTCTCCCTGCGTGGCTTTGGTGATGGCGGCGCGGGCAGCAATCTCGCGGCGGGCGAACTCGTCGCGGTCGAACTGCGTCTTGGCGGCGACCTTCAAGTACGAGAAGGCGGCCAATGCCTGCTCGGCAACGTCGCGCAGGTCCGGCGCGGCGGCTATCAAATGCGCGTCAGCCGCGGGCAGCCCTTCCGCCACTCGGACGTATCCGCCGGCGATGACTTCCCAAACCTCAACCGGGTTCTCGCCGCCGGTATCGCCTACGCACTCGGCGACCCACGGCCCCGGCGTTGCCTTGCTCTGCTTCTCGTTCATTGCTGGTCCCCTGTGTTGGCGCGGTTAAGGGCGGCGCGGGCAACGCTGTACGCCTCGTAGAACGCGAGGCTGTTGTCGCCGACGCTGGCCTCCATGTCGTAGGCGTTCGCGACGAATTCCAGCGCTTCCCGCAGCGCGTCCTCAACCGGCCGGTTGTTCCACGAGCCCTCATCGACCGACGCGCCGCAGGCATCGCATACGAAATCCCCGGAGAAGAGGTTGCGGGAGAGATCGTCGGTTTTGCCGCAGAAGGGGCAGGGCCGCATCACTTCACCCCCGCCGCGCGGGCCTGCTGCGCCTTGTAGGCGTCCAGCTCGGCGTCGATGTCGCCCCGCTTGGCGAGCGGGATGTTCAAAACGCTGTGATCGATTGCTTGCATCGCCGTTCCCCTGTCCTGTGTTGCGCTGATGAAGAGATCATCGCACAAGTAATTCCAGCATGCAAGCGGAACTTGTTTCACAGACAAGAAAAAAGCGCCCGAAGGCGCTTCTGTGAGGGATATACCCGGTTTTGGTTAGTGGGGCTCCTCCGTCTTCCGTGCCTCCGCCATCTTCTGTAGCGAGTCGGCCAGGTCCATCACGATCCGCCGACTCTCCGGCGGCAAGTCGCGGTACTGCGAGATGAGCCGGTACTCGGCCGGGTTGAGATTCCCCCCGCTCGGATCGCGGCCCGTCTGTAGGTACTCCACCGTCGTTTGAAGCACGCGGGCGACTTCTTCCATTCGCGTGCGCTTTGGCGCGGTGCTGCCGCGCTTATCCCCATCCGGGTCCGGTTCCCTCTCCCACTGTTGGACTGTCTGCCAGCTCACACCGAGTTCCTCCGCAACTTGTTGTAGAGACAAGCCCAGAGCTTCGCGCCGACTTCTTATTCGTCTATGAATGGTCATGGTGCGAGTCTAGGCAAGGGAGACTTGTAGCGGTAACAAGACGGGCTTGCAAGACAAGAAAAACTAGTTCAGAATCGGGGCGTGAAAACAGAAAACGCCCCCATCGGTATCGAAGCCCTCGACCTTGCCATCGTGAAGGCGGGCGGAATCGGCCGGCTCGCACAAGAGCTTGGCCTCACGTACCAGGCCATCCAGTTCTGGCGCAAGCCGGGTCGCAGGTTCGCTACCCCGGCCGAGTACGCGCCGACGCTTGAGAAGCTGACCGGAGTTCCGGTCGAGGAGCTGCGGCCTGACGTTGATTGGGCCGTGGTGAGGGGCGGGGCATGAGCGCCGCCTACCTCTACGCCGCCGCCTTCGAGGGCGGCATCGTCAAGGTGGGTCGCTCGACCCGGCCGCGCAAGCGGATCGGCGAGCACGAGGACCGGCTGTCCTGCGCCGGTATTCGGCTGCTGGATCGGTACGTCGTCGAGTGCCAAGGCGACGCCACGCTGGCCGAGGCGTTCGTCATAGACCGATGCGCTGGCATTGCCGATGGCGTCCGCCAGCGCGAATGGTTCTACGGGCTTCAGTTCTCTACCGCCTGTGCGCTTATCGACGAAGCCTGCGCCATGCAGTTCGACGAAGCGGCAGAAGACTCCCCGATCAAGGCAATCCTGGCCATCGTCGAAGCTTGCGGGTCGCAAGTGGCCGTGGCCAAGCAGGCCGGTTACACGAAGGCGACCATCAGCGCAATTGTTCGCGGCCGCCGAGGCATCACGCCATCTATGGCGCTGGTCCTTGAGCAGGTGGGGCACGCCAATGGGGTCGCCGTTACCTGCGAAAAGCTCTGCCCATCCTTCGATTGGCTCGCCGCCAGTCGGGCTCCATCCCCCTCGGTCGTTCGTCTTGTTATTGGGCATACCGCTTTATCGCGGGCGCCCAACAGGTAACTCAACGGGTAAACCGATGAATTCTAACTATGAGCTGCCGCTTCTCGGGTGTATCGACGCACCGCGCTTCATAGATCACTCGGTTATCACGCAGTGCCAGACGTACACCGAGGCGGTGCAAGCCTGCTGGGACAACCGCCGCGTCGCGGGGATGACGCTGCGGACCGTTGCCGAGCATATCGGCTCGCATGCGCCCCATGTCACCGACTACCTGAAAGAAGGCCCGCAGCGCCGGAAGCTGCCCGCCGACAAGATCGCCGCATTCGAGTTGGTCTGCGGCAACCGAGCTATTTCGCAATGGCTCGCGTACCGCAGCAAGTTGAATTTCTTGGAAGAAGTCGCGGGCCGTCTGTCCGCCTGAATACCGCCCTTCGGGGCATCCGCCGGTCGCCGCCGGCATCCAGAGCGCAGTAGCGCCGGGGAGCCTGAGCTATGAGTGCATGCAAGAAGCCGAGCCAACTGGAGATCGTCCGCCGGCATTTCAGGCGAGCCAAGACGATCAACTCCGATACCGCGCTGAAGTTCTATGGCCTGCGCCGGGTCGAAGAAGTTATCCACCGTCTGCGCAAGGCGGGGATGGATATCAACACCGAGAGGTACGCCGTCAAAGGCGCTCGCAAGACCCGCTACCGCAAGGTCTAGGCAAATGGCTGCCGTTCCGCAAGCCGCCACCAGGCCCGTAGACGCTTACCTGCGCCACGCCGCTTCCCTGAGTGCCTACCGCACTCGCGGAGCCGACTACGGGCTGTATGAGCGGCTGAAAGGCGACCTGGTGCGGCATTGCCCGGACCTGTCGCCGGCCGAGTACGACCGCGCTATCCGGTGCCTGAGCAGGCTCGCGGGCGTGTGATGCGGACGATGCTCAAGCGCGCCGTCATGAACCTGTACTGCTGGAACCTGCTGCCGGCCGTGGCCGTGCGCTGGTGCTTCAAGACTTTCAACCTGCGGGCTGAGTAATGCGCGACTACGGGAAGGTGTCCCCGCAATTCTGGATTGGCGAAACCGGCAAGAAATTGCGAGGCGATCCAGCCGCCCAGGTTCTCGCGCTGTACTTGATGACATGCCCGCACTCGACCATGACGGGCGTTTTTCACTGCCCGATCTTGTACATGGCGCACGAAACCGGGCTTGGCATGGAAGGGGCTTCGAAGGCCCTTGAAAGGCTCTTGGAAGTGGGTTTTTGCGACTACGACGAGACTTCCGAGTCCGTGTTTGTGGTCAGGATGGCCGCATACCAGATTGATGAGTGGTTGAAGCCCAAGGACAACCGTGTTGCGGGCCTTCGCAAAGAAGTGGCCCGCATGCCGGACAACCGCTTGAAAGCTAGGTTTCTGGCGATTTACGCCGGTCCGTTCTGCCTGTTCGACGGGGACGAAAACGATAGCCCCTCGGAAGCCCCTCCAAAGCCCCTCGGAAGCCAAGAGCAGGAACAGGAGCAGGAACAGGAGAAGAAAAACACTTCGTCGGGCGAGCCCGACATGCCCGGGTTCGACCAGTTCTGGTCCCTGTGGCCGAAGTCGGGCCGGAAGGTGGCGAAGGCTGCATGCCGGAAACGCTGGAAGCAGCGCGGGCTTGAGGTGCGGGCCGAGGAAATCGCATCGCACGTTATCGCGATGAAGGCATCGAAGCAGTGGCGCGACGGCTTCGAGCCGGCCCCGCTGACGTACATCAACCAGGAGCGATGGGGCGACGACGCGGCAGATTCGCGGCCGTCCGATCCCCGGCCGTGGTACGTCGTGGCCGGCTACGGGGATGAGCACTCGGCCAGGGCGGACGGAAAACAACCAGTGGAGGCGGTATGAACGCGGGGGAGCTGAGCGTCGAGCTTGCGAAGCGGGCTGCGGATGTGGCGGCATACCTGCTGCCGGGCGGCAAGAAGCACGGCGCGGAATGGCGGGTCGGGTCGGCTGACGGCGAGAAAGGGCAAAGCCTGTCGGTGCGCCTGACGGGGGCGAAGGCGGGGGTGTGGAAGGACTTCGCGACGGGCGACGGTGGCGACCTGCTGGACCTGTTCTGCGCGGTGCGGGGTTGCGGCGTCTCGGACGCGATGCGCGAGGCGAAGCAGTGGGCGGGCATCCGCGACACCATGCCGAGGATCGAGACTGCGCCGAAGCTGTACCGCCGGCCGGACAAGCCGAAGGCCAAGCGCCCGGTTGCCGAGGCGTTGCAATGGCTGCTGGACCGGGGCCTGACCGAGCAGACGATTGCGGAATTCAAGGTCGCGGCCGAAGGCGATGTGGTGGTGCTGCCGTACCTGCGCGATGGCGAGTTCGTCAACGCCAAGCGCCGCTCGATCACCGACAAGAAGCGGATGTGGCAGGAGAAGGACGCCGAGCCCTGCCTGTTCGGCTGGCACCTGATCGAGCCGACATGCCGGGTGGTGGCGATCACCGAAGGCGAGTTCGACGCGATGGTGCTGCACCAGGCCGGCATCCCGGCCATGAGCGTGAACCAGGGCGCGGGCAATCACCAGTGGATCGAATCGGACTGGTCGCGGCTGGAGCGGTTCTCGGAAATCCTGATCTGCTTCGATGACGACGAGGCGGGCCGCAAGGGCGCTCGGGAAGTGGCGACGCGCCTGGGGCTGGATCGCTGCCGGCTGGTCACGTTCCCCGACAGCAAGGATGCGAACGATGCCCTGCTGGCCGGGTACACGCCGGAGTTGTTTCGGGCGGCAATCGAGGACGGTGAGTACATCGACCCCGACGAACTGGTGAACGTCGGCTCGTTCATCGACGCGGTGGTGCGCGACTTCTTCCCGCCGGAAGGCGCGATCCCCGATCCCTGCCTGCGGATCGGACACGACCACGACTGGTTCCGGTTCCGGCCGGCGGAGATCACGGTCTGGACCGGGCACAACGGGCACGGCAAGTCGCTGCTGTTGAGCCTTGTGCAACTTGGCCTGATCGAGCAGGGCGAGAAGTTCGTCGTGTTCTCGGGTGAGATGACGCCGCTGCGGTTGCTGCGCCGCACCGCCCGGCAGGCATGCGGGACGGACCGCCCGACGATCCCGTTCCTGCGCTCGACGCTGGGCTGGGTGGCGAAGTCGGCATGGCTGTTCAACGTGGTCGGCCAGGCACGGTCGGATCGGCTGCTGGAGGTGTTCTCCTACGCGGTGCGCCGCCACGGCATCACGCATGTCGTCATCGACTCGCTGATGATGATCGAGGATGTGCCCGAGGATGGCGCGGGCTCGCTGGAGGCGCAGCGCAAGTTCATGAACAAGGTTGCCGCCTTCGCGAAGATTCACCAGGTCCATGTGCATCTTGTCGCGCATCCGAGGAAGGCGAAGGACGAGAGCGTCGCGCCGGGCAAGCAGGACGTATCGGGCTCGGGGAAGATCACGAGCCTTGCCGACAACCATTTCTCGGTCTGGATGAAGGAGTCCGAAGAAGGCTATGACGGCCCGACGGCGCTGCTGACGCTCAACAAGCAGCGCAACGGCGACGAGCAGCACCACGAACTGTGGCTGTGGTTCGACCTTGCGAGCCAGCAGCATTGCCCGACGAGCCGCAAGCAGGTCCGCCGGTTCGGGCAATGGGAGCAAACCGCGTGAGCGACCTATGTACGCAGACGAATCCCCGGACGAATGGGAGCGAGAGCGCCACCGCTGCGAGGTCCGCAACATGATCCGCCGGTATCGCGAGCAGGGAGCGGAAGCCGTCAGGGCGCAGTTGGCGGGCGTGGAAAAGAAGCGCGGCAAGCCACTGGCCGAGCGGCTGCGGCAGGACACCTGGGCGCAGATGAAGGCGGGCAACGACGGGGAGTGGGGGAAGTGGCTGTGAACGCAATGCAATGGATGGTCCAGCAGGCAACGATCAAGCGGCCGACGGATGTGTCGCTGATTGCGACGCACGAGCAGGCAGAGCTTATCCGGGACATAGCCCGCCGCATGGGCGGGGTGACGTTCACCGGGTTGATGCTGGAGCTTGACCTGTCGCGTCCGACGGTCTCGCGGTACACGAGCGCGGCGGTGGCTGCTGGCTTGGTGACGGTCGAGCGTCGCGGGCCGAGGCAGATTCGCTGGATCGAGGCGACATGACGCCTACCGCCCGCAGCAAGAAGCTTCTGGAGGATCGCGGTTATCTGGTCGCAGTGGTCGAGAAGTGGAACCCGCATGCCCGCATCCGGCAAGACCTGTTCGGGTTCATCGACCTGTTGGCGATCCGCGATGGCGAAACGCTGGCCGTTCAGACGACGAGTTACGGCAACGTGTCGTCGCGGGTGAACAAGATCACGGACCACGAGAACCTGCCGGCGGTGCGCCGTGCGGGATGGGGGCTCGTGGTGCATGGCTGGCGCAAGGTGGGCAGTCGGTGGCAAGCGAGGGAGGTAGACCTGTCGTGATGGAGAACCAGATGCAGATGTCGGCCGACGAGCAGGCGACCGACGAAACGTTCGGCCCGGTGATCGAGGCCACCCTTGCCGAGCGCGGGAAGCGTTACGGCGACTTCGGCGGGCATGCCCGGATCACGCAAGGGATCAAGCGGGCAATGGCGGATAGCCCGAACTGGGAGCGACTGCGCGACGACCAGCGCGAGTGCTTGGAGATGCTGGCCCACAAGGTCGGCCGCATCCTCAACGGCGACCCGGACTATCACGACTCATGGCACGACATCATCGGCTACACGAAGCTGGTGGCGGACACGCTCGCGCCATGAAGCGTACCGGCTTCGCCCGCCCCGAGTACACCCGCCCGCCGGCCGTGTACGCACCTATCGAACGGTGCGGGGTGTATGCGCCGGCAGTCGGCGGGGAGCCGGTGCCGAAGCAGAAGATATTCCGCAGCGAGGCATGGCGTCGTGCCGTGGCATCGCTGCCGTGCCTCGTGTGCGGCAAGGAACTGGAGACGCAGGCAGCGCACCCGAACCATATCGGCAAGGGCGGTGCGATGAAGGCGTCCGACGCATGGTGCGTGCCGCTATGCATCGAACATCACGCCGAGTTCGACCAGGGCCGGCGATGGACGAAAGCGGAGAAGCACGAGCTGATGGCGGGCTGGATCATCGAGACGATCAACGAGCTTGCGTATCGCGGGCTAGTGAAGGCCAAGGCGTGATCGTGGCGCGTTCATCCGCATACATCCGCCGGCCGTGGTGTATCAGCCGCCGCCGCAACACAAGCCGCCGCAGCGACACCGGCTGGCGGTATCTGGTGGTCATGGTTGGATCGCACCGCATGCCAGAGGCGCAGTCGTTCAACGATGCGATGAAGCTGGTTCGGACACTGACGAAGGAGCTTGAGCGATGAGATACGAACCCGGCGCGATGGCGCTGTGCATTGATCCGGATCTGCCGAAGCAGATGGTGACGCTCCTGCAATTCGACGGCCAGCGGTTCGATAAGCCGGCATGGGAAGTGCGCTTTCCGAGTGCGTTCCGGTGGCCGAAGGGGCCTATGCCGCAAGATACGGACGGCTGGGTTCCGCAGAAGTACCTGATCCCCATTCGCCCCGACGCCGATCCCGTCGAGACCGAGCGCGAGATAGAGGTGACGGCATGACCTGGACTGACACCGTACCAACAGCGCCGGGGACATGGTTGTGGCGGGCCAAGGGCGACGCAATGAACCGCTGGCGGCTACTCGAGATTGGCCGGAGCGACGGAATGCTGCGCGTATCCGACCAGCAAGCAGTAGCGACGGACGGGCGGTATCTCGTACACCGGACGCCGGCAAGCCTGCGCGGCGAGTGGATCGGGCCGGTGCCGCAATGACCGCCGAACTCGCCGACACCCTGATCGCCGGCCTGCTGGTCGTGTACTTCGCGGTCTACTCGGCGGCGACTGTGAAGCTCTACCGGAGGCGCAAATGATCGTGACCATCATCGCGGTTATCGCAACGGTTCTGTGGGGCCGCTGGCTACTCAAGCTGGCGCGGCAACGGCTACCGGACGAGCCGGAGGCTGCGATACCTGCGCCGCCACACGACGACGCGCCCGAGGCGCAAGAAGGGGAGTGGGCTTGAAGCTCGCCGCCCTCATCCTCGCCTGCCTGCTGACCGCCTGCGGATCGGGGTGCGAGGAATGGCCGATGGTGCCGGAGAAGCCGACGAAGGTGGCGCATATCAAGCAGTAACCGGCGACGCTGCCCGGCCGGTCCAACAGGGCAGCACAAGCATTGGCTGGAGCCGATGCGTAAAGGAGAAGTGAGAATGGCAACCGCGAAGAAACCCGCAGCCGGATCGACGGAAGTGTTCGTCATGGAGATTCACCGTGGCGAAGTGGAGTTCTGCGTCGTCGGAATGAGCCCGTTGATCTGCCGGCGCATGAGCGAGAAGGCCTCGCAAGAGCTTCTGCTGCCCAAGGGCCGCAAGAACGCTGCCGAGAAGGCATCAACGCTCAAGCATGATCCGCTGGCCGAGTACCGGGAGAGCCCGTACACGAACACCAAGGACGGCCCGACAAGGATTCAGGGGCTCGGTAGCTGGTTCAAGCAGGCCATGATGACGGCCGCGCTCGACATCCCCGGATCGAAGAGGGCTCAGATTGGCCGGCTGGTCTATGTGACCGACGACCGGGTAGACATCTACGGCACGCCGCAACTGATGATGTCGATCACGCGAAGCGCCGACATCAACAGGACGCCGGACGTTCGGACGCGGGCCATTCTGCCGCGCTGGGCCTGCGTGGTTCGGATGAGCTTCGCGAAGCCGATCATCAACGCGCAGGCGGTAGCGAACCTGCTGGCTGGTGGTGGCATCACTTCCGGGGTGGGCGACTGGCGTATTCAGAAGGGCAGCGGCAGTTACGGCGCCTATCGGCTGTGCGCCAAGGACGATCCTGAGTTTCTTTCGATTCTCAAGGAAGGCCGCGAGGCGCAGGACGCTGCGCTGGAGTCGCCGGAGACCTACGACGACGAGACGCGGGATCTGCTCGGCTGGTACGACGTGGAGGTGAAGCGTCGCGGCATGAAGGTAGCGTAAGCGTGGCAGGCGCGGGCGCTTCGGTGCCCGCGTCATTGGCATGGCGGCACTGGAGTGGAGAGGACCGGAACGGTGGCGAATGCAGAGGGCTGATGCGGAGCGGCGGCAAAGGAGGGGAAAGCAGTGGCCTTGAGTGACCGGGCGCGGAATGGCGGGCGGCATTGGAGTGGAGACGCGCGGAGCGGAGTGGGTTGGAAAGGCGGCAGTGGAGCGGAGCGCCACGGACTGGAACGGAGGGTAGTGGAGCGTCTAGGCTGGGATCGGAGCGCCGGGATTGACTAACACGGAGCAGCAATGACCAACGAAGAACGCAATGCAATACGGGAACGGCTTGCAGTCATCGCCGAGGCCAACGGCGGACGGCTGGAAGTCGATCATGTGATCGAGGATGCTCGCGACGAGGACAGCCCGCTACATGGGCGGTTCAACTGGAACGAGGCGGAGGCCGCACTGGAGCACTGGCGCGACACGGCCCGCAAGATCATCGCCAGTGTCCGAGTGATCGAGCGCACAGACAAGATGGTTGTCTCGACCATCGCCTATGTGCGCGACCCCACGGCCGGAAGCCGGGAACAAGGCTACGTCAGCACGGCATCGCTGCGGACCAAGACCGACCTTGCCCGGATGGCGGCGATGGATGAGTACGCGAGGGCCGCTGCGGCAATGCGCCGAGCTCGGGAGGTTGCCGAGGCGCTGGGCGTCGAGTACGAAACCGACCGGATCATCGGCGACATCGACGGCCTGCGCCGGCGGGTTGCTGCGCCGGAAGAAGCGGTCGCGTGATTGTCGTGAGCGCCGAGCAATCGATGCTGCAAGCGCTGCGGGAGCGATATGGGCTATCCGCAGCGCGGGCGGCCCGCATGTGCGAGGTCAACGTGCGGACATGGCGCAGATGGGAGAAGGGCGAGCGGCCTGTGCCTGATGCCGTGGTGAAGCTACTGCGGCTGATGTGCGAGGGTCGGTAGTGGCGGCAGTGGATTGCATGTGCCCGGAGTGCAATGGGATTAGCGGAATGGATCGGCTCGGCGGCATGGGACAGGACAGGAGCGGGAAGGCACGGAATGGCACGGAATGGCGGCAGGGGATGGGACAGGGAACGTGGGATGTGAACGGGATGGGCGGCAAGGGCATGGATCGGATCGGCTTCGCGGGGGTTGGCGTGGCGGGACTGGATGGGCGTGGACAGGAAGGGGGAGGATTGGCGGGGCGGCAGGGGAACGGGATGCATCGGACTGAATGGGCATGGAGAGGCGACATAGAGAAAGGCGGCACTGGATAGGAGCGGCAACTAGAGGCGTGGAATGGTGCCGACTGGCTGGGACTAAACAAACTGGAGTGCGCGTGACGCAATGGACCGATAACGCCGTACACGAGGCCCTGGTGCGCTGGGGCGCGATATCCGCAAGGGTGGAGGACGGCGGGCGCGGCTATCCCGGTCAGGTCGCATGGGCGAGCGAGCGAATCAAGGCCCCGTATCGGGCGCTTGAGCCTGCCGAGTTCTCATCGGATGAGTTCGTCGCATTGGAGGCGGCGATTCACGCCCTGAGCCAGCCGCACAAGGTTGCGGTCTTGTGCTACTACAAGCCCGGCCATCTGCGCCGTCGCCACGGATCACTAGGCACTGATGGTAAGGGAAGGGAGCGATGCCCCAGCCTGCGAGTGCTGGCCGGCTATCTGCTGGTCAGCAAGGACACTGTTGCGGCGAGGTTGATTTCTGCCCGCATGGATATCGCACGACGCTTGACGCCGGCTGTGGTTTCAGACAGTATGGAGGGTAAGTGTATAACCTAGCACCACTGACGAAGCCCGCCGCGTGCGGGTT
>JADKLW010000551.1_pt1 | contig 14405 bp, 14 predicted proteins | sample 8641881 | NCBI WGS metagenome assembly JADKLW01 (sample SAMN16272185, study PRJNA661076) | feces metagenome | isolation source: fecal sample from diarrhoea affected cattle B | host: Bos taurus | place: South Africa: Lokaleng Village, Mahikeng | collected 2019-09 | reverse complement strand
CCGATGACCTTTTGACTGCCAGTCAAACGCTCTAGCCAGCTGAGCTAATCCCCCTCATTTTTTTGTGGTGCAAAGATAGAGATTTTGTTTATATTTGCAATCGAAACAGCAGAAAAAAATAAAAATCAGGAATTATGATTGTTTTCAACACCACATTCCATGTGGAAGAGACGCTCCATGAAGATTTTATTGAGTATATGTTACAGCATTTCATCCCTATGTCTATCAGAAGCGGGCTGCTCAGATCCCCCCGCCTGGCACGTGTATACGGGAAGGAGGGTGAGGAAGGTTACTCTTACGCGATGGAGTTCACCGCTGCCGATCTGGAAACGCTGGAACGGTGGAACACTGAAGAGAGTAAGGATGTGTATACTCCCTTACTTGCAAAATTTAAAGAGAAGCTCGCGGGTTTCTCTACAATAATGCAAACGGTTGAATATTAGCGTTAAGCCCAATGAGCATCATGCAGCCTTGCTTGCATGATGCCCTGGCGAGTTATTTAAATGTACTGAATACTGACAAATGCAGAAAGAACGAATCATCATGGGGATCGACCCGGGTACACAGGTGATGGGTTACGGTATCATACGGGTAATCGATAACAAACCTTCCATGCTGGCAATGGGGGTGATGAACCTGGGTAAGTATGGTGATCATTACATGAAGCTGGCAAAGATCCACGCACGCATTATCGGCCTGATAGATGAGTTTCTGCCCGATGAGCTTGCCATTGAGGCACCATTCTACGGAAAGAACGTGCAAAGTATGCTCAAGCTGGGACGTGCTCAGGGTGTAGCTATCGCTGCAGCAATCTCCAGGGATATCCCTATCGCCGAATATGCACCGTTGAAGATCAAGATGTCCATCACGGGTAACGGCAGGGCTGCCAAAGAACAAGTGGCCTATATGCTGCAGAAGATCCTGCATATTTCTGATGAAGATATGCTGCCTCAGCTGGATGCCTCAGACGGACTGGCAGCGGCATTGTGTCATTTTTACCAATCGAATGTCACTACCGGAGAGAAGAAATACAAAAACTGGAAAGATTTCGCAACCCATAATCAGGATAAAGTGAGGAAATAATGGATATTTTTTTACTTTTTGACGTTTTTCATGCATATTTTTTTATCTTTGCCTTATGAAACGAGCATTCAAAATGTTTTTAATCAGGTAGATGATTTTTTGAACGTTCCGAAAAAGAAAAAATAACTGTATGAATCAACTTGTTTCCCATATTGAATTTTTACTTCACGAGCATAACTGCGTGATCATCCCCGATTTCGGCGGTTTCGTGGTGAACACCATCACTTCACGAAGAGATGGGATCGCTACCTTCCACGCACCAGTGTCTGAACTGGTGTTCAATCGTGATCTGACCCACAACGATGGATTGCTGGCTCAATCTTACATGAAGAGCTACAGGCTCACCTTTGAGGCTGCAATGCAGAAGATTGAACACTCGGTGCAGGAATTGAAACAGCAGTTGAGAGAACAGAACCACGTGGAGCTTGGTAAACTGGGTTCGTTCACGATGAACGACAGCAGAAGGTTTATCTACACACCTGCAGTGTTTGTGCAGCCTGCCTTTTTCGGTCTGAACAAAGCGTCACTGAAACCTCTTATTCAGCTGCACACACCTGTTGTTCCATCAAAACAGGGAAACAGACAGAAACGGTTACGTACCATCGGTATCAGTGCTGCGGCAGTGGCTGCCATCGCACTATTGATGTTTATTCTTCCTGTGAGTGACACAACTTTAGGCCGCCAGTCGGCACAAATAATATCGGAGAGTGGCTTCTTCCGCTCAAAACCGGCACAACCAGATCATCTTACTGCTGCTGCAACAGATAAAACATATGAATCGCTTTCAGGTGAAGAGGTTGCTGTTACGTCAGAAGTAACGCTCGCTTCGTCTGCTAAAGCATCTACGCAGGTGATTGACAATAACATTCCTCAATACTACATAGTAATGGGAGTGTATGAACGGAGTGATGTGGCTGAACAGATTACTGTACAGCTTATTAATGAGGGCTTCTCACAAACAGAATGGCTGAAACGCCCTGGCCGTATTGATGTGTATTCAGCTTCATTCAGCGACAGAACGGAGGCTGAGACCTATTTGAGAGAGATACACAAAGCGCATCCGACACACAGAGATGCCTGGATTTTAAAACGATAGATGATTATGTCTTTGAAAAGCAGAATTGTAACAGGGTTTTTACTCTATTGGGTATACCAGCTGTACAGGGTAAGAAGGAAATTGGTACCTCCTGTAGATAAATTTCGTTTTCCGGACTTTAAGTAAAAAACAATCCCCGAATTGATCACAGTTCGGGGATATTTTTTTTCTGTTTTACCAATTCTCTCTTACCTTTGCACGATGCAAATAAATATTGAACGATGATCGAGAAAAATTACGAAGCGAAACTGATAGGGTTACCCTTTCCTAAAGCCGATCCATACGGTTCTCTGTCCATGCCGGTATATCATACTCTTGCTTACGAGTTTGCTACGGCAGAAGAGATGGAGGCTGCCTTTTGCGGCCGTACAATTGAACATACCTATTCACGTGTCACCAATCCCACGGTACAGCATTACGAAGAGCGAGTGAAAGCGGTGACCGGTGCATATGGTGTGACAGCGCTCAGCTCCGGTATGGCGGCTATCAGCAACACCTTCTTCTCGTTGGCATGGAGCGGGAGTAATATCGTCACTTCGCGTCATCTGTTCGGTAATACCTACTCTTTTTTCGTGAACACATTGAGCGCGTTTGGGGTAGAGGTCCGTTTTTGTGATTTAACTGATCCTGCCGATGTGGCGGCGCATCTCGATGCCAACAGCTGCGCACTGTTCGTAGAGGTGATCACCAACCCGCAGATGGAGGTGGCCGATCTGAGGATGCTAAGTAGTATGGTCCATGAGAGAAATATCCCCCTGGTTGCAGATACGACGATTGTACCCTTCACTACTTTCCGTGCAGGCGACTTTGATGTCGATATTGAGGTGGTGTCCAGCACCAAGTATATCTCGGGAGGAGCCACCAGCCTGGGAGGGCTGATCATCGATTACGGGAAATTCGACTGGAAGCATTCTCCGAGATTGGGGTCAGTGGCCGGAGAATCAGCTTCTGCCTTTCATTACAAGCTGCGCCGGGAGATCCACCGCAACCTGGGGGCCTACATGACACCAGAGGTGGCCTATATGCAGTCACTGGGACTGGAAACATTGCAGGTACGGTTTGAGAGACAGGCAGCCACTTGTAAGAAGCTGGGCGAGAGGCTGCAATCATTGCCAGGTATAGAATCTGTATGCTATACAGGATTGAGGGATAATCCTTGTTATGAGGTGAGCCAACAACAGTTCGGTGATTACCCCGGTGCCATGCTGACATTCGACCTGGCATCGAAGGAGCGGTGCTATGGCTTCCTGAACAAACTGAAGTTGATACGCCGGGCCACCAACCTCTTCGATAACCGGTCGCTGATCATCCATCCGGCAAGCACCATCTATGGCAGTTTCACCCATACACAACGGATGGCGATGGATGTGAAGGAGACCACGATTCGCCTGTCGGTAGGACTGGAGAGTGTGGATGCGATTTTTGAAGATATACGCCAGGCTTTGAAGTTATAAGCTATAAGCTGTCAGCTATCAGCTTTTTTAGCTGGGGTTGGTGTCGCTTTCAGCAGTTTGGTTCAAGCAATCAGTAGTCAGCAATCAGCAATCAGTAGTCAGCAATCAGCAATCAGTAATTAGTCGTCTGTTCTCAGCAGAGAGCAGTGAGTCAACCTGGATATTGAAATCTTCGATGAACTCCTGATAATAAAGCCCGGTAGCGGGACCGTTGAAGCCGGTATGGATCTTGCGTATTTTCCCCTGCCTGTCGATGAAGATCGTGGTGGGGTAACTGGAGAAGTTATCCAGCTCTGACAACGCACCGGCAATGCTCTCTTTGCCCACCTCCCCACCGAAGAGAATCGGATAGCCTGTGTTAGTGCAAGAAATGCCATCTCATCCAGACAGTTGGGGCACCAGCTTCCGAGGATAGAGACGATCACCATCTTGTCGCGGAAGCGTTCATCGCCCAGTGATACAATACCGGTGGGGCTCTCTATTGTTTGTCCACTGTGTCAGACATACAATAGAAGCTGATCATTGTGCGGGCAACGTCAAACCATCATCATATGCATATAGAAGACAGGATGTAAAATGGTAAATATTGTGGTAAATAGCTTACAGAGGATACTCATCGAATGCATAAAGCACGGTGGAGAGATAGCGCTCCCCGGTATCGGGAAGTACCACCACTATGTTCTTGCCTGCATTCTCTTCTTTCAGTGATAATTGAAGGGCGGCATAAACAGCAGCACCCGATGAGATACCTGCCAACAACCCTTCAGTTGCTGCCAGCTTGCGGCTGGTACGTATGGCGTCGTCATTGGTGACGGTGACTACCTGGTCAATGACCGAAGCATGGTAGGTGACAGGGATGAACCCGGCGCCTATTCCCTGAATCTTGTGTGGGCCCGGGTTACCACCGGTGAGCACGGGTGAGTCGGCTGGCTCTACGGCAATCACCCTGATGGCGGGGTTCAGCTCTTTCAGTCTTTTCCCCGCACCACTGGCGGTGCCTCCGGTGCCGATACCACTTACAAGGATATCTATTTTGCCGTCTGTATCACGCCAGATCTCCTCACCGGTAGTACGGTAATGTATTGCCGGGTTGGCCTGATTCTCGAACTGCTGCAGGATCACCGCATCGGACAGCTGTGTTTTCAGACCCTTTGCCTTTGCGATGGCACCCTTCATCCCTTCGGCACCGGGTGTCAGCACCAGCTCGGCACCGAGTGCCTTCAGCAGGTTTCTTCTTTCAAGACTCATCGTCTCAGGCATCGTAAGAATTAGCCTGTATTTCTTGATGGCGGCTACAAACGCAAGACCGATACCGGTGTTACCACTCGTGGGTTCAATGATGATCGATCCCGGTTTCAGTTGACCGCTCTTCTCGGCATCTTCCACCATCGCCAGGGCAATGCGGTCTTTCACACTTCCCTGCGGGTTAAAGCTCTCCAGCTTCGCGATAAGACTGGCCTTGGCTCCCTCTTCCTTTCCGTATTGATTGAGTCTCAGTAAGGGGGTGTTGCCAACCAGGTCTGTCAGTTTCTCTGCAATTTTTGTCATAACTTTAACATTTAATTTTTTAACAAAGATAGATGATACCTGCAGCAGGTGAAATAGCACATTCATGGTATTTTTAAAGAAAAGAGGAGAGAAATCATTATATTTGTCTCCGGCTAGAAAAATAAAAAGATGTTGAGGAATTATATATTAGCAGACAATCAGTTTATTACACGTGCAGGAGTGATCTCATTGCTGAAGACGATGGATAATGATGCAGGGATAACTGTGGTCGCTTCATATCTGCAACTACTGGAATCATTACGTATTTATCCACTGTCGGTGGTGGTTGTTGACTACAGTTTGTTCGATTTTATATCGATGAACCATCTCCTCAATATTAAAAGTGGTGCAGGAGAATCGTCGTGGTTGCTTTTCAGTGATGAGCCTGAAGAGCATTTCCTACGGCAGCTTCTTCTTGCAGATCCGGCTATAAGTGTCGTTTTAAAACATAGTACCCAGACACAGATTAAAGAGGCGCTAAAGTGTGTCGCTGCCGGTGAGGTCTACTGGTGTGATTTCGCCCAATCGGTGATGAGAACAGATGTGCCGTCGGCAAGGATCGCAGATCCGCTTACGCCATCAGAGAAGAATATCCTTCGTGAGATCGCACTGGGAAAAACGACGAAGGAGATTGCAGCAGAGAAGTTCCTTAGTTTCCACACCATCAACGCACACCGACGCAATATCTACCGCAAACTAAAGGTAAACAGTGTGAATGAGGTGACAAGATATGCACTGCAGGCCGGCTTGATCGACCTGATGGAGTACTATATCTGAACCTTGACTCATCAGTACCGCTGTTGCTGCGTTGTTATTCTCTCCAGGGTATGGTTCTGCCTGTCTGTGCAGATATTTTGGCTGCTTCAAGTATCTTCACCACCCTTATGTTGTTCTCGAGTGAAGAAAGATCATAAGGTTGCACTTTTATGTCACCACGTATAATGTTGGCAAAGTAAGTGAATGCGTCGTTACGGTCTGCCGGCAGCGCAGGAGCAGTCAGCTCTTCCACTCTTTTACCCTTTTGTTGTATTCTCATATCGGAGGCGTTGATGCAGTTCACATAACCCGATACGCCGTAGAGTTGCATATCTTTCCTGCTGTAGGGCCAATTCCATGATGCCTGTATCACCACCTGTGCTTTCTTAAACTGAACAATGATGGAAGCTTCGTCATCAACCTGTGGGTACACCTGCGGCTTGTTGGTGTGTGTGACAGCAGTCACGTAGAGAGGTGTTTCACCTTTCATCAGCCATGTGGATATATTTGCACCATAACATCCAAAATCATTCAGTGCGCCTGCACCATTTCGCACAGGATCGGTCAGCCATGAGAGAAATTCCGTGCTGCAACCTATTTCCACAGGTCCCTGATGACCCGTATTGAACACTATTTTTCGTATTTCACCGATCGCTTCTTCATGATTGGCTATTTCATACGCTTTGGCATTGCTGCCATACCATGTTGTTTCATAATTGGTGAGGAGGTGAATATTGTATTTACCGGCCAGGGAATCCATTCTCATGACATGCTCACTGCTTACGGCCAGCGGTTTCTCAACCATCACATGAATACCCCGCGGTGCGCACGCTTCCACCACCTCCAGGTGACCGAAGATATCGTTGTATGCCATCACCGCCTCCGGGTTGGTCTGACGGAGCATCTCACCGATGGTGGGATAGACCAGCTTCCTGTCGAACCCATATTGCCTGGCATACCTTCCCACCAGGGCTGTGTCGGGCTCCGCAATACCTACGATCACTATATCACCTTTCTCTTTACGCCCCAACAGTCCGTGGATATGATCATGTGTCAGTCCCACAACACCTATACGCAGAGGTTCCTGTTGTGCCCGAACAGTGAATGCAATGGTAAATGAGGTTACTATAAGAAAAATGATGCTATTTATATGTTTCATCTGTTTATCGCTGAATAATTTTGGTTCAATATTTTTTCACGATGCCACTTTGCAAATTCATTGTCTGTCAATCATCTCTTTTTACATCCTATCCAGGAGTAATTAGTACTTTTAACTGTGACGTTATTTTCATCAAACCTTATTCACTGGTGATTGATATACCTCACAAAAGCGATGCTTTTACCGTCGGGTGACCAACTGTGCACATTCAGACTGCCTTGTCCACCATAGAAAACAGGTGTGAGATCGCGTGTCTCCATTGTCTCCACATTCAGCAGGCGTATTCTTACATCTTTACCGAAAGGGTGACCGCCTTGCTGATCTTCTATATAGGAGATGAAGACAACCTGCTTATTGTCGGGTCCGGGATGAGGGAACCAGTTGTCGTAATCATCGAACGTAAGCTGTGACTGTTCGCTTCCATCGGGACGCATCCGATAGATATGCATCCGGCCTGTTCTGTGGCTGTTGAAGTAGATCCATTCTCCATCGTAACTGTACTCCGGTCCGTCATCCAGACCGGCAGCATCAGTAAGACGTATCTCTTCATCGGTGATCACGTCAGTTTTATACACATCCCAGGCACCGTCTCGCATCGCACAATAGACAATCCACCGGTTGTCGGGACTGATACCGTGCCAGTAACTGGGGTAATTGGCAGTTATCAGTCGCGGTACACCGCCCGAAGCCGGGAGAATAAAGATGCGTGAATTACCACCGGGTGAGGATACACGCTGGTCGTTATGACTAACTATCAGCCACCTGCCATCGAAAGAGAGCCCGTGATCGTTATTGCAGTTATCTGCAAAGCCGGTGTCTATCATCCCCGTTTTCCTGCCTTTCACCGATACTTTTTCCAACCTGCCATTGGCGTTGATGATAAGGTGCCTGCCGTCGCGGGACCAGTTGGGAGCCTCGAAATGGCGTTTTTCACGCAGTATCACCTTCTCTTTTCCTGTTTTCACATTGAGTAAAACAAGCTCACTTACGATGTCCGGAGGAGCTTGAGCAAACCCAGCAAAAGAGACAACCAGGCAAGTTAGTAACAGTTGTAGCGTTTTCTTCATATCTTTCTTACATTTTTTCCACAATCTTCCATATCGCCTCCACCCATATCTCATTATCGTTCAATGAAGGAATGAATGTGAATTTCTCTCCACCTGCTTCCATAAAGAGTCTGCGTGCTTCAATATCTATATCATACAGTGTCTCCATGTTGTCAATCGGAAAACCGGGAGCAATCACAGCTATTTTTTTCCATCCCAGCTTTGGTAAATCACCGATATCGGTGTTCAGAAAGGGTTTTAACCATTTGTTGCTCCTTTGTGAAGAGTATAAGATCAGTGTATCATGCAAATCGAGATTCAGCTTTTTGCACAAAAGATGATTGGTCTCTTTCAGCTGATAGACATAATCGAACTCTTTACCCTTCTTCCATGCTTTCTCCACCTGCTTTACGGGCAGGCTGTGATAGGAGAATACCAGCCTGTTGATATCTTCCAGATAAGGTTTGGCCTGTTCTGCCAGGGAGTGAATGAAGGCCGGGTGATTATAGTAAGGTTCTACAAATTTTAGCCTGAAGGAGTGGGGGTGTCTGTAAAAAACACGTCCGATCTCTTCGGCGATGGTCTCGGTGGTTGATTGAGCGTAGTGTGGGTACATTGGGAAGATAATCACCTCATGGAGTAGGGGGCATCTTCTTTCCAGCTCTCTGAAGGCTATCTCAATACCCGGTTCACCATACCGCATGGCAATCTCGACAGGTATTCCTTTTTTTATCTCCAGTGCTTCAGCAAGTCTGCGCATATGATACAGCAACGGTGATATTTCCGGCACCTCTCTGCGCCAGATCAACCTGTATTTCTCTTTCGATTTAGAGACAGAGAGAGGAGCGATAATATTCCTTGCAAGAAAGACGGACAACCATTCGGGATAGTCAGTCAGATGAGGATCTGAAAGCATATCACCGATGAATTTTTTTACATCATGTTTGTCAGTGCTTGCAGGGGTCCCAATATTCAGTAATAAAATGCCTCTCATATTCAGTAGTCAGATGTCAATTATGGGCTCTCAGCCGTCAGCCGTCAATTATTATCTTTCAGCGGTCAGCGATCAATTTTTAACTCTTAATTTTGAATTCCTAATTGTTAATTTTTAATTCTTAATTTATGCTCCTACGTATGTCTCCAGTAATTTGGAGGATTCGTCGGGGATGATTGTAACTGATTTAGTGTCGGCCGGTATCAGTATCGACTCACCCTGATTGATCGTTTCACTGTTTCCTCTATCATCTCTGATGGTACAATGGCCAGCCAGACAGATATATATCACAAACGAATCAAGACCGACATAGTTGCGTGTCATCGAAATATCCATTTCCAGCAGATGAGTTGTGAAATAGGGAGACTCAACCAACTTAACGGGTTGGTTCACTATTTGCTCGTATTCAGTTTTGTATGAATCATATACCTTGAAGTCAATTGCGTCTTTCGCCAGCTCCGTATGCAATTCCCGGGTTTTTCCTGTGGCATCGGTGCGGTTGTAGTCGTAGATACGGTAGGTGATATCTGATGTCTGTTGAATTTCTGCAATGAAGCATCCTGCGCCAATGGCATGAACGCGCCCGGCAGGCAGGAAGAAGACATCTCCCGGTTTCACTTCCTGTTTTTTAAGTGTGTCGGTGAATGTATTGTTGTTCACTGTTTCAATGTATTCATCGGGGGTGATGCTTTTTTCAAAGCCGGAATAGAGGTAAGCATCCGGAGCTGCATGTACCACATACCACATTTCAGTCTTCCCGAATGAGTGATGTCTTGCTTTCGCCAGTGTGTCATCAGGATGAACCTGTATGGAGAGATCATCGCGTGCATCGATAAATTTAATCAGCAACGGAAAGGTGTCACCAAAACGCTGATAGACATTTTTCCCAACAAGTTTTTCTTTTGTCAGTGACATCAGTTCGTCGAGTGAAGTGCCTGCCAGCCTGCCGTTGGCGACGACAGAGACATTGTTATGCACTCCCGAAATTTCCCAGCTCTCACCGATACCCTCCAGTATGGGTTCTATCTTCTTGAACCTGCAGATATCCGATCCTCCCCAGATCACGGACTTGAGTATGGGTTGGAATTTCAATGGGTATATCTCTATCTTCTCTCTCTCTTGGTCTGTTGTTTTATTTTTCAATGTCATATAAAGTTTATTGTAATTTTTTTTTCATCACTGTGGCTGTTCTGGCAGGCATATATAATTTCAGCCAGCCCTTGTCGTCAGGTGCGTAGAGTGGATCATACTGTGTGAAATGATGGATCGTGTCGTCGTTCAGCCCGAAACCGCCGAACTCCTTGCTGTCGGTATCGAGAATGATTTCATACTCACCCTGCGGCACTAAAATACCATAATCACTGTAGGATCTTTGCGGATGAAAATTGTAGACGAAAAGTAGTTCATCACGCATATATGCCAATATGTTGTCATCATCTTTATCCCAGATCTTCACCAGCGAAGTTGACTGAAAATTGGGCTGGGTTTTGATAAGCGTAATCATCGCTTTATCGAAATCGCCCAGATAGTGGTATTTCAGGTTCTGGTCATCAGCCAGGTTCCATTGCCGCCGTGCATATTTATAGGACCAGTTGTTTCCCTTACGGGGGAAATCAATCCATTCAGGGTGACCAAATTCGTTGCCCATGAAGTTCAGGTAACCTCCGTTGATAGTGGTAGCCGTCACCAGACGGATCATCTTGTGCAGTGCAATTCCACGATCCACAGAGTAGGGGCTGCTTGTCAGCTTTGACATAAACCAGTACATATCGGCATCAATCAGCCTGAAGATGATGGTTTTGTCACCTACGAGTGCCTGGTCGTGACTCTCTGCATAGGAGATGGTCTTCTCGTCGGAACGGCGGTTGGTGGTCTCCCACCATATGGTACTCGGGAACCAATCCTCATCATCCTTCTCCTTGATAAGCTTGATCCAGAAATCGGGGATATTCATCGCCATGCGATAGTCGAAGCCATAACCTCCCGCTTTGGTTTTCAAAGCCAGGCCGGGCATGCCACTGACCTCTTCGGCAATGGTGATGGCGTGGGGGTTAATCTCATGGATAAGCCGGTTGGCAAGGGTGAGGTAACAGATGGCATCACCGTCCTGTCCGGCGTTGTAGTAATCCTCATACCCGGAAAATGATTCCTCGAGACCGTGGCTCCGGTAGATCATCGATGTGACCCCATCGAAACGAAAACCGTCGAACTGGAATTCTTCCAGCCAGTATTTACAATTGGAAAGAAGGAAATGGAGTACTTCATCCTTTTTGTAATCGAAACAGAGTGAGTCCCATGCCTTATGATTCCTTCGTTCAGGGTCACTGTGAAAATAGAGGTCGCACGAACCATCCATGCGCGCCAAACCTTCAGTCTCATTCTTCACGGCATGTGAGTGAACGATATCCATGATGACAGCGATCCCCATGCCATGAGCCGTATCGATCAGTTCACGCAGCTCTTCGGGTGTGCCGTTACGGGAGGAGGGGGCAAAAAAGCTGGAGACATGGTATCCGAATGATCCGTAATAAGGATGCTCCTGGATGGCCATGATTTGTATGGTGTTGTATCCGTTCTCTTTCACACGGGGTAGTATCTTTTCCCTGAATTCATTGTAGCTGCCCACCTTCTCCTCTTCTGTGGACATCCCTACGTGTGTCTCATATATAAGAAGCGGGGAGGTGTCGGGTTTGAAGGGTGAATGTCTGAATTTGTATCGCTCCTCAGGCTCCCATACCTGAGCACTGAAGATAAAGGTCACTTCATCCTGAACCACCCTTTTGCACCAGGCGGGAATACGTTCTCCCGTACCCCCTTCCCAGCTGACATGAAGCTTGTACAAATCTTCGTGATGAATCCGCTCTGCAGGTATCTTCACCTCCCATACACCACTAGCCATTCGTTTTAACTTATATGATTCAAGACGTTGCCACCCGTTGAAGGTGCCTATGAGGAAAATCTCAGTGGCATTGGGAGCCCACTCCCTGAAAACCCATCCTTCAGCTGTATGGTGAAGACCGAACCAGAGGTGACCGGAAGCGAAATCGGAAAGTGTGATCTTACCCACTTGTGTAAGATCGTTGAGTCGCTCAAGGAAATAGTTGTGACGTCCTTCAATAGCTTTGGAATAAGGAGCGAGCCAGGGGTCGTTTTTGATGATGTCAAGCATTGTGGGGCATTTTTGAGTGAAGGTTAAATCACATCTATCTTAATAATCTCTTTATTAGACCTTCACCAATAAGCGGTGCATGGCCGTCTTCAGGATAGAAGAGGACAAATTCACTGAAGTATTCAAATGCCTTTTCGAAAGGGGGATGCAGAGTGGAGTAATTTGCTGCATTTATGAGGTTGTCAACAATCATGATTTTATCTGATTAATGTGTAAACGAACAGGACAAAGATAAAGAAATTGCAGAGATTTCACTCTCTTTTAGTTTGTAAAATAAGCTCTGTAAAAAAAAAATTGAAAAAAAACCATATCTTTGTGTTCATTGTATTATAAATTGATATTGCTCCATGAAACGAATTATAGCATTTTTATTAGTCATTATTATTTTCACAGGGAACCTGCATGCACAAGATGAGACATACACCTGTAATTTGGGATTTACGTTCGAGATCAGTAACAATAAAAGCTGGGGTTATAAAGAGCCTGTTGTTAACAGCATCACTTCCGGTTCTCCTGCCGAGAGAGCGGGGTTAAAACTTAACGATATCATTCTTTCCGTCAATAAACAGGGCACTTACCTGAAATCATATTCTTCTGTGATGTCGTGGTTCAATAGTAATGAAGAGGAGATGACCATCGCCATACGTAATTTTGAGTATTCATTCAAAGAGTTGACCTTCATGAAGGATTGTCGTAACAGTAAAGCCATCAGTGAGGCTCAGCTGGCCCCAGTCTTTGCATTCTACAGCCTGGAGGATGTGCAGGAGAGGCGTTTTATCATGCCAGTCAGGACCAGGACCAACGAAGATGCCCTCTATAACAATTATCGGACATTTGCCTTCGCTCCTTCAGACAAAAGTACCAGGGAGCTTGATGAACGTATCAACGCCATTTTCATCCGGTCTCTATTGGAGAAAGGATTGCGATACAATCCCGATGATCCCGACTTCATCATACAGACCTATTACAGTTATCAGAACAACGGTATGTTTAAAGAAAATTCACCCACTTATGGCAGTTATCAGCCTGCATGGCGTTTTGATACAAGGAATCACAGAACTGTGAAAGTGCCTCTGTATGATCCGACTGAGGCTGTCAGGGTGGATGATATTGCCTACAATCTTGAGTTCGGCTATCGCTTTTACGACCGGAGGTTTACGCAGGCGGGTGAGATGAGCCTTGTCTGGGAAGGTGAAGTGAAAGAGCGGCTGAGCAGCCACTACGACCTGGTGGATTATCTTGAAATGAATCTTCCGCTGATGTTATTGAAGTTCCCATACCCGGGCAATCTCTCGTTAGCAACCTTCCAGGTGAAATACCTTAAATATAATTACACCGGTATAGGGTATGATATGAACGACCTGAAGAGTGTTGTTTCAGTTGATCCCGATTCACCGGCCGCAGTGGCAGGGATTCAACCGGGAGATATAGTAACGAATATCCAGGGGCAAAGCTTTGATCACACCTCACAATCACTCACAGAGGGTTACCGCCGTTTTCTTGCTGAGACGATGAACCTGCGGGATAAGAATACCCGTTACACTGATTCGAATGGTTTCAAAGATTGTATGTTCTGGGATATCACCAATTACGGTACTGTCTCGCAAGCCATCTCCGATAACAGGAGGTATAAGGCCGCTTTTTCCTATCTGTTCATTTTTAACCAGTATATCAACTGGAACACGCCTCTTACTATTAATATAGAAATAGAGCGCAATGGACATGAGCTGAACTTTGCAGTTACACCGATAATCACGACAAGTTCTCATATTTTGGCTGAATAATCAAGCAGTTGTTTAACAACATATTAAAGATTTCATCCTCTTTACTTGAAAATAAGTTCTCCATATTTCTTTAAAATATTATTAAAACATTTGGATGATATCATTTAACTTTACTATCTTTGTAGCCCTTTCGGAGAAAAAGAAATTCATCATAGAGATGGTGAAAAAATTGGACTGATTGAGTATCAATTTAATTTCCACGAAAGAAAAAAAAAGATATAAAAACTTCACCAAATATTTTGGTATTAAAAAATAAGTTTCTATCTTTGCACCCGCTTTTGAAAGGAACACCACCTTGATGGAGCAAGCGAAAAGC
>JADKLW010000059.1_pt1 | contig 14422 bp, 12 predicted proteins | sample 8641881 | NCBI WGS metagenome assembly JADKLW01 (sample SAMN16272185, study PRJNA661076) | feces metagenome | isolation source: fecal sample from diarrhoea affected cattle B | host: Bos taurus | place: South Africa: Lokaleng Village, Mahikeng | collected 2019-09 | reverse complement strand
GATTCCGACAAACCGCGCGATTATAAAAAGAGAGACGACCGTAAAAGGGGGGATGCACCTTACGACAGTAAGAAAAAAAGTGACGGTGCAGTTAGAGAGTTGAAGCTGAGTCGTTTTCCAAAGAAAAAAGAGTGAGCCGCCGCGATACCGCAGCAGCTGTTCAGATGTAACGGTGCGATCTTCAACTATTGCGGGCGACTACAAGCCTGTCTCTTTCGCCAGCCTCAGCGTTGCTTTGCGGTCGGTCTTACCGCTTCCGGTGAGTGGAACAGCGTTTACCGTAAAGATGTGCAACGGTTGCTGATAACGGGGGAGGATCTGTTCCACGGCCTTTCTTACAGCCTCAGGGTCTGCCGCCGGCTCAATCAGCAGCACGATGGCTTGTCCCAGCTTCGGATGGGGCAGTGAGGTAACCGCGTAGTTGCCTTTAATGAAAGGAGCCAATTTTTCCTCCACCTCTTCTGATTGTACCTTGATGCCCCCGCTGTTGATCACATTGTCTCTTCTTCCGATAATACGAAATGTACCCTCTTCTCTGATCACTGCTAAATCGTTGGTGACGACCTGCTCATCGGCCACCAACGGCACATGGACTGACAGTGTGTTCTCTTCCGATACGCTTATTCCGACACCTGGCAGCGGAGTGTAGTAACGCTCTGCTTCGACACCGTTGATGCGGCGCAGTGCAATATGGGAGAGCGTCTCGGTCATCCCGTAGGTGGAGTAGATCGCGTTGGGGAACCCTTTCAGTGCCTCTGCCAGCTCCTTGTCAACGGCTCCTCCGCCGATGATAAGCTGTCTGATTTGAGATAACCGTTGTTTTTCCTCATCGCTTTGAAGAGAGTTATAGACCTGCAGCGGCACCATCGCCGCAAAATCGAAAGGCAGCACATTCTCCCCGGGTGCACGCTCCGCCAGCGGATGACCGGACGGCACCGCCGGGTAGAGATCCAGGCCGGCATAGAGGGCCCGCACCACCATCATCTTCCCCGCGATATAATCGAGTGGCAGGCAGAGCAACGCCCTGTCGCCTCTCTTCAGTTGAAAGAAATCACAGGTCATCCGCGCGCTCTGCAGCATCTGTTCCTTACGTACGGTGATCGCTTTCGGCAGTCCTGTTGATCCCGATGTATGCAGACGGATGGTGGAGGAAGGTGAGAACCACTCCTTCAGAAAGAGAGAGAGCTGATGATGAAAGGGTGTCTCCGACGCAAAACCTGCCGGTGGGTTCCTCAGGATCTCATCGCGGCTATAGGTGATTCCTGAGATACATAGTTCATCCATATTCGTTATTTTCTATTATTGTGAAGCACCTTCCGGTCATCCTGCGGACGGAATGCTCCGGTGATGTCATGAAAAGAGCACACCGTCGAAGTCAGGTAAGAACCTGTCTGTTATCTCAGGGAAAACAGCCCCGGGATGAAACCACAACCGATCACCCCTGATCTCCAGCGGGAGAGGGATATTGTTGCTGTAGAGGGTGCCGGTGCCCAGTCCCTGCGGTAACGGGTTGCCGAGCGTAGCGCACCATTGCGCGATGCTGTTCAGTCCGATGTTCGACTCCAGGGCGGAGGTGATCCACCATCCGATATGCAACGATTCAGCCAGGGTGATCCATTCGCTGCAGCCGCTGATGCCGCCGTGCAGGGAGGGTTTCAGGATGATGTAGTGCGGCCGTATAGCCTCCAGCAGTCTTCTCTTCTCGCCGGGATCACTGATGCCTATCAGCTCCTCGTCCAGCGCCACGGGCAGGGGGGAGGAGGCACACAGACGGGCCATCTCCTGCCATTGTCCCGCACGGATGGGTTGTTCGATGGAGTGGATCTCCAGTTGAGCCAGCCTCTCCAGCTTTGCCGCGGCGTCACTGCTGCTGAAGGCACCGTTGGCATCCACGCGCAATTCCACTTCGTTCGCTGCATAGCGACTGCGGATGATGCGTAACAGTGTCAGCTCCTTTTCAAAGTCAATCGCTCCGATCTTCAGTTTGACACAATGGAACCCTTTTGCCAGAACCGACTCAATCTGCTGCAGCATCGAAGGATAATCGCCCATCCAGATCAGGCCGTTGATGGTGATGCCCTCTTCCCCACGGCTGAAAGGGGTGTCCCACAACTGCCAGGAGCGCTGCTGATAGTGCCACAGGGCCGTCTCCAGCCCGAAGAGGATGGAGGGGTGATTGCGCAACAGCTCGCTATCCGGCTGTTGCTGTTCCTCCATGATCCGGCAGAAGTGGCTGAGTGTCTCAGCATAGCGGTCGTTGTAGTCGCAGCTCAGGTCGGGCAGTGGTGCACACTCGCCGATACCGATGTGCGAGGGATCGGCCTTGTTTCGGAGTAGCACATACCACACCCTGTGTTCACGGTAGACACCTCTCGAAGTGCCTGCCGGCTGTCTGAGCCGAAGCGTGTGGGGGATGATCTCTATTCTGAACATGAATCATTATGCAGGTTTCTTTGGTTGTATGTGACCGAAGAAACAATTCCGGAAATACAAAGTATTGTTTTAGGGCAGTTTGGGAAATTGTCTGAAGTTCGGCTTTCGTTTCTCCAGGAAAGCCTGCTTGCCCTCCTGCGCCTCGTCGGTCAGGTAGTAGAGCATGGTGGCGTCACCTGCCAGCTCCTGGATGCCCGCCTGTCCGTCCAGCTCGGCATTGAGCCCCGCCTTGATCATGCGCAGCGCCAGGGGGCTGTGCTGCATCATCGTCTCAGCCCATTCCACCACCTCGTCCTCGAGGCGGTCGAAAGGCACCACCTTGTTCACCAGCCCCATGTCGAGCGCCTCCTGCGCGTTGTACTGACGGCAGAGGAACCAGATCTCACGGGCTTTCTTCTGCCCCACGATGCGGGCCAGGTAGGAGGAGCCGAAGCCGGCGTCGAAGCTGCCCACGCGGGGTCCTGTCTGTCCGAAGATGGCATTGTCGGAGGCGATGGTCAGGTCGCACACCACATGCAACACATGCCCTCCACCGATGGCGTAGCCGTTCACCATGGCGATCACCGGCTTGGGGATGGAGCGGATCTGCTTCTGCACCTCCAGCACACTGAGACGCGGTACGCCGTCCTTGCCGATATAGCCGCCTTTCCCCTTCACATTCTGATCACCTCCCGAGCAGAACGCCTTGTCGCCGGCACCGGTGATCACGACCACGCTCACCTCCTCCATCTCCCTGCAGAGGCGCAGGGCATCGCTCATCTCACCGGTGGTGGTGGGGGTGAAGGCGTTGCGGTAACGGGGACGGTTGATCGTGATACGTGCAATGCCGTTGTAAAAATCAAAGAGAATATCTTCATATTCCTTTATCGTTCTCCATGCTCTCGTTATCATTGTTCTTTTTTGTTTTTTTGTTGTTGATAATAGGATTCGATCACTTCTTTGTTCTCTTTCGCGGAGGTGAACACCTCCAGAAGAACAGGTTTATCCCCCCCGGGGTTCATGAAGACAGGCATCTTCTGTTGCAGCTCCTCACTGCTGCGGGCGGCAAGATAGCGCAACCCCTGTTGCTCAGCCCAGGCCTTTGCCCCGGTGGTATGTGCCGCCGCAATGTAGTCGTTGAGTGCTTCCGAACTGTTCAGTCCCGGTAGCGTGTGGAAGATCTCACCGCCGCCGTTGTTGTTCAGCAGTATGCGCAGGTTGGGAGAGAGATGTCTGTTCCAGAGGCCGTTCATGTCGTAGAAGAAGCTCAGGTCGCCGGTCAGCAGGAAGGTGAGCCGCTGCGAAGCCGCTGCATACCCCACAGCCGTGGAGAGTGACCCCTCAATACCGTTGGTACCCCTGTTGCAGAAACAATGGACCGAAGAGGGCAGGGCGAACAGTTGCGACAGATAGACAGTGTGGCTGTTGGCCAGCTGCAGCGTGGCATTGGCCGGTATGCTGCGCATCAGTGCCCCCACCGCATAGAGGTCGGAGAAGGCAGCCTCCGGTATAGTGACGGAGGCACAGGCACTCTTCCAGGTTTCAGCGAACGCGAAGGATACGTTATCGGGTGTTGTAGATGCTTTAGTGGGCAGAGATGCAGGATTATTGGATCGCGTTGAGATCATACCGGAGGGATCTTCCGCCAGATAGCGAAGGAATGTTTCATTGTCGCTTCTTACAATGTCGGTCACCTGTTGGTAGGTGTCGATGACCTCACCCGAGGGTGCGATATGCCACAGCTCACCGATCGCGGCAGTGCGGATAAACTGCTTCAGTCGTTTGGAGACGATATGTCCGCCCAGCGTGATCACCAGCCCGGGTGTCAGCGCCTCGAGCTCCTCCTCTGTCGCTCTGCGGAGCAACGCGTCATAGCGAAGCGTCTCCCCTGCCTCCACGTTGGAGAGGTGATCTGCCACCACCACCACGTCCTGTTCCTTGCGAAGCTTCTCCAGCAGGTGTGACAGCCCATTCTCCGGCGGCAGCTGGCCGACGATGATCATCCTTTTGGTAAATCGTGCGAACCGTTTGCTGTATGCTCCTTCCTCACTGATGCCATATGACTGCTTCGGCCGGCGGATCAGACGCACAGTGGGGAGGGTGGGAGTGGTGAACCCGAAGAGTGGCTCGGAGAGGGGGATATTGATATGGGCAGGGCCCTTCTCAATATTATCGAGGCTGAGGATCGCCTCGTTGATCAGCCGGTTGCAATACCACTCCTCCTCACTGTCGCTCACCTGCGGCAACTGCACCGCATGGCGTACCATGCGACCGAACATGCCGGCTTGCGGGATGGTCTGCCCGTCCATCTGACCTATCCAGGCAGGGGGACGGTCGGCGGTGATCACCAGCAGCGGCAGCTGCCGGTAATAAGCTTCGGCCACGGCGGGAGCCAGGTTCAGCGCAGCCGATCCGGAGGTACAGCATACCGCTGCCGGCTTGTTGAGGGCCTCTGTCACTCCCAACGCGAAAAAGCCCGCGCTCCTTTCATCCACGACGCTGTAACAGGTGAAGTCCCTGTCTGTCGCCAGGGAATGGATCAGCGGTGCATTGCGTGAGCCGGGAGAGAGAACGACATGCGTGATCTCATGTGCCTTGAGCAAAGCCACCAGTTGCAGAACACTTTTTTTATCTGAATACATTGCGCTCTTTTATTTAACGATACTAGCCATGGTCTTGAGCTTCTGCTCCGTCTCCTTCCATTCATCCCTGCAGGTGGAGGAGGGGAGCAGGCCGCTGCCGGCGTACAAAGTAAGCGAACTTTTTCCAATAAACATACAGCGGAGGTTGACATACAAATTTGTTTCTGCCCATGGATCCAGCATACCAAGGAAACCGGTATAATAACGCCGGTCGTACCCCTCCTGTTCATTGATAAACCGAAAGGCCTCCTCCTTGGGTAGTCCCGATACTGCCGGGGTGGGGTGGAGCCTCTTTAACAGTGTGCCTATTTTCGGATTGTCGGGCAGTGAGAAGCTGAAGTCGGTCCGCAGATGTGCCAGCTTGCCTGCTTTGATGGTATAGGGACCATTTATCTCCGCCGCGACCTGGAAGGAGGTCAGCTGTTTCAGCAGGTAGGAGGTGACCAGATGCTGCTCGCGTAGGTTCTTGTCATCCCAGGAGATGTTTCCTGTATTGGGAAACCGTGTGCCTGCCAGTGCTACCGTCTGCCATCCGCTCCCTGACCCTGCCAGGAGTATCTCCGGAGTGCTGCCCAGCCAGGTGCCGCTTTGGGGTGTATGGAAAAGGAATACGCAGGAATGGGTGTACTTCTCTGCTGCCCTGAAAAAGGAACGTCCAGGCGAGAAGGCTTCTTCTCTCCCTATTGTCTTGCTTCTTGAGAGCACCAGTTTTTTTATCTCACCTTTCAGCAGCGGTGCGTGAAACTGCTGAAACAATCGGCTGTATGCTGCTTTATCGATGTTGTTGAATCTCTCCCCCTTTACCTCCGGTCGTCTCTTCCCGATGATGGTTCTATCCACCTCTGTGAGATCGGTGCAGTCGGCCCGTATTACTATGAGCGGCGACCCGGAGGAGATGCGGAAAGGAGCAATCACAAACCCGCTCTCTCCGTCTAACGCCTCCATGTCATTATAGAGAGCTGCTGCCCCCGATCGCTGCATCACGAACCGTGGGGAGGCCTCCCCCGGCAGCCTGTAAATGGCGAAGCATGTATCCTGCTCAATGAGCGCATCCAATAGCTGATGCCTGTTGCCGGTGCTCATCTCCTCTTCAATATGCTGTTCGTCACCCTGACAGAGGAGACCAGCCTGCCTGCAGAAGTGAAGATATCCACATTCCATAGATGTGAGGAGCGCCCCCGGTGAATGATGGTTCCCACGGCATGCACCTTGTCACCCTCTTTGGCGGAGGAGAGATGGTTACAGCTCACCTGAACGCCTGCCGCCACCTCATCCGGCTCGCAAAGCATCATCGAGCCCTGTCCTGCCACTGATTCTGCCAGTGCCAGGGTCGCTCCGCCGTGCAACAGGCCGAAGGGCTGGCAGGTACGCTTCTCTACCGGCATCACTGCCTCTATCCTACCCGGGGAGAGAAGGGTGAACGCTATCCCCAGCGTTCCCATCAGCGTCCGGCTGTTGGCAGCGTTGATCTCTTCTGCTGAAAAATCCCTCTCTGCAGGGTTCTGACTCGTTTGGTTCATGCAACTATCCTTTTTCTATCCTGCAAAAATAGTGATTCCCTTCGCATGAACCTCTTAAGATATATTAAAAATTCAACTTTCGTATGTCATACGTTTACAGCTAAATCTTTCAACTGTCGATGTTTCGCGACCCCTGGATGCACGCGATCGCTAAAAGAGAAGAACTCGCTTCGCTTCAAACAACTCCTCTTTTTATCGCTCTTCGCGAGCAACGGGTGCCCCGCTAAACATCGAAATGTCTTATATTTAGCTGTATGTGTTTTGCAGGGATACAAGCGAAAGATGAACTAAAAAGAGACCAAATCGGAGATTCCGTTCTCATTGAAAGCCTCGATGGCGAAAAAATAGTCCACCCCTTTGTTGAGTGCCCTCAGCTCATACGCCGATGCATCATAGATCATCACCGAATTGTTCAGCTTGTCCGGCTCGATGCCCCAGTAGAGCACATAACCCATCGCATCCTGCACCGGCTCCCAGCTGATGTCGGCATTGCGGGCATCAGCCTGTCGCTCTACCCGGAATGAGGTGGGCGCGGCAGGTTTTTCACCGTTGCCGTTACCAAACACCCGGAACTCACCGATGGCCAGATAGCGGTTGGGGAAATATCTGTTGGTGAAACGGATGAACCTTCCTTCTGTCGCCTGTTCCAGCTCGATGTAGGCGTGGGGTCTGTCCTCGCTGTTCTCTGAAAAGTCGACTGTGGTCTGCCACTTGGTGCCGTCGACCGAGGTCTCTATAGTGAACTGCTGCCGCAGGGTGTCGGGTTTGCCGAAGATGGTGGCGTTGAAATCCTGGTAGTTCAGCTGGAAAGCGCGGAGGGTCATCACCCTTCCCAGATCCATCTCAAACCAGAGGGTGTCGCTGTTGCTTTCGGCCACCCAGAGGGTGCGGATATGCTCATCGTTGATCATTTCGATGCCATAGTCGGCAGCCTCCTGCTCCGGCATATATCCTTTCTCATGCTCGTCCGCCACGTTGCGCTGCACGCCGGTCAGCACCGAGTTGCTCTTCACCGGCTTATCTTTCGACAGCAGCATCCATCCGGTGAAGCGCTGCTTGTGATCCTCCACCTCCACATCGGGGAGGTAGTGGGGGTAATCACCATAGGCGGTGTTGACATACATCTGCCCGTTCTCCTCAAAGCCGGCGGGGTACATGCCTAACCTTCGCTCGAACTTGTAGTTGACCGAGATGGCCATGGTGGAGAAGTGCCAGTGGTTGCCGTTGTTGTCCTTCACCGCGCTGCCGTGTCCCGCGCCGTTCAGGAAGCCACCCGGCTTGTAGGCTACCGGGTTGTAGGGGGCATAGGTGAAGGGTCCCAGGGGATTGTCGGCGGTGTAGACGCCGTCGGCATAGATATTCCACTGCGTGCCGGGGGCACCATACATCAGGTAGTAGGTGTCGTTGTGCTTCACCATCCAGGGTCCTTCAATGAAGGGAGCCACGTCGGAGCGGTGATCCTGTCCGAAGCGCTCCCAGCCGTGGTTGTCGGGGTCGAGACCGAACAGGTCCACCTGCTCACCCTTGGGGATGTAGTAGTTCTCCGGGTCGAGCTCGACACCCCTGATGGGCCACAGGTTGGATGACTCCTCATAGAGGTAGACCCGTCCGTCGCTGTCGACAAAGATATTGGGATCCTGGATCCCGCCGGGAGGGTTCAGCACCGCGTAGTTGGTCTGCCAGTCACCCAGCGCGGGGTTGTCGGTCTCGATGATGGGACCTCTGCCCGAGGGATCACCGTAAGCCAAAATCTTGCCGTCTCTCACAGCAGCGGCGGGGGCGTTGGAGCCGCTGAAATACCAGCTCTGCGGGCGGATAAAGCGCCAGTGGCCCATATCCTCCGATTCCCAGTAACCATGGGAGCGGGTGACGAACATGTAGTATTTTCCCCTGAAGTTGACCACCGCCGGGTCGGCGCCGGAGCGGTAGGAGACATCCCTCTCCGCGCGGTAGTGGGACATATAGGTGTAGTCGATGTCGATCGGGTTGCAGTAGGTGGTCTGGCTTCTGACGGCAGCTGCCCGGGTGTTGCCGTCCGGATGTAGATCACTGCCCTGTGGGTGATGGTTACAGGAGAGATGCATCATCGCTGTCAGCAGGATTAGCGGGAGGATGGCACGTTTTATAGTAGGTCTCATTTTTTTCCGGGTTTCAGATGATCTTCGGGCAGCTCATACTGCTCCTGCAGTCTTATCAGCTCTTTTCTCAGCCCACGGGTGATCTGCTCTGTTCCCCTCTTTCCGTAGATGTTGTCGGTTTCGTATGGATCGTTCTCCAGATCATAGAGCTCCCAGTGCTGCTCTCCGTAGAAATGAATCAGCTTGTAGCGTTCTGTCTTCACGCCGTAGTGGGCACGTACGCTGTGGAAGCCGGGAAACTCATAGTAGTGGTAGTAGAGCGATCTCCTCCAATCGTCGGGTGTTCTGCCTGTATCGGTCAGCTCCCTGAACGACTCTCCCTGCATATCGTCCGGTATGGCAATACTACAGTAGTCGAGGAGGGTGGGGGCAAAGTCAATATTCTGTGTCAGCCCCTCCACCTGCGTGCCGGGTTGGATATGGCCTTTGTACTGCATCAGCAGGGGCATTTCGAACGACTCCTCATACATGAACCGCTTGTCGAACCAGCCATGTTCACCCAGGTAGAACCCCTGGTCACTGCTATAGATGATGAGGGTGTTCTCGTCCAGTCCTGTTGCCTCCAGGTAGTCGAGCAGCTGCCCTACGCTCTCGTCCACCGCCCTGATGGTGGCGAGGTAGTCCTGCAGGTAGCGCTGGTACTTCCATTCGGCTATCTCCCTTTCTGTCATCGGCGTGGTGTGGAAGGCATTGTTGCGCTCCCGGTAGGCATCAAAGAAACGCTGCTGTTCACCGGGTGTCATGGTCCCCAGGAAGGCATGGGGCCACGGGTCATAGAGCAGGCTGTCGCTGTCGACGCCGGTCACCATCTTCAGATCATGCCCCTCGTACATGTCGCGGTAGATGTTCATCTCCTGATGTTTTGCCGCAAACCGTCCCTCGTACTCATCGAAGTAGGTCGCCGGAAACGGGAAAGTATTATCCTCGTAGAGATTGTAGTGCCGCTCTGCCGGCACCCAGTTACGGTGGGGTGCCTTGTGGTTCATCATCAGGAAGAAGGGCTTCTTCTCCTCTCTTGTCTGCAGCCACTGTTTGGTGAAGGTGGTGATCAGGTCGGTGACATAACCGGCATACGCCACAGTGTCGTTCTCAGTGATGAAGTCGGGGTTGTAGTAATCCCCCTGGTCGTTCAGGATCATCCAGTGGTCGAAGCCGGTCGGCTTTGAGATAAGGTGCCACTTGCCGATCAGCGCTGTCTCATAACCGTTCTCCTGCAGCATCTTGGGGAGTGTCTGCTGAGAGCCGTCGAACGCCCTGTTCCAGTTGGCCAGAAAACCGTTCTTGTGGCTGTGCTTACCGGTGAGGATGCTGGCACGGCTGGGGCCGGAGATGGAGTTGGCGCAGTAGTTGTTCCGGAAGATGGCACCGTCACGGGCAATCCTGTCAATGTTGGGCGTGGGTGCCAGCTCCGATATGGGATGCCCGTAGGCACTGATGGCCTGTGTGGCATGGTCATCGCTCAGGATAAAGATGATGTTGGGGCGCTGCTCTGTTTGCTGTGCCATCGCCGACAATGCCGACAAAGTCAGTGCCCCTATTGTGAGATTTCTCTTCATTGTTGCATTGTTTTACTCTTTACTCTACTGCGAAAGTAGCTTCATTCTCGTTGTCATCGGAATGTTGTGCAACCCAAAGTCTGAAGTTGCCCGGCTCCGTTTTTTTCTTCATATCAATACCGTAGAAGGCCAGCTCTTTGGAGCGCAGATCAAAAGTGACCTGCCTGACCTCACCCGCTTTCAGGGCTATCTTCTGAAAACCTTTCAGCTCCTTCACCGGACGGGTGACGCTCCCTACCAGATCGCGTATGTAGAGCTGTACCACCATCTCTCCATCCACCTCTCCGCTGTTATGTACAGTGGCAGTAAGGGTGATCTTATCATCGATTGCTTTCATTGATGATTTGTCTAACCTCAGATCACTGATCGCATAAGTTGTGTAACTCAGGCCATACCCAAACGGATAGAGGGGGGTGATGGAGGCGTCGAGGTAGTTCGATTTATAGTCGATGGTTTCATCGGTGAGATCTACCGGCCTGCCGGTATTCTTCCGGTTGTAGTAGATCGGCAGCTGCCCTATGTTTCTGGGGAATGACATCACCAGGCGAGCCGAGGGATTGACATCACCGGCGATCACGTCGGCAATGCCGTAGCCGGCCTGTGTGCCGGGAAACCATGCCTGCAGGATCGCAGCCATCTGTTCATCTTCCCACGACAGATCGAGGGGACGACCGCTCAGGTTGATCAGCACGACTGGCTTGCCGGTCTCTTTCAGTGCCTCCAGCAGCTGGCGCTGTGCCTCCGGCAGGCGTATGTCTGTACGTACGGCTGCCTCGCCGGACCAGTGGAAGCTCTCACCCACCGCCGCGATCACTATATCAGCACTGCGTGCAGCTGATATGGCCTCAGCAATTTTAGCCGGAGAGGTTTCAGAAATGGCTGATCCTTCCGCGTAGAGCAGGTTGACACCACTATCCTTGTATTTCTCGGTGAGTCCTTCGAGGATAGAGACGCTCTTGTTGCGATCGCCAAGCCCTGCCCATTCGCCGTTGAGATTAATTGAGTCATTCATCAGCGGGCCCACAAGTGCAACTGTGATCGCTTTCTCTTTGCGTATGGGAAGAATATTCTCTTCGTTCTTGAGCAGTACCACCGAGGAGGACACCGCTTTGCGTGCTGTCTCCATAAATGCGGGTGTCATCGTGTTTTCCTTTGCCCTTACTTCATCGAGATAACGATAGGGATCATCAATTAAACCCAGCAGGAACTTCATCTCAAGGATACGACGTGTCGCGTTGTCAATTGTTTCTTCGGATACTCTGCACTCCTCAACCGATTGGGTGAGGTACTTGATAAAGGTGGCACCGGTCATGTCCATCTCTATGCCGGCGTTGACAGCCAGCTCGGCGGCATGTTGCTCATCTTCCGCCACGCCGTGGGGTACCAGCTCATTGATGCCGGTGTAGTCGCTGACAACAAAGCCTTTGAATCCCCACTCATCTCGCAGTATCTCCGTCATCAGCCACCGGTCTGCGGTCGCCGGCACCCCGTTGATCTCGTTGAAGGAGGCCATAAAGGTTCCCACGCCCGCCTCCAGTGCTGCCCTGTAGGGAGGGAGATAGATATTTCTGAGTGTGTGCTCCGATAGCTCGGCCGTGTTGTAATCCCTTCCCGACTCGGCTGCACCGTATGCTGCCAGGTGTTTCCCGCAGGCGAGCAGCGTGTGCAGCGCACCCAGTGATGCACCCCCTCTGCCACCCTGAAAGCCGATCACCCTCGCCTCGGCGACCCTGTTGCCCAGGTAGGGATCCTCTCCTGCACCCTCCATCACGCGTCCCCAGCGGGCATCGCGGCCGATGTCCACCATCGGAGCGAAGGTCCAGTTGATCCCATCGGAGGCAGCCTCGATGGCGGCAATCTCCGCTGTCCGCTGCATCAATGCCAGATCCCATGAACAGGCTTCTGCCAGAGGAATGGGGAAGATGGTCTTGTAACCGTGGATCACATCCTGTCCGAACAGGATGGGGATGCCCAGGCGGGTGGAATCGACCGCTATTTGTTGTATCCGGCGGATCCCCTCCACCGAAGTGGCGTTGAAAATGCTCCCTATCAGACCTTTATCCAGGTAGGGCTTGAAGTCGTCCGACATCACCGGGCCGGTGATCGACCAGTTGGCGGAGAACTGGGTCATCTGTCCGATCTTCTCCTCCAGGGTCATCAGTCTCAGGAGTGAATCGACCCGTTGCTCTATCTTTTTGTCTCCGCTGAAACTGTTCCATTTGTCAGGACTGGTTGAATCTTTCCATCCTGAGGCGTATACGGTGAGGATGAATAATATTGTAGAGACCAATAGTGTGACTTTTCTCATTTTCGTTTTATCTGTTTATGGCGTATATGTAAATCCCAGTTTCTGTAGTCCCTCCTGTATCTCCGGTGCTCCCATAAACAGGTTCCAGAGTAATCCTGTGCGGTGATTCTCTATCATCGGGGCAATGGTGAGCTGGTCAATGGCCAGGTATCGCTGCGGATACCAGTTGCTTTCAATGCTGAAGGCATCATAAAAACCATATTTCCCCCATATTTTATCACCCAGATTAAAATAGAAGTGATTCAATGCCTTCATTGACTCTTCAGGGGTATAGGGAAAGCTCGACAAGGCTGCTGTAGGTGTGATCACACCCTTGTCGTTCTCCATCGGCTTGTGACCGGCATATCCGTCCACGGAGTAGCTGGCTGTCAGTCCCCAGCAGGCGTCGCTGTACCCTTCAAATCCCTTCGGGTTCTGCATACAGTAGGCGTGGTTGATCAATGCCTGATTGCGGTTCAGATCCCAGTAACTGGCATACCGGTCGGTCAATCCTTTCGGATTGAGTCCGATGTAGGAGTAATGCGCCCAAAATAACGGGCCTCCATACTGTTCAGCTCCGTTATGCTTGAGAATCAGGGGGTAGCCAAAAGCGATGTTATCGCTTTTTATCTCACCACCCCGTGCCCATCCGTTGTGGTAGGCCGTTGCCGGTATGGGGTAGGTGGGTGATGAGGCTGCCAGTATATAGGTGATAAGACACTCATTGTACCCCTCCAGCGGGAAGTTCATCTCCCACCCGTATTCAGGGCTCCAGTGCCAGTAGAGCACATCCTGGCCGTTCAGGTACCAGTCCCACTCCATCTCTCGCCAGAGCATGTCGATCTTCTGTGCCAGCTCTTTCTCATTTTCATTCCCATTTTTAAAATATTCCCGCACAATGAGCAGCCCCTGCATCAGGAAAGCGCTCTCTACAAGGTCACCCCCGTTGTCTTTTGTGCTGAATGGTTTGGCTTTTCCCGTGGGGCCGTCTATCCAGTGGGACCAGACACCATGAAACCGGTCGGCCCCAGCCAGATAATCGGCTATCTTGTGCAACCGTGCCACACCCTCCACACGCGGAATAAATCCCCTTTCAATGCCTGTTACAAGTCCCGCAATGCCAAACCCGCTGCCGCCGGTGGTGACCACAACTGCATCGTTCTGAGGGTATTCACCGTCTATATGGATGCGCTCCGGCGCCAGTCCCGAGGTTGGCTCGGCACCCTCCCACATGTAGTTGAGATGTGTCTGCTGGATAAAGTCGAGAAAAGCATCGTCAGAGGCAAATCCGGTTGGTCGGTCGTCATTTTCCTCCTTCTCTGCCGGCTTTTCATCTTTGTTCTCGCTGCAGGTGGTGAATGACAACAACACGAAAAGAGTGAACAGTAACCATATATTTTGTTTCATATATCATTTTTTTGTGAAGTGCATGGAACCTGGACAACCATTTTCTGCCCCTGTTCCATGCAGGTAATTATTCAGCAGCCATGCTCTGGATCATGGATGCAGTCAGCGCCTTGTTGTATATACGCAACTCATCAATCAGACTATTGTCGGAGAGGTGTCCCCACTCATTGAATCGTGGTGCGCCTGATCCGATGGACATGATATCACATCCGTTCCAGCTGATGCCTGTGAACTCGGTGACCTTCACCGCCACGCCATCCATATAGAGGGTGCCCTTGTCCGATGCCAGCACCAGGGCGATATGCACCCATCCTGCTGTCTCCGGATCGAGGTCCGCCAGTGTCCCGCCATCGACCCAGCTGTCGGCTGTTCCATTGCCAATATTGGCTTTCACACGCTGCATGCCACCGGCATTCTCGCGGAAGATACGTATGCCGGCAGTGCGGTTGTTCTGTGCGTT
>JADKLW010000550.1_pt1 | contig 14458 bp, 14 predicted proteins | sample 8641881 | NCBI WGS metagenome assembly JADKLW01 (sample SAMN16272185, study PRJNA661076) | feces metagenome | isolation source: fecal sample from diarrhoea affected cattle B | host: Bos taurus | place: South Africa: Lokaleng Village, Mahikeng | collected 2019-09 | reverse complement strand
CGTTGAGCTATATTTCTTTTAATGACTCTTTTTGCCACAGATTTACTTCGTCTGTTCGCTATGCTCGGGTCGCAGATCTTCGCAATTTTTTTAAACCATTAAGTGCATTTAGTTCGTTGAGCTATATTTCTTTTAATGACTCTTATTGCCACGAATTACTTCGTCTGTTCGCTATGCTCGGGTCACGAATTTTATCGGATTGCCATTTTTTGTAATGGAGCGAAGCTAAATTTCCAAATTGCCAAATTTTCAAATTATCACTTTCCCATAACCGCCGCCATCGGATTTGTTTTATCTTCAATTGAATAATCTTCCATTGTTGCGCCGGCCAACAATGCCGCTTCTGCTTCTTCTTCGCGTTTAATCTGCTGATCGATCATTCGCTGCAATGCTTCTTCCCGTTGCTGTTTATCTGATAATTCCTGTGCGATTTCTTCTTCTTTTTTGGTCACTCCAATGATGATCCCGAGTGAAATGCAGGTCATCCATATCGAACTTCCGCCGCTCGAAATCAGCGGTAATGTTTGTCCGGTGACCGGAAACAATTCGACAGCCACTGCCATATTTGTCAACGCCTGAAAAACGATTGGGAATCCTAGTCCGACAACCACAAGCTTGCCGAACAATGAATTGGCTTTATGTGCTGCAATCACAAAGCGAAAGAACAGCAACAGGTAGAGTGACATGACACCCAGGCCGCCGATGATTCCCCATTCCTCCACGATGATCGCGTAGATAAAATCGGATGATGATTGTGGAAGGAAATTTTTCTGCACGCTTTTACCTGGCCCCAGTCCGTAGATACCACCGGTCGCGATTGCGATTTTTGCTTTTTCGATTTGATAGTCGTCCTCATCGGGTTTGTCGGTTGTGAAATTTTCGATCCGGCTCATCCAGGTGTCCACGCGGTTCGGGAATGCATCGGGAAAGGCTTTGGCCACCAAAATGAAAAATGACAGCGCGACTATTCCTGCGCCTACGATTGTAGCGATGTATTTAAGCGGATATTGACCAACGAAAACCAGCATAATGACCATTGAGAACATCAAGGCTGCTGTTGAAAAGTTGGCCGGCAAAATCAACATAATAGTAATAAACACCGGAATCCACAGTTCCCAGAGCGAATTTTTGAAAGTCAGTGGTGTTTCGCGTTTTTTGGAAAGGTACCGCGCCACGAAAATCATCAGCACAATTGACGCGACGGTCGAAGTCTGGAATGAGATTCCGATGAACGGCACTTGTATCCACCGACTCGCATTGGCACCATCGATAATTGTTCCTTTGAGCAACGTGTACAACAACAGAAACCACACAATTGGCAAGGCGATTTTCGAGATTCCGCGGAAATAGTGATACGGCACTTTATGTACCCAATAAATCATGCAGAACCCGATGAAGATGTGCGCGAGGTGTTTCAGCAAATAGCTGATCGTATTGCCGGTGCCGTGATTTAAATAGGCGAGATTACTGCTTGCACTGAATACGGGCATAAATGAAAACAGCGCGAGCAGTGCCACGAATGACCATATCACTTTGTCCCCTTTTAAGTTGTATAACAGTTGTTTCATTTTTATTTCATTTTTGCTGCCGGCCCTAGCCCTGATCACAGCGGCATCCTTTTACTGTACTCAAATTAATGTTGTTTCCCGTATGCCGCTACAGTAAAAGATATAGCGGAGAGCAGGAATAAGCTCCTATAGATTATGCACCGCATTTTTAAACTGCTTGCCTCGGTCTTCATAGCTTTCGAACAGATCGAAACTTGCACAGGCCGGCGAAAGCAACACAGTGTCACCTTTTTCGGTTAGTCGCTGTGCCATTTTCACTGCGTCGTTCATCGAATGAACTTCGATCATGACATCGACCACATTACCGAAAGCATCGATTATCTTCTTGTTGTCCATCCCGAGGCAGATGATGGCTTTTACTTTTTCGCGTACCATGGGCATCAGTTCGGCGTAATCGTTTCCTTTATCGACGCCACCTACGATCCAGACCGTTGGCGTGCTCATGCTGTCAAGAGCATAGAATGTCGCATTGGTATTGGTCGCTTTCGAATCGTTGATGTATTGCACATTTTGGATCTTCAGGACCTTCTCCAAGCGGTGTTCGACCCCCTGAAAATTAGACAGACTTTCACGGATCGTTTGCTTGCGGATTTGCATCAGCTTGGCCACAGAAGTAGCCGCCATGGCATTCTTCATGTTGTGCTTGCCTTCGAGCGCGATGCTTTCGGTTTCCATTGTAAATTCTTCGTGGTCGATGTTGATTTCCATTTTGTTGTGTTTTATAAATGCGCCTTTGGTAAATGTTTGTTGGAGCGAAAAAGGTATTAATTGTGCTTGTATTTGATTTTTGCTGAGCCAGTCGGTGATCACCGGATCATCGGCGTCGTATATTAAAAAGTCATCTTTTGTCTGATTCATGGTTATGCGGAATTTCGCCGCTATATATTGTTCGTAATCGTAATTATACCTGTCGAGGTGATCTGGTGAAATGTTGGTTATTATGGCGATATGCGGACAATACTTATCGATTCCGTCCAACTGAAAACTGCTCAGTTCCAACACGTAATAATCATAGTCATCTGTGGCAACCTGCCAGGCAAAGCTCTTTCCGACGTTGCCACCAAGACCTACGTTTAGTCCGGCCGACTTTAACAAATGATAGGTCAGCATCGTAGTCGTCGTCTTTCCATTGCTACCTGTGATGCCGATGGTTTTCGCATTTGTGTACTGTGCTGCGAATTCAATTTCCGACATTACCGCAATGCCCTTTTCGCGGAGGTTTACGACTATTTCCGAAGTGTCTGGGATACCTGGACTTTTCATCACAACATCGGCGTTAAGTATCAGCTCCGGGGAATGTTTTTTTTGTTCCCATTTAATTCCGTTGATGAGCAGTACTTCTTTATAGGTATCTTTTATTTTTCCGGCATCGGAAACGAAGACATCAAAACCCTGCTTCTTGCCCAGGATTGCCGTTCCAACACCGCTTTCGCCGCCACCAAGTATTACGAGTCGCTTCATTACCTGAGTTTTAGTGTGACGATTGATAATATGGCCAATAAAATTCCGACGATCCAAAACCGAGTTACGATTTTGCTTTCGTGATACCCTTTTTTCTGATAATGATGATGCAGCGGCGACATCAGGAAAATACGGCGACCTTCACCGTAGCGTTTGCGCGTGTATTTGAAATAACTGACCTGCATGATTACCGACAGGTTCTCCATCAGAAATATGCCGCATAGCAGTGGCAACAAGAGTTCCTTTCGAACCGAAATCGCAAGAACGGCAATGATCCCGCCAATGGTAAGACTTCCCGTATCGCCCATAAAGACCTGCGCCGGATATGAATTATACCACAGAAAGCCGACCAGCGATCCGACGAAAGCAGCGATATACACCGTCATTTCGCCCGAATTGGGTATGTACATGATGTTGAGATAATTCGAGAATATTATGTTACCCGAAACGAATGTGAATATGCCCAAAGCGAGTACCGATATTGCCGAGGTTCCTGCAGCAAGCCCGTCGATGCCATCAGTTAAATTTGCGCCGTTGGAAACTGCCGTAATAATGAATATAACAATGGGTATGAAAATCAGCCATGCCAGGTCACGGTAACCTTCGCCGGTCCACGCTAACAAATCGGCGTAATCGAGCTCGTTGTTTTTGGTAAAAGGTATGGTCGTCACCATCGATTTTTCTTCAATAGGTGATTGATAAATAACATTTTCCGTCTGATTTATATTGATGCTCTTCAGGTTTGACACATCGCGAACGGTGACGCCGGGATCGAAATATAAAACTGCCCCAACAATTAATCCCAGTCCGACTTGACCTATCACTTTAAAAACACCTTTTAAACCCTGCTTGTCTTTTTTGAAGATTTTAATGTAATCGTCAATAAATCCGATGGTGCCCATCCACAAAGAGGTGACAATAAGGAGTACGATGTAAATATTGTCGAGTCGTGCGAGCAGTATCACCGGGATTAAAGTCGAAATTATTATGATCAAGCCACCCATTGTTGGCGTACCGGCTTTTTGTGTTTGTCCTGCCAAGCCCAGTTCGCGAACGGTTTCGCCAACTTGCTGATTGCGCAAAAAATTGATGATCTTCTTTCCATAAATAGTCGAGATCAATAGCGACAACATAACTGCCAGTGCCGATCGGAAAGTGATATACTGAAATACACCCGTTCCAGGAACATTGAGTGTTTCGTTTAGGTATTCAAAAAAGTAATACAGCATATCGTTACTTATTAAGTTGGATCAAATACTCCCGCACTATCTGCATATCATCAAAGTCATGACGAACCCCTTTAATTTCCTGGTAAGTTTCGTGGCCCTTGCCGGCAATAAGGATAATATCGTTGGGATTAGCCAATTGGCATGCGACCTTAATTGCCTGTCTCCGATCGGTTATGGCTATCGTGCGTCGTTGATGCTGTGCTTGTACGCCGGCTTCCATCTGTGCGATTATGTCGTCGGCATGTTCAGACCGCGGGTTGTCGGACGTCAATATTAACTTAGTGCTTAAACTCGAAGCGATGTCGGCCATAACAGGGCGCTTAGTTGTATCTCGATCGCCGCCGCATCCAACGACCGTAATCAATTGTTCGTTTTTCGTACGGATGTCGTTTATAGTTTTGAGCACATTTTCGAGCGCATCGGGTGTGTGGGCATAGTCGACGATGGCCGTTACATTACTATCGGAAACCACAAACTGGAATCGGCCGGAAACACTTTCAAGCTCCGACATCAGTCGCAAGACTTCGAACGAATCAAGGCCAAGCTCCACTGCCGTACCGTAGATTGCCAGAAGATTATACGCATTAAAAGTGCCTATTAAACGAACCCATACTTCGTTGTCATTGATTTTAAGCAACAATCCTGAAAGTTGGTTCTCCAGAATCTGCGCGCGATAATCGGCGTAGGATTTTAGAGCATAGGTGATTTTTCGGGCCGATGTGTTTTGTAACATCACCGTGCCGTTTTTATCATCGGTGTTAACAAGCGCAAAGGCAGTTTTTGGCAACTGATCAAAGAACAATTTTTTCACGTCGCGATATTCTGCGAAACTTGCGTGATAATCTAAATGGTCATGTGACAGATTAGTGAAGATGCCCCCTGCAAACGTCAATCCTTCGGTGCGTTTTTGATGGACACCATGTGAGCTGACTTCCATAAAACAGTAATCGACGCCGGCCGCGACCATTTCGCGCAAGTATGAATTGATGGTCAGTGAATCGGGAGTGGTATGTGTGGCTTTGTGCTCGGTACTGTCGATCATGATTTTGACAGTAGACAACAATCCGACCTTATATCCCGCCTTGCGAAATAGCTGATATAATAATGATGCAACCGTAGTTTTTCCATTGGTTCCGGTAATTCCTACCAATTTCAATGACTGTGACGGATTTTCGTAGAAATTGGCCGACATGAATGCCAGCGCGGAATTGGCACTTTTTACCTTCACGTAAGTGATGTTTGACTGAAGTACGTCGGGCATTGTTTCACACACAATTGCCGATGCTCCTTTTTGGATAGCGGTGTCGATAAAAGCGTGTCCATCGGATAATGTCCCGCGAATGGCGACAAAGATATCTCCGGCACCTACCTGCCTTGAATCGAATTTGATGCCGCTGCTCATCATCTCGGTGGTTCCTTTCACCGATTCGATAGCCACTTTATATAATATGTCTTTTAATAACATCAGGATAATTCAAGTATTATGGTGGTATTTTCATCAATGGGTTGTCCGGGTTGGAGTGATTGCTTTCTCACCTTCCCTACTCCGATCGCCCGTACTTTCGCCCCCAGCGTTTCGAGCAGGGCGACAGCGTCCATTCCGGCCATACCTTTCACATTGGGTACGACATCAATATTTTCAATGTTCTGCGCCAGGAATTTGTTATAATTGCCTTCCTGTTTGATGTTCTTCAGGTTCAAATCCTTGATTTCGTTCATCGAAGGCGCATCGGTGAAAATTTTCTGTGCAATACGTTTAAAAACCGGTCCGGCTACATCGGCACCGTAATAATTATTTCGCGATGTGTTGGGTTCATGAACAACCACAATACATGAATATTTTGGTGCATCGGCAGGGAAATACCCGACGAATGAAGAAATATAATGCAGTGACTCGCCGTCCTTCCGATTGTAGTTTGCCTGCGCAGTACCGGTTTTCCCTGCCATCGAGAAATCTTTGGAGTAGAGCTTCATACCGGTTCCCCGTTTAACTACATTGGCCAAAACATCCTGAAGCTTGGCTACCGTTTCCGGTGAACATATTTGCGGATTGATGACTTCGGTATCGAACTTTTTGATGGTACGGTTCCATTCGCGTATTTCGGATACAAATTGCGGCTTCACCATTTTACCGTTATTGGCAACCGCGTTGTAATAAGTGAGCGTCTGCAATGGCGTAATAGAAACTCCGTATCCGAAAGCCATCCACGGAAGTGCAATTGCGCTCCAATTCTTATCGCCCGGTTGCGGGATGTAAGGCGCACCTTCCCCCTGAAACGGCAGTCCCAATTTTGAATTCAGGCCGTACTTGTTTAAATTCCCAACGAATTGCTTCGGATTATCTTTGTAAGCTTCATAAACCGCCCGAACAACAATTGTATTTGACGACAACTCGAAGGCGCGGCCCAACGATATCTTCCCGTAACCGCCTTCCTTGGAGTCGCGCACTTTCTTACCGAAATAGGTAATTATGCCTTTTTCACTATCGTAGACAGAACTGGTGTCGGCTTTCTTATCATCCAGCAACGACATCAGATCGGCAAGTTTGTACGTCGAGCCAGGTTCGTGCGATTCGGCTATAGCGTAATTGGTAGTTTCATAATATGAACCGTCTTTAGCGCGGCCCAGGTTAGAGATTGCCTTGACATGCCCGGTTGCGGTTTCCATCACCACCACGCAACCGTGATCTGCTTCGAACAATTCCAGTTGTTTCAGCAGCGCATGATGCGCAATATCCTGCACATAAACATCTATTGTCGAAACAATATCGTAGCCGTCCTGAGGATCAACTTCGTTTATATCGCGGATAGGTTTCCATTGGCCTTTGGCGATTTTTTGCTTAAGAACTTTTCCATCCTTACCGTTCAGATACTCGCGGAAAGCCCATTCGATACCTTTGCCGTCACGTTTTCCGTCGTGACGAATTCGGTCATAGCCAATGGTTCGCTCGGCAATTTTGCCAATAGGATGCTCGCGCACTGTTTTTTGTTCCGTGATCAACCCACCTTTATAAGTGCCGAGGCTAAATAGCGGGAATTTCTTGATGCGCATATAATCGGTGTAGCTTAAACCGCGGGCAAGCAGGTAATACCGATTCTTCGAGGAGCGTGCTTTCCTCAATTGCGAATGATAATAAGCAGAAGGTTTTCCCAGCAGTATCTCCAACGAATCTGACAAAGGCTTGATATTTTTTTCGAAATTTTCAGCTGTTGGCGCAATCGCATCAAACCGGATGGTGTAATTCGGGATGGATGTCGCCAGCAAACTGCCATCAGACGAGTAGATGTTGCCTTTATTGGCTGGAATCACGAAGTTCTGGACTGTACGATCTTTCGCTATTTTGCGGTAGTAATCGCCTTCCACCCATTGGATATTGGTAAGTTTGACAATAATTCCGGCCGCCATAAGAAAGATCACAAATGCAATCAGGTAAATTCGATAGGAGATATTTTTTTCTTCTACGGCCATATTTTTTCGAGGAAGGATTTTTCTTTTATTGATTTAACTTTAATTTTTTGTGGCGGAACCGACGACGGGTAAATACCTTTCGCCTCCATTTTTCGGGACACAGTCGATTCCATTTTCAACTTCATGAGTTCCGAGCGCCGATCTACAAATTCCGACCGAAGCTCCTTCACTTCGCTGGTCAATGCGATTATTCGAAAAACCTTGCGTTCGTATTGCTGTGTATTGGCAATCATTATAATGGCGAGTACTATCAAAAAAACGATGAAGCGCCAGTTTTTGGTCGCGTCTTCGTTAATCAGGAACCGGGCTTTCAATATGCTGTATACACCGTGCTTCATTATCAGACTTTTTCGGCAATGCGCAGTTTTGCGCTGCGCGCCCGATTATTCATTTTTATCTCGGCTTCATCGGGGACGATCAATTTTCCGATTGTTTTGAAAGGCACCGAAAAATTTCCGAAGAAATCGCGTTCCGGCTCACCTTCAAACATGCCATTTTTGATATATCTTTTTACCAACCGGTCTTCAAGCGAGTGATAAGAAATTACGCTTAAACGGCCGCCGGGTTTTAAAATCTCGAGCGACTGCTCCAAAAACTCTTTAAGCGCATCCATTTCCTGATTCACCTCGATACGGATTGCCTGATACATTTGCGCCAGGATTTTGTTGCTTTTATGCGCAGGAAGAAACCGACTGAGAACCGTTTTCAATTGCTCAGTATTTTTGATGGGCTGTTGAGCGCGCGCTTCCAGAATCACCCGGGCAATGGCCGGTGCATTTTTTAATTCTCCATAATCCAGAAAAACCCGACGCAAATTTGCCTCATCGTATTCATTGACCACCTTGTAGGCATCCAAAGTATCTTTTTGATTCATCCTCATATCGAGACCTGCGTCGAAACGGGTTGAAAAACCGCGTTCAGCCACATCGAACTGATGTGAAGAAACACCCAAATCGGCCAGGATGCCATCCACCGCCCGAACATTATGAAATCGCAGGAACCGTTTAATGAATCGGAAATTCTCATTTATAAGAACGAATCGGTCGTCGGCAATCGCATTTGCCAATGCGTCGTGGTCCTGATCGAATGCGAATAATTTTCCGTCAGGCCCGAGTCGCTTTAGGATTTCGCGCGAATGACCTCCGCCGCCAAAAGTGACATCGACATAGATCCCGCCGGGCTGGATATTCAATCCGTCGACGGTTTCGTGAAGCAGAACAGGATTATGATATTCCATTATCGTCATTTATTGAACCCATTACGTCTTCGGCCAGATCGGCAAAATCAACTTCGCTGTTATCAAGCGATTTCTCATACATTTCCTTATCCCACACCTCAACGATATTGACTGCCGATGACAGCACTATATCCTTATCTATATGCGCAAACGATGTGAGATCTTTGGGTACTAGCAACCTGCCCAGCGCGTCAATTTCAACTACTTTCACACCGGCCGTAAACCGGCGGATAAAATCGTTGTTCTTCTTTACGAATCGGTTTAGCTTATTGATTTTAATCATCATCGCGTTCCACTCTGCCATCGGATACAATTCCAGACACGGCTGAAACACCGACCGTTTTAGAACAAAACCGTCCTGCAACGAGGCGGCCAGCTGCTTTTTAAGCGGCGCAGGCAACAATAGCCGACCTTTGGCGTCGACCTTGCACTCATATGTCCCGACAATTGCATTCAAAAGCATAGCTGTTATGGTTACGAGCAAAAATAGAAAATATATTACCACATTTTACCACAATATACCACTTTGTTGATAAGTTTTACCACTTCCGATCATAATCACGGCAGGCAGATACATACTCGTATTCAGCCATTTATTGGCCGATTCGTAAAAAACTGTTAAGATTTTGAGTTGAAATAAATATAATTGAAGAGTTTAGCTGAATTAGTGCAAGAACCGCAACTTGTTAGCTGAAAAAATTTTTACATGAAAACCCGCCTTACTTTGTAATTTGTTGACAATCATTCGAATAAGAACCAGTACCAAAATTTTGACAAATAATGCCGCATCACAATCATTTTCCTGATAAAATCATATATTTGTCACTATCCGAAACTGCGCCGTTACATGGACGAACATTTAGTAAAAGAAGGCAAATACAAATATTTTGAAACCGGCGAGGGAACGCCCATAATTATCCTTCATGGATTGATGGGTGGGCTTAGCAACTTTGGTGGGGTATCGCAATATTTCCCTTCCCAGGGCTATAAAGTGGTAATCCCCGAACTGCCCATTTACACACAAAATATACTCAAGACGAATGTCAAGGCCTTTGCTAAATACGTGAAGGATTTCATCACCTATAAAGGTTTTGAACGGGTTATTCTTTTAGGAAATTCACTCGGAGGTCACATCGCTTTGTATCACACCAAAATGTATCCCGAAAAAATGCTCGGACTGGTGATAACCGGTAGTTCAGGTTTGTATGAGAGCGCAATGGGTGACAGTTATCCGCGCAGGGGTGATTATGACTATATCCAGAAAAAGGCCGAGGATGTGTTCTACGATCCCAAGATTGCCACTAAGGAAATCATCGACGAGGTTTACGGCATGGCCAACGACCGGATCAAGTTGATCAAAACCCTTACGATTGCCAAAAGCGCCATCAGGCATAATATGGCTAAAGACTTGCCGAAAATGCATGTCCCAACCTGCATCATCTGGGGAAAAAACGACAAGGTTACTCCGCCTGAAGTCGCTGAGGAATTCCACCATTTGCTGCCCAATTCTTCTTTATACTGGATCGACAAATGTGGACACGCACCCATGATGGAACATCCGGACGAATTCAACAAGTTAATGCACGAATGGCTTAAAAAGGTTAATTTATAACCAAGCGATTGCTAATCCTGACGGATAGGTTTTACGTACCTTTGCAAAAACCGATGCCATGAAAATCAATACAGCCGAATTTATCATCAGCAATTCCGATGTCAGCAAATGCCCGACAGAGATGTTGCCCGAATACGCTTTTATCGGCCGCTCGAATGTGGGAAAGTCGTCATTGATAAACATGCTGACCAATCATAAAAACCTGGCAAAAACATCGGGCCGACCGGGCAAGACGCAGCTCATCAATCACTTTAAAATTAACAACAACTGGTTTCTAGTCGATCTACCGGGGTATGGGTATGCCAAAGTCTCCAAAAAAACCAAGTCGGTTTTCCAGCAATTCATCACCGATTATTTTGAGAAACGCGAGCAGATGGTTTGTGCTTTCGTATTGATAGACATCCGCCATGAAGCCCAAAACATCGACCTTGAATTTATGGCTTATATGGGAGAAAGTGAAATTCCATTCTGCATCATTTTTACCAAAGCCGATAAGATCAGCAAGACCAAAATCGATTCACATATCGCAGCCTACAAAAAGCAACTTTTGGCGAATAACTGGGCCGAAATGCCCCATTATTTTGTGACTTCGTCAACTGACGGACTCGGCAAGGAAGAATTGTTGAGTTATATCGATGAAGTAAATCAGGAGATTTTTTCGAACAACTCACCTATTTAATCAGCTCCATTTTCTCGGCAAAATACTCACAGAAATCCTTCATCGTGTCGGCCATTTTTTCATCATTGGTGGCGCGCTGGAACGTATCCGACATGGCAACCAACGTTTGATGGAAGAATTTTTTCATCTCATCGACCGGCATGTCTTTGGTCCACAAGTCAATTCGAAGGGTTTCCTGGGCTTTGCTATCCCAAATCGACAGCATGATCGCTTTGGCGGCTTCGGCGGTTACGCCGCCATCAGGAGCGGTCCACTGGATCTTTTCAGGGACGCGGTTTTCGTCGAGTTCGACGTTGAATTTTATTTCTGAAGTGATATTCTTACTCATTCCGTTTTGGTTTGTATCGCGATTTTTCAAATAGCTCTTTTTCTTCCATCGCCAGCATTTGCTGCAAAGTTACTTCATTATTTTTCATAAACGAACGCACGATCTGCCATCCAACCCACGTTCCCACCCGACCAGGCGACTCGTTATCGACGTCGAGGTAGAACTTGGAGAACGGCGCCATCGTGATAAAACGGGCCATTAGCTTTTGATCGGAATTGTAAAGAAGCGCATTATCCACGAAATATCGCCACATATAACCTTCGTTTTCAGCAACCCATGCGATTTGCTCGGGCGTGTATCCGATTTTTTCAGCATCGCTGTGCTCCGGAAGCAGCTTATCTTTGAGATATAACACTTTACCTGCGTAAACCATTTGTGCCAACAAAGTATTGGCCGATGGCGGCGCGACACGTCGCTGCGCAAATGACGAGACAACATCGGGCATCATCTGCCTTTTGTCAAAATTCTGCCGGATGTATTCGGGAAATTCGTTGGCGTAAAACTTATGGTCTCTGCCAAGGTAAAGTTCCAGTGAGATCAGCAACAGGCTGTCGGCCAATATTGCCTTATTGTGATAATCCATTTCGGAAATCACGGTGATAACCCTGGGCGCTTTGACTTCGGGATAATAATATTTGATGTGTTTAAACAGTGTCTCGATTTCCTGCGTTTGCTCACTGAAATCGGGATAGGTTTTCTTAACTTCGGAATACAGTTCCTGCCATAACGGGTCCTGCATTTTATCGGTCCACACCTCGTTGGGCGTTTGCGGCGGGAACAAATATGGATACTTTTGCTGGAGTTGGCCCAAATCGGACGGTTTGGCTTCGAAGAACGCTTTATCAAATCGCTCAACCTCAACTGAAACCGGGATTTCGTCGATTTCTTTCTCGGTTTTCGATTTTTTGTCGCACGCAAAAAGGACAAAAATTAGTGCTAATACTGTAAGTTTGTTGATCATTTGTTGGTTAATTTAGCCCGGATAGAAGCAGAAATCCTTTTGTGGTTTTCATAAACCGCAAAAGATTGACGCGGATAGCCGGAAAAAGCTCCTGAAAAATCACTGCAAATATACGCTTCACAAGCCTATTAAAACTTTAATTTATGCCTAAAAAAAGTACAATTGACGCCGAGAAAGTGAATATTCACATCGTAAAATGGCTCAAGGACTATGCGTTAAACGCAAAAGTAAACGGATTTGTTATAGGGATTTCGGGCGGAGTGGATTCGGCCGTGACTTCGATGCTTTGTGCACAAACCGGACTGCGGCTGGTATGTGTCGAAATGCCCATTCACCAGGATCAGAAACAGGTTACGCGCGCGCGTACGCACATTACTCAGTTAAAAGAGCGATTTACCAATGTGGAAAGTTTTGAATCGGATTTGACCGATGTTTTTGATACGTTCCAAAAAAATGTACCAACTACCGACAATGATGCCCAGGTAAATTTGGCGTTCGCCAATGCACGCGCCAGGCTCCGAATGACGACATTATACTATTATGCCGGATTGCACGGATTGCTGGTGGCCGGAACCGGAAATAAAGTCGAGGATTTCGGAGTCGGTTTTTTTACAAAATATGGCGATGGCGGTGTTGATTTGAGTCCGATTGCCGACTTAATGAAGTCGGATATTTATGCCTTGGGTGCCTATTTACAGGTGGATTCTTCGATTTTAAATGCGGCGCCAACGGATGGATTATTTGGCGATGACCGCACCGATGAAGATCAGCTGGGAGCCAGTTATGACGAGTTCGAATGGGCGATGCAGTACGCGGCATCGGGCGGTCAGCAGGCATTGACCGATCGTCAGGCGGAAGTGCTTGCAATTTACAAAAGGCTTCACGCGGCCAACTTACATAAGATGAATCCGATACCGGTTTGTATTGTTCCAAATGAATATTTGTAGCATAAAAAATTTTTTGATTGCGTAAATTATAATTTGTTAACTTTACTTGCCCCGGATTGATAAACAATTATAAAAATTCCTGATTATGATAAATGTTTGTCTCGCGGATAATTATCCGGTTGTACATTTTGGGGTCAAATCCTATTTTAGAGATCATGCCGAAATCAATGTAGTTTCCAATGTTGGGAACTTCTTTATGATAGCCGATGCACTAAAAAACAAGCCCATAGATGTTCTCGTACTCGATTTGGAACTTGACGGTTTAACCAGTATTTACGAAGTCAAGTCGATTATTAAAAATAATCCGTCGACTAAAGTTATAATTTTCACCACCTTATCAGAGCAGATTTATGCGCCCAATGCCATAAAATCGGGCGTATCCGGATTTGTGCATAAAAGCGCCAAGTTGGAAACCCTGGGAATTACCATTGGGAAAGTCCATCAGGGAACGATTGTTTTAAGTGATTCGATAAAGCGAAACCTTGCGCTGATCGCGAAGCAGAACAAAAGCGAGCGCTTATACCGAAAACTATCCAACAGAGAAATTGAAGTACTACGTTACCTCAGCGATGGTAAGAAAAATAACGAGATCTCCAAAATCCTGAACTTAAACGAAAAGACGGTAAGTACTTATAAATTAAGGCTGCTGACGAAACTCAATGTGACTAATTTGGTAGATTTGGTCAACAAGGCAAAAACCCTGGAAATCGTTTAATTATAGCGTGACATTACTCTTCCCAGTTTTTGTGAGAATGTATTGATGAGTTTGTAATAATCCATTGCCATTGATAAAGGCTCCGTATTGTCTGCATCGGGATGTTGCGCAATCTCACTTTTCAGTTCTTCGATGATTTTGTGCACCAGGTACCAGCGAATGGTGAGTATGGTTTCGGTGACATATTGCGCGATTGTATGATCTTTTTCTTTGACAATAATATTTTGTCCTTCCCAATTGTGCAATGTTTCGC
>JADKLW010000083.1_pt1 | contig 14461 bp, 14 predicted proteins | sample 8641881 | NCBI WGS metagenome assembly JADKLW01 (sample SAMN16272185, study PRJNA661076) | feces metagenome | isolation source: fecal sample from diarrhoea affected cattle B | host: Bos taurus | place: South Africa: Lokaleng Village, Mahikeng | collected 2019-09 | reverse complement strand
CTGAGGCAGGTCCTACCGCGCTTCCTTCTCCCGCACCCGGTTGTGGACCGCTTCGGCCTCCGGCGACATGATCTCGGCAAAGTCGGACATCTCGAAAACCGGGCGAATTTCGATCTCGCTATAGCCCGGCATCGGGTTGGGGCAGCGCTTGACCCAGGCAACGGCCTCATCCATGTCCCGCACCTCCCAGATCCAGTAGCCGGCAACCAGTTCCTTGGTCTCGGCGAAAGGCCCGTCGATCACCATGCGGCTGGTGCCGTCGAAGCCGATCCGCTTGCCCTGCGAGGAGGGCTTGAGCCCGTCGCCGCCCAGCATGATGCCGGCATCGACCAGTTCTTCATTATATTTGCCCATCGCCTCGAGCAGGTCGGACGACGGCAGGATGCCGTTCTCGCTGTCGGCAGTGGCTTTGACGAAAACAACGACTCTCATGGTTCTTCTCCTCGAATTTCGCGGGCCCCATCGGCCCCATGCAAGGACGACGAACGGGCTGTGCCGATTTCGACAAGTCAGAGCGTGCCCCACTCCCGCCATGCCGGCAAATCACCTATATGATGAGCGAACCCGCGAGTGACCCCAGCCTTGACCGAACAATTCCGCATCGAACCACCGCACTTCGACCCGGCAACGGGCGCTGCCCGTTTCACCTATGGACTGGGCGAGCTCCATTTCGTCGAGACGCTGGACCTTCCCGCCGGTGCCGATGCCACCGCGGCGGCGAGCCCGGCCTTTCGCAAGCTGCTGGAACTTACGGCTTTCGTGCTGGGCGTCAGCTATTTCAAGCTGCGGGCGCCCCTCGAGATCGTCGCACCCGAAATCGCCCTGACCGAAGCCGAGCGCGCCTTTGCCATCGATGTCTACGAGAATGGCCTGGGTGAATTCTACGCGCGCAACAACCTGATCCGCTTTGGCAAGCTCTCGATTGATGGGCCGCTCGAAAGGCTGGCCACCAAGCACTCCGTGGCACTGCCGAACCGGACGCTGCTGCCCATTGGCGGGGGCAAGGATTCCCTGGTCAGCGTTGACCTGCTGAGCCATGTCGGCGTCGATTTCTCACCCTTTGCCGTCAATCCCAAGGGGCCGATCCTCTCCTCGGTGGACAAGATCGGCAAGCCTCCGGTCTATGTCACCCGCACACTTGATGCCGAAATGATCCGGCTGGGCAAGGAGCCTGGCTACTACAACGGCCACGTGCCCTCGACGGCCATCAACTCGATGATCGCGGCACTCTGCGCCCTGCTCTATGGCTATAACCAGATCGTGCTCAGCAACGAGCGCTCGGCCAGCGAAGGCAATGTGGAATTCGACGGGCGCGAGACCAATCACCAATATTCGAAATCGCTCGGCTTCGAGCTGCTGATCGCCTCCATCCTCAGCGATGCCACCGGCGGCGCGCTGAAATACTTCTCGCTGCTGCGCCCCTATTCGGAAGCGCGGATCGCCTCGCTCTTCACCCATGAGCACAAGTTCGACCACGTCTTTTCCAGCTGCAACCGCAATTTTCGCCTGACCGGGCACGACGGGCCGCTGTGGTGCGGGGAATGCCCGAAATGCCATTTCGTGTTCCTGATCTTCGCCCCCTTCATGGCCAAGGACCGGCTGCTGTCGATCTTCGGCAAGAACCTGCTGGACGAGGCGGCCAATGAGGGTTCGTTCCGCGAACTGGCCGGGCTTGCCGGCCAGAAGCCCTGGGAGTGCGTGGGGGAAATCCTCGAGGCCGCGGCCTGCCTCTATACATTGACGCGTCATGCCGACTGGCACGAGGCGGCGGTGGTGCGGGCGGTCAAGGCGGACCTGTTCGCCCAATATGGCGAGCCCAAGCTGCAGGCCGCCATGGCCGAGTGCCTGACCGACAGCCACGACCACCACATTCCCCCGGCGCTCGCCGCCAAGGTGGCCGCCTATGCGGTTTGAGGAGCCGATCCTGCTCTATGGCGCCGGGCGTGAGGCGCTCTCCACCCGCGCCTTTCTCAAGGCTCGCCAACCCGAACTCAAGGTCTTCGTCACCGTCGACAGCGGCACTGCCGACGTGCCGGATACCGAAGTCATCGCGCCGGAAGACCTCGTCGCCGCCATCAAGGCGCACCGCTTCGGCCTGATCGTCAAGAGCCCCGGCGTCTCGCGCTACAAGGATGTGTTCGACATTGCCCGGGATGTCGGCATCCCCGTCACATCCAATCTCAATCTGTGGGGGGCGACTTATCGCGCCGGCCGCACCGTCATCGCGATCAGCGGCACCAAGGGAAAGTCGACCACGGCTACCCTGGTCCACCTGATGCTGACCCGATCAGGCGTCGATGCGGGCCTGGGCGGCAATGTCGGGGTGGCGCCGCTCGATATCGCCGACAAGCACCCGGTCGTCATTTTCGAGCTCTCGAGCTACCAGACCGCAGACATGAATTTCCTGCCCGACCTGGCGGCGCTGACCAATCTCTATCCCGAGCATGTGGACTGGCACGGTTCGCTCGAACGCTATTACCGCGACAAGCTGCACTTGATCGATCGAGAGGGCGGCTTTCCAGTTGCATTGGGCGCGGCAGCGCAGGGCAATACCCTCGTTGCCAAGGCGGTGCGCGACCATCGCCGGCTGATCGGCGATCTGGCGCCGGACCAGAAGGCAGCCATCGACAAGGCCATAGTCGCCTCCCGGCTCAGGGGTGCGCATAACCGCGACAATGCCCATCTGGCCGCCCGCATTGCGCTGGCGGCGGGTGCGGTTCTCGAAGGCGTGCTCGCCGGCATCGCGGCCTTCACACCCCTGCCCCACCGGCTGGAGGAACACCAGTTCGGCGGCACCATCTTTGTCAACGACTCGATCTCGACAACGCCAGAAGCCACAAAGGCCGCCCTGGCTGCCTATCGCGGTCACCGCCTGGCGCTGATCGGTGGTGGCCATGAGCGCGAGCAGGACTACGGCGAGCTTGCGGGCCTGTTGTCCTCCTATGGCGTTACCACGCTCGCCTGCCTGCCGGTCACCGGCGCCCGGCTGGCCGAGGCGGCACGCGCCGCATCCCCGCACATCCTGGTGCTTGCCGAACCCGACCTCGAAGCGGCCATGCACGCCCTGCACCGACACCGTGATCGCTTCGACGCGGTGATCCTCTCACCCGGGGCGCCGTCCTATAATCAGTTCAAGAATTTCGAGCAGCGCGGGCAGCGCTTCGTGGCGCTGGCAGAGGCCATATTCCGCTAGCTTGAGGCTTGAGGCGTGCGGCACTCCATTGCCTTGTGCTGTCTTCGGAACGCTAGAAGGCGCGGATCAGGGCCGGCGCCGGAACACCGGCCTCGGTCAGCGACCTGCGGATTGAATCCACCAGCGCGGGATCGGTGATGCGCTCGCGCAGGCGGGACAGCACGCCGGCAGACCGGAATGCCGGCACATCCAGCACCTGCGGCAGGTAGCGGTTGACCAGGGTTTCCTCGCCCGCGCGCTGCGCTGCCATGATGGCAAGGATGGGGCCCAGTTCGCGGTCGGCCTGGGCATAAAGCTCGGCGTCTTCCATGGCATCGGCAAAGCGCTGCTCGCGCAGCGCCAGGAGGGCGGGCACGCCATGATACCAGGCCGGCGGGCCGGGGGAACCTTCGGCAGCCGCCCGCGCCAGCGGCTCGGCCTCGTCCAGCGCCCCGGCCAGCGCCAGCATGAGCGCGAAACTGGCGAGTGCGTCGGCATTGGCCGGGTTGAGCTGAACGGCGGAGGCATAGCCGGCACGCGCCAATGCCATCAGGCCCTGACTTTCATGCAGGCGTGCCTGCTGTTCCCAGACGAAGCTGTTGAGCGGATCAAGGTCCATGGCCTGCGCCAGCCTTGTGGAGGCGATACGCACCCGATCGTCCGGTGCAGCATCAAGTCCGGCGAGCAAACCGCCGTGTTCCACCAGCAGGCTGGCCGTGGCGGCGAGCGCCTGTGGCGTCTCGTTTTCGCTCTGCGGCAGCCCCAGGAAGCAGCTCTCGGCCCGTTCTGCCTCGCCCGCGCCGCCGGTTTCGCGATAAAGATCAAACAGGGTTCGGCACAGATAAAGGTTGATCTGGCCCTCCTGCAGCGGACCGGAGGCCAGCATCTCGCGCGCAGCAGCATGCAAGGGCCCGCGCGGACTGCCCAGGATCAGCGAGATCGACCGCGACACACTATCGAGCACGTCGGGGGACGCTGCCTGCGCGGCGGGCACGGCGATCGAATGGTTCCACACCACGCCCGAGCTGCGGCTATGGGTGAGAATGGCGCTGTATTGCACGATGTCATCATTCGGCCGCACGATCCCGGTCAGCACGAAATCGCTCGGGTCCGGGGCGGATGCCGCGTTCTCGGTGCCGCGATAGCGGACGTCGATGTTACCGAACTGACCGAGATCGGTTACCAGCTCGACAGCGAGGCCGGAAACCTGTGGCGAGGAGCCGTTGTTGGCCGACAGGTCCTGGAATTCCATGATGCGCAAGGCAGGCGGCAGTACCGTGCCGGCACTGGGCGGGGTCGCGCTTTCATCGGGCCCCCACTTGCTGGTCGCATAGGCGATCATGGCGGTCACCAGCGCGATGATCGCCAATATATACCAGGTCAGTGGCAGTCGGGCCGGGAACCTTCGGACCGGCGGCGGTTCGACACCTTCCTCAGCCTCGGGCACGGTTTCCACTACAAATTCGGGAATATAGCGTCCCACCGGCAGACGGATCTGGGGTTGTTCGCCCAAGCCCGGTCCCTGGTAATATTCATCAAGCAGGCGGCGCAGGCGTCGCGCCTGGACGCGCACGATCGGGTCGGACTGCGGGTCGAAATCGGCGCCGCGCCCGAACACATCCACGGCGATGGAATAGGCCTTGATGCTTTGTTCCTGGCCATCGAGCTTGCGCCGTACTATATAGTCGAGGAAACGGCCAAGTTGCTGGGAACGAACCATTTCCGACCACGCGAGCAGACGCTCGAGAGAGGCCAGGACGGCTTCGCGATTCGGCGCAGGCGCGGACAAAGGCTCCTCCCGGTGACGCGCCGATTTTGACAGTTTACATGTAAAACACAAGCCAGGTTACCTGGACGTTACCTTAACTAGCCTAGGCGACGCATACCTGCGTGCCCCATAGCCGCCTGGTCGCCGTCCTGAACGCGACGCGGTCTCGAAGTTCGGCTGGGCACCGATCGAAGCACCGCAACCACCAGTTTTCCCAATAGTACCACCTGTCTCCGCCCAAAGCGACGAACAGGTCTGCGTTTCTTCTTCTGCATTGGTCCGTGCCCGCGGAGCAACGGAGTGTGAATTGAACGGTTTTGTGGAAAACGCGGCTTTTGTCGCGCTTGTTGACGACGACCAGCACTCAGCGGACCTGCTGACCCGCATGCTGCTCGCGCACGGCTCGCCGCAGATTGCCAGCTACCGAAGCGCGGACGACGCGCATCGTCGCCTGCTGCAGGTACTTGCCGACCCCGAGGCCAACTGGCCCGGCCTGGTCATCGTGGATCTCAAGGCCCATCGCCAGGCCAACCTGGAATTTCTCTCCTCCATCCAGCCCCTGATGCGCCGGAAGGGCGTAGCGGTCGCCGTGATGGTCCAGTCAGCAGATCAGCCGCAGATCGACGCCCTGCGCGCCGCCGGTGCGGCTGCAATTTTTACCCGCCACGCCGAACTCGACGCCTATCGGCGCGAGGCGGCGGGCATCGTCAGTTTCTGGGCGCGCCACCAGCGCCTGGATGCAGTCGGCATGTAACTCCTGCGTCCACAGGTTGCATGCCATGGCCGGAAGACGTTGCATGAGTGATTCTCTGGATCGTTCCTGCATTCCCAAACGTTCTTCCGGCCAATTCCATCTTTCGGTCGCTTGCACCGCGGCCGAAAGGTACCAGTCCCACTCCAAGGGGATTGGTACGGCGCACGGTTGCGGCACCTCCCGGTCGCGACCGTACGGGGGGAGAGGCAATCGGTAGCGCGCGGTCCCTCAGCGCTGATACCGAAAGTTATTGCCTCTCCCCGCGGCCCTCATATGTCACCGGATTTCCTGGCTGTCGTCGACAGCACTCCCATCGGCCTGACGGATGACCCTGTGTGCGAGGGCCCGCAGGGCTGCCAGCACGATCACCGCCAACAGCGCCACGCCAAAGGCAACGAGATAGTAGCCTAGCGCGGTGGCCAGACCGACCGCTCCGGCCAGCCACATGCCAGCGCCGGTGGTGAGCCCCTGCACCCCGCCACCCGCGCGAAAGATCGCGCCGGCGCCAAGAAACGCGATTCCCGCGGTCACGGCCTCGACGGCGCGGATCGGATCGGCCCGCGAGCCTTCAGCACCGGGCTCGATCGTGTGGAATATCTCGAAGGCAAGAATGGTGAACAGGGCGGCGGCGACCGCCACCAGGATATGGGTGCGCAGTCCTGCTTCGGCCGTATGGACCTCGCGCTCGAAGCCGATCATCGCACCCAATATGGCCGCGATAAGCAGGCGAATGGCGATGATATGCTGGGGCAGATAAGTCTGCACGAGGCCGATTTCGTTGCCGACATCCATGGCGGGGCTTTCAAGAGTGTGACGCTGTGGTCACAACCCGGCACTTGCCGGCTTGGTTCCTAGACGGTCTTGAGCCAGCCGCCATCGACGAAATAGGTCGAGCCCGTCGAATAGCTGGCTTTGTCCGAGCACATGAAGACAAAGAAGTTGGCCAGTTCCTCTGGCGTGGCAAAGCGCTTCATGCCGCCCGCCTCGTCGGCCACACCCTGGAGATGGGCTTCCCAGCCCTCCTCGCCGGCAATCTGTTTGGCGGTCTTGATCCAGTCCGGAGTGAGCACCAGGCCGGGATTGATGGTGTTGACGCGGATATTGTCGCCCACGACCTCGTTGGCCAGCGTCTTGGAAAACATCATCAGCGCGGCCTTGGTCGTATTGTAGATCGGTTCGTACCACAGCGGCTGCACGGCGCAGATCGAGGCATTGTGCAGCACGACGCCGCCGCCGCGCTGCTTCATTGTCGGCACCAGCCCGCGCGCCAGCCGCACTGCGGCCATGACATGCAAGTCCCAGTAGTATTGCCACTTGGCGTCGTCCGCCTCCGCGATGGTTTCGTTCGAGCCGGTCCCGGCATTGTTGATGAGGACATCGGCGCCGCCAAAGGCCTTCTTAGTCCCCATAATCACCGCGTCGCAGCCTTCGGCGGTGGCGACGTCTGCCGCTATGGCGGTGGCAATGATGCCAAACCGGTCGGCAATGCGGGCGGCTTCGTCGTCCGCCCGCTCCCTGTTGCGACCGACGAGGACAAGGTTGGCCCCTTCAGCAGCCAGGCCTTCGGCGATGGCGAGACCAATCCCCACCGTGCCGCCGGTGATGACGGTGACCTTGTCGCGCAGGTTGAGGTCCATGCCTTGCTCCTATTGTGCCACGCGGATCTGCAGCTTCACGTCGCTCGGTCGCGCTTCCACGGCGCGGTCGAACGCCGCCTTGGAATCCTCGAAGGCGAAGGTTTCGGAAATCAACGGCTTCAAATCCACCTTGCCCGAGGCGATCAAAGCGATGGCGCGGTCATATTGATGGGCGTAGCGGAAGACGTTCTCGATCCGCACTTCCTTGACCGAGGCCCCGGCAATATCCACCGCCACCGGCTCGACCGGCAGGCCGACGACGACGATGGCACCGCCCGGGCGCGGCAGGTCCATGATGGTTTTCCACGCCTGGGGAGAGCCCGAGCATTCGAACACCACGTCGGCGCCCCACCCATCGGTGAGGCGCGCGACTTCCTCGACGAGGTTGTGCTCGCGGATATTGACCGGGATCACGCCCTGGTATTGCGCGGCGATATCGAGCTTGGGCTGGGCCAGGTCGGCCACGATGACCCGGGCGCAGCCTCCGGCCAGCGCTGCCAGCGCCACCATGGTGCCGATCGGTCCGGCGCCGAGCACGACGGCGGTATCGCCGGGGGTGATCCTGGCCTTTGTCGCCGCCTGCATGCCCACGGCGAAAGGCTCGACCATGGCGCCCTCGGCAAAGCTCACATTGTCGGGCAGCTTGAACGTGTAGTTGGCCGGGTGGACCACTTCCGCGGTCAGCACGCCATGCACCGGAGGCGTCGCCCAGAAGGTCACCGCCGGATCGACATTGTACATGCCGAGGCGCGACGCGCGCGAATTGGGATCGGGAATACCCGGCTCCATGCAGACCCGGTCGCCTACCTTGAGATGGGTAACGCCGGCGCCGAGCTCAGTCACCGTTCCAGCCGCTTCGTGGCCCAGCACCATGGGCGCGTTGACCACGAACGGGCCGATCTTGCCATGCGTGTAATAGTGCACATCCGAACCGCAGACGCCCACGGTATGGATGGCGATCCTGACCATGCCCGGCCCTACTTCCAGTGGCAGGTCGATCTCGCGCAAAGCCAGCTCATGCTGGCGTTCGAGGACAAGAGCACGAACTTTGGTCATTTCTCATTCCTGACAGCGTATTGGGAGTGAGCGGCGCTTCCGCCCGCCACCGGAACGCAGCCTATAGTAGTCTGCGCACGCGCAAAGCCCACAACGTCGACATATGAAGCCGGTTCAGTCAAATCAGCTTGTGGTCGGTGGCGCCATGGCGCCCGTCATGATCGCAACTGCGTCGGACATCGAATAGTCCTGCGGCCGGATGACGGCGATGCGCTTGCCCAGACGATGGATATGGATGCGGTCGGCGACCTCGAAGACATGCGGCATGTTGTGGCTGATGAGGACGATCGGCATGCCGCGGCGCTTGACGTCCAGCATCAGCTCCAGCACGCGGCGGCTTTCCTTGACCCCGAGGGCCGCCGTGGGCTCGTCCATGATGACGACCTTGGAACCAAAGGCAGCCGCCCGGGCGACGGCCACGCCCTGCCGCTGGCCGCCCGACAGGGTCTCCACCGACTGATTGATGTTCTGGATGGTCATGAGGCCCAGCTCGCTCAGCTTTTCGCGGGCCAGCCGGTTCATGGTCGAGCGGTCGAGGAGACGGAACAGGCTGCCGAGGGGGCCGCGCTTGCGCATCTCCCGACCGAGGAACAGGTTGTCGGCGATCGACAGAGCCGGCGATAGCGCCAGGTTCTGATAGACGGTCTCGATCCCCGCCAGCCGCGCCTCCATGGGCGATTTGAAATGCACGGGTGAGCCATCCAGTTTGATGGTGCCGGCATCGGGGATCATCGCGCCGCACAAGGCCTTGATCAGGCTGGTCTTGCCCGCACCGTTGTCGCCGATGACGGCGAGTATTTCTCCCGGCATCAGCTCGAAATCGGCATTGTCGAGCGCCACCACACGGCCATAGCGCTTCTGCAGGCCCTGCGCCGACAGGATTGGTTGCGGCCCGGCAATCGGGGTGGCGGTGAGGGTGGAAACCTGATCCATGCTCATGCCGAGATCTTCCTGATCCACTGGTCGGTGGTGACCGCGATGATGATGAGGGCGCCCACGGCAAATTCCTGCCAGAGCACGTCCACGCCGGCCAGGGCCAGCCCGTTGCGGAACATGCCCACGATCAGTGCTCCCAACAGGGTGCCGATGATCGAGCCACGACCGCCGAATAGTGACGTACCGCCGATCACCACGGCGGTGATGGAATCAAGGTTCGCCGTCTGGCTGCCCAGCGGGGACACGGCGCCGACGCGGCCGATCAGCACCCAACTGGCCAGGGCGCAGATGAAGCCCGCCAGCGTATAGACGCCGATCAGCGTCATCTTCGTGTTGATGCCCGCCAGCCGCGCCGCTTCCGGATCATCGCCGGTGGCATAGATGTGCCGGCCGAAGGCCGTACAGTTGAGGATGTACCAGACCGTTGCCGCGATCAGGATCATCACCATCGAGCCGGCGGTGAGGATCGCGCCCCCTCCCAAGGCCACGCGCGCGCCCATCCATTGCAGCATGGGGGCAATCGCGGCGATGTCCTGGCTGCGGATGGTCTCGGAATTGGAGATGAAGATGATCATCGCGCCGTAGATGGACCAGGTGCCCAAGGTCACGATGAAGGGGGGCAGCTTGACCAGTGCGACCAGCACGCCATTGATCAGCCCGCACAAAATGCCAGTGGCCAGGCCCAGCACGAAGCTGATCTCGACCGGCACGCCGGCAACGACCGACAGTCGGCCCATCACGATGGAGGACAGGATCATGATGGCGCCAACCGACAGGTCGATGCCGGCGGTGAGAATGATCAGGGTCTGGGCAATGCCCAACAGGCCGATGATGGTGACCTGCTGCAGCACCAGCGACAGGTTGAACGGCGCGAAGAATTTCGAACCCGCGGCAATCGAGAAGATGACGATGCCGACGATCAGGACGATGAAGGGAATGGCCGTGGGATAGGTGTGCAGGAACGCCTGGATACGGCGAACGACACCGGGCTTCTCGTCGTCGAAACTGGCAACGCCATGGGTCGCGCCAGCCAGTCCCTTTTCCGCAGTCGCCGAACCGGCTGCATCATCGCTCATGCAAGAACTCCTCGAGTGCCAGTGCTTTCACCGGCCAACCAAGCTCTGTGTCATCCCGGCCCAAGGCCGGGATGACATCGTGGATGGAAGCAGTCAGCCCCAGCAGAGCTCCGCACCTTCGGTGGTGTCGATGGAGTCAACGCCATCCACCGGCTTGTCGGTCACCAGCGTCGCCCCCGTATCGAAGAAGTCGAGCCCTTCGGTCACCGCCGGCTTTTCCCCGGTATCGGCAAAGGCCTTGATCGCCTCCATGGCCATGGAAGCCATCAGCAGCGGATATTGCTGGCTCGTGGCGCCGATGACCCCGTCCTTGACGTTGGCGACGCCCGGGCAGCCGCCATCGACCGACACGATCAGCACCGAACCATCATCCTTGCCCACCGCCTTGAGAGCCTCATAGGCACCAGCTGCGGCGGGTTCGTTGATGGTGTAGACCACGTTGATGTCCGGACACTTCTGCAGCAGGGTTTCCATGGCAGTGCGGCCGCCATCCTCGGCACCGCCGGTCATTTCATGGCCGCAGATGCGCTGGTCGTCCTCGTCGCCATAGCGGTTGGGGTCTTTCACATCGATCCCGAAGCCTTCCATAAAACCCTGGTCGCGCAGGTAGTCGACGGTCGGCTGGTTCACCGCAAGGTCGAGCATCGCAATCTTGGCATTGGCCGCTTCCGCGCCCAGCGTTCCGGCCGCCCATTGGCCGATCAGCCGGCCAGCCTGGCGGTTATCGGTGGCAAAGGTCGCGTCAGCCGCATCGATCGGATCAAGCGGCGTATCGAGCACGATGACGAGGAGGCCGGCGTCCCGCGCCTGCTGGATCGTCGGCACGATGGCGCTGGAGTCCGAAGGCACGATGGCAAAGCCCTTGGCGCCCGAGGCAATGAGGTTCTCGATTGCCGCGATCTGGCTGTCATTGTCGCCATCGAACTTGCCGGCAAAGGTGCGTAGCTCGATGCCGAGTTCGTCCGCCTTGGCCTGCGCCCCTTCGCGCATCTTGACGAAGAACGGGTTGCCCTCCGTCTTGGTGATGAGGCCGACCACCGCCTCCTGTGCGTAGGCGGACGTGCCGCACATCAGGCCGAGCATCACGGCCCCGGCGGCCGCGATCTTCACAAGCTTACCCATCGATATCTCCTCCCGAGATTCATGTTGCGTCCGCAGCCGGTTTTCCGGCCTGCCGATCACCGTCAGGTGCCGCGTGAACTCTCCTCCCACCGGCTCCTTGCAGGCCATAACAGAGCATCGAACTGCCCCTGTCAATAAGTTAATCCAAGTGATTTATTAATTGACAGCGTTGCTGCATTGGCTTTTTGTCGAACTTGGGCGGCGTGTTAAACATATGAAATCGATTGCTATTTGTGCCGTCATGCCGCCTATGGCGGCTGCGCAATCGCGCATTGGGTTAACGGGGACAGGCGCTATGGTCAGGAGGGGGACGAGCCGGGCGGGTCTGGATGATCTCAGCCGCGGCACGAACCAGATGGGTGTCCGGCTCTACAACGAGCGGCTGGTCCTGTCCCTGATCCGCCGGCATGGCAGCCTGCCAAAAGCCGATATTGCGCGCCGGACAGGCCTGTCGCCGCAGACCATTTCCACCATCGTCAACGGCCTAGAAGACGATGGTATCATCATCCGCCTCGCCCCCCTGCGGGGCAAGGTCGGCCAGCCGCTCGTGCCCTATGCACTCAACCCGCGCGGCGCATTCTTTGTCGGTCTCAAGATCGGGCGCCGCAGCTCGGACATCGTGCTGATGGACTTTGCCGGCGCCGTGCTGGGCCGCATCCATGAGCCCCACCCCTACCCCACGCCCGAGATCATCCGCGACCTTGCCAGCCGTGGCATTGTCGAATTGACCGCAGCGTTGAACTCGGTGGAGCGCCTGCGCATTGCCGGCTTCGGCATAGCCTCGCCTTTTGAATTGTGGAACTGGGAGAGCCAGCTTGGCGCGCCGCCCGAAGTGCTTGATGCCTGGCGGCAGGCCGACATCCGCAGCGCGATCGCTGCCATCAGTCCCTGGCCGGTCTATTTCCACAATGACGGCACCGCCGCCTGCGCCGCGGAACTGGTGCTCGGCAACGGCCAGCATGGCGAGGATTTCCTCTATGTGTTCCTCGGCTCCTTCATTGGCGGCGGCGTGGTGCTGAACGGGCATCTCTTTCCCGGACGCTCCGGCTATGGCGGCGCCATCGGCCCCCTTCCGGTGCCCAATGGCGAAGGCGGTTTCCAGCAAATCCTGCGCAGCGCTTCGATCTATGTGCTGGCCGATCGGCTCAAGGCCGCGGGAATGGATCCGCAGGTGCTATGGCGCCAGCCCGGCGAATGGGGGGACCTGGGGCCCGTGCTGGACAGCTGGATCGCCGACGCTGCGCATAGCCTCGCGATCGCCGCCGTCAGCGCCGTCTCGATCATCGATTTTCGCGCCGTGGTCATCGATGGCGCCTTCCCCGCTTCTGTGCGCGCCGCTCTCGTCGAGGCAACCGAAGCCGCCCTGGGCAAGTTCGACCTGCAGGGACTGGCACCCTTCACCATCGCGGAGGGCACGATCGGCTTCGGCGCACGCGAAATCGGCGGCGCCTGCCTGCCGCTGCTGGCCAATTTCACCCAGGACCGGGAACTGCTGTTCAAGGAAAATGGCTGACGCCTGTCGAGATCAGACTGCAGCCAAAACGGCACCGAGACGCTTCTCACGCGCCAACAACCCCGCACTGCCCTTGCCGCCCTCGTTCCACACCGCGCTCAGCTTGCCGTCGTCAAAGAGCTTGAACAGGCATGGCGCGATATAGGACTTGCGACAGATCGCCGGCGTATTGCGCAGCACTTCCGACACCTGCCGCGCCACCTGGGCCATCTGTCGGCGGCGCGCAGTTTCGGAGCGTCCCACTTCGAGTTGGGCCAGTGCTTCGCCGGCCATGGCACTGGCGTGAAGTGTGCGGAAATCCTTGGCCGAAATCTCGACGCCCGAAAGTTCGCGCAGGAAGTCGTTGATCGCCCCGGTCTTGATCGGGCGCACCTTGCCGCTGTCGTCGCGGAACACAAGCAATCTCTTGCCGGGGAGCGTCTTGATACGCGAGATCGCATCGGCGAGACGCGGATCCGTCACGCAATATTCCGCACGCTTGCCGCCCTTGGCATCGAACGCCATGCACACTTCGTCGCCATTGACCTGCACGTCGCGCGCATAGAGCGTGCCCGCGCCGCGCGTGCCGTTGGCTTCGAGATACTTCTCCCGCCCGACCCGCATTGCGGTCTTGTCGATCAGCGCCGCGGCAATGGCCAGCGCAAGTTCGCGGCTGCCGGTCGGTGCCGAAAGGGCCTGGCTGATCCGGCGGCGCAGACGCGGCAAGGACGCAGTCAGTGCAGCCAGCCGCTGCTGCTTCTTGCCATCGCGCCGCACTTCCCAATCAGGGTGATAGATATATTGCTCGCGCCCGGCGTCATCTATTCCAAGCACCTGGATATGCGCCTTGTGCGTCGCGGCAATGCGCACCTCGCGCCAGGCCGGCGGAATGCCGAGCGCCTTGATGCGGTCACGCGTTGCCTGGTCGCAGACCAGCGCGCCGGTAGCATCCCGATAGCAGAAACCCTTGCCTCGCCTGTGCCGCGTCAGTGTCAGGTCGTCGCGACTAACCCGGATCAGACGCATGGCCTAGTTCGGGTTCGACTGGGTGAGCGTATAGACCAGATAGATCACCGCAAAGAGGATGATGATGCCGCACAGCGAGGTGATCAGCACGCGCAGGTTCATCTTGCGCGGGCTCGCCTGCCGCACTTCGGTCCGGCTCTTGTTGGGATCATAGGTTTCCACGACGCTCTCCTGTGTCTGTTGCGTGCCAAACGTGGTCCGTGCCATGCAGGTTCCGCGACGCGGCGCCAGCACACCTTGACGTGACTGCCCGCCTGTCCGACCGTCGGGCAGGACTCTATTCAGGATTGCTAGATGACCACTGCCGCAACGCTCACTGCCATGATCATGGCCGGACAGGGCAAACAGCCCGCCGACCTCGTCATCAAGAATGTGCGTCTGCTCGACGTCATTACCGGCTCAGTGACCGAGACCGACATTGC
>JADKLW010000549.1_pt1 | contig 14477 bp, 17 predicted proteins | sample 8641881 | NCBI WGS metagenome assembly JADKLW01 (sample SAMN16272185, study PRJNA661076) | feces metagenome | isolation source: fecal sample from diarrhoea affected cattle B | host: Bos taurus | place: South Africa: Lokaleng Village, Mahikeng | collected 2019-09 | reverse complement strand
CCGGAGTTGACCGAATTGCATGCCCGTGACTGTCGCGAGCTGCGACAGATGCTCGCTGGATAAGGTCGCCAAGCCTGCCGCGGGCCGAACTTGTTCGGCCTTGGTGGTGCGGTGGCCGAATGAATTCGGCCCTACGGTCGTAGGGTGGATCACGCTTTACCGATCCACGGGGTGGCCATCCACCGAGCGGAGCCACGGTGGATGTGAAAAGCGACATCCACCCTACGATCTGCGGGCGATCAGTAGATCGCCTGATACAACTTGCGGCGGTAGGTGGTAACCAGCGGGTGGTCGTTGCCCAGCAGGTCGAACACCTGCAACAGGGTCTTGTGTGGCAGGCCGTCGGCGTAGTTGCGGTTGCGCACGAAGAGCTTGAGCAGGCCGTCCAGTGCGGTTTCGTATTGCTGGCGTGCGAGCTGCTGGATCGCCAGCTGGTAGGTCGCTTCATCGTCCTCGGCGTTCTGTGCCAGGCGGCTTTTGAGGTCGGCGACTTCCGGCAGGTCGTTGGCCTGGCGCAGGAAGGTCAGCTGTGCGCGGGCCGCGGCCAGCGCCTGCTTGTGCTCGTCACCCTTGACCGCGTTTAACACCGTCTCGGCTTCGCCCAGCTCGGCACGTTCGGCCAGGCAGCGGGCGTAGAGGATCAGCGCGGCGGCGTTCTCGTTGTCTTCGGCCAGCAACTGCTTGAGCAGGTTCTCCGCCTCGCCGATGCGGCCTTCTGCGAACAGCGCCTGGGCGGCTTCCAGCTGGTCCGCCTCGGGCGCGGGGGGCAGCTGAACGTGCGGTTCGAGCATCGTGCGAATGGCCGATTCGGGCTGCGCGCCGGCAAAGCCGTCCACCGGCTGACCGTCCTTGAACAGCACCACGGTGGGCAGGCTGCGCACGCCGAAGCGGGCGACCACGTCCTGCTCGATGTCGCAGTTGACCTTGGCCAGCAGCAGTTCGCCCTGGTACTCCTCGGTGATCTTAGCCAGCAGTGGCATCAGCGCCTTGCACGGCGCGCACCAATCGGCCCAGAAATCCACCAGCACCGGCTTGTGAAAGGAGTTTTCCAGCACCAGCTGCTCGAAGTTGGCGCTGGTGACGTCGAAGATGAAGGGAGTCTGGCTCATCAGGGTTCTCGAATGGGCACTTGTAAGGGCGTGCATGTTATGTGGGGGCAGCGCTTACGGGAAGCAAGCGTCAATGACCGACGCTTCGATGGAATGTCCGCGCAAGGCGCGACCTAGAGGGCTAGAATGCGCGTCACCTTTTCTCGGTGCGGCGTTTTCAGTCGCGCAAAAGGAGTCATTGATGTCCGTTCTGTCCGATTTCCGGGCGCGCTATCTCGTGCGCTTCTGGTCACCTTTGCCCGCGCTCGTCGCGCTGGGCGTCGCTTCAGCCTACTACTTCGCAATCACCGGGACCTTCTGGGCCGTGACCGGCGAGTTCACCCGCTGGGGTGGGCACGTGCTGGCCTGGTTCGGGTTTCAGCCGCAGGAGTGGAGCTACTTCAAACTGATCGGCCTGCAGGGCACGCCGCTGGATCGCATCGATGGGGTGATGATCATCGGCATGCTGCTTGGCGCGCTGTGCACGGCGCTCTGGGCCAACAATGTCAGCCTGCGCTGGCCCACCAGCAAGCGCCGCCTGGCGCAGGGGCTGATCGGCGGGATCATCGCCGGTTTCGGCGCTCGCCTGGCCATGGGCTGCAACCTGGCGGCGTTCTTCACTGGCATTCCGATGTTCTCGCTGCACGCCTGGGCGTTCATGCTGGCCACGGTCGGCGGGGCCTGGGTCGGGGTGAAGATCTGCCTGCTGCCGATGCTGCGCGTGCCGCTCAAGGTGGGCAGCCAGGCCAGTTCGCTGTTCGCCGATCCGCAGGCGCGGGAACAGCGCAACCGCTTGCAAGTGCGCCTGGGCGTGGCGGTGGCGCTGGTTGCCGTGGCATTCGCCGGCTGGCGTTTCGGTGTGTCGATAGCCCTGGGCATGGCGGTGCTGTTCGGCGTGGTCTTCGGTGGCCTGATCGAGCGCGCGCAGATCTGTTTTACCAGCGCCGCACGTGATCTCTGGACCACCGGCCGTACCCAGGTCGCCTACGGCATTCTGTTGGGCATGGCCGTGGCCTGCGTTGGCACCTTCGGCGCGATCATGCTGGGCGCAGACGCGAAGATTTTCTGGATGGGCCCGAATGCCGTGCTCGGCGGCCTGCTGTTCGGGATCGGTATCGTCTTGGCCGGCGGCTGCGAAACCGGCTGGATGTACCGCGCGATGGAAGGGCAGGTGCATTTCTGGGTGGTCGGCATCGGCAACGTGATCGGTGGCACGCTGGTGGCGGTGTACTGGGACGAGCTGGGCACCTCGCTGGCGCTGCCCTATCCGAAGATTGATCTACTGGAAAGCATGGGGCCGGGCACCGGTCTGCTGTTCAGCTTCGCCGGCCTGGCTTTGGCCATGCTGCTGGTCCACCTCAATGCCCGTCGTTTCCAACCCAAGAGGAGTGCTGCCCGTGAGCCAGCCCAAACCCAATCTGTCGCTTGATCTGCGCGGTGAACACTGCCCCTACAACGCCATCGCCACGCTGGAAACCTTGGAAACCATGCTGCCGGGGCAACTGCTGGAAGTAGTGACCGACTGTTCGCAGTCGGTGCAGGGCATTCCCGAGGACGCCAAGCTCAAGGGCTACAACTGCCTGGCCGTGGAGCAGCACGGTCCGCTGTTTCGCTTTCTGATCGAAGTGCCGGCCTGACGCCAGTGGCTGTTTCTGTTCGTCGCGGTTAGCGGCGAGCGGGAACAGCTCTAGTTCTCGCCCACAGCGAGCGGCCAGCTGCCCAACTCCTGATAGCGCACGCCGTCCACGGTGTTCTGCGACTGGTACAGCACGAAGCGCTCCACCCTCCAGCTGAAGGTTGCGGCGGCTTGCGCCTGCGTGGGGCTCTGGCGCATCAGCGTCAGATGCGGCAGATAAGGGCGGTTGTCGAGCACGATACCCAGGGCGCTCAACCGCTCAGCTAGTTGTGCCGCAAGCTGCAGCAGGGCGGGCGGTGCTGCGGTCGGCGCCAGACAGACGAAGCCCTGGCCGAGGGTAATCAGGTGGTCCAGGGTCAGCTCGAAAGCTTCGCATTCGATTCCGTCCGCCATTTGCCGAAGTGCCTGTAGCCGCTCCGCTGGCTGCGCGCCGAGAAAGACCAGAGTCAGGTGCAGGTTTTCTGGCGCAACCGCACATCCATCCAGTCTTTGTCGGTCGCGCCACGCTGCAATCGCCGTAGCTTGATCCGGCGGGCAGGGCACGGCGAAGAACAGGCGCAGGGTTGGCTCGGTACTCATGGGTTTACCTGTCGGCTTTCCGTCCTGGTCGCGTGATACAGGCTGACCCGGCGAAATTCAGCGGGCTCGGCCAGATCCGGCCAGGTGCAGGCGTCCAGGATGTCGAGGCGCTGGTACAGCGGATGCTGAAAGTCGCGCACCCGCGAGTCGGCCACCAGCACTTCGCGGCCACGGCTGGGAAACTGGTCCAGCAGCGGCAGGTTGGTGCGGTCATACAGCACGTCGGCGACGATGATCAGGTCGAAGCGGTCCGCCTCGGCGAAGAAATCGTCGGAATAACCCAGTGTCACATCATTGAGCGCCGCATTGCTCCGGCACGCCTGTAGCGCCAGCGGGTCGAGGTCACAGGCCACCACTTCCGCCGCACCGGCCCTGGCCGCTGCGATCGCAGCTACGCCGGAACCGGCGCCGAAATCCAGCACGCGCCTGCCGCGGACCCATTCGGGGTGCTTGGCCAGCCAGCGCGCCAGGACCAGACCACTGGCCCAGCAGAAGCACCAGTAGGGCGGGTCTTGGAGAATCCGGCGGGTTTCCTCGGGGTTGAAGGCGCGGTCCATGTTGGCCGAATCGATCAGCCAGAGGCGGATATCGGTGTCTGGCAGGGTTGCGATGCACAGGCGGGCGTCACCCAGCAGCTCGCCAAGTGCAGCCTGCAAGGTGGCGGGTGGTGTCACGGTATCGGCTCCAGTCGCAGAGGTCCGAGCGCCTGGCTTGAAGCGTTGCGAACCTGTTGCGTGGGCAGGCGCATGATCAACTGGCCCGACTGGGTCACACGCCCGCGCAACTCGACGCGCTGGTTGGCGGGAAAAGCCTCGGGGTTGAACTGCAGGATAAAGGGCAGCTCGCTGCCGCGGCCGGTCAGCTTGACGTTGCTGAGCAGCTTGTCGGGCTGGTCGCGGCGGTCGACTTCCAGCAGCGCCAGTTCCACTTCGCTGCCTTCGGGAGCACCGATCAGTGTTCCGCTCAGCTCATTAAGCCGTTTTGAATGCGGTGCTTTACTCAGCTCGATGGGTTGAGTGGCTTTCGGCTCATCGGCGGGCTGGCTGGAACAGCCCGCCAGAAGTGCCATGAGCGCAAGTGAAACAAGGTGACGTGACGGCACGGACGGCTCCTCAAGGCAGGTGAACGGGCGTCTGTATAGCAGCAAATCCGCCAACTTGTCTTGACGGTCGGATGCGCTACCATGGCCCTCTTTCATGTCTGACCAGCCCAACTCATGCATTGTCCCTTCTGTGTTGCCCATGACACCAAGGTCATCGATTCGCGTCTGGTCGCCGAGGGCGATCAGGTTCGTCGTCGCCGTGAATGCCTTGCCTGTGGCGAGCGCTTTACCACCTTTGAAACCGCCGAACTGGTGATGCCGAGGCTGATCAAGCAGGACGGCAGTCGCCAGCCCTTCGACGAGGACAAGCTGCGTGCCGGCATGCAGCGCGCGCTGGAAAAGCGCCCGGTCAGCGTCGAGCGGCTGGAAGCGGCCATCGCCCATATCAAGCATCGGCTGCGTGCCACCGGCGAGCGTGAGGTCAAATCCCTGGTGGTGGGCGAGCTGGTGATGGGCGAGCTGCAGAAGCTCGACGAGATTGCCTATATCCGCTTTGCCTCGGTCTATCGCCGCTTCCAGGATCTGAACGAATTCCGCGAGGAAATCGAACGCCTGTCCCGCGAACCCGCGAAGCAAGAATGAGCACTGCCGATCACGCCTGGATGGCCCACGCGCTGCGGCTGGCGCGCCAGGGGCTGTATTCCACTCATCCCAACCCGCGTGTCGGCTGCGTCATCGTGCGTGACGGTGAGCGGATCGGTGAGGGCTGGCATCTGCGTGCCGGCGAGCCCCATGCCGAGGTCCACGCACTGCGCCAGGCCGGCGAACGGGCGCGTGGCGCTACCGCCTATGTCACCCTCGAACCTTGCAGCCATCATGGCCGCACGCCGCCCTGCGCGGAGGCGCTGGTGCAAGCGGGCGTGGCGCGGGTAGTGGCGGCCATGCGCGATCCCAATCCGCTGGTGGCCGGCAACGGTCTGGAGCGGCTGCGGGCTGCTGGCATCGAGGTGGCCAGCGGAGTGCTGGAGGCTGAAGCGCGTGAACTGAATGCGGGATTCGTCAAACGCATGGAAAGCGGCCTGCCGTACCTGCGCGCCAAACTGGCGATGAGCCTCGATGGCCGCACGGCCATGGCCAGTGGCGAGAGCCAGTGGATTACCGGGCCTGCGGCGCGCAGCGAAGTGCAGCGCTTGCGTGCGCGCTCCAGCGTGGTGCTGACCGGCGCCGATACGGTGCTGATGGATGATGCGCGGCTTACCGTGCGTGCTGCCGAGCTGGGGCTGGACCCTGAACAGACTGGCCTGATACTGCAACGCCCGCCGCTGCGGGTACTGGTCGATGGTCGCCAGCGGGTGCCGCTGGATGCGTCCTTCTTTCAGGCCGGGCCGGCGCTGGTGGCTGCGGCCTCGGGCGAGAGCGCCGGGCGTTATCGCACTGCCGGACATGAGCTGCTGGCGTTGGGCAACGGGCAGGGCCGCGTCGATCTGCACGCGCTGCTGGCGACCCTTGCCGAACGTGGCGCCAACGAAGTGCTGCTCGAAGCCGGCCCGCGCCTGGTCGGCGCCTTCGCCGCGCTGGGCCTGATCGACGAATACCAGATATTCGTCGCAGCGAAATTTCTCGGCTCGTCGGCGCGGCCACTGCTCGATTTGCCGCTGGAGCGCATGAGCGAGGCGCGGGAATTGAAGATCGTCGATATCCGCGCCTTCGGTGATGACTGGCGGGTTTTGGCGCGCCCGGCTGGCTAAAAGCCGTCACGCTGCAGGTGAAGATAATCTGTAGGAGCGAACTTGTTCGCGAGCTTTTAACGAGCCACTCGCACTGCAAAACAAAGCAAAGCAAAGCAAAGCAAAGCAAAGCAAAGCTCGCGAACGAGTTCGCTCCTACAAAAGCAGGTCTCGAATTACGACTCAGTTGGCGGGTCGCAGACCGTTGTGATCCAGCTTGGCCCGGCGCTTGTTGGTGCCCAGTACGAGGCGTGCGAGCCAGCTGTCGTGGTGTGGGTTGCCGAAGTGGAGCAGAGCAGTGGCGCGCAGCAGTGCCGGGTCGCACTGGTCGTTGGCATGCAGGCTGCGGTAACCCCAGAACAAGTAGAGGTTGCCGGGCTCCAGCTTGAGCCGGATCGGTTGCAGCCATCCGCGGCGGACCGCCAGCGCGACCAGTTTCTGGCTGACGCCGTTGTGCATCACGGCCTTCTCAATGACGTTGCGCAGGGCGTTGAAGCGCACCGGCCGCAGGTTGGGAAAGATGATCAGATCGCCGCAGTGATCGCCTTCGGTGGGGATGAACAGTGGCAGCAGGGCAGTCACTGCGGTGGCATCGAAATGATAGAAATGCGATTGCCTGAGGCCGCTTTTGCCCTGAAGGCAGCGAATGACCGGGAACACCTGTTCCTCTGCTGAGGGTTCGCGACCAGTCTGTACTTTATAGAGGTCACTCAGCATCTCTCGCAGCGGAGCACTGAGTGCCAGATTTGCCGGAAGGTTTCCGCTCAGTGCCTCGATGCCGTGAATCGCAAAGTATTCACCCTGATGCTGTTGCGCCTGCTGGCTGACGAAGGCGCGACCCTGTTCGAGCGCGTCCGGGGAGAGGTAGTTTTCCAGAACCGCGAAACCATGTCTGTCAATCTCGGCGGCAAGGCGTGCCACCGTTTCGTCCACGGGCGTAACTCCCGACATACAAGTTCCCTCTTGAAGCGGCTCATTGAAAGGCGTTTTGCCGTTGGCGGTTACATCTGCGGGAGTAGCTTCGGCCATGAAAAGCTCGCGGATAAATCCGCTCCCACGAAAGCAGGTAGCAGGTGCGCTGGCTATGGACAGGCAAGCGAAACGGGAGTTTCGCCCCGGCGATGAAGTATTTTGGCCGGGGTTTTCGTCTGCGGTGAGCGTTCCATAGACGCTGCCTTTGATCGCCATAGCCACCGCCAGCCTGCGCGCTCGCTGCAAATCGCGCGCGTTTGTGGTAAAAACTGCGCCGGGCCGCGACAGGCCCAACGTTCTCAGGGCGGGGTGCGATTCCCCACCGGCGGTAATGGCCTTGGCCTAGCCCGCGAGCGCTTGTCCTAAAAGACAAGGTCAGCAGACCCGGTGTGATTCCGGGGCCGACGGTAAGCAGGCCGTATTTCGGCTTGGCAAGTCCGGATGAGAGAGAGCGGGACTTCGGCGCGCGCCGTCCATGCGTGCGCCTCCATCCCTTTCGATCTGCAACGCCCTGTTTTTACTCAAAACAGGAGTTCGTCATATGCATCGTATTTTCAGCCTTCCACGGGAGGCCGCATGTTCACTGGAATAATCGAAGCCATCGGCACCATCCGCGCGCTCACGCCCAAAGGTGGTGACGTCCGGGTGCTGGTCGAGACCGGCAAGCTGGATCTCGGTGACGTCAAACTCGGCGACAGCATTGCCGTTAATGGCGTGTGCCTGACGGCGGTGGAGCTGCCGGGCAACGGCTTCTGGGCCGATGTCAGCCGCGAAACCCTGGCGCGCACCGCCTTCATCGACCTCAAGGCCGGCAGCAAGGTCAATCTTGAAAAGGCCCTGACCCCGACCAGCCGCCTTGGCGGGCATCTGGTCAGCGGTCACGTGGATGGCGTCGGCGAGATCGTTTCGCGCGAGGAAAACGCCCGCGCCGTGCAGTTTCGCATCCGCGTGCCGCGCGAGCTGGCCAAGTACATCGCGTTCAAGGGCTCGATCACCGTCGACGGCACCAGCCTCACGGTGAACGCAGTCAATGGCGCCGAATTCGAGCTGACCATCGTGCCGCACACCCTGGCCGAAACCATCATGGCGGACTACCGCCCCGGGCGGCAGGTGAACCTCGAAGTGGACCTGTTGGCCCGTTACCTGGAGCGCCTGCTGCAGGGTGACAAGGCAGCTGAGCCTGCTTCCGGCGGTATCAGCGAAGGTTTTCTGGCCGAGCACGGCTACCTGAAGAATTAAGGAATGGCGACGATGGCACTGAATACCGTAGACGAACTGCTCGAAGACATCCGCGCCGGCAAGATGGTCATCCTCATGGATGACGAGGACCGCGAGAACGAAGGCGATCTGATCATGGCGGCCGAAAGCTGCCAGCCCGAGCACATCAATTTCATGGCGCGTTTCGCCCGTGGTCTGATCTGCATGCCGATGAGCAAGGAGCGCTGCGAGCGCCTGCAGTTGCCGCTGATGGCGCCGCGCAATGGCTCCGGCTTCGGCACCAAGTTCACCGTTTCCATCGAGGCCGCCGAAGGCGTGACCACCGGTATTTCCGCGGCTGACCGCGCGCGTACCGTGCAGGCTGCTGCGGCGAAGAACGCGAAGGCCGAAGACATCGTCAGTCCCGGCCACATCTTTCCGCTGATGGCCCAGCCCGGCGGTGTGCTGGCCCGTGCCGGCCACACCGAAGCGGCTTGCGACCTGGCGCGTATGGGTGGTTTCGATGCCAGTGGCGTGATCTGCGAGATCATGAATGACGACGGCACCATGGCCCGTCGCCCCGAGCTGGAAGCCTTCGCCGAGCAGCATGGCATCAAGATCGGCACCATCGCCGACCTGATCCACTACCGGATGATCCACGAGCGCACCATCGAGCGCGCCTCCGAGCAGCCGCTGGATACCGAGCTCGGCCAGTTCAACCTGGTGACCTACCGCGACAGCGTCGAGGACACCGTGCACATGGCACTGACCATGGGCGAGATCGGTCCCGAGCAGCCGACGCTGGTGCGCGTGCACAACATGGAGCCGCTGCGCGATCTGCTGCTGGTCAACGTGCCGGGCCGCTGGAGCCTGCGCGCGGCGATGAGCGAAGTGGCCAAGGCTGGCAGCGGTGTGGTGCTGCTGCTGGGCAACCCGCTTACCGGGCCGCAGCTGCTGGCACAGCTCAATCGTCAGGTTCCGCCGACCCCGGCGATTTACAGCACGGTGGGTGCCGGTTCGCAGATCCTGCGCGACCTCGGCGTGCGCAAGATGCGCCTGATGAGTTCGCCGATGAAGTTCAATGCGATATCCGGGTTTGATCTGGAAGTTGTAGAATACCTGCCCGCTGAGTAACGGGTGCCGCGCTACTGCGCTTGGACATACTGCGTTGAAAACAGGCTCGGCTTGCTCATTTACGCCAGTCGTACATAGGCAAAGCATCGCCGCCTCGCCTGTTTGATTCGCTGCGCTCACCCTTCGGGCCAGCCTTTGGCTGTTACTCCCGATGGTCGTTGCGCCTTGTCTGTCCTGCGCTCGCTACGCGCTATTCTGTTTGGGTAACGATTTTTTCGAGCTAGCCAATGGCTGGCTTGCCAAGCTCTTTAACGTTTATACGAGACCTGTTCCATGACCCTGAAGACCATCGAAGGTACCTTCATCGCCCCGCAAGGGAAATTCGCCCTGGTTGTCGGCCGCTTCAACAGCTTCGTCGTCGAGAGCCTGGTAAGCGGCGCCGTCGATGCGCTGGTTCGCCACGGTGTGAAGGAAGGCGACATCACCATCATCCGTGCACCGGGTGCCTTCGAGATTCCGCTGGTTGCACAGAAAGTCGCCCAGCAGGGCGAATACGACGCCATCATCGCCCTGGGTGCGGTCATTCGTGGCGGCACGCCGCACTTCGAGTACGTTGCCGGTGAATGCACCAAGGGCCTGGCCCAGGTTTCCATGGAGTTTGGTGTACCGGTTGCCTTCGGCGTACTGACGGTCGATTCCATCGAGCAGGCCATCGAGCGTTCCGGTACCAAGGCCGGCAACAAGGGTGCCGAAGCCGCACTGTCCGCACTTGAAATGGTGAGCCTGCTGGCGCAGCTGGAGGCCAAGTGAGCCTTAATCGCGACGACAGCCAGGAACCCCAGCCGAAGGCCAAGGGCAAGATCGCTACGCGCCGTGTGGCGCGCAGCCTGGCGATGCAGGCTTTGTATCAGTGGCATATGGCGGGCCAGAACCTGAACGAAATCGAGGCGCAGTTTCGCGTCGACAACGATTTCTCCGGGGTCGACGGCAACTATTTCCACGAGCTGCTGACGGGTGTGGCCCGCGCCAAGCCTGAAGTCGACGGTGCCATCGTGCCGCATCTTGACCGACCGCTGGACGAGCTCGACCCGGTTGAACTGGCCATTCTGCGCCTGTCCACCTACGAGCTGATGCAGCGTATCGACGTGCCCTACCGTGTGGTCATCAACGAAGGCATCGAGCTGGCCAAGGTGTTCGGTGCCACCGACGGACACAAGTTCGTCAACGGCGTGCTGGACAAGCTGGCACCCAGCCTGCGCAGCGCCGAAGTCAGCGCCCACAAGCGCTGATTCGACCCTGATGGGTGAGTTCGAGCTGATCCGTCACTACTTCGCCGCCGCCGCTTGTGCCAGGGTTGGCGGCGATGTCGTGTTGGGCATCGGTGATGACTGTGCGCTGCTGGCGATCCCCGAAGGCGAGCAGCTGGCCATTTCCACGGACAGCCTGGTCGCCGGGGTGCATTTCCCCGATCCCTGCGATCCCTTCCTGCTTGGTCAGCGCGCGTTGGCGGTTTCCACCAGCGATCTCGCCGCCATGGGCGCGAGCCCCATCGGCTTCACCCTCGCACTGACCCTGCCTTCCGCGACTTCCACCTGGCTTGCCGCCTTTGCCGGCGGGCTCGAAGCCATGGCCGCGTGCTGCGGCATGCGTCTGATTGGCGGTGACACCACTCGTGGTCCGCTGAGCATCACCGTGACAGTGTTCGGCCGGGTGCCGACCGGCCAGGCGCTGCTGCGCCGCGGGGCATGTGCGGGTGATCTGCTCTGCGTCGGCGGTGAGCTTGGCGCTGCGGCCGGCGCGCTGCCGCTGGTGCTGGGTGAGCGAGAGGGCGACACCGCCGAGGCTTCGCAACTGCTCAACCACTACTGGACGCCGCAGCCGCAGCTGGCGCTGGGGCAGGCTCTGCGTGGCAAGGCCACGGCTGCACTGGATATTTCCGATGGTCTGCTGGCCGACAGCGGGCACATAGCCGCCGCTTCCGGGGTGCGGCTCTGCATCGAGCAGGATCGGGTGCCGCTGTCGGATGCGCTGGTGCAGTGGGTCGGTCAGGCGCGGGCGCTGCAATGCGGCCTGACCGGGGGCGACGACTACGTACTTGCGTTCACCTTGCCTGCGGGCGAGCTATCCGGTTTGCTCGCAGACGGCTGGCCGGTTCGGGTGATCGGTCACGTCGAGGCCGGTGAGGGCGTGCGGCTAGTGGATGCCGACGGCAAACCCCTGCCCATCGCCAGCCAGGGTTACAACCATTTCAGTGGCTGAGCGGCGATTTTGCCGCTTGCCACATCAGAGAGGACAGCCGTTTTGACTGAATCCCTGCAGCCTTCCACCGCGCCGATGCCGCTTTCGGTGTGGAGCAATCCCTGGCACAACCTGGCGTTCGGTTTCGGCTCCGGTACCTTGCCGAAAGCGCCAGGCACCTGGGGTTCGCTGCTGGCGCTGATGTTTGTACCGCTGTGGCAGAGCCTGCCGGAATGGGGCTATGGGCTGGTGATCGTCGCCAGCATGCTGTTCGGCATCTGGCTGTGCGGCAAGGTGGCGCAGGATCTGGGCGTGCATGACCACGAAGGCATCGTCTGGGATGAGTTCGCCGGGATCTGGATCACCTTCTGGCTGGTACCCGCCGGCTGGCAATGGCTGCTGCTTGGTTTTGTCGTCTTTCGCGTGCTGGATATCGTCAAGCCGTGGCCGCTCAGCTGGGTCGACCGCAATGTGACCGGCGGACTGGGGATCATGCTCGACGACATCCTTGCCGGCTTTGCCGCCTGCGGTCTGGTGCATCTGGTGGTTTGGCTGACTCGCTTGTAGGGTGGATATCGCTTTTTATATCCACCTGTGGTCGCCACCCGGTGTATCGCCACCGGGTGGATCGGTGAAGCGTGATCCACCCGGTTCTGATGTTCGGCTGAGTTTCGGACTGTGCGATGGGTCGCCGTAACCTGCGCATGGCTCATGGAAGAATGCCGGTCAGCCAAGCTGCTGGCTTGCACCTTTTGTGGGAGTGGACTTGTCCACGAGCTTTTGGCCGGGGTTCTAGGCAGTAAGCAAAGCTCGCGGACAAGTCCGCTCCCACCAGCTGAGGGTGTTGGCAATTAGTCGTTCCGCCTGTCTTCAAGGAAGTTGCTCTGATGCGCTCCATCGCCCTGTTGCTCGTCATGCTATTGCTGGTTGCCGCTCATGCTACCGCCGCCCCACGGCTGCAGGTGGTGGGCCTTTTCCCCGGCGCCGCCGTACTGAATGTTGATGGCCAGCGCAAGCTGGTAAGGGTGGGGCAGACCGGGCCGGGAGGCGTTCAGGTGATCAGCGCCGATGGCAAGGGTGCGGTACTGCGCGTCGAAGGTGTCGAGCGCTACTACGACCTCAGTCGCGAATTGAGCGCGGGGTATGCCGAGCCGGAGCGCAAGCAACTGAGCATCGCCAAGGGGCAGGGCGGCCACTACTGGATCGCCGGCTCGATCAACGGGCAGCCGGTGCAGTTTCTCGTCGATACCGGTGCGACTTCGGTGGCCATCAACGAAAACCAGGCACGCCGGCTGGGCATCGACTATCGCGTCGTCGGCAAGCAGATCGTGGTCGGCACCGCCAGCGGCACCGCAAAGGCCTGGCAGGTACGCCTCAACAGCGTCAAGGTCGGTGCCATCGATGTCGTGGGCGTGGAAGCGGTGGTGGTCGAAGGCTCGGCGCCCACCGAGGCGCTGCTGGGCATGAGCTTTCTGGGTCGGGTCAGTTGGCGCGAAGACCAGGGTGTGCTGAGGCTTGAATCGAAGATTTGAACATCTGTATCTGTAGGTTTGCGGTAACCGACGGAAGCGCCTGCGGCGATTCCATCCTACGAGATTGCACAGCGTCCCATATTTTGTAGCCTGTATTAGCCGAAGGCGTAATACGGGTCTCCGAAGCGTAATACGGGTTGCTAATCGCCAGGCACCGCAAGCGTTGCGTCACCGGCCCAATCCGAAGGATACAAACCGCTTCGAACATCACGATGAAACGTCGAATAAGGCCAGTCGGCCACGTTCATGGCCAAGCCATGCTTTACCGGGTTGATATGGACGTAATCCACATGGCGACGGTAGTCGCCTTCATCGCGGATCAGATGTTCCCAGTAGCGCCGTTGCCAGATGCCCCGTTCACCGCGCAATGCACGGACAGGTGAGCGGTATTCCTCCGCCGGCAAGGCGCGGCTAAAGAAGGTTTTCAGCAAGCGCCAGCGCAGTGAGAAGTCCGTATCGCCGGGCGGCAACGTCCACACGCAATGCATGTGTTCGGGCAAGACGACCCACGCGTCGATCCCAAAAGGATGCAGGCGCCGCACCCGGCGAGTCGATTCGCGCAATAGCTCGATATGCCGGACGAGCAAATCATTGTTCCGGCGTTGCAGCAAATTGACTGTAAAAAACCAAGTGGCCCCTTCGGCCTGGGCCCGACGATAGTTCGGCATTCCATGCCTCCAACGTATCCATGAGTCCGCACATTAACCCGACGCAGCAGCAAATCGAAACACCGCGAAATTGACGGAAACGCCTTCGGCGGTTCCATCCTACAAAGCATCGCCACCGTAGTTACGTAGACTGTAGACCGTAGCCTGTATTAGCCGAAGGCGTAATACGGGTTTCGAGGTGTTCTCCGGCGATGAAGCTGGTGCGGTGCCAACGACGGAACCGCCTGCGGCGATTCCATCCTACGGAGCTTATTCCGGGGCTTCGGCAAGGATGCGGAAGAATACGGTTTCCAGTGACACGGCAGGCTTGATGGTCAGCAGGTGGCCGCCCGTATTGCCAAGCTGGGCGATGGCGGCGGGAAGGTCGGCCTGGGGCAGTTCGCATTCGTATTCGCCGGGGCGAAGGGTGACGCAGGTTTGCCCGAGGGCCTGTTCCGCCTGGTAGCGCAGAATGAAACAGTCGGCGCGTTCGGCGGCCAGTTCGCGAGGGGAGCGCACCGTTACCAGTTGGCCCTTGTTGATAAAGCCGAAGCGGTCGGCGATGCGTTCCACGTCGTGCAATACGTGGGAAGTGAAGAAGATCGCGCCGCCCTGTTTCTTGTAGTCGTTGAGGATATCCACCACGTCCTTGCGACCGACCGGGTCGAGGCCGGATAGCGGCTCGTCGAGGATCAGCAGTTTCGGTTCAACAGCCATTGCGTGGGCTAACGCAACCCGTTGCGCG
>JADKLW010000548.1_pt1 | contig 14484 bp, 21 predicted proteins | sample 8641881 | NCBI WGS metagenome assembly JADKLW01 (sample SAMN16272185, study PRJNA661076) | feces metagenome | isolation source: fecal sample from diarrhoea affected cattle B | host: Bos taurus | place: South Africa: Lokaleng Village, Mahikeng | collected 2019-09 | reverse complement strand
TCAAATAACTAGGCATAGTTAATTACCATATATTCCAACCTAAAGGGTTGAAGGGTCTCCCGGATATTGTGGAGGCCCTATTTTTTAAAGATAAGAAATTGATAACCACAAGGAGGCTTCTATGTATGAAGACAATGAAAAACTTTTAAAGGAGTACCAGGAAGGCAACAAGGCTATTGCAAGCGTCATTGTAGAGAATAACCTTGGGTTAATTGATTACGTTCTCAACGGCTTCAGATGGGCTTTTAATGATAATCCAAACTTTGAGAATGTATTTGATAGAAATGATCTCTTTCAGGAAGGAGTATTTGGTTTATACGCTTCCCTAGATACCTATGATCCGGATAAAGGAGCGTTTTCATCCTACGCAATTTACCATATCAAACAAGCAATATTTAGATTTTATTATGATAAAGGAAGAGTCATAAGGGTACCATCATGGCGCAGAAGCGATTATAACAAGCTTAAGAGGTACGAAGAACAATATATGGCCACATACATGGAAGAGCCTTCCTTGAAGCAATTAGCGAGGTTCTCAGGCATGGAAATAGAATCAATACTTGATTTGAAGAGAAGCTTCAGCAATGTAGCATCTTTGGAGAAGCCTGTAGAATCTGCCGATAGTGATATGAATCTAGCGGACGTGATTCCAGATCATACAGACTTTTACACTGAATCAGAAAGAAAGATTATAATGCCAGAGCTGAAGAAAGACCTGGACAGAATGATTGACGATAAGATACCAGCTAAACAAGATGCGAAGGTTTTTAGAAATTACTTCAGATTCCAAAACAAGAAAACAGTGAAGATGATTGCTGAAGAGCATGGAATAGAGGTAGGTCAGCTCACCAGGATAATCAATAAGGGAATCGGCAATATTAAGATTAGGTACCAGGATGAACTTATTGAAAAGTATGCAGATATCATATCTTCCCATGTTCGAAAAGAAAGAGAACAGGATCTATCAGCTATGGGAATACAAAGTATCATCCATGAAGTCATTGAGCATTCTTTAAAGTCCGGGGAAAGTCTGACAATAATAGATAAAAAAGGCCAGATGATTCAAGCTTCTGTAAAGGGAGTGTGGGATAAAAAGATAGTATTTGATTATCTTGATTATGATGAAAATACAATTGAGTATTATCGAAAAGAAAGCATTGTATGGATAAGCGATATCTATGACTTTAGAACAGAGTGCAAGAAAGTAGTAGAGATTAGAGTCCAATATTTATAGGTTACTAGAGTTTTGCCACATCTGGCAAACAAATTTCTGCCAAATGTGGCAGAAAGAAGAACTCAATAACGAATCGTTATCGAGCCATTACCAAAAGTGGTAACGGGTTTCGGCATAAGTGGCGAATCTTCGCATTATGTTGCGAAAGTATTCCCCAGAAGTGGGGAAAAATGGGAGGGCAGGATAAGGGCGGTGACATTCACCGGTACTAATTGCCGGCAAAGCCTGAAACTCAACAGTTTTTACATGGTGATGTAGCGCGATTTAGCGTATACTTGTGGTGATAGTCTAATGCTGCAATCTTAAAAACTACTGAGCATCAAGTAATCTCCGAGGTGATGAAGAGTTTAAAGCTGAGGTAGTGACACACGACGGCGGCCATAATTGAAAGGAGCAAGATATGACAATGAACAGAGTAAGCGTAGTTGAAGCAGCTCACCATCTAGGGGTTGCTCAACAGTTTGTCCGGATTGGATTACAGCGACAGCAACTGCCAATTGGAGTTGCTGTTAAAACTTCAACCAAATGGACTTATTACATCAACCGTATAATGCTTGAAGAGTTCTCTGGAGAGAAGTTCATAAGAGAGAATGATAAAAAAGCAGGTGAGCATCTCGGGAAGTGATTGGGGTTCTAAGAGTATCTTGATTTTCAGGCTAAAAAGATGCTCTGAAACTTGAATAATACCCCTGGAGCATCTCTTGAAAATCCTTGGTATTCAAGGCTTTGCCTGAATTTGTGCATCAAAAAGATGCTTCCTTATCCTGCCCTCTTGAAAATCTATGTATTTCTGAAGTTTTAACATCACAGAAGTGATTTTATTACCTAAAAGGTGTTCTGGTAAGATGGATGGTTTTTCCCTCGTGAATCTCTAACCACTTCAGTGCCTTTTCTTCAAATATGTGTACTCGAGATCCAATCCTAATACAGGGGAATGTCTTCACAAAGGTAAGGTCCCTTAGTTGACCTTCTTTGATTCCAGTTAGCTTTGAAAATTCTTTTACCGTTGTCATTTTCATAGAACTCACTCCATATCCTTTATTTAAAATTATTATATGCTATAATTTTTGAGGATAGCACCCCTATCTCCCTGCAGCGTATGTTGTGGGGTTATATTAATATTCGAAGGGAAAAGAAAAACCTAGGTGTTTAACCTAAGTTTTATATATCGCCCATGGGAATATTATTAATTTTTGACGTCTATATTGACGTCTACTGCGTTATAACATGAAGCAATGATATAAAACTTCAATTAGCATTTAAGAGGGTTTGCGAGGTGTATTGAATCAGGTCGAAACGTTGCGAAATGCTCGAAATCATCCCCCTCATCTCCACCATTAAAAAGTATAGGAATGTCTAAAGCCATGTGTTATCAATGGTTACACGGTTTTAGATGTTCCTTCTTTTTTTATTTGACGTCTATATTGACGTCTACTGATGCTAAATATTGATGTAGTTGGCGAATTTTTGAGCGGTTTCTTCTTTTTTCTTTTCAGTTACATGAGCGTAAATATTCATTGTAGTTTGTATATCCGAATGTCCTAATCTATCCTGGACTTCTTTAATAGATGCTCCTGCTTCAAATAAAAGTGAACAATGTGTATGTCTAAAACCATGAGGGGTTATTACCTTATGGTTTATTTTATTGCAGAATTTTTCTATTATCTGTCCGATCCGCTGAGGATTGATATATTCATTCTTCAGATTAGTGAATACAAGCTGATTCTTGTTCATAGTATTATGGCCAAGCTTCAGCATATCTTGAGCCTGTCTTTTCTTCCAGTCCTTCATGATCTGCATTGTGTTTTCATCCATGTTTAAATTTCTTTTACTCTTCTTTGTTTTAGGTGGCTGCACTATTAGCTTGTTCTCAAGCCCCAGTGTTAATGTTTTGGTGATGTTAAGGGTATTCTTCTTAAAGTTGATATCATCCCATGTAAGAGCAAGGATTTCGCCCTTCCTGCATCCGGAAAAAGCCAATAAACGGAATAGTGTATACCATTTAGGATCACCAGTTTTCTCTACATGGTCCAGGAAAGAGATAAGCTCTTCACGGTTAAAATAGTTTTCTGGCTTATCCTCATCTATCTCTTCTTTCCTTACTGGAATAGTGACCAATTGTGTTGGGTTATCCTTGACTATTCCCAGCTTCATTCCATGCTTGAATACAAGAGAGGTATAGTTATTTATAATCCGATAGTTCTTCAGTGTCTTAAACCATTTGTTGATGGCATCCTGGCAGTGAGTGACCTTAATCATGTCCACATACATTTTCCCGTAATGCGGCAGAATATGTTTCTTGAAAATGGTGAGGGTTTTCTGAAGGGTGGATTCCTTCACAGTATTTTTATACTGTTCGAGCCATAAATCATAGACTTCTCTATATGTGTACTTGTCTTTCTTTGAGTATCCACCGTGTTCAAAGTCCAGTTTCAGTTGATAGAAGGTTAATTCACATTCTTTGGGGGATGATAACCCTCGTCTGGTTATTCTTATTCTCTTTCCTGTTGCTGGATCTGTTCCAATGTATCCTTGCAGCGTGTAAGTTACAGTATCATTTTTTATTACTTTTTTAATTTGCATTGGTTCCTCCTTCATACTCCCATGGGCACAGGGTAACGAAATGAGGTTTAGCACCATTTTTAATGATATATCAAAATTAGTCTTTATAGCGTAGTAACCGAGTTGTAAATATACTAGCCCAGTAAGATAACCTATCCACCTGTTTTCCTAACGCTTTATCGAAAAAATCTTTCTTTATTCTTTGCTGTTCTTCAACGGAAGCTTGAATATACTCATGAGATATTCTTACATCTCGGTTGAATATATGAGTGTACTCAACATAATACTCAGTAAGGGTTTTGTAGTCCATCAAAACATCTGCAAAGTGAGCTTGAAGAACTATTGAATCTTCTATATTCTGAATCATTCTATCGGTAGACCAGGTTATTATTCCATTAAAATACAATTTACATAAGTTCTCATAAAAGAGTAACTTTTCCACTGTCTCAACGTCAGCATCAGGATAATCTCTTTTAAGACCTTTTGATACTATTTCCATTGTAGGTACTTCAAGTGCGTTAGCAATTGAATCTAGTACTGATAGTGGTATTTCGATACTTCCGTTTTCATATTTTCTAATAGAACTCTCGGTTTTTCCGATTATTTCACCCAATTCTTTTTGTGTGAATTTCTTGTTTTCTCTTGCTTTCTTAATTGCATCACCAATTTTAGGATTACTAACCATTTATACACCTCCTGTAAAAAGAATACCACTGGCGACATTTAAATTCAACAAAATTTATGTTAAGTGAATAAAAATATTGACAACGACATTTAAAATACAATATACTGTAAATGGCGTAAGCGATATTTAAAATGTCTGGAGGTGATTTATTTGAACATAAATAAGAATGTATTTGCACGAGAATTGGCCAGAAACTGTCTTACATTAAAAGAGTTATCTGCAATATCCGGAGTTAATGTAGTAACGCTAACCAGAGTTAAAAGAGGAATTCAGATCCCCCAACCAATAACTGTTGGTAAAATTGCCAAGGCTCTGAATATAAGTATTGAAGATCTCGTTAGCGGTGAAGAGCAGAAGGAGGGATAGTAATGGCAATGCACAGAGCGCTGAAAAATCTAAGATCAACCAAGAGTGCAGGATTACTTGAAGGAATTGCAGCAATTCCAGGATCAAGAGAAAATCTTGCATACTGGAGAGGTTATCAACAAGGTGTCAAAGAAGCCATTGAAACCATGCAGAAAGAAATCAAGATGATTCAGGATAAGGAAATAGAGAGAATAAAGAGAGGTGATAAAAGTGAATATACAGATACCTTTCCCCGAAGAGGCGAAGCAGGATCTAAGACAGATGATAACAACATTGGCAAATGAAATAATTGAAGATATAAAAATCAGGGAGAAGGAACCGAAGGAATTTTTAACTCTAAAAGAGGCTGAAAAATACTTGAATGTTAGTTTTTCAACTCTCCAACGTTGGCAGAAAGAATACGGATTACCCAGTATCACGATAGAAGGCAAACGATTGTTTAAGCGATCTACGATAGATGCTTGGATAACACAATTTGAACAATAAAGGATAGCTCCCATGGGCAAAAAAGGGTAGCAGTTATAGGTAATGGAATGAAAATTTCCAGGCCTGGATGATTGATATAGAAAGGGGGTGGAAGCATGGATATTATTACTGATGATCCAGGCAGAGCAAATGAAAAGTAAGGGTTACATTAAACTTCATCGAACAATATTCTCTAACTGGGTATGGAAAGATAAGCCGTTTTCTAAAGGACAAGCCTGGATAGACTTAGTGATGATGGCGAATTATAAAGCCAATAAATTTGTTCTAGGGAATGAGATTGTTGAAGTTGAAAGAGGACAGTTCATTACAAGTGAACTGAAGTTGATGGAGCGTTGGGGTTGGGGAAAGTCAAAAACCAGAGGCTTTCTGAAAGTACTTGAAGATGATGGAATGATTGTCAAAAAATCAGACCGCCAGAAAACCACTATAAACATAGTCAATTACCCACTTTACCAGGATTCAGAAACCACAGATGAACCACGAGCAGACCACGAGCAGACCACGAACGAACCACAGACAGACCACAAACCAGACACAAACAAGAAAGATAAGAAAGAAAAGAAAGAAAAGAATGATAGTAAGCACCGTTATGGTGAATTTTGCAAAGTCCTATTAACTGATGAAGAATACAAGAAACTTTCAGATAAGTTTCAGGATGTAACGATTTTGGAAGAATGGATCAGAAAAGTCGATGAGTATTGTGAGATGAACGGGAAAACCTATAAGAACTATTACCTGACTATATTAAATTGGTCCCGTAATGACGAAAAAAAGCCCGGAAAATCAATACCAAATGACTATTATATTATTGACGGATAAGGGGGATTAAAATGACGGATTCAAGATTACTTGAACAGGATATCCTTGGAGCCATACTTAAGGATAACAAGCTACTGAATGAAGCACTTAGTCAAGGTGTAACATACGATATGTTTCACTTTGGGCCACACAAAGAGCTATGGGGGACTCTGGTAAAGTTACATTCTGAATGTATTGCTATAGATGTAACAACCATTGTAGAGGTCCATAAAGATGACATTATGAAAATAGGTGGAGTCTCTTATATAACCGAGATCCAGATGAATGTGATTACACTCCATGGATTCAATGACCATTTGAAGTTATTGATTGCCAGATATCAGCGTAATCAAGTAAATATTCTTGTAAGTTCAGCAACACAAAAAATGAAAAGTGAATCAACCAATGATGTGATCCTATACTTGCAGCAAAAGATACTAGACATACTTCGGATAACAACAAGAGAAAGCAAGGATAGGTTAGGCCGCTATATGGAGAGGATCACTGAGCATTACAATGTCAGATATGGAAAAGTGAAACCATCGTATGCGAGCGGTTTCCAGTACCTGGATGAGAAGCTTGGAGGTTTCAGAAAAGGAAATTACATCACAATTGTTTCGGGAAGTGCTGTTGGAAAGACAACCCTTGCAATTAACATGGCCTATAACATGGCCAAAATAGGAATTAAGACTGTTTATTATAGTGTAGAAATGACTGAAAATGAGCTTCTTGATAAACTCTCTGCTTCTTCTCTGAAAGTTGACAGTAAGAAGATTTCCTCTTCAAATTTGACAGATGATGAGATGCAGAAAGTTGAAGAGTTTTTAAACGAACTTGTTTATACACCAATAGATATTGTCCAGGATATTACTACCACTGAAGAACTTCTCAATGATATTCGGTATAGAGTGCTCGGAGATGAGGTTGAAGTTATTTTTGTGGATTATCTACAGCTATTCAGTGAAGGTTCGAAAGGTAGTTCACTTACTGAAAAGTTAGGTGACCTGACAATTAATCTTAAGAAACTAGCACAAAAGAACAATATTGTAATTATTGCAATGGGCCAGACTAACAGAGAAGCCAATGCAAGAATGGATCCAGAGAAAAAGGAAAGCTTCGAGTTAGCTGAGAAGGATATTCAGGATAGTGCAAGAATCTTTCAAAACTCAAATATTGTTCTCGGAGTTGCAAGAAATGTATTCTTAGATGATGAAGGTAAGAGAAAAGAGTTAGTAGATAATAGAATGCTAAACTATCACAGTTATGACATTACAAGGAATCCAGAGCTAATGATCATACAAATATTAAAGAATAGAGGGGGCTCAGTAGGAAGGGTAGCTTTAAGATATATTGGGAGATTATCCAGGGTAGAGAATTTCAAATAAGGAGTGATTACATGGAGAATAAACCGCCACCACTGCAGATAATTATCATAAACGTAGGTCAGAAATACGCTCAAGAGGACGATAGAGAGGTTCGTAAGTTCATTGGTCAAATACTAGAGGGTAGGGTTAAAATGCCCTACAGAGGCCCACAGAGGCGAAAGGGAAGGGGTAAAGTAAAATGATAGTAAGATTCGTAAAGCCACCCCGTACAAAGAAAGTGATCCTTCTTCATGCAGCACTCAAGGAAATAAGAAAAAACTATAAACCAGATAACATGAGCTCACTGGAAGTGATAAGAGTTATAACCCCTTTTCTCATGTATCTTCAGAAGTACGGTTTAGATGTAACCTTCAACACTTTGAAAAATAGCTATGAATTTCTAAAGATTATAGCAGCTTTACTTGGGCGATTAACACCAAGAGAGATTATGATCTACTACCCTATTACAAAGACTTACCACGGTGAAATGTGGGATATAAAGGATTACTACTATACCTTGGAATACCTCTCAACGATACGAATGGATGAGCCTATAGGAACATCGTTTGAGGATGTTTTCAACTTCATATGGGAGTATCAGAATTCTAAAATAAAAGCTCTAGGAATTGCTTTAATGAAGAGTTTGGATAAATTTCAAGCTCTCTCAGGAAAAGAAACATTTATACAATATCTAAGTAGATCATCCAATGAATCACCAAGAACAAAGTTAAAAATAATTAAAGGGGAAAGGAGATAAATATAATGATTATTAGAGATTACATAGTAGGGGATAAGGTCATAGTTGTTAACGAGAAGAGTAAGTATGTTAAGGGTACTGAATCATCAACTCATGAAGTGCCAATGGGTTGGGTAGGAACCGTAACGAGAAAAGGCGTTACAGATGATTGGACATATCATGACTACGACGTCATTGGAGAAGATGGAACTGAAATTCATAGATATCCATCACCTTGCTTAATGCCACTAATACCAGGTACTGAAAGAAATGTGATAAACATTATAAATAAGACAGAGTTTGGTATAGACAATGAGGCTGAACGATTAGAATATCTAACAGCCAGGAGTTATTTAGAGTACACAGAAGACTCACTGAACATGTCGATGATGTCAATCTATCTACTTGGAAAGGCTGCAGGGAAAAGAGAAGAAAGAGCAAAGAAGAGAGGGGCAAAAGAATGAGTATTGAAGATAAAAGAAAAGAGCTTCAGGAAGTGTTTCCAGAATATGAGGGCATACAGACAATGAGCAAGAACGTTCTTGAATATATCCATATGCGAGTGATGGAACCAGGGATGAGTTTCCTAGGACTTGAGATTGATCTTGAGAGGACCGTTAACAGCTCCAGGGCAAAGAAAAAAGCTCACCTAACCGAAGTTAGATAAGCAATCGTACGCAATACAATTGTAAATCAAAAGAGCGGATTAGGCAACATTTTACAACAAAAAAGTAGCTAGAGGAGTAGGGTTCTAGCTACTTTTCATACTAATATGGGGTCAAGAGGCTGCATCTCAAGCATCTCAACTCCTTAAGAATCCTAAAGTTTTGGAATACCTCAAAAATGGCATAGGTATTGAGTACCAATACATTATAGAAATCTTGGAATATGCGGATTAAGAGGTGAATACCCTGTTTGCCATATGTTTTGGGTTTCCCGCGTATATAGAGTAAAGAGGTGAGGCAATGTTCACTGTGGATATAAAAATATTTCATCAGGCCGGATCTGAATATGATGCCTACCTAACCCCTCCAGGAAGTGATATTAAGTACCTGGTCAGTTATTCGGAGGTTAAGGGTGAGGCTATAATTAATGGACACAAGGTCATCGTTACAGGTGCAGAGATGGGTTTTGGTGGTCTAAGGTACTTCTTCATATGTCCTGAATGCAGGGACCGGAAACAGAAGCTTGTGATGACCAACTCAGGGCTAAGTTGCAAGAAGTGCCTGGGTATAGTACCAAGCTCATTGAACAGGTCCAAGAATGACTGCAATTACTACTGGGATCTAGCCGAGAAGGTAGCAAGAACACTGGATCCTACCTTCAGCATTTACCCAGCAATTGGACACATCAGGTTCCCAGATAAACCCAAAGGAATGCACTGGGAGACCTACAGCAAGAAATACATGAAGTACAAAGAATACAAGAAGAAAGGAGATCAGGCATGGATGGGAGCAGTTGGATCGTTACGATAGCCATACCCACCATGGAGGAGGATATGAATGATCAAGATTGAAGGTAATTTCGATACACCGGAAGAGAAGGTATTCTTCCAGGATGTGATCACAAAGTATTTTAAAATAGACATCAGGCGCAACCACTTTAATCACAAGGGAAAGAGTTTTTTGAGGGTAAATTTAAAGCCTATAAAAGAGAATAACAGTTCCTTTATCGGTGAAAATGTGGTAAAATAAATTTAATGGTTCGATGATCGCCAATGTAAGGGTCATTCAAGCACGTTGAGGTATAACGTGTCGCTAGTCTGACGGTGTAAAAGTTTCAGACGAAGGGTTGCGCCGTACCCGGGGAGAGTCGTGTACAAGACTTTCTCGAAACACGTAACCGAATATGTACCGCATGAATAAACCATTCATGTTGGCTCTGATGAGCCCAGGTGATAAGCTGCATTGCAGTATTATTACCTGGGCTTTTTATATTGTGAGAAAGGAGAAATAATGAAAAAACTTATAGAAATATTATCGTTTGGAGTGGTTGCTCTAGCAATAGTTTATGCAAACCTCTGGTTCATTGCAGCAATCATCAGATTGGTGAGGGGGTAAGTAATGAAGATAGGTCTTCCCGGTTCATATGAAGCAAATAGAACAGATCCAATGGCACATCATGTTCAAGTATCTGAAGCCTTCAGGAATAATCCCACAAAGCAAATCCTGAATGAGATTGAGACACCAAGTAATGAATTTAAAACCACTGATCAAAAAGTAAAAGAAGTCTTCGGACTGAAATAGAGGAGAGAATAACCATGTCATACAACAAAAAACAGTTCATGCATTTACTGTCAGAGTACAAGTCCCTGGTAAAGAAGAATAATGAAACACTAAAAACCTTCACTGAAAGCAAAGACTACTCAGAAGAGGCGAAGAGTAAAGCCAAAGCAGCTGCCAAAAATCAGTTAGCCCAGTATAAAGAGCAGTATGAAAAGCTACTCAATGGGTTACTGGATACCGCCATATCAGGAGTAACCGAGAAGATCACTCAGAGAGCATCAGACAAAGACTACCAGCAGTCCTTATCCAATGCATTCAGGATGATGGAACTTGCAGGTAAGGATATGGATCCAAGAGAACTACAAGCCCTTGTAAAGCCTTTTGCAGGTGATGAGATGGCTGTGAAGGCATTCAGGGGTGTTCTAAGTAAACACTACACTGAAACGAATGACCAGTATAAGCTTGCTACCCTTCTCCCTTCAGGGTCAGATGCAAAGACAATAAAGATGCTGGATCAGATTAAGTCTAATGTTCAAAAGGCTTTAGATCCTGAAGGCCAGCCAAATCCCTTTGGAGGAGATACATTCCAGGTAAGAGAGATGTACCTGGACAGCATTGAGGATTTCATAGGAAACAAAACCAACGACAATTTCGAATGTATTGAAGAATAAAGAAAGAGAGGCATGATTTATGAATTCAATTAATTACGCAACTAAATTTGAGAGTCATATTGAGCAGCAGTATGAGAGGGAACTTACATCCTCACGACTTGAAGATAACCAGTCATTCAGCTTCATCAATGCTCAGGTTATCAATATTCCTACACTTCAGCTTTCTGGTTACAAGGATCATGAGAGAGATGGATCAGTAAATAAAGGATCTGTAGGAAATACATTTACACCATACGCACTGACCCATGACAGAGACATTTCATTCTTTGTGGATCAGGCGGACATTGATGAAAGCAATATGACGCTGTCAGCTGCTAATATAACAGCAACATTCAACTCAGAACAGGCGATTCCTGAAATGGATTGCTATAGATACTCCAAACTATATCAGGATTTCGTTGCTCTTGGCGGTGAAGTGGATAATGATCCAATTACAGCAGAGAATATTCTACAAAAATTTGATGTGATGATGGAAAGCATGGATGATGCTGGTGTTCCCGAAGATGGAAGAGTCCTTTACCTAACGCCAAACATATATACGTTACTAAAGAACGCTGAAGCTATTCAGAAGACACTTGAAGTTAGCGGTGGAGAAAAGGATCTCAATAGAAACGTAAGGTCACTTGATGATGTAGATATTCAGAAAGTACCGAGCTATCGATTCAAAACAGCTTATGACTTTACTGAAGGATTTCAGGACGCAGTAACCGCTAAGCAGATCAGAATGATCCTTGTACACCCAAAGACAGCAATCATGGCTCCTAAGAAGATATCCGATATATACCTTTGGGCCAAAGGGGAAACAACAGAATCAGCATATGGGAACCTTTATCAGAACCGATCATATCACGACCTATTTGTAATCAAGTATAAGGTTGCTGGTGTGGCCATAAACGCTGAAGCCTAAACAAGGTACCACGAGACAATGTCTCTTAGTATAAAAATAAATAAGAAAGAGGTGAAGAAAAATGTCAGACGGAACAAGCGTTGGGAAAATTAGCTTGCAAGTGGATCTCGAAGGCGACTTAACCAAACAACTCAACAGTATTACCAGTGGCTTTAGTAATGCTTTTAAGACATCACTCGAAAAGGGCCTGAGTTCAATGCTAACAGGCCTGGAGAAGGTAATCGATTCAGCAATGAACAACATTAATAGCTCCATTAAGAAAGGTCTCGAAAGCATGAAAAAGCAGACTGAAGAGTTTGTAAAGAGTCTCCAAGCGATCACAAGCAAAATCAAAGTTCCCAGCAAGATGCCAATACCGACAAACATGGTCCCGGCTATGAATCCGGTTATTCCGTCAGCAAGTGCTAGAGGTCCCCCAGCTGCAGCTACAGGAATTAATGCTGCAGCTATTCAGGCGGAGATTGAGAAAGTGACTACTCATTTGGATTTAGTGAACCAGAAGATTGAGTTACAGCAAACGAAGCTCCTAGGGCTTAAGGAGAGCTATGAGAGGGCACTTAATCCGAATCTAAAGAATAAGCTGGCTTCTCAGATTAATAACACTGAGCTGAGCATCATGAAGCTCACAGAGGCTTCAGATAAAATGGGCTTTAAGCTGAATGACCTGGATTCGAAGATGAATGGTACCTCATTAGTATCACGCAGATTGGGAGCAGCAGTAAAGGCAGCAAGTAAGAAAGTGAATGAATCTACTAAGGCTATTAATAACAGTGTTGGACCAATGGGAAAGACCGCTGAGGTAATAGGTAGTAAGTTCAATAGAATGGGAGCCCTCATATCTTCAGCTTTCAAGAGAGTGCTTATAATGGCCACTCTTTACAAAGTGATAAGAGGGTTCATGAGCTACATGAACTCAGCGTTGGCCACGAATCAGCAGTTTTCAAATTCATTGGCCATAGTGAAGAGTAACCTACAGGTGGCTTTCATTCCTATCTTTAATGCCATACTCCCAGCCTTAAATACTATGATGAGCGCATTAGCCAGAGTGACAGCCTATATAGCCTCATTTGTGAGTGTTCTAGGCGGTTCTACATTCAAAGCATCTACAGCATCAGCTAAAGCACTAAATAAGCAGAAGGCCGCTATATCAGGTGTGGGAGCAGCCACAAAGAAAACAGCCAAAGAAATACAGAGAGCCCTTGCAGGGTTTGATGAGATCACTAACCTCAATACTCCAAACACTCCGGATGCCGGAGGCGGTGGAGGCGGTGGGGGAGCATCAGGACCAGCGCCAATAGTCTCACCAGGAATAGACATGTCAAAGTTTGAGACAGGTCTCAGATCCTTCCTGGATAAACTTGATCCCTACTTAGAGCCAGCAAGACAGGCCTTAGATAGACTCAAGGAAGCATTCGAACCACTCAAACAAAACCTGTTCTCAGGCCTTAAATGGCTTATGGATGAGGTGTTAGCACCACTAGGGAAATGGGTTCTCAAAGATGTTGTACCTCAGTTCATTGATATGTTGTCAGCATCTATTAAAATCCTTAATGCAGCGGTTGAAGTTCTGAAGCCCATATTCAAATGGCTATGGGACAATGTCCTAAAACCTTTAGCAGCCTATACCGGTGGAATCATTGTAGCTGTGCTGGATGGGATAGTTGAAGAACTTGAGACACTGGCCACTCAGATTACTGATACATGGAAGCGTGTTAAAGAGGTCTGGAAGGCTACAAAGAAGTTCCTAATTGAGACATGGGAAGCTATAAGGACAAAAGCCCGTGAGCTATGGGGCAATATAACCAGCACTATAAAGAATGTATTCAACGGTATCGGTACCTGGTTCAGTGGAGTTTTCTCCGGGGCTTGGAACGGCATTAAGAAAGCATTCTCAGGTGTAGGATCATTCTTCCAGGGAATCTGGAACACCATTAAAAGTACCTTTACCACTATCGGATCAGTGATAGGAAATGGTATCGGTAATGCATTTAAAACGGTTGTTAACTCAATCATAAGATTTGCAGAAAACACTATCAATGGTTTCATTCGGTCCATCAATAGAGCCATAAGCCTTATAAACAGGATTCCTGGAGTCAGCATCAGCACCCTCACTCCACTCAGCATACCTAAGCTTGCAACAGGCGGTATGATTGATCAGCCTACTCTAGCAATGGTTGGAGAAGCTGGTAAAGAAGCTGTACTTCCTATCGATAAAGATAGAGGCGCCATGGCTCAGATAGCCAGTATGCTTGCTGATAAGATGGGTTCAAGCAGTGGTGAATCAAGTGGTGACGTTGTAATCCAAATAGATGGTCGTGAAATAGCAAGGGTTTCGAAATACTACATTAATCAGGAACACAGAATGATTGGAAAACCAATACTTTGATCCAATTAATCAAATAACTAGGCATAGTTAATTACCATATATTCCAACCTAAAGGGTTGAAGGG
>JADKLW010000546.1_pt1 | contig 14486 bp, 11 predicted proteins | sample 8641881 | NCBI WGS metagenome assembly JADKLW01 (sample SAMN16272185, study PRJNA661076) | feces metagenome | isolation source: fecal sample from diarrhoea affected cattle B | host: Bos taurus | place: South Africa: Lokaleng Village, Mahikeng | collected 2019-09 | reverse complement strand
GCGTTTGTCCCTGGCAGTGAGGGTGTGCAGATCCAGGCCGCCGTCGCGCCCCAGTTGGGCGAGCCGGTGGTGGTGAAGAACTCCCCGAACTCTTTTCGCGAAACGAACCTTAAGCAGCTACTGGATGAGCGGGGCGTGGACGAACTGGTCGTGGTCGGCGCCATGAGCCATATGTGTGTCGACTCCGGTGTGCGAGCGGCGGCTGACATGGGCTACAGCGTCATCGTCATCCACGACGCCTGCGCCACGCTTGACCTGGAGTTTGGCGGCATCCAGGTGCCGGCGGCACAGGTACATGCTGCGATGATGGCTGCCCTGGGCTTTGCTTATGCGAGCCTGGCCTCAACCGCAGAATACCTGGCGGCCTGAGCCTGCGCCGACAGCTTCAGGCCGGCCTACACGATACACAGGGCCAGATTGTAGGCGGATGTCCGGTGCTTCGACTGGAGTAAAGCATCCGGCGAAACTGGACTGTCACCCTTTCAGGCACAAAAAAAGACGTCCGTGGACGTCTTTAGATGTTGAGCCGGGGTCACCTTAACTCGCCACTTAACCGATTGATAAATATGAGATTTTCATCGTTATAAATCTTGAGGGATACATGTAGGGATACATTTTCACGGCCGCTGTGGCTGTTTTCTACTTTCGCAGCCGGCTGTGAGGCCATCGCCCAGTCACGATTCGCGAGAATCATCACCCGGTGCTGGTACGTCGGATGCCTGTTTCGGCGGGTCCATGAAGAAGCCGGGGCGACAGGTTCCGTCAGTCAGCATGATGCAGTAAAAATTCTCAGCATACGCTCGATCCTCCGCGGTAACTGTTTCGCCCCCATTCGGCTGCTCTTGATTTATCGCGGCAGCGCGGCGCTGTTCAGTGCGCTGCCGGAAAAACAGCAGCAGGCCGAGTGAGATGAGGCCGAGAGTCAGGATGATGCCTGCGAGCGTGAGAGTGTCCATGATGTTTTCCGACGATCATGCGATGGTGAGGATCGCAACTGTGTTGCCCCAACATAGTAGCCCTGCTGGCCTTAAATACCTCTTCCAACAAGTCGGGTATGACTGCTATCGAGGCATCTGAACCAGCGTCGGATGTTTGCGTAGTAAAAGCGATGCCTTGCTTCCAGTAGGGCAATACCGTGTTAACCGGCTTGTTAACCTGCGTTTGTTAACTATTTCCGCGCTACTATCCAATAACCTTAGCGCGCAAGGTGGCTGATTCTGTGCGTGCCGGTTTGCGTTCCAAGCCCTGCGACCATCAGGCTGCGTGATTGCGGTTGGACATGGCATATACCCTCCCTGGTGCTGAGGTTTCTGAGCTTAGCGTCCCCTTAACGACTCAACCCCGAGCTTTAATCCCTTACGTGTGTTTTGCTAGATGCAGTCATACAGAAACCGTTAGATGTGGCTATCTGCCAACACTCGCCTAGAAGTATTACCATCAAGCAAATTTGATGGATGGTAATGGCAAGGCAGCTCGATGACCCTCAACCAGAATCCCGAACAGCTCGCCCGCGACAAGATCGACGCACAGCTCACCGCCGCAGGCTGGGTTGTACAGCCGAAGAAGAAAATCGACTTCAGCGCCGGCCTGGGTGTCGCGGTACGCGAATACCAGACCAGCGTCGGCCCGGCTGACTACATCCTGTTCGTCGAGGGCAGGCCGGTTGGCGTGATCGAGGCCAAGGCCGAGACGACCGGCCATCACATCACCGCCGTGGAGAGCCAGACCGAGGGCTATGCCAACGCCCAACTGAAATGGGTCAAGGCCAGCGAGCCGCTGCGCTTCCTATACGAGGCTACCGGCGTCATCACCCGCTTCACCGATGCCCGCGACCCCAAGCCGCGCTCGCGTGAAGTGTTCAGCTTCCACCGACCGGAAACCCTGCGCGAATGGCTCGGCCAGAGCGCCACGCTGCGCGCACGCCTGCAAGGCATGCCCCTACTCAATCCAGACAAGCTGCCGGCCAGCGCCTTGCGCCTGCGCGACTGCCAGGAGGTGGCGATCAGCAACCTGGAAGCCTCCTTCAAGGCCGACAAGCCCCGCGCGCTGATCCAGATGGCCACCGGTGCTGGCAAGACCTATACCGCCATCACCGCTATTTACCGCCTGCTCAAGTACGCGGGCGCCAAGCGCGTGCTGTTCCTGGTCGATACCAAGAACCTCGGCGAACAGGCCGAGCAGGAAATGATGAGCTACCTGCCCATCGACGACCCTCGCAAGTTCACCGAGCTGTACCCGGTCCAGCGGCTCAAGTCCTCCTACGTCGCCAAGGACAGCCTGGTCTGCGTCAGTACCATCCAGCGCATGTATTCCATCCTCAAGGGCGAGGAGCTGGACGAGACGCTGGAAGAACACAGCCCGGCGGAGCAGTTGACCCAGCCGAAGAAGCCGATGCCGGTGGCCTACAACCCGGCCATCCCACCGGAGTTCTTCGACTTCATCTTCATCGACGAATGCCACCGCTCGATCTACAACCTGTGGCAACAGGTGCTCGACTACTTCGATGCCAGCCTGATCGGCCTCACCGCCACCCCGGACAACCGCACCTACGGTTTCTTCAAGAAGAACGTGGTCAGCGACTACAGCCACGAGAAGGCGGTGGCCGATGGCGTCAACGTCGGCAACGAGGTCTACCTGATCGAAACCGCCGTCACCAAGCAGGGCGGCCAACTCAAGGCAGAGCAGCAGGTCGAGCGCCGCGAACGCCTGACCCGGCGCAAGCGCTGGGAGCAGCAGGACGAGGACGAGGCCTACAGCGGCAAACAGCTCGACCGCGATATCATCAGCCCCGACCAGATCCGCACCGTCATCCGCACCTTCCGCGACAGGCTGCCGGAGATCTTCCCCGACCGCATCGAGCCAAACGGCCATTACCAGGTGCCCAAGACACTGATCTTCGCCAAGACCGACAGCCACGCCGACGACATCATCCAGTGCGTGCGCGAAGAGTTCGGCGAGGGCAACGCCTTCTGCAAGAAGGTCACCTACCGGGTCGCCGACGGGCGCAAGGATGCCGACGGTAACATCATCGAGGAAGGCGAAGACCCCCGCTCGGTCCTCGCCCAGTTCCGCAACGAGTACAACCCGCGCATCGCCGTCACCGTGGACATGATCGCCACCGGCACCGACGTTAAGCCGCTGGAGTGCCTGCTGTTCATGCGCGACGTGAAGAGCCGCAATTACTTCGAGCAGATGAAGGGGCGCGGCACCCGCACGCTAGACAAGGACGACCTGCAGAAAGTCTCCTCGGCAGCGAAGACCGCCAAGACCCACTACGTCATCGTCGATGCCATCGGCGTCACCAAGTCGCTGAAGACCGCCAGTCAGCCGCTGATCACCAAGCCCAGCGTGCCGCTCAAGGATCTCGCCATGGGTGTGATGATGGGCGCTAGCGACAGCGATACCGTCAGCTCGCTGGCCGGGCGGCTGGCGCGGCTGTCCAAGCAACTGGAGCCGGCCGACCACAAGAAGCTGGAAGCTCATACCGGCGGTAAGCCGCTCAGCCATATCGTCGCCGGACTGTTCAACGCCATCGACGGCGATCTGGTCGAAGCGCGCGCCCTGGAACTGGGCGGCCTGCCAGTGGGCACCGATCCGGGCGAGGCGCTGCGCGACCAGGCCCAGGCCGAACTGGTCAAGCAGGCGGCCAAAGTGTTCAACGGCGAACTGATCGAGCTTATCGACAGCATTCGCCGCGAGCGCGAGCAGATCATCGACCACGACACCCTGGACGAGGTGTTGCATGCTGGCTGGCAAACCGACAGCGCCGAGGTGGCTCGCCAGCAGACCGATGACTTCGCCGCATGGCTGCAAGCGCATCGCGACGAGCTGGAGGCGCTGAGCATCTACTTCAACGTGCCGCAGCGCCGCCGCGAAGTCACCTTCGAGCAGTTGCGTGCGGTGCTCGACGCGCTCAAGGCTGACCGCCCCAAGTTGGCGCCGCTACATGTCTGGCATGCCTATGCCCGGCTGGAAGACTACAAGGGCAAGCACCCGGTCAGTGATCTCACCGCGCTGGTGGCGCTGATCCGCCGCATCTGCGGGCTGGACGAGAAGCTGACCCCCTTCGAGGAGACGGTGGCGCGCAACTTCAAGAAGTGGATCTTCAAGCGCCACGCCGGCAAGGGCGAGAAGTTCAACGAGCAGCAGATGGAATGGCTGCAGATGATCCGCGACCATATTGCTAGCTCGGTACATATCGACACCGAAGCGCTAGACTTCGCGCCCTTCGACGGCGCGGGCGGGCTGGGCGAGTTCTACGAGCAATTCGGCGATGAGTACGAAGCCGTGCTGGATGAGATCAATGAGGCGTTGGTGGCGTGATGAGTGAAGCAGTAGCGGGCGCAGTAAAAGTTAGGCTTGGGGATGTCATCTGTCAGGGCATCGACAAAACAGGCCCCGCTGATGGCGAAGTCTTTACTTACGTTGACATCAGCAGCATTGACCGTGACAGCAAGAAGATCACCGACGCCAAGGAAATTTCGGCTGGTGATGCGCCCAGCCGTGCCAAGCAGCGACTGACAGCCGGCGATGTAATTGTCTCCATGACACGGCCAAACCTGAACGCAGTAGCCATGGTGCCTCCCCGGCTGGATCAGGCCATCGGCTCCACAGGTTTTCATATCCTTCGCACAAAGCACGTCGATACCAAGTACATATTCAACCTGGTGCAGACCAGGGAATTCATTGATTCACTGTGCCAGTGCGTCCAAGGTGCTCTTTATCCAGCCGTGAGGCCGGCTGACATCGAGTCATTTGAATTCTTGCTGCCTCCTGCCGCCGAGCAGCAACGCATCGTCGCCAAACTCGAAGAGCTGTTCTCCGAACTCGACAAGGGCGTGGAAAACCTGCGCACCGCCCAGCAGCAGCTCAAGGTCTACCGTCAGGCCCTGCTCAAGCACGCCTTCGAGGGCAAGCTGACCGCCGAATGGCGGGCGCAGAATCCCGACAAGCTGGAAAGCGCCGAGGCGCTGCTGGCGCGCATCCAGCAGGAGCGCGAGGCACGTTATCAGCAGCAGCTGGCGGAATGGCAAGCAGCCCAGCAGGCCTGGGAAGCCAGCGGCAAGACCGGCAGCAAGCCGGCCAAACCGAAGGCACTGAAGCCGCCTCCGCCGCTGACGGCTGAAGAATTGGCGGAATTGCCGGAGCTACCGGAGGGCTGGGCTTGGATGAAAGTCCATCAGCTCTGTGAGGTTGTCAGAGGGGGATCACCCCGCCCAGCAGGCGACCCCAAGTTCTATGACGGAAGCATCCCATTCCTTAAGGTTGCTGACCTTACCAAGGACTCTTCTCCGTACCTGACAAGCCACACATACACAATAAAAGAAGCAGGTCTCAACAAAACTCGACAAATAAAGCCAAATACACTGCTTTTGACGAATAGCGGTGCAACTCTTGGTGTTCCTAAGATCTGCCTGATATCAGCAACAATGAATGACGGTGTGGCCGCATTCCTCGGGCTTCCACAAGATCAACTCCTTTCTCATTATTATTTTTGGCAGAGTCAAACGCCGCGGCTGCGGAACATTGACCAAGGCGCGGCGCAGCCAAACTTGAATACCGACCTGATCAAAGAGACTCCAATCCCAGTCTGCTCGCCCGTCGAGACTGCTACCCTGACCCAAAAAATCGAAGCAGCCCTTTCTGGAGCTGACCAGCTCGAGAAAACCATCATCACCTCCCTGCAACAGGCCGAAGCCCTGCGCCAGTCCATCCTGAAAAAGGCCTTCTCCGGCCAACTGGTGCCGCAGCACCCCGGCGATGAGCCGGTCAGCGTGCTGCTGGAGCGCATCCGCGCCGAGCGCGCTGCCCCAAAGCCCACTGCAAAGCGCGGGCGCAAGGTCGCCAAATCGGCATGAATCGCCCGCAAAGGCAGTCATGCCTTCTAGGTAGCGCTGTAAGCCAACCGTATCCATTCCGCCTGACCACTGAAGGACAGGCCTATCCGAATTCAAGGAGCCGCACGCCATGAGCACCTTCGACAGCACCAAAGTGGCCCTGCCGGACATGATCCGCGACATCACCGCCGGCAAGGTCCAGCTCCCCGACTTCCAGCGCGGCTGGGTGTGGGATGACAACCATGTGCGCTCCCTGCTGGTCAGCGTGGCGCGCTCCTTCCCGGTCGGTGCGGTGATGCTGCTGGATACCGGCGGTGAGGTGCGCTTCCAAGTACGCCCCATCGAGAACGTCGACTTCCCCAATGGCATTCCCGAGCCGGAAAAACTGATCCTCGACGGCCAGCAGCGCCTGACCTCGCTTACCCAGGTGCTGGCGCTGAGAAAGCCGGTGAAGACCTTCGACGAGAAGGGCAAGCGCATCGATCGCTACTACTACATCGACATACGCCAGGCACTAGAAGCCGAGCAGCTGGAAGACGCCATCATCGCCGTGGAGCAGAGCCGCCAGCTGAAGACCAACTTCGGCCGGGATGTGGCGCTGGACCTCTCCACCCCCCAGCTCGAATGCGAGCAGCTGTACTTCCCCTGCAACCAGATCCTCAACTCGGATGCCTGGGAGGAAAGCCTGCAGGAATACGCTCCGCAGCACTTCGGCACCTACATGCAATTCCGCAAGCAGGTGCTGAATGCCTTCCGCAGCTACCAGCTGCCGGTCATCGCTCTTGGCAAGACCACCAGCAAGGAGGCGGTCTGCCTGGTGTTCGAGAAGGTGAATACCGGCGGCGTGCCGCTCTCGGTCTTCGAGTTGATCACCGCAACGTTCGCCGCCGACAACTTCAACCTGCGCGATGACTGGTACGGCAGCGAGCTGCGCAAGGTGTCCGGTCGCCGCAGCCGGCTGGTCAAGGAGCCGCTGCTGAAGTCCATCGAGCCAACGGACTTCCTGCAGGCGGTTTCACTGCTCAACTCCTACGAGCGCCGTCAGGCCGATATCGCTGCTGGTAAGGTCGGCAAGTCCGCTGCGGCCGTCAGCGCCAAGCGCTCTGCGCTGTTGTCGCTCAAGCTGGCCGAATATGAGCGCTGGGCCGATAGCGTCGAACAGGGCTTCAAGCGCGCCGCCCAGTTCCTGCGCAAGGAATGCTTTTTCACCGTCCGCGATCTGCCTTATCGCACGCAGATCGTACCGCTGGCCGCCGTGCTGGCCATGCTCGAAGAGCGCTGGCTGGAACCGCGCATCCACGACAAGCTCAGCCAGTGGTTCTGGTGTGGCGTGTTCGGCGAGCTGTACGGCGGCGCGGTGGAAACCCGGATTGCCAACGATCTGGAGGATCTGCTGGCCTGGATCGGCGGCAAGGACGAAGCCCCCCGCACCATCTACGAGGCGGCCTTCCAGCCCAATCGTCTGCTGACCCTGCGCACCCGCCAGAGTGCGGCCTACAAGGGCCTGAGCGTACTGGTGCAACGGGAAGGTGCCCGTGACTTCTTCTGGAAGGCTCGCATCCAGGAGCTGGACCTCGAAGAGATCGCCCTGGACATCCACCACATTTTCCCGAAGGCCTGGTGTGAGGCGCAAGGCATCAAGCCGGCGACTTACAACTCGGTCATCAACAAGACGGCCATCTCCTACAAGGCCAATCGCATGATTGGCGGCAAGGCGCCTTCCAGCTACCTGAAGAGCGTGCAAGATCACACCCAGGTGCAAATGGGTGATGACGCCATGAATGCCATCCTGGAGTCCCACTTCATTGCCCCGCAGAGCATGCGCGAGGACAACTTCGAGCAGTTCCTCACCCAGCGCCAGCAACGCCTGCTCGCCATCGTTGTCCAGGCCATGGGCAAGCAGGCCGAGATGGTTGCTGCCCTGCCGGATGACGACGAAGAGGACACCGATAACGAAGATTTTGAGGTGGCTGAATGAGCACCAACGCCATCGTCTCCAAAGTCTGGAGTTTCTGTACCACCCTGCGCGATGACGGCGTGGGCTACGGCGACTATCTGGAGCAGCTGACCTACCTGATCTTCCTGAAGATGGCCGACGAGTACGCCAAGCCGCCCTACAAGCGCGACATCGGCATTCCCAAGGGGTACGACTGGGCAAGCCTGCTGAACAAGCGCGGTGCTGAGCTGGAAGTTCATTACGTCACCACCCTGATGCTGCTCGGGGGCAAGCCAGGCATGCTCGGCCAGATTTTCACCAAGGCACAGAACAAGATCCAAGACCCGGCGAAGCTAACCCGGCTGATTGCCATGATCGACGAAACCCGCTGGGTCAAACTGGGCGAGGACGTGAAAGGGAAGATCTATGAGGGGCTCTTGGAGAAGAACGCCGAGGACACCAAATCTGGTGCCGGCCAATACTTCACCCCGCGCGCACTGATCCGTGCCATGGTCGAGTGCGTGCGCCCCGAGCCGGGCAAGACCATCGCCGACCCGGCCTGTGGTACAGGCGGCTTCTTCCTCGCCGCCTATGACTACTTGGCCGCCAACCCAGCGTTGGATAAGGAGCAGAAAGCCTTCCTCAAGAACTCGACCTTCCACGGCAACGAGATCGTCGCCAGCACCCGCCGCCTGTGCCTGATGAACATGCTGCTGCACAATATCGGCGAGATCGACGGTCACAGCACCATTTCCCCTAACGATGCGTTGATCGCCGATGGCGGCCAGCGCTTCGATTATGTGCTGGCCAATCCGCCGTTTGGCAAGAAAAGCTCGATGAGCTTTACCAACGAGGAAGGTGAAGACGAAACCGACGATCTAACCTACAACCGCCAGGACTTCTGGGCGACAACCTCGAACAAGCAGCTTAACTTTTTACAGCACATTCGCACGATTCTCATGACCACAGGCCAGGCGGCAGTGGTGCTGCCGGACAACGTGCTTTTCGAGGGCGGTGCCGGCGAGACGGTGCGCAAGAAGCTGCTTGAAAGCACCGAGCTGCACACCATTCTGCGCCTGCCCACCGGCATCTTCTACCGCCCAGGCGTGAAGGCCAACGTGCTGTTCTTCGATAACAAGCCGGCGCGCAAGGAACCGTGGACGCGGGAGGTATGGATCTACGACTACCGCACCAACATCCACCATACGCTGAAGAAGAAGCCGCTGCGCTTCGATGATTTGCAGGACTTCATCACCTGCTACAACGCGCAGAACCGCCACGAGCGCCAGGAAACCTGGCACGAAACGGATAACCCCGAAGGCCGCTGGCGCAAGTACAGCCTTGAGCAGATCCTCGCCCGCGACAAGACCAGCCTCGACATCTTCTGGCTCAAGGACAAATCGCTGGCCGACCTGGAGAACCTGCCGGAACCGGACGAACTGGCCGAGGCGATCATCGAGAACATCGAGGCTGGGCTGAACAGCTTTAGGGAGATTCTTAAAGGGCTGGTCTAGACCAAGCTTCATCCCGTGTCTTCACTAACTGGGGAGCCAAACTACGTCGGCAATAGTTCTGCTCCGGGAGCTCTTTTGCCAACTCCCGAGTCAGAGGCCTGAAGCCGCCTTTGCGGGCATTGCGTGAGGAGGCCGCCTTACCTTCAAGGCTTTTGGGGCCGGTGCTTTTTGCCAGGGTTTGCAAAGAGGCCGTCAAGCGCATGTGCTTGGGCGACCAGCATGCTTTCAGGTTTACTCATGTCGCCGCGGTTTACAGCATTGATTGCCGTCTAAGCTCGGCAATCATCTCGTTGACAGGCGGGTCGGGGATCTTGTGCAGTTGGTCAGCACCGTTGCGCTGAGACACTCCGAGCTCAGGAGAGTACGTGCCTGTTTTTGTTTTTCAGTTTCAGGCAGGTTCGGACTGCCGTTCGTTATATCCACCATGGCTTATTCCTCTATCGTTGCGTCAGGCCAACGGGCTTGTGCTCGGGCCAGTGCTTCGTCGTAGCTCAATGGTTCGCTGCACATCGTGAATGGCCGGTAGGTAGGAACGGATACCTTCCAATGACAACGTCGTCCAATCCCATCATTAGCATCCAGTTCTGCCAGAATTTCTAGACGATGTGTGCTGACGAACAGACGGTCCTCTTTGGTAATTCCGGATGCTGGCGAAACGACAATACGCAGCCCGTTTGCCCTCGCGGTGAGCCCGCGAGAGTGGAGAAAACTGATAGCTGTGCCCATCAGATTTCCTCCGTATCATGTTCGTTGAAATAGACTTCACGACCGGAAGTCCTGAATGTCCTGAAGTCCTGTTTTTTTAAGCCGTTTGGCGAATCGACGTGAGCGTCAGGACTTACAGGACTTTGCTTCGCGATTTTTTTCTTGAGCTCCCATTTGACTGTCCCTCCTTGCTTCGGTAAGCCCTTGCACTCAATACCTAACTGCCGAAGGGCAGGTGCAGCGCGGCGTAGTGCATCTCCCAGTCCTTTCGGTGATTTTGGCCAGGAGTCGCAGCCGTTCGCACGGTACTGCTCCAAAATCTGAAGTAGGTTCTTAGCCGTATCGGTTATGCCTTCCGGGCGCGCTTCGATCAGATCGACTACCGCGGAAGCCACCGGACTAGCATCAATAGTTCGGGACAGGCTCTCCTGGCGGCTTGCGTTGAACTGTCTCATAAAGTCTTCGGGCCGCTTGCCCATAGCTACCGCTACTGCCATGCCGAGGTACGCAAACTCAAGAAGACGCGGACGATTCTCAGCCGGGAGCGACATGGTAGGCAGGAGAAGCAGAGCCTTCGCTGCAATGTCCAGCAACGCTCCTAGTAGGCGGGGGCGCTGTGCTTCGTATTCGCGCCATAGCTCTGTTGTCTCTAAGCGATCGGCGATCACTGGTGTCTCGATGGTGACCGTTCGATCAACTAAATCTTGCGCCGTTACGCAGGCTGAAATGCCGTTGAGAATGATGGGACGCTTTACGTTTACGATGCTTTCATCGTTGTCGGAGTAGAGCTTCCGCTTGGCATGGCCGCCTCCGGTTGCGAGAACGCACAGAGCGTCCTGCATCAAGCCGGGAAGATGCGAGACGTTTTCATAGCTAAGTACGCAGCACGCACTCGCGGAAACATAAATGTCTTCCACCGACCTCGGCGCGCCCCGGAGGTCGCAAGCGTTTGGATCGAAAAGGCGGCGTAGCGCTGTCTGAGTTCCGCTCTTTCCGCTCCCTTGCTCCCCGAGTAACTCAGCGATAGGGAAGGGAGTGTCCGGGCGTAAACACTCCACGAGCCAAGCTAGGGCTAGCAGTTGGTTACTAGGCTGTACATTAGCAACCTTCCAAAGAGCCTCCAGGGAACCGCCAGTTACCGGCTCCGGTAACGGCTGCATGGACTCGGGGCGGACAAACATAGCATCGGGAGCATCGACCACTTGCCATGAGCCAGGTGTGATGCTGACCGCCTTGCTAGTGCCCGGTATGGCGAGGTCGAGAAAGTAATGACCGGCAGCGCCTGCCGTGCGCAAGCTAACGCTTAGGCATTTTCCCTGGAACCTACCGAGGCCCGACAGTGTGCTCAGTGCCTCACGTACGGCCTGTTCCCGAGGCGCTTTGTCCGTCTCTGTATAAAAACCTGCCAACAAGCAATCGCGGAATTGCCGGGAGGTAATATTTCGGACCTCACCTGTTTTCGCGTCTCGAGCGAACACTTCTTTATTTATATCGTGGAACAGCTCGAAACGTTGCTCCACAAATTTGACTAGCAGTGACGCTTGGCTCTGCTTGGTGTCCTCATCATCCTTGTCGTTTACGAGAGTTGGCTGTGCTCGCTTTGTCGTTTTGTAGTTGCGTTCTGTTATGGGTTGTATGGCTGCCACTAACTCCAGCAGCTTGTCTGCCGAGCCGCCAGCGTCTATCCAGTCAGACACATCGCCTTTTGGCGGTAAGTCGGGAAGCTGCAGCACCTTCACATCAGCAATCTGCGCCAGCGCGGCTGAGACAATCTCTGCGTGCTTCTGTCCCGGCTCGTCGTTGTCTGGCAGGACTATTACGCGGCGGTTCCGGAAGAACTCACTTAATGTGTCCGGCCACTTTCCTGCGCCGCCTGCATTGCAGGTAGCAACCAGGCCAAGTGACTCCAAACGCAGTACGTCTTTTTCTCCTTCGGCAACGAATATGAGCTGGTCGGGCATCGATTTGAGCAGTTGGGGGAGGCGAAACGGAATCTGGCGGACGCCTTTCACCGCCCAGGACCATCCTCCTGCACTGTTGGGTTTACGCTGGCGGAAATCTTTAGGATCGCGGCGGACGACTTCAAAAAGAGTCGCACCTTCCTCGTCCTGATACGGGTACGTTTCGACTATCTTCGGCTTCCGCTTCGGCAGGACTTCAGGACATTCAGGACTTCGTGTTTGCAACATGTGCTTCGAGCAATGCTTTTCTAGCCAAGCGTATTGACCGGCCCTCGCGGTTATCCCGGTTTCCCGAGCAATCAGGTCGAGCACGCCCCCGCCGCACCCCTGCTCATGGTCGTGCCAGACATCGGTTACCAAGTTCACAGCCATGGAGCCACGAGTACCGAAACGTAGCTCGGCCGGAGTGCTCAGGTCTGCGTTTGGCTTTCCCAGAAGGGCGTGTGCAACATGGCCGATTGTTCCCTCAAGCTGAATGGGAGCGTTCATACAAAAGCTCCCATGATGAGCGTGACAATTAGCGCCAATGTTTCGGGTTTCGATACCTCCACGACGATAGATTGCTTGGCAAACTGCTCGATGCAGTAACGCGCGGAACGAATGCTGGTGACGATTCGGTTTGAACCATTGCGGAGCGCCATGTTATTGGCCCTCGCGCATGTCGATACGCGACTGGATCCACTGCTGCACTTCAGCCAGGACGAAGCCAACCGGGGCGCCGCGGGCGGTGCTGTTGCTTAGCGGCACGGGGCGGGGGAACGTTGGGTCGTCCTTGATCCGTTTGTAGATGGTCGGGCGCGCCATGCCAACCAGCCCCTCCAAGGCTCCCATCCGGATGATTACATGATGCGGCTCGAATGGCGGGATTTGCGCGGACTGGGTTTCCAGGAGCGCAGGGGCGGCGAAAATAGCAGCGGAAACTGTTGTTGAAGGAGTCATCTGGATAACCGTTTCGGGGAAGACGGTTCCTGACGCTATGTGACTCTAGACAGGGCGCAACAGATAGAGACAAAAATTTTCAACGCTCGCTAGCCCGTCGGCTTTGCACCATGGACGTCATACCTGAGCATTGCTTTTCAAGCCGTCCGCTTCATGTCCACGACATTCCCGGCGGCTAGCTTGTCTAGGTGATCGGCATACCATTGCATCATCAGTTTCCGCTGTTCGAGATAGGTACTTTTGTCATAAACGCCACGCACCCCCTCTTTCACATGGGATAGCTGAGCTTCCACATGTTGGGAGTCAAAGCCGTGTTCGTTCAGGATAGTACTGGCGAGATGGCGGAAGCCATGGCCGGTCTGGCGCCCTTCATAGCCGAGGCGGCGAAGAGCCATCAAGAATACAGTGTTGCTGCGTGCCTTAGTGGTGTTGCCGCGACCTGGGAACAGCAGCGGGTATGCTCCGGTCAAGAAATGTAGGTCACGTAGGAGCTGAACTGCTTGAACTGGCAGCGGAACTAAATGCTCACGACGGCGCTTCATTCTTGCCGCCGGGATTAGCCAAAGCCCTGCATCCAGGTCAAATTCGTCCCAACGAGCTTCGCGTAGCTCGGATGGGCGGCAGGCAAGCATGCTCAACAGCTGCAAACCAATCCGTACATCTATAGTGCCGTAAGCGCGCATTGCCCGAAGCAGCGCTGGGAGTTCCGCGATAGGCACATGTGCATAGTTTTCTGCAGGGCGAGTCTGGAGAAACTTATGCAGCCCCTCTAGTGGGTTGTACTGCGCTCGACCCGTTACTCGAGCCAGGTCATAGATTTCCCGACACATGCCACGGACTCTGCTGGTCTGCTCAACGATTCCTTTTTGCTCCATGCCACGGAGCAGCTCCATCCACTCCATCGGTAAGATGGCTGTATAGGGGCGCTTGCCGAACGTGGGAAATACGTGCAGCTCGAGTGCGCCAATGGTCCGGACAGCCGTTCCCTCACTCCATCCCTTGCGCTTGGTGGCGTACCACTCGCGGGCGAGATGCTCGAAGGTATTGTTTGCTGCTTCCACCTCCGCTGCTTTTCGGGCCCGCTTCGTCGCGAGAGGATTGCTGCCTTCGGCTGCGTCGTTGCGCAACTTGGCGGCTTCCTTCCGAGCTTGTTCTCCCGTCAACTGGTGGCTGCCTTTGCCATAAGCACCCAATCCGATCCAAGACCATTTGCCGTCGGGTTTTTTATAGCGGAATTGCCACGACTTCGAACCATCTGGCCGAACACGCAGATAGAGCCCGTTTCCATCGTTCTCGCGGTACTCTTTTTCCTCTGGCTCCAGGCTAGCCAGCACCGTATCCGCCATGGGGCGCTTTTTTATATCTTTACGCTTCATCCTTGTACCCCCTAGATTCAATTTATTTGCAAGATACACGAGAGGATACACGGCGGGAAGATATATGCGTAAACAAGTGGAGACAGCCAGAAACAAGAAAGCCCGCACAGGGCGGGCTTTTCAGGGAGATCGTAGACTGCTTGAGACAGGTCTAGATTGATGTTTGGTGGAGCCGGGGGGATTTGAACCCCCGTCCGCCAGTTCTCCGCTGTCGGTAC
>JADKLW010000457.1_pt2 | contig 14501 bp, 29 predicted proteins | sample 8641881 | NCBI WGS metagenome assembly JADKLW01 (sample SAMN16272185, study PRJNA661076) | feces metagenome | isolation source: fecal sample from diarrhoea affected cattle B | host: Bos taurus | place: South Africa: Lokaleng Village, Mahikeng | collected 2019-09 | reverse complement strand
GCTTGAAGTTCTAAAATATCCTGTTATAATAAAAAAAGCGAATAAGAAAGAATTTCGTGGAAACACTTGCGGAATTCTTTTTTCTTTTGTATAATGGTTAATGTTGGTCTTTGACTGCGATGAAGCGAGAGGTTACCGATACACCCGGCCGCTTTGCCATGGCGAGTGATTGGAAAATTTTCGTGGAGAATGTCTATCAAAAATAGGCGAAAAGGAGGGAAAATAATGGCAAAACAAAAAATTCGTATCCGTTTAAAAGCATATGATCATAGAATTCTAGATCAGTCTGCTGAGAAAATTGTAGAAACCGCTAAACGTTCAGGTGCAAGCGTATCGGGTCCGATACCGTTGCCGACTGAAAGATCGGTCTACACAATCTTGCGTGCTGTCCATAAGTACAAAGATTCTCGTGAGCAATTTGAAATGCGCACACACAAACGTCTAATCGATATCGTTAACCCGACACCACAAACTGTCGATGCGTTGATGAAACTTGATTTACCGTCAGGCGTTGACATTGAAATTAAACTTTAATCGGTAAACGAAAATAGAAAACATAAATAATCACAGGAGGTGTGACAACATGACCAAAGGAATCTTAGGTAGAAAAATCGGTATGACGCAAGTTTTTGCTGAGAACGGTGATTTAATCCCTGTAACTGTTATTGAAGCTGCTCCAAACGTAGTACTTCAAAAGAAAACAGTTGAGGTTGACGGCTACGAAGCAATCCAATTAGGTTTTGAAGACAAGCGCGAAAAGCTTTCCAACAAACCTTCTAAAGGACACGTAGCAAAAGCGAACACTGCTCCTAAGCGCTTCATTCGCGAACTTCGCAATGTAAACTTAGCTGATTACGAGATTGGTCAAGAAGTCAAAGTAGATGTATTCGCAGAAGGCGATGTAGTAGATGTCACAGGAACAACAAAAGGTAAAGGTTTCCAAGGTGTTATTAAACGCCACGGACAATCTCGCGGACCAATGACACACGGTTCACGTTACCACCGTCGTCCTGGTTCAATGGGTCCGGTTGCTCCTAACCGCGTATTCAAACAGAAGAAATTACCTGGTCAAATGGGTGGCACGACAATTACGATTCAAAACCTTTCAATCGTGAAAGTTGATCTTGAACGTAACCTGCTTCTTGTTAAAGGTAATGTTCCTGGTTCTCGCAAAGCATTGATCCGTGTTAAATCGGCAATTAAAGCGAAATAATAATTTTTTAGAGAAAGGAGGAAACAAGAATGCCTAAAGTAGCTTTATTAAATCAAACAGGTTCACAAGTTGGCGACATCGAATTGAACGACTATGTATTCGGTATCGAACCAAATGAATCAGTGTTATTTGACGCAGTAGTGTCTCAACGCGCTTCACTTCGTCAAGGTAACCATAAAGTAAAAAATCGTTCTGAAGTAGCTGGTGGTGGTAAAAAACCATGGCGTCAAAAAGGAACTGGCCGTGCTCGTCAAGGGTCGATCCGTTCACCACAATGGCGCGGAGGCGGTATCGTATTCGGTCCAACTCCACGTAGCTATAGCTACAAACTTCCTAAGAAAGTCCGTCGTTTAGCTCTACGTTCTGCGCTTTCATCTGCAGTAGCTGGAGAAAACCTGATGGTACTTGAAGGGTTGACATTTGATGCACCAAAAACAAAAGCATTCAACCAGTTGATCCAAGATCTTTCAATTGGCAAAAAAGCTTTGTTCGTAACTGCTGACCTTGATGAGAACGTTGCAAAATCTGCACGTAACCTTAAAGGAATGACAGTGGTAGCAGCAGATGGCATTAACGTTTTAGACTTGCTTGGACATGACAAGATTGTTATGACAAAAGCAGCGATTGAAAAAATTGAGGAGGTGCTTAGTTAATGGAAGCACGTGATGTAATAAAGCGTCCGGTCATTACTGAGCAATCATCTGAAGTAATGGCAGAGAAAAAGTACACTTTTGAAGTGGACACTCGCGCAAACAAAACACAAGTTAAACAAGCCGTGCAGGAGATCTTTGGCGTGAAAGTTGAGAAAGTCAACATCATGAACTACAAAGGCAAATTCAAGCGTATGGGCAAACACGCAGGATACACAAACAAACGCCGTAAAGCGATTGTTAAATTGACTGCTGAATCTAAAGATATCGAGTTGTTCGAAATTTAATTTCGATAAGTTCTTAAAGAACTACTAAAGAAGGAGGGAAACAACGTGGGCATAAGAAAATATAAACCTACCACAAACGGTCGTCGTAACATGACGAGTTCAGATTTCGCTGAAATCACTACGAACAAACCTGAAAAATCGCTTTTACGACCTGTAAAGCGTAAAGGCGGCCGTAACAACCAAGGTAAAATTACTGTACGCCACCACGGTGGTGGACATAAACGCCAATACCGTGTGATTGATTTCAAACGTAACAAAGATGGCATTCCAGGACGCGTTGCTACAATCGAGTACGATCCAAACCGTTCTGCAAACATCGCTTTGATTCATTACGCTGATGGTGAGAAACGTTACATCCTAGCTCCTAAAGGAGTCGAAGTTGGAACTCAAATCATGTCAGGTGTTGAAGCAGACATCAAGGCAGGTAACGCTTTGCCGTTGTCAAACATCCCAATGGGTTCTACAATCCATAACATCGAATTGAAGCCAGGCGGCGGCGGACAACTAGTTCGTTCTGCAGGAACTTCAGCTCAAGTATTGGGTAAAGAAGGTAAATACGTAACAGTTCGTTTGCAATCAGGCGAAGTTCGCATGATCCTTGCTACTTGCCGCGCTACTATCGGTGCAGTAGGAAATGAGCAGCACGAATTGATCAACATTGGTAAAGCAGGACGTAACCGCTGGAAAGGCAACCGCCCAACAGTCCGCGGATCTGTAATGAACCCTAACGATCACCCACACGGTGGTGGTGAAGGACGTTCGCCAATCGGACGTAAATCACCTATGTCTCCATGGGGCAAACCTACTCTTGGATACAAGACACGTAAGAAAACGAACAAATCCGATAAATTCATCGTGCGTCGTCGTAAAAAATAATTTGATTCCGCTACGGTTCGCCGAAAGAACCGTGGTGCAATCACGAAGGGAGGATCCCACATGGGCCGCAGCTTGAAAAAAGGACCTTTTGTTGATGATCATCTTATGAAAAAAGTTGAAGCACAAAAGGACTCTGAGAAAAAACAAGTGATCAAAACTTGGTCTCGCCGTTCTACAATTTTCCCGACATTCATCGGACAAACAATCGCAGTATACGATGGTCATAAACACATTCCAGTATATGTGACTGAAGACATGGTGGGCCATAAACTAGGCGAATTCGCTCCAACACGCAAATACGCTAGTCATGGTGCAGACGATAAGAAAACAAGACGTTAATTGAGAGGAGGATTTCCCTATGCAAGCAAAAGCTGTCGCTAGAACAGTACGTATTGCTCCTCGTAAAGTCCGTTTAGTTGTAGATTTAATTCGAGGCAAGCAAATTGGCGAAGCTGTTGCGATTTTGAACCACACTCCGAAAGCAGCATCTGTTGTTGTTGAGAAGTTATTGAAATCTGCAGCTGCTAACGCTGAACACAACTACGAAATGGACCTGAATGACTTGGTCATCAGTGAAGTATTCGTTGACGAAGGACCAACACTTAAACGTTTCCGTCCACGTGCAATGGGACGCGCAAGCGCAATTAATAAACGCACAAGCCACATTACACTAGTGGTATCTGACCAGAAGGAGGGATAATTCGTGGGACAAAAAATACATCCAATTGGGATGCGTATCGGAATCATTCGTGATTGGGAGTCTAAATGGTACGCTGAGAAAGATTATGCGACACTTCTTCACGAAGATATTAAAATCCGTGAATATGTTGAAGCACGTTTGAAAGAAGCTTCAGTTTCTAAAATTGAAATTGAACGCGCTGCAAACCGTGTCAACGTAACTATTCACACTGCGAAACCAGGTATGGTAATCGGTAAAGGTGGATCTGAAGTAGAAGTACTTCGCAAACAGCTTAACTCTATGACTGGCAAGCGTGTACACATCAACATCATTGAAATTAAAAGAGCTGACCTTGATGCAAGATTGGTTGCTGAAAGTGTTGCACGTCAACTGGAAAACCGTGTATCTTTCCGTCGTGCTCAAAAACAAGCGATCCAACGCACTATGCGTTCTGGCGCTAAAGGAATCAAAACTCAAGTATCTGGACGTCTAGGCGGCGCTGACATTGCGCGTGCTGAACACTACAGTGAAGGTACTGTTCCGCTCCATACGCTCCGCGCTGATATTGATTATGCGCATGCTGAAGCAGACACAACTTATGGTAAGCTCGGCGTAAAAGTATGGATCTACCGCGGTGAAGTCCTTCCAACTAAGAAGAAATCTGAGGAAGGAGGCAAATAATATGTTAATGCCTAAACGCGTTAAATATCGTAGAGAGCACCGAGGCAAGATGCGCGGCGAAGCTAAAGGCGGTAAAGAAATCGCATTCGGCGAATTTGGTCTCCAAGCATTAGAATCATCTTGGATCACTAACCGTCAAATCGAAGCTGCACGTATTTCCATGACTCGTTACATGAAACGTGGCGGTAAAGTCTGGATCAAAATTTTCCCGCATAAACCATATACGAAAAAGCCTCTAGAGGTTCGTATGGGATCTGGTAAAGGTTCACCTGAAGGCTGGGTAGCCGTTGTCAAAACTGGTAAAATCATGTTCGAACTTGGTGGAGTATCTGAAGAAGTGGCACGCGAAGCATTGCGCCTTGCATCTCACAAACTTCCAATCAAAACGAAGTTCGTAAAACGCGAAGAAATTGGTGGTGAATCGAATGAAAGCTAATGAAATCCGTGACCTAACCACTGCTGAGATTGAACAAAAAGTGAAATCACTGAAAGAAGAGCTTTTCAACCTTCGCTTCCAATTGGCTACTGGTCAATTAGAAAACACTGCTCGCATCCGCGAAGTACGTAAAGCGATTGCCCGTATGAAAACTGTGATTCACGAAAGAGTACTCAGTGGCAATAACTGATAAATCGAGAGGAGGTTTGCAAGTATGACTGAGCGTAACCAACGCAAAGTATACACAGGCCGTGTTGTGTCTGACAAAATGGACAAAACCGTTACAGTAATGGTTGAAACTCAAAAGAAGCACGCATTCTATGGCAAACGTGTAAAATACTCTAAGAAATATAAAGCTCATGATGAGCTAAACGAAGCGAAAATGGGCGACGTAGTTCGCATCATGGAAACTCGTCCGTTATCAGCTACAAAACGTTTCCGCGTATTGGAAATTGTAGAAAAAGCGGTTATCATCTAATTTAAATAATTTCGGAACCTAAGAAATTCCGGAGGGAGGTTACCTAAGTGATCCAACAGGAAAGTCGTTTAAAAGTTGCAGACAACTCGGGTGCTCGTGAAGTACTAACGATTAAAGTACTTGGTGGTTCTGGTCGCAAGACTGCAAACATCGGAGACGTAATCGTTTGTACCGTGAAAAAAGCAACACCAGGTGGCGTTGTTAAGAAGGGTGAAGTCGTTAAGGCTGTCATCGTTCGCACGAAAAGCGGAGCTCGCCGTAAAGACGGTACTTATATCAAATTTGATGAAAATGCATGTGTCATTATCCGTGACGACAAAGGTCCACGCGGAACTCGTATTTTCGGACCTGTTGCCCGCGAACTTCGCGATAACAGCTTCATGAAAATCGTATCACTTGCTCCTGAAGTTCTTTAATAAATCAATGTGCCATACCAAGGAGGTGCGACAGAATGCATGTTAAAAAAGGCGATACAGTTAAGGTAATCTCAGGCAAAGACAAAGGCAAAACAGGCGTTGTTTTGACTGCTTTACCTAAGAAAGACCGTGTGCTTGTTGAAGGTGTCAACATCATCAAAAAGCATACAAAACCGAACCAGGCAAATCCGCAAGGTGGAATTGTCAGCCAAGAAGCAGCAATTCATGTTTCTAACGTTATGTTACTTGACCCTAAATCCGGCGAGCCGACTCGTGTAGGATACAAGGTTGAAGATGGTAAAAAAGTTCGTGTTGCAAAAAAATCCGGCGAAAAATTAGATAAATAAAATTCCTGAATGAAGGGAGGTACACACATGAACCGCCTAAAAGAAAAATATGTGAATGAAATCACTCCTGCTCTAGTGAGCAAGTTTGAATATAAATCTGTAATGCAGGCACCCCAAGTAAACAAAATTGTTATCAACATGGGTGTAGGCGAAGCTGTTCAAAACACTAAGTCACTTGACTCTGCTGTTGAAGAATTACAAACAATCACTGGTCAAAAACCAGTTATTACTAAAGCTAAAAAATCTATCGCTGGCTTCCGTCTTCGTGAAGGTATGCCAATCGGATGTAAAGTTACACTACGCGGAGAGCGTATGTACGACTTCCTGGATAAATTGATTGCTATCTCACTTCCACGTGTACGTGACTTCCGTGGCGTATCGAACAAATCGTTCGACGGACGCGGTAACTACACACTTGGCGTAAAAGAACAATTGATCTTCCCTGAAATCGACTACGATAAAGTTAACAAAGTACGCGGTATGGATATCGTAATTGTAACAACTGCGAACTCTGATGAAGAAGCTCGTGAGTTATTAACACAATTCGGAATGCCGTTCCAAAAGTAAACATGAGGGAGGCGTAAACGTGGCTAAAAAATCTATGATCGCAAAACAAAAACGCACGCCAAAGTTTAAAGTACAAGAGTACACACGCTGTGAACGATGCGGACGTCCGCATTCAGTATTACGCAAATTTAAACTTTGCCGTATTTGTTTCCGTGAACTTGCATATGTGGGACAAATTCCTGGCGTCAAAAAAGCCAGCTGGTAATCCCCTAATTTGGGAAGGAGGTAAAAGTAATGACAATGACAGATCCGATTGCAGATATGCTGACACGCATTCGTAACGCAAACATGGTTCGTCACGAGAAATTAGAGCTTCCGGCTTCTAATGTGAAAAAAGACATCGCTGAAATCCTTAAGCGTGAAGGTTTCGTTCGTGACGTAGAATATGTTGAAGATGATAAACAAGGCATGATCCGGATTTTCCTTAAATACGGAGCTAACAACGAACGCGTTATTACTGGATTGAAACGCATTTCAAAACCAGGACTACGTGTTTACGCTAAAACTAACGAGGTGCCACGTGTACTAAACGGTCTTGGAATCGCTTTAGTCTCAACATCACAAGGTTTGGTAACTGATAAAGAAGCCCGCGCGAAACAAATCGGCGGAGAAATCATAGCATACGTTTGGTAATAAGCAACAAACGAATGGAGGTGCAACAGAATGTCACGTGTAGGTAAAAAACCAATCGAGGTTCCTGCTAACGTTACCGTAACTCTTGGAGACAAGAATGCCGTAACTGTTAAAGGCCCTAAAGGCGAGTTGACTCGCGTATTCAACAAAGATATTACAATCACACAAGAAGATAACGTCCTAACATTGTCACGTCCTTCAGATTCTAAAGATCACCGCACAAACCACGGTACATCCCGTGCTTTGCTTGCAAACATGGTTACTGGGGTTTCAGAAGGATTCCAACGCACACTTGAATTAGTAGGTGTTGGTTACCGTGCTCAATTACAAGGCTCAAAATTGGTTCTTAACGTAGGTTACTCTCATCCGGTTGAATTCACTCCGGAAGACGGCGTAACAGTTGAAGTTCCAGCAAACACAAAAGTCATCGTCAAAGGCATCGATAAAGAACGTGTTGGAGCTCTTGCTTCGAACATCCGCCAAGTACGTCCGCCAGAGCCATATAAAGGCAAAGGTATCCGTTACGAAGGTGAAGTTGTTCGCCGCAAAGAAGGTAAAACAGGTAAATAATGCTGCTTAGGCAGGCTGAAAGGAGTGACCTCAGTGATTACGAAACTCGATAAAAACGCATCTCGTAAAAAACGTCATGCACGCGTACGTTCTAAAATTACAGGCACAGCACAACGCCCACGTTTAAACGTATTCCGTTCGAATAAATACATCTACGCTCAATTGATCGACGATATGAATGGCGTTACACTTGCAAGTGCATCATCTATGGAGAAGGATTTCTCAGTAGAATCTACTGGCAACGTGGAAGCGGCAGCTAAAGTCGGCGAAACAATTGCAAAACGCGCTACTGAAAACGGCTTAAAATCGGTTGTTTTCGACCGCGGTGGTTATTTATATCATGGACGTGTAAAAGCATTAGCAGAAGCTGCCCGTGAAAATGGTTTAGAATTCTAAAAAAAGGAGGGACACATTTCATGAGTCGTATTGATCCAAACAAACTTGAACTTGAAGAACGCGTAGTTACAATCAATCGCGTAGCTAAAGTTGTAAAAGGTGGACGTCGTTTCCGTTTCTCCGCATTAGTTGTTGTAGGCGACAAAAATGGTAATGTTGGTTTTGGTACTGGTAAAGCTCAAGAAGTTCCAGATGCAATCCGCAAAGCTATCGAAGATGCGAAGAAAAACCTTATTGAAGTACCAATGGTTAAAGGTACAACTCCACACTTAGTAATCGGTCGTTTTGGCGCAGGCCAAATTCTTATCAAACCTGCTTCTCCAGGTACCGGTGTAATTGCTGGCGGACCTGTTCGTGCGGTACTTGAATTAGCTGGAGTACAGGATATCTTGTCTAAATCTCTAGGTTCAAGCACACCAATCAACATGGTACGTGCAACTATTAACGGTTTAACTCAATTGAAGAGTGCTGATGAAGTTGCAAAACTTCGCGGCAAATCAGTTGCAGAACTGTTAGGATAAGGAGGGAAAATCACATGGCAACTAAATTGGAAATTACCCTCACAAAAAGCGTGATCGGTTCTAAACCGGCACAACGCAAAACTGTTCAGTCTTTGGGATTGCGCAAAATGCACCAAACTGTTGAGCACCAAGACAATGCAGCCGTTCGCGGTATGCTTGATAAAGTCGCTCACTTAGTAACTATCAAAGAAGTTTAATTACGGATTTCTATAGAAGGAGGTGCCAACCAAATGAAACTTCATGAATTAAAACCAGCAGAAGGTTCACGCAGCTCGAGAAAGCGTATCGGACGCGGTATCGGTTCAGGTACTGGTAAAACAGCAGGTAAAGGTCATAAAGGTCAAAACGCTCGTTCAGGCGGCGGTGTTCGTCCTGGATTTGAAGGTGGACAAAACCCTTTGTTCCGTCGTTTGCCAAAACGTGGATTTACCAACATCAACCGTAAAGACTATGCAGTTGTAAACATCGAAGTGCTTAACCGTTTCGACGAAGGCACAGAAGTAACACCAGCATTGTTGATCGAAACAGGTGTTGTGAGCAATGAACGTTCTGGAATCAAAATTCTGGGCAACGGTAGCTTAGAAAAGAAATTGACAGTAAAAGCTCACAAATTCTCTGGATCAGCTAAAGAAGCGATTGAAGCTGCCGGCGGACAAACCGAGGTGGTTTAATGTTTCAGACAATCTCTAATTTTATGCGCGTGACTGATATTCGAAATAAAATATTCTTTACATTATTGATGCTCATCATTTTCCGTATTGGAACTTTTGTTCCAGTACCGAATGTTGACGCTTCGGTTTTGCAAGCTACTGACCAGATGGGTCTGGTTGGATTCTTAAATACTTTCGGTGGAGGTGCCCTAGCTAACTTTTCGATTTTAGCGATGGGAATTATGCCATACATTACAGCGTCAATCATTGTGCAATTATTGCAGATGGATGTTGTACCGAAATTTGCAGAGTGGGCGAAACAAGGAGAAGTCGGAAGACGGAAACTTGCTCAATTCACTCGCTACTTCACAATTGTTCTTGCCTTTATTCAAGCAATCGGTATGTCTTATGGGTTTAACCAAATGTACGGCGGTTCTTTAATCCAGAACGACACGATTTCAACTTATGTTGTCATCGCCATTGTCTTGACTGCTGGTACGGCGTTCCTATTGTGGCTTGGTGAGCAGATTACGGCAAAAGGTGTGGGGAACGGTATTTCGATTATCATCTTCGCAGGGATTGTCGCTGCAGTACCAGGCGCTATTAACCAATTGTATGCACAGCAGATCCAAGGAGCTGGAGATCAGCTTCCGATCAATATTGCCATCATGGCATTGCTTGCATTAGCTGTTGTTGCCATTACGGTTTTGGTCATTTACGTTCAACAAGCGTTGCGTAAAATACCGATTCAGTATGCGAAGCGAGTTGCTGGCCGTGGCCAGACGACAAGCGGGCAGCAAACGCATTTACCTTTGAAAGTGAACGCGGCCGGAGTTATCCCGGTAATCTTTGCAGTAGCGTTTATCATTACGCCACAAACCATTGCTTCTTTCTTTGGTGCTAACGCGTTTACGGAAGCGGTTCAGAGTACGTTCGATTATACGCGCCCTGTCGGCATGATCATTTATGTCGCTTTGATCGTAGCATTTACGTATTTCTACGCATTTATTCAGGTTAATCCTGAGAACGTGTCAGACAACTTGAAAAAGCAAGGCGCATATATTCCGGGAATCCGTCCGGGTAAAAATACGCAGGATTATTTAACAAGTGTGTTATACCGACTGACATTCGTCGGTGCCATCTTCCTGGCAGTCATCGCTATTCTACCGATTTTCTTCATTAACATTGCGAATTTACCGCAATCGGCGCAAATCGGCGGAACAAGCCTTCTGATTGTTGTAGGGGTAGCACTGGAGACGATGAAACAATTGGAATCTCAACTTGTGAAACGTCATTACAAAGGCTTTATGAAATAATCAATGGATCTAGAGGGACGTGAAAGCGTCTCTTGTCCAATTGTCTGAGGGGGACAAACGTATGAATATCGTATTAATGGGTCTACCGGGTGCCGGAAAAGGTACTCAAGCAGACGAAATTGTTAAGAAGTACGACATCCCTCATATTTCTACAGGTGACATGTTTCGAGCTGCTATAAAAGGCGGAACGGAACTGGGCTTGAAAGCAAAATCATTCATGGATCAAGGTGCTCTAGTGCCTGATGAAGTGACTATCGGCATTGTCCGAGAACGACTTAGCGAAAAGGACTGCGAGGATGGCTTCTTATTGGATGGCTTTCCGCGTACTGTTCCTCAAGCTGAAGCGTTGGAATCTCTTTTGGCCGATCTTGATAAGCGAATCGAGCATGTCGTAAATATTCAAGTCGAACAAGATGAATTAATTGCACGTTTGACAGGCCGATGGATCTGTAAAGTTTGTGGAACTGCTTACCATACTGTGTTCAACCCGCCGGCAACTGCTGGTGTGTGCGACAAAGATGGTGGAGAACTCTACCAGCGTGAAGATGATAAGCCTGAAACCGTCACTAAACGTTTAGAAGTAAATATGCAACAAACGCAGCCGCTTCTTGATTTCTATGAAAGCAAAAACGTGCTGCAGAATATAGATGGACAGCAGGACATCCAAAAAGTATTTGCTGACATTGATGCTCTTCTAAAGGGCGACCGAGGCTAATCCCCGGCGCCGGGCGCAGTTAGTTGCCTCCATGTGGCTTTAAGGAGCACCGGAGATATGAATTTTCGAGAGCTGCAAAAGCAAACAAGGCTCAGAGTATGAACGTTGATGCAAGGTGCGCATTCGTGCAATCGTGCATTGAAACTAGTATAATGGGTTTCGTGGAAGCATCTGTGTAACGGGTTTGGAACTCATCCAAAGCAGTCCGGGCAGTCGAGGATACATGAGACAGACTGGCTTTGCCGGATTACCCCCGGCCCGCTGATCTGCGGGACTCGGAGAATGTCTTTCGAATGTCACTCATGCATTTCTTGTGAATGAATGTACTACTACTATTCAATCAGCAAATACTGTTTGAAGATGAGAACCTGATTTGTATACAGAAGGGAGACTGGGTCGATGGCGAAAGACGATGTAATTGAAATCGAAGGAACTGTCGTTGAGACTTTGCCTAACGCGATGTTTAAAGTGGAATTGGAAAACGGCCATACGATTCTTGCGCACGTATCAGGCAAGATTCGCATGCATTTCATCCGCATTCTGCCAGGAGATAAAGTGACAGTGGAACTTTCTCCTTACGATTTAACACGCGGTCGTATCACATACCGTTTTAAATAATCTTTTGCACTCCGGACTACTAAGGAGGTTGGGTTAGATGAAAGTGAGACCATCTGTAAAACCGATCTGTGAAAAATGTAAAGTTATTCGCAGAAACGGTAAAGTAATGGTAATCTGTGAAAATCCGAAACACAAACAAAGACAAGGCTAATTTGAAGGAGGTGCATCGCACACATGGCACGTATTGCTGGTGTTGACATTCCGCGCGACAAACGCGTTGTTATTTCATTAACATACATTTTCGGTGTTGGTAAAACAACTGCACAGAAAGTTCTTTCTGCTGCTGGTATCTCTGAAGAGACACGCGTTCGTGATCTTACAGAAGACGAGTTGAACAATATCCGTGAACAATTAGATCAATACAAAATCGAAGGTGACCTTCGCCGTGAAGTTTCAATGAACATCAAACGTTTGATGGAAATTGCTAGCTTCCGAGGAATCCGTCATCGTCGTGGACTACCGGTCCGCGGTCAAAATACGAAGAACAATGCGCGTACGCGTAAAGGTCCTCGTAAAACTGTAGCTAACAAGAAAAAATAATCAGTAAAGGAGGTTTCTTCTTAACATGGCACGTAAACAACAAACTCGTAAGCGTCGTGTGAAAAAGAATATCGAATCTGGTATTGCTCACATCCGCTCAACATTCAATAACACAATCGTTACTATCACTGACATGCAGGGTAACGCTGTTTCATGGTCAAGTGCAGGGGCTCTAGGATTTAGAGGTTCACGTAAATCTACTCCTTTCGCTGCTCAAATGGCTGCTGAAACTGCTGCTAAAACATCAATCGAACACGGTCTTAAAACTCTAGAAGTTACAGTTAAAGGTCCTGGTTCAGGTCGTGAAGCTGCAATCCGTGCACTTCAAGCTGCCGGACTAGAAGTTACAGCTATCAAAGATGTAACTCCAGTACCTCACAACGGTTGCCGCCCACCAAAACGCCGTCGCGTATAATCGTTAATCTGAATAGGATTTTTGAACATCACGACTTACTGGATGGGTTCTGAATCGTAGCGAAAGTCTGTGACTATCGAATTCTTTGATGAAACGAAAAAAACCGACGTTTTGAAGGAGGGTAAAATGAATGCTCGAAATAGAAAAACCAAAGATTGAAACGGTTGAGATCGACAGCAGTTCCAAGTTCGGAAAATTTGTTGTTGAACCTCTTGAGCGTGGATATGGAACCACTTTAGGAAACTCCTTACGTCGAATCTTACTTTCATCTTTACCTGGCGCAGCTGTTACTTCAATTCAAATTGATGGCGTTCTGCATGAATTCTCCACTGTTGAAGGTGTAGAAGAAGATGTGGCTACTATCATCTTGAATATTAAGAAGCTGGCTTTGAAGATTTACTCTGACGAAGAAAAAGTCATTGAAATCGACGTAAAAGGTGATGGAACGGTTACGGCTGCAGATATTACGCACGACAGTGACGTAGAAATTCTGAATCCGGATCTATATATTGCAACAATCGCTAAAAATGGCCACTTGCGCATGCGTATGTATGCAAACAGGGGCCGTGGATATGCCCGTGCAGATCAGAACAAACGTGAAGATCTTCCGATCGGCGTTATCCCGGTTGACTCTATTTACACTCCAGTTTCACGCGTTAATTTCCAAGTGGAAAATACTCGTGTGGGTCAACTGGCTCATTTCGATAAATTATCTCTTGATGTATGGACAGATGGCAGCATTGGTCCAAAAGAGGCAATTGCGCTTGGCGCAAAGATTTTTACTGAGCATTTAAACATCTTCGTAGGATTGACAGACGAGGCTCAAACGGCTGAAATCATGGTTGAAAAAGAAGAAGACCAAAAAGAGAAAGTATTAGAGATGACTATCGAAGAACTTGATCTTTCGGTTCGATCTTACAACTGCTTAAAACGTGCGGGTATCAACACGGTACACGAACTGGCAAGCAAGTCGGAAGACGACATGATGAAAGTACGCAACCTCGGACGCAAATCACTTGAAGAAGTTAAAGTGAAGTTGGAAGATCTAGGGCTTGGCCTTCGCAAAGAAGACTGAGAGTTAGAATCGGATCCGAACTATTCAACAAAGGAGGGAAACTTCAATGAGAAAGCTTCAACGTACAAGTTCTCAACGTAAAGCACTATTACGTGACCTTACAACAGACTTAATCGTACATGAACGCATTCAAACGACTGAAGCTCGTGCGAAAGAAGTGCGTTCGACTGTAGAAAAAATGATTACGCTTGGTAAACGTGGAGATCTTCACGCTCGCCGTAAAGCAGCAGAATGGATGCGCCGTGAGTTGGTAACAACTGCAGACGCTGAAGGCAACGAAACAACAACTTATGCATTGCAGAAATTGTTTGATGATGTTGCACCACGTTACGCTGACCGTCAAGGCGGTTACACTCGCATTATGAAAATGGGGCCTCGTCGCGGAGATGGCGCACCTATCGTTATTATCGAATTGGTTTAAT
>JADKLW010000496.1_pt1 | contig 14515 bp, 17 predicted proteins | sample 8641881 | NCBI WGS metagenome assembly JADKLW01 (sample SAMN16272185, study PRJNA661076) | feces metagenome | isolation source: fecal sample from diarrhoea affected cattle B | host: Bos taurus | place: South Africa: Lokaleng Village, Mahikeng | collected 2019-09 | reverse complement strand
TGCCGAAGATGGCGCCCTGCACCCCCGCCTGCGTCGGGTCCGCCGCCATGGCTGCAGACAGCCCGGTCTGAAAGGCGATGATCGCGCCGGCAACCTGCGTCGCCATCACCGTGATCCGGGCAATGCCGCCCAGGATCAACCCGATCGCCAGTTCATGAAAGATCAGCCCGGCAATCGCCATGAGATCGGCAGGCATCGGCGGCAGGCTGGGCGACAGCAGCGGATAGACCACGAGCGTGAAGGCCAGGGCGAAACTGAGCCGCATCCGCACCGGGATCAGGTCTTCGCCCAGGGCCGGCATCAGCATCAGGATGGCGCCTATCCGCGTGAACAGCAGCAGGTAGACGAAGGCCGTATTGGGTAGCCAGTCGAGCCCGATCGTCACGCTCAGCCGCCCACGATGATCATGTCGACCACGCGGTTCATGTAGCCACCCATCGTGGCGCCCAGGAATGGCAGGGTCAGCAGCATGGTGACGAAGATGGCCAGGATCTTGGGCACGAAGACCAGGGTCTGTTCCTGGATCTGCGTCAGTGCCTGGAACAGCGCGATGATCACGCCGACCACGAGGCCGACGATCATCATCGGCGCTGCCACGATGATCAGCGTCCAGATGCCGTCACTGGCAATGTCGAGTACTTCGGCGCCGGTCATCGCAGTCTCGTTGCGCACGAATCGTGCGCGCTCACCTTATCCCTGCTTCCCGATTCCCCGAAGCGAGAGCTAGATCGGCATCCGCATGATTTCTTCATAGGCCGAGATCACCCGGTCACGAATGGTAACCATGCTCTCGATGGCGATTTCGGTCTCGCTGAGTGCGGTCACCATGTCGACGACATTGGCCTTACCGTTGACCATATCGATGGCCATGGCATCGCTGGTCCTGCCGGCCTCGACGACGCCCTGCACCTGCTGGGCGAGCACGTCGGCAAAGCTGCCTCCGCCTGACGGCGCAGCCAGCGCCGTGAGGTCGGTATTGGGCTTGGCGGCCTGGTTGATCAGCCGGCTGGCATTGCCATAGGCGGCAGTCGCGGCGTTGAAGGGCGTGGAAATGGCCATCTGGGAAATCCTGCTTAGCCGCGCAGGATGTCGAGCGTGCGCCCGAGCATCTGCCGCGTCACGGTGACGACGTTGAGATTGGCTTCATAGGTGCGCTGGGCTTCGCGCATATCCATCGATTCAATCAGCGGATTGACGTTGGGATATTGCACATAGCCCGCTTCGTCCGCGGCGGGGTGACCGGGCTCGTAGCGACTGCTGAAATTGCTCATGTCGTAGGCCAGGCGCCCCACCTCGACGATCTTGCCGCCGACCTGGGCATCGAACGCCGCTTCGAAGGTGGGGATACGGCGGCGATAGGGTTCCTCGCCCGGGGCCTTGCCGGCGGAGTCGGCATTGGCGAGGTTTTCCGCGATCACTCGCATGCGCGCGGTCTGGGCATGCAGCCCCGTGGCAGCAATGCGAAGCGACGAGTTGAAATCCATGTGACGCGGTCTCCTTAGGCCTGCCGGCCCATTGCCGTTTTGAGTATCTTGATCGACTTCTGGTAGATGCTGGTGGCGGCCTGGTAGTCCATCATGTTGGTGGTGACCTTCATCATCTCGTCTTCGAGCGTGATGCCGTTGCCTTCCGGCGTGATCTCGAAATTGGCCATGCGCTGCGCGCCGAAAGCCCCGCCTTCGCTGCTCGACACTGAGAAGTGCATCGGCTGGGTGGCGGTGGTCGTCACCGTCGCCGTCGAAAAGCCGCTGCTGCGATCGGCAAAATCGTATTGCGCCAAGTCCCGCCCGCGGAAGCCCGGCGTCTCGGCATTGGCCACATTCTCGGCCAGCAGGCCTTGACGGCTCTGATGCCAGCGCATCTTGTCGGTCAGCGCCGAGAATACCGGCATGTTCAACAGGCTCATCGACGCCTTCCCCTCGCGAGTCTCAAAATGCAAGCGATGGGCAATTCTTGCCGACCTATGGTTAATCAAGCGTTAACCGTCAGCGGTTACGGCGTGAACCGCCTCGCATTCTGCACATTTATCGGGATGTGCTAGGCAATATATGCCGCCATCGGATTCGGGAGACGATATGCAGTTCATCACCAGCCTTTTCAGCGGTTCAGGCGGGACCATACTGACCGCGCTCTTCGCGCTGGGCGCTGTTATCGTGGCCATCGTGCTGGTGCTGTGGCTGCTCAAGCTGCTGGCCCGCGCCTCGGGCAATGTCAGCCGCGGCCGCAACCGGCGGCTGGCAGTGGTCGATGCGCTTTCGCTCGATCCCAAGCGGCAGTTGCTCATCGTGCGGCGCGACAATGTCGAGCACCTGATCCTGACCGGCGGCACGCAGGACCTGGTGATCGAAACCGGCATAGCAGTTGAGGACACGCCCGCAGCCCAACCGGCGCGGCGTCCGCTGCCCACCGTCGCCCCGCGCAAGCCTGTACCCGGCGCCAAGGCGCCAGCAGCGGCACCTGTCCCCGCAGCGCCGGCGCCCGAACCGGAGCCCGAGACGCCGGCTGCTCCCGGTTCGGCCATTGCCCGGCTGCGCGAGATGGGCCAGCCCACCAACAGGAAGGCGCATCTCTCGCTACGCCATACCGGCCTGCTGCGACCGGTCCGCGACAAGGAAATGTCGCTTTCCCCGGAAAACTCTGCCCCCTCGGTCTTGCCGGCTGCCGACTCAGCTAAAGAGGAGTCTGTGCGGCGTGACGTAGAAGGCTCCGACCTTGTCGAGGATGATAGCGAGGCAACCCGGAAATAAGGCCATCCCGTCGCACCTGCGACGGGTCGCGCCCATTGCCGGCCTTGCTGCTCTTGCCCTGCTCGCGCTGACGCCGAGCCTGGCCTTCGCGCAGGACGTCTCGATCGATTTCGGCGACGAAACCACGCTGACCGAGCGCGCCGTCCAGCTTATCGGGCTCATCACCCTGCTGTCACTGGCGCCGTCCATCCTGGTGATGGTCACCAGCTTCACCCGCATCGTGGTTGTGCTCTCGCTGTTGCGCACCGCCATCGGCCTGCAGACCGCACCGCCCAATTCGGTCATGGTTTCGCTGGCGCTGTTCCTGACCCTCTTTGTCATGCAGCCCACCCTGCAGCAGAGCTACGACCAGGGCATCGCGCCGCTGCTGGCGGGCGATATCGAGATCGCCGAGGCGTTCGAGCTGGGCAGTGCGCCCCTGCATGAATTCATGCGCGCCAATGTGCGCGAACAGGACCTGACCCTGTTCTATGACCTGACCGAGGCTCCGGTCCCCGACGAGCCTGAGGCCATCCCGCTGCAGCTGCTGGTGCCGGCCTTCATGATTTCGGAGCTCCGGCGCGCCTTCGAGATCGGCTTCCTGCTGTTCCTGCCCTTCGTGGTCATCGACATGGTCGTGGCGTCGGTACTGATGAGCATGGGCATGATGATGCTGCCCCCCATCGTCATCTCGCTGCCGTTCAAGCTGATCTTTTTCGTGCTGGTCGACGGCTGGTATCTGGTGGCCGGCTCGCTGGTGCGCAGCTTCGTCAGCGGCTAGCGCGGCGCGGCGCGTCCGCTGAGGCCGTGAGCGGAGCCAGTGCCCCCTCCCCGGCATAGGTATCGCGGTAGGAGGCGAGGAAGGCATTGATGCCGTCGACGCCCGAGACCTGCGCGGCGACCGCCTTGAACTCCACGCTGGTGATTTCCACCTGCCCCGTCACCAGGTCGAACATCGGCCATTCCGGCGTCGTCACCATGGCGTCTCCGAACCGGGCGCGCAGTCGCGACAGGCCGAACTGGTCGCCGGCCATCACAAAGCCCACGGCCGCCTTGATCAGGCCCATGCGCACCGTCTCGTCCAGCGGCGCGCCGGCGGGTTCGTCGGCGTAGAGCGCCTCCAGCATCTCGCCAGCCTCGCCATAGCGCCCCGACTTCCACTGCGCGTCGATGCGCAGCAGCGTTACGTCGCGCCCATCCAGGTCCCGCAGCAGGTCCAGCGCCAGTTCGTGGCGGCCGGCATCGATCAGCGCACGTCCTTCGAGCACCAGCCGCTGCCGCTTCAGCGACTCCGGCAGGTCCGGCAGGCGCGTGCTGTTGAGCACCCTGATGGCGTCCTGCGGACGTCGGTCGGCCAGGTAGATGACGGCAAGGTCCGCCGCTATCTGTGTCCGCGCCACGCCGCTCAGCCGGTTCTTCAGCTGATACTCCAGCAGCTCCGCCGCCTGCGACAGCAGGTCGACGCGCACCAGGCGCCGGGCCAGGTTGCGGATCATCTCGTCGCCACGCGCCCCGGGCGGGGTCAACTGTCGGAAGTCGTAGTAAAGGCTCAGCGCATCCACCGGCGGCAGCGAATCCGCGATGCCGTCGAGAAACAGCTCCCCGAACTTGCGTTGCGCCACGTCGCGCAGCGCGTTGACCGGCGGATTTTCCGGATAGTAGGCCACAGCCTGCTGCACGGTCTCGAAGCCCTGCCGGTAGTCCCCGTCGCGGAAATAGAAGTCGGCCAGCATGGCCTGCATGTTGGCCTCCAGCGCATTGCCGCGCCACAGCAGCGCCTCGGCCGACAGCGTCTCGGTGGCCTTGGCCAGGTCGAGCGTGCCCTGCTCGTTCAGCAGATACAGCGTGCGATAGATCGCCTCGGCCCGGGTCGGGCGGATATCGGCGGCAATGACCTGGCCATAGGTGTCGATCGCTTCGACAAGCCGGCCATGCGCTTCGTCCACGCGCCCCGACAGCAGATGGTAGAGGCTGGCCTGTTCGGGATCGAGGCTGGCAAACTCGATCTGGTCGAGGAAACGCTCCGCCACCGGCAGGTCATCCGCCTCGATCGCCGCGCGGATGGCGGCAAAATAGAACTTGTTGCGCACCCAGAGCGGATAGTTTTCCGCTACGGCATTGGCTTCGACCGCATCGGTGCGGGCACCCTTGAAATCAAAGGCGGCGACCCGGGCAATGGTCCGCCAGATCAGCGCGTCGACCTCCTGCCCCATGGAATCGGCATTGAGTATGCTCAGCGCGTCGGCGGGCCGACCGGCCAGCGTCGAGGCAATGGCGCGGGTCATCCGCATCTTGCGGGTCAGGTCCTCGGCCTCGAGCCCCGCTTCCATCACGTCGAGCACGCCCAGCGCCTCGTAGGACAGCTGGTTGGCGACGTAATATTGCGCCAGCTCCAGCCGGGCGACGTCGCGGGGGCGCCCTTCGCTCCCGGCGGCTTCAGCTACCATCGCGTCGAGCCGCCGGTTGAGCGCAGCGGGGTCCTTCTCTTCCAGTCCCTGGAGATCGACATGGCTGCTGCGCAGCGACTGTGCCAGCATATTGCCGATCGTTCGCGGCGCGTCATGCGCGGATACGGTCAGGCCACCCGGGGTCGAGAGCACGGCCAGGTTGCTGTCGACCGCCATTTCGAGTTCGGGATTCTTCGGCTTGATCACCAGGCCATGCACGCTGCGCAGGGCCGAGAATTCGACATAGTCGAGCGTCCGGGTCACGCCCCGCGCCGGCGGGAAGGCCGTGACCACCTTGAGCATGTCGCCGACGAAGGGGTCGCGGAAATCATGGACGCGTGCCGGGCGCACCACATCGGCCACCACTTCGAACACGCCATCCATGTCGCGGCGCCGGCTCAGGTTGATCGGCTCGGTGGGTGTCAGCATGATATCGCCAAGCGAGAGCACCCACGCCATGCCCTCCGAGCCCAGCGTCGCCAAGCGGTCCTGCGAAAGCTCCAGCCGCACCACCTGCGTGTCGCCGGCCGCCACCACCGCGAATTCACTGGCCAGCGCGTCGAGGTCCGGCGAATGGACCGGCGGCTCGATGCCTGAAACCGTATCGAAGATCATCCACACCGTATCCCCGCGCCGGAACACGGCTGCCGGTGTGTCCTGCTCGAACGGGAATACGACGCGCACCGTGGACCCCAGGACGCTGACAAACGGCTTGACCGCCTTGGAGACAGCTTCGGGATAGAGCATGGCGACCTGGGCACTATCGGGCCCAGCGGCTTCCGGCTCGGGCTCGGGCATCGCTTCCGCCAGGCTGGCAGCGCTGAAGCTGGGCAGGCCAACCCCCGCGATGTCGACATCGAGGATATATTGGCGTGGCGAATTCTCGTAAAAGCGCGGCGTGACCCCTTCAGCCAGGTGCAGGGTGACCAGGGATCCGTCAGGGCTGACCGAGGTCTCGACCGATCCCACTTCGGGCGGCAGGTCCACCGCGAGTCCGCGCATGTCGATGCCGACGGGCCATTCGAAAGCGATATGGGACACCGCCCCTTCCTGCACGTATTCGGCAGTGGTCGGAATGGTCCAGTCGAACTGCACCCGCATGAAAGTGGCATTGCGGCCGACCCGAACCGTTGCCTGCGGATTGCTGGCCTCCACTTCGGCAGCCTTGCGTTCGCGTTCTGCGCGGATGGCAGCCAGCCGCGCGCGTTCGGCCAGTTCGTCGATGATTTCCTGCGGCAGCGCCGGTGGCATGCCCTGCCAGTCCTGCGGCAGCAGGTCGATGAACAGCTTCTCGCCCGCCTCGATGCGATTGAAGTTGTAGGCGGCGCGCATGCCCATGCGCAGGCCCCGCCCGTCGGGATCCACCCGCGCAACCGAAAGATAGGGCGCCAGCGTCACGCCGACATCGGGCAGGATGATGTCGACCTTTTCCTCGAATTCGATGGAGAGCACGCCGTTTTCGATGCGCATCTCGTATTTGGGCAGGGTGTCGCGACCTGGAAAGCTCAGGATCAGCCGAGCGTAACCATCCTCCTGGGTGGCAAAGAGCTGTCCCTGCTCCTGCGCTGCCACCGGTATGGCCAGCGCCGGCATCGCCACGGCGACACCGACCATGGCGACCCAAAAGGCCCGCCGCATACCTGCCAAGATCGTCTTCACCGGCTTCTGCCCGCCCGACGCAATCTGTCGTCGCATGGTGAAGCATTCAGCTTCAGGGGCACGCAACGCAGGGGTTACACAACTTCTGTCGTGGCGACCCTAGCGTCCCGCGCTTAACGCGGCCTTACCCTGAAGCCTAAAGCCTGAGGCACTCGCGGCGGCCGCGGCTACTCGCCCACAATCTGGGGCAGCGCCGCAAGATCGTCCGGCGTCATCTTGGTCGGCGGCCTGTCAGCGAGATCGGCCATCCTCACCGTCAGCTCCTGCGCCCGCGGCGGGTCCATCTCAGCCAGGATGGGTGCCATCTTGCGCGGGCTCATTGTCTTTGCCACGCGCAGCAGCACCTCGATGTCGAGATTGTTGAATATCTTGGCGGCATCCTTGGGTCGCATGGCCTCATACATGGCGACGATCCCGGCAAACTGGCCGCTTTCCATTTCCTGTCGCTGGTCGACCAGCGTTGAAATCTGGGTTTCGAGGGCCTGCAGCGTCGCCGTCCGCTCCTCGATCCGCTTCTCGGCAGCATCGACGATGGCGGATCGCATCGCCAGGTCCTGCTCATATTGTTCCAGCTCGGTGCGGCGGGCGACGAGGCGCTCCAGCAGCTGCTGCTCGGTTCCGCTCGCGGTCTTGCCGACCGCCAGTGGAACTGCCGTGCCGTCGGCATTGATCTGCATCGGTATGGCATCACCCGACGGCAGGCAATCGATCACCGCGGGCGCAAAACTCCCCTCCGGCACCGGCGCCTCGGTCGGCTCGACCGGACCGTGTCCCGTCGTTGCTTCGGAGGCCTCGACGGCTTCGCGGCGCAGCACGGCCTCGCCGCTCTCCAGGATGGTCGCATCCGCTTCAACGCAATAGACACCGGGCGTTGCCACCTGGGCGGCAACCGCGTTGGCAACCGGTGCTGCGGGCGGGGTATCGCTTGCCTCTGCTTGGACGTCTTCGGCGGCCGCGCCGTGGCCGGCATCGTCCGGCTTCTCGCCCATCGTGGGCGCCGCATCGGTCAGGGTTGGGCTCGCATCCTCCAGGGTTGGCTGGGCAGCGGGGGTAACGGTCAGGTCGGCTTCCACCGCCCCGCTCCCGCTGGCCGAACTCGCCGCGCTGGCGCCAGCCGCCTGCGCCCGGGTGATGCCGGTCAGTACATAGCCGCCGCCACTGACCAGCCCCATCGTCTTGAGCACAAGCAGGGCGGCAATCGCCAGGATGACGACCGGCAGCAGGCGGATCCTGGTCACGCAGCGGCTCCGCGAGTACGCACGCGGCTCGACAGCTGATCCAGCGCCGACTGCAGCTTGTTGGGTTGCTCCACCGGCTCGATCGCCTGGCTGTGGCGGGCCACGCTGGTGATCTTGGCGATCCGCTCCATCAGCACCGTGCCTGCATTGACGTGATTGGCCAGCTCAATGCCGAACCGCTCCGCCTCCTCCAGCCGCGCATTGAGCGACAGGTCGGCCTCGACGGCCGTCTGCTTGAGTTCCTTGATCGCCTGGTTGGCGAGGTTGGTCGCACCGACAAGGTCGGCCACCATCTGCCGCAACACATCCTTGTCGGCATGCAACAGCTTGAGGCGCCGATTGAGCATGACGCAATATCCGATTGTCAGCACGAGCAGAACGGCGACGGCGCCTTCCACGAAGATACCCAAGGGCAAGCCGAACATCATCGTCCTTCCATTTTCTCGTCGATGGCTTCAAAGGCCGCCATCGTGACCTTCGGCGGATTGAGCGGGCGGGTGACCCGCACCGATACGTGGTTGCCGATATGGCCCATGATGGCCTCGGTCAGTTCGACATCGCCGCAGCGCAGCCGCACCGGGTCGCTGGGCGCGCGCTCGAACATCACGGTGTCGCCCGGCTTCATGTCGAGCACCCGCGACAGCGGCAGGTCCAGTTCGTGCAACACCGCCTCGATCTCGACATCGGCCGAATAGATCTCGGTGGCCAGATGGCCTTCCCAGATCGGATCGCGGCCGAACTTTTCACCCATGAACATCTGCAGCAGCTGTTCGCGGATCGGTTCGATCGTGGCGTAGGGCAAGAGGATTTCCACCTTGCCGCCGCGATCATCCATCTCGATGCGCAGCTCGATCAGGATGGCGGCATTGCCGGGACGGGAAATCGCAGCGAAGCGCGGATTGGTCTCCATGCGCTCCAGCTTGAAATTGACATTGGTGACCGGCTCGAAGGCGCGGTGGGTGTCATCGAGGATGAGCTCGATCATCTTGCGCGCCAGCGCCATTTCGATCGTCGTATAGGGCCGGCCCTCGACCCGGATATTGCCCCCGACGCGACGGCCGCCGAGCAGCACGTCGATCATTGAATAGATCAGGCTCGAATCGACCGTCAGCAGCCCGTAATTCTCCCATTCCTCGGCCCGGATGACCGACAGGATTGCCGGCAGCGGGATGGAATTGAGATAGTCGCCGAACCGCACCGAGGAGATCGAATCCATCGTGACTTCGACATTGTCCGAGGTGAAGTTGCGCAGCGAGGTCGTCGCCAGTCGCACCAGCCGGTCGAAGACGATTTCGAGCATCGGCAGGCGTTCGTAGCTGACCAGCGCGGAGTTGATCAGCGCCTGCACGCCCGTGAGCTCGACATTGCTGCCGATACTGGCATCGAAACCCAGCAGGCTGTCGATCTCGTCCTGGTTGAGCACGCGGTCGGGACCGCCTTCGGCCTCCCCTGCCTCGCCCTCGATCATCGCTGCCCATTCGGCAGCAGCGGCGGCGGCACGCTGCTCATCGGTCATGTCGTCGCTTTCGACACTCTCGACGGCAGGCGGCGTCAGGTCCAGGTCGTCCAGACCCCAGTCTTCTGCGAGTTTGTCCTGTTCGCTGGGCCCCGCCATTACTGCACCAGGATTTCCTTGAACAGGATGGACTCGACGTGGCTGGGATAGATCGCGAGGTTGACCCGGCGCAGCAGTTCTTCCTTGAGCCGATAGACCCCGGCCGAGCCTTCGAGATCGGAGCGGCGCAGTTCGCGCAGGTAGACCTGGAACGCATCGACCACCTTGGCCATGCGCGGCTGGATTTCCACCATCATCTCCTCGTTGGCGACCTCGAGGGCAACCGAGAGTTTCATGAAGGCGCCGGCGTCCTCGCCATTGTTGAGGTTCACGATCATCGGCGGCAGGTTGAAGATGAAGGTCTGCCCGGCCTTGACCGCGGCCGCAGCCTTTTCCGCCTCCGCCAGCTGCTCCTCGGTCGGGCCAGAGGAGGCCGACAGGAACATATAGAGGCCCGCGCCGCCCAGCAGCACCACGATGGCCGCAGCGCCAATGATGATGAAGAGCTTTGGGATCCCCCGCTTGGCCGGGGCGCCGTCCTCGATATCTGCTTCCGCGGCCATGCCAACCTGCCAAAATTCTGGGCTTTCCGGACGATTCCGGCGCTGTGTCCAGCTAAGCGTCCGATGGTTAACGATTGGTTACAAATCCGGCCAAAGCGGCAAAATTTGCCGGGCAGCTTTTGCCCCGTGCGGAACAAATGTCTCCGCGCAGCTAACCAGGGTGCGTTTACATCCTTTTGATTTTATTCAACTTTTCGCCTTGGCATGGTTTCTGCAATGTTAATGGCGAGGCGGTCGGCTTGGGGAAGCAGCCCGTCTCGGGGACATTAACTTTCCGGGGATCAGCAATGATCGAGAATGCGCAACTGATCAGCCTTAGCCGGCAGATAGCGCTGCAGCGGCAGATGGATGTCGTGGCCAACAACATGGCCAACATCAACACGACCGGCTTCAAGGGCGAGCAGATCCTGTTCGAGGAATATGTGATGCCGGTTGCCCGCAACCAGGATTTCCCGAGCCTCGACCAGCCGCTGTCCTATGTGCAGGACTGGGCGACCATGCATGACCTTGCCGCCGGCGCCATGGTGCAGACCGGCAGCGATCTCGATGTGGGCCTCAACGGCACCGGTTTCTTCGCCATCCAGACCGCCGGCGGCGAGCGCTACACCCGCGCCGGCTCCTTCCAGCTCGGCGCCAATGGCATGCTGGTCGACGTCAACGGCAACCCGGTGCTCGGCGAGCGCGGCCCGATCCAGTTCGGCCCCGAGGAAACCGGCATCCTGATCGCCGCCGACGGCTCGGTCAGCTCCAGCGCCGGCTCCAAGGGTCGCCTGCGCCTCGTCGAGTTCGACAACCCCCAGGCCCTGGTCCGCGAGGGCAACAACCTGTTTTCCGGCGGCACCCCGGTTGCCGCCACCGCGACCCGCGCCATGCAGGGCTTTATCGAGAAGTCCAACGTCGCCGGCGTCAGCGAGATGGCCGAGATGATCCGCGTCACCCGCGCCTACGAATCCGCCGCGTCACTGGCGCAGAAGCAGGACGAACTGCGCCGCTCTGCCATCCAGCGCCTCGGCGACACCAACGCCTGACCCTGAGGAATTGCCATGAAAGCCCTCTACATCGCATCGACCGGCATGAGCGCTCAGGAACGCAACGTCGAAGTCATTTCCAACAACATCGCCAATATGCGGACCACGGGCTACAAGCGCCAGCGCGCCGAGTTCGAGGATCTGCTCTACCAGCAGATCACCCGCGCAGGCGCGCAGACCTCGGCCCAGGGCAGCCTCATCCCCGCCGGCCTCGAGATCGGCTCCGGCGTGCGCACCGTCGCCACCCCGCGCGTCATGAGCCAGGGCGGTGTCAACATGACCGACCGCGAGCTGGACGTGGCCGTGCGCGGCGAAGGCTTCTTCATGGTGCAACTGCCCGACGGCCGCACCGCCTATACCCGCGACGGCTCCTTCGAACGCTCCCCAGATGGCGAGATCGTCACCTCGACGGGCTACCCCGTCGATCCCGGCATTGCCATTCCGGGCCTCGCCACTTCCATCGCCATTTCGCCCGATGGCCTGGTCAGCGCCTTTCTCGACAACGACACCGAACCCACCCAGCTCGGCCAGCTGCAACTCGCCCGTTTCGTCAACAAGTCGGGCCTGGAATCGCTGGGCGACAACCTCTTCATCGAGACCCCTGCCAGCGGCCCCGCCCAGGTCGGCGTGCCCAATGCCGATGGCGTCGGCAACCTGATGCAGGGCGCACTCGAAATGGCCAACGTCAATTCCGTCACGGAAATCGCCGACCTCATCGCCGCCCAGCGCGCCTACGAGATGAACGCTCGCGTCATCTCCGGTGCCGACGAGATGATGCAGGCCACGAGCCAGTTGCGCTGATAGGAGCCCTGATGATGATCCTGCGTTCCGCCCTCGCCACCATCGCCACCCTGCTGCTGACCGGCGCCGCCTGGGCCGATCCGGTGCTTCGTGCCGACATCACCGTCGCCGGCCCGCTCGTTACCCTGGGCGACATGTTCGCCGATGCCGGCGACGCGGCAGACCAGCCCCTGTTCCGCGCACCCCAGCCGGGCACCAGCGGCCTGGTCCGCCTGCCCGATATCGAGGCCGCCCTCGCCCGCATCGGCATCGCCAGCTTCGAGGCCAATGGCCTGAGCGGCATCCACGTCACCCGGGCTGCCGCCCTGGTCGACGAAGCCGCCCTCACCGCCCTCATCGCCGAAGACCTGGCCGGTCGCGGCATCCTGGGGGCCGGCATGAGCGTCGACGCGCTGTACGCCAAGCCCGTTGCGCCGATCCACGCCGAGGCCGTTGCCAACCCCGCAACCATCACCAGCCTGCGCTACCTGCCGGGCAGCGGCGCCTTCACCGCCCGCTTCATCATCGCCGGGCAGGAGCAGCCGCTCGATGTCTCGGGCACGATCGAGCTGATGATCGAGGCGCCCCACATCAAGGCCAGCCTGCCCGCCGGCACGCTGCTCTCGCCCGACAATGTCGAGATGCGCCCCGTGCCGCTCAAGCATGTCGAAAGCACCGGCACCGCCCGGCTCGACGACGTGCTCGGCAAGACCCTGCTGCGCCAGAGCCGCGAGGGCATGATGCTCAAGCCAAACGATGTCGCGGTGCCCCTGCTCATCTCCAAGAACGACGCCGTGACCATCTATTTCCGCAAGGGTCCGATGACCCTCACCGTCAAGGGCCAGGCAGTCACCAATGCGTCCCAGGGTGCCCCGCTGCAGGTACTCAACCTCATGTCCAAGCGCATCATCAGCGCCACCGCAATCGCCCCCGGCGCGGTCGAAGTGGGTGCAGACCCGCTCACCGTCGCAGGCCTCTGAGCCTCAGGAGTATAGACCAATGAACTTCTTCAAACTCGCCGCCCTCCTGACGCTGACGGCCACACTTGCCGGCTGCAACACCGTGGATCGCCTGGCAGGCATCGGCTCCGCTCCGCCGCTCACGGCCATTGCCGATCCCACCACCACGGCGGGCTACCAGCCGGTGCACATGCCCATGCCCGAGGCGATTGCCGATACCTACCAGGCCAATTCGCTCTACCGCACTTCGGCTCGTGGCTTCTTCAAGGACGAGCGCGCCCACCGCATCGGCGACATCGTGACCGTCATGGTCACCGTCAATGACAGCGCCAAGATCGCCAATACCACCCAATCCACCCGCGCCTCCTCCAACAATGCCGGCATGGGTGGCATCTTCGGCGTCGCCGTCGACAACATCAGCGATGGCTCGATCGACCCCAACGCCATGATCGAATTCGACTCCGGCATGTCCAATCGTGGCAACGGGTCGGTCAATCGTTCGGAAAGCCTCGAGACCTCGGTTGCCGCCGTGGTCACCCAGGTCCTGCCCAATGGCAACCTGGTCATCGAGGGCCGCCAGGAAGTCCGCGTCAACTTCGAAGTGCGCGACCTCATCGTGGCCGGCATTGTCCGCCCATCCGATATCCAGGCCAACAACACGATCCTGTCGTCCAAGATCGCTGAAGCCCGCATCTCCTACGGCGGCCGTGGCCAGATCACCGATGTCCAGCAGCCCCGCTATGGCCAGCAGGCCCTGGATGCGATCCTGCCCTTCTAGGCGGAACACCCCCTTCCTGCCGCGCATTCCCCAATTCGCGCGGCAGGCTTCCCCGGCAGGCCAGAAGCCCTGCCAGGCCATTCCAGAACAGATCCGGCCTTCCCCAGAGGCGCAGTCTCCCCGGCTGCGCCTCTTCCCCTTTGGGTCTGGGAACCCATATGTGCCGGGTCAGTTGCTCCTGACTGACCGATTACAGGAGAGCACCATGCAAATGGGTACCGGTATCGCCATCGGTGTTGCCATCGGAACCGCGATCGGCGTCGCCATGGACAACATCGCCATGGGGATCGGCATCGGCATAGCCCTGGGCATTGCGCTGGCCGGCGCCTGGGGCGCCTATAAGGGCGATGGCAACAAGGACTGAGGCTGCTTCCGCTGATGCGGCGCCCTCGGCCTGGTGGCCTCCTCCCCTGCCGGGTTGGCGCTAACCACCGGCGCACATTGCGCTATTCAGGCTGACTAAAAACTTATCCTCCTGGCCCTGGACCCGCCGGATACTCTGATCCATCCCTCCACAGGGCGGCCTGCAGGCGAACAGTGGTGGAGGGCGCCGGGTGTGGCCTTTGCCTGCCACACAGGTTCGAGTTCGGGCCGGCTGGGGCGAGCGACCTCAGTCCGCGAATCCGCGAGCTGTTCCAAAAACCGGCACCCCGAGACGGCTTCCGTCTCATTATTATTTATTCAGAGGCGAAAGCTGTCTCGGGGTCCGTCTTCATGACAACCGCAGCACAGGCGGCGCCTTGGCACGTCTTGCCGATTTATCCGCTCTATGGAACACAGCA